>Ga0070675_100000018_pt1 | contig 178025 bp, 131 predicted proteins | sample KBSM43metaG_FD_65343 | JGI IMG/M metagenome (GOLD analysis project Ga0070675, IMG submission 65343) | Miscanthus rhizosphere microbial communities from Kellogg Biological Station, Michigan, USA - KBS M4-3 metaG | ecosystem: Host-associated > Plants > Roots > Rhizosphere > Soil ... | reverse complement strand
GCGGCCGCGGGACGGGCAGCGCCCTGACAATGAGCAGCGCGGCTGCACCGAAGATCCCGCGTCTTCGCGCGGGATAAATTCTGGAGTTCGTCCGTCATGAGCTGTGCCGGCAAAGTTCGACCAGAAACGGTCCGATGCGATCCAGTGGCAAGATCCGATCCACGCGCGCCGCGGCGATGGCGGCCGTGGGCATGGCCGGCGCCTCGGCGGTCTTGGGATCCTGGGCGACGACGAAGCCGCCGCGCCTCTTGATGGCCGCGGCGCCCCGCGCGCCGTCGGAGTTGGCCCCGGTGAGCACGACCCCGATCAGTGAAGAGTCGTAAGCGCTGGCCGCCGATTCGAAGAGGACGTCGATCGACGGCCGCGAGTACTCGACCCGCGCGTCGACGGACAGGCTCAGCTCTCCCCGCTCGCCGTTCCTCTCGATGAGGAGGTGATAGTCGGCCGGCGCGAAGTAGACCGTGCCGGGGTGGATCCACTGCTTGTCGTCGGCGTCGACGACGGCGAGCTTCGAATGCCGTCGGAAGAACGCCGGCAGCGCGTCGTTCGAGGTCTTGTAGCGGTGCTGGGCGATCACGACCGGCAGCGGGAAGTCTCCGGGCAGGCTCTCCAGAATCGCCTGCACGGCTTTCATGCCTCCCATCGAGCAGCCGACGACGATCAGTTCGTACGTGCGCAGCGCGAAGGCCTTCACCGTACTCTCCGGTACAGCTTCTCTTCCGCGTCCACCACTTCGTAGTCGTCATTCACGACGGTGTAGCGAAGCGACTCCTTCTTCCCGAGCCCGAGGATGCCGAACATCTCCATGCTCTGCAGGAAGAGCTGCTGCACGCGGTCCTGGAGGGCGTTGTTGAAATAGATCAGGACGTTGCGGCAGAAGATGACGTTGAAGATGTTGAAGGAGGCGTCGGTGACGAGGTTGTGCTGGGCGAAGACGACGTTCTCCCGGAGCGCGGGACGGAAGATCGCGTAGTCGTAGCGCGCGGTGTAGTAGTCGGAGAACGTGCCGGTGCCGCCGGCGGTGATGTAGTTCGAGGTGTTCTCCTGCATGGTGGAGAGCGGAAAGATGCCCGACTTCGCCTTCTGCAGCACGGCCTCGTTGATGTCGGTGGCGTAGATGCGGCAGCGCTCGTAGAGCCCCTCCTCCTGGAGGAGGATGGCCATCGAGTAGACCTCTTCGCCGGTGGAACAGCCGGCGTGCCAGATGCGGAGGAAGGGATAGGTGCGCAGGAGCGGCACGACCTTGCGCCGGAAGGCGAGGTAGAAGGTCGGGTCGCGGAACATGGCCGTGGTGTTGATGGAGAGGTCGAGCAGCAGGCGCTCCATCGACTGGGCGTCGTGCAGCACTTTCTCGATCAGGCCCGAGACCGTGCTCAGCCCCTCGGCATACACCCGCTTCCAGATCCGCCGCCGCAGCGAGGGCATCGAGTAGTCGCGGAAGTCGAATCCGTAATGCTGGAAGATCCCCTCGGTGAGCAGGCGGATCTCGATCTCTTCGAGCTCGGACTTCGCCTGTTCATCGAGCGTTGCGACTGATTCCGGAGGCATTGGTGGATATTGCTGAGCAAACCGCGGGCCGGACGCGATTTGACGAATCCGTCACCCGCGCGCGGTCGCCGTAGCGGAAAATGCGGGGCCCTCAAAAACAGGAAACGCGATGCGAATCGTGATAGTCGATGACGAGCCCCTCTCGCGGAAGCATCTCGAGCGCCTGCTGGCCGCGGAGCCGGGCCTCGAGATCGTGGCGCGCTGCGAGGACGTGGAGCAGGCCCGGAGCGCGATCGGCATCCACGATCCCGACGCGATCTTTCTCGACATCGAAATGCCCGGCGGCAGCGGTCTCGATCTGGCCCGGGAGGCCGACATCGCCGGCCGTCCCCTGGTGGTCATCGTCACCGCGCATCCGAAATATGCCGTGGACGCCTTCGACGTGGCGCCCGCCGATTACCTGCTCAAGCCGCCGGACACGCTCCACTGCCGCCGCGCGGTAGGCCGTCTCCGGCGTCTGCTGGCCATCCGCTCTCCCGCAGTGCCCGAGAGCGGCGGCTCGTATCTGACCCGGCTATTCGCGAAACAGGGCGAGCGCATCGTCCACATCCCGGTGCACACGATCGACATCATCGAGGCGCTCGGCAGTTATTTCAAAGTGCGGTTCGGCGGCAACTGCGTCGTGGTTCGCGGAAGCCTGAGCGCGCTCGAGAGCCGGCTCGATCCGTCGATGTTCGCGCGGACGCACCGTTCGTACATCGTCAATCTGTCGAAGATCCGCGAGCTGGAGGCGATCTCGCACGGCGACTTCCGCGTGCTCCTCGACGGCGGCGGGTCGGTCCCGCTGAGCCGCGCCTATCGCGACCGGCTCTTCAACGGCTTCCGCCAGCCGATACCCGCGCGAGTCGTCTGAGCGCGTGCGTATCCGATCGACGTTCCTCCTCGCTCCGTGGGAACTCTGCACGATCGGCGTCCTCGTCGGCTTCGTGATGGTCGAGGCCAATTTCGGGGCGGTCTGGATCGCGGCCTCGTCCGCGCGCAAGGCGCACGTGTTCTCGTCGCTTCTGATGCCGGCGCTGCTGGTGATGCTGCTGCCCCCGGCGATGCACGTCCTGCAGCACTCCGCGACGCGGCCTTTCCGGGCCCGTTTCATGACCCAGGCCGGTCTCGCGATCGGATTTGCGTCGCTCGCGCAGATGCGAATCCCGGGGCTGTTCAGCGACTGCTATGCGCACCACAATCCAGCCGCCGGCGCCGGCACGAACCTCGTCCAGAACGCAACGACCGGCATCCTGTTCTACGGGACCGCCGCCGGGATCGTGCGAGCGCTGCAGTGGTATCGCTCGACTCATTTCGCCGAGTCTCACCTGCTGGCGATGGAGGCGGCGGCGCTGGAGAAAATGCGAAACGAGGTCGCATTCGCGCTTCGACCGCGGGCGATCCTGGAAGTCCTGAAACTGGCCCGCGCCGATCTGCCCGATCATCCCGCCGAGGCGGAGCACCGGCTGCGCCGGCTCGCGCACCACGAGCGCGTGCTGCTCCAGGCGCGGGGGCCGCAGGCTCCGGTCGACAACCCGTTCCCCGTGCCGCCGCTGCCGCGCGTGGCGATTCGCGGCTCGGGCTACACGTGGCTGGTGCTGTTCCTGGCGATCGGCTGTCTGGTGGACATCGCACTGGGAGACGCCCATGACCGGATGTTCGTCGCCGGCCGCCTGATCATGTTCGCCTGCTGGGTCGTCGCCGCCCCGCCGCTGGTGGCGATTGCCAGCTGGATCATCGGCCGGCCGCTCGGCATCGCGATCGGGCTGCTGGCGCTCGTCTCCTCCGCGGCCGCTCTGGCCGTTGCCTGCGCATCCGCATTCGGAGCGGCGCTGCTGCATCCTGTGGCGCCCGGCCTGGCGCACTACGGCCGGCTTTTCACGTACCTGTCGACCCGCGCCGCGCTGATCTCGTGCGGAATCACGTTCATCAGTTTCGCTTTCGCGCTGGGGAGGCGGCTCCTGCGAGCCGAGGCGCGCATGGCGCGGATGATCAACGACACGACGCTCGCGGAGCTGGTCGAGTTCGAAACGAACATGCAGCCGCATTTCCTGTTCAACGGACTGAATTCGCTGATCGCCCTCGTCCACGAAGACCCGAACGCTGCGGCGGTGATGTGCGACCGTTTCAGCGGTCTCTTCGCACGCTCCATCGCCTCGGCCGGAACGCATCAGTGGACGCTTTCCGAGGAACTGACCCTGCTCGATGATTATCTGAGCGTGCAAAAGGTGCGTTTCGGCGAACGCCTGGACGTCACATTCGAAATCGAGCCGGGCCTGGAGCGCGTCCTCCTTCCGAGGCTGCTGTTGCAGCCGGTTCTCGAAAACGCCGTGAAGCACGGCGTCGCCCGGCGCCGGGAGCCCACCAGCATCCGCGTCACCGCGGCGCGCCGCTCGGCCACGCTCCTCCTCGACGTGACCAGCGATATGGCTCCCGGTCCCATCCGGCAGTTTCGCCCCTCCCCGCGCGGCCGCGGCCTGACGTTCGTGCGGGAACGCGCCGTCTCCTTCGGAGGGAGGGTGCGCGTCGCCACCTCACGCCGCGGGCAGTTCGTGGTGCGCTGCGAGATACCCATCCGCGTCTGACCACGCGCTGGTCCAGCTCGCGCACCGCATATCCAACTGATCGACAAACGCTCGTCCGCCGGGCCGCGCCGTCTTACCGTGATCCAACGGTCACAATCGGAAAACGGAGAGACGATGAACCCACGGCTCGCTGTACGGATCGCGGCGCTGCTCGCGATCTTCCTCATCACCCCAGCCCTGCCCCTGCGCGCCGAATTTATCTGCAACGCGGGACTGCAGGATCCGGTTGCCGCAAATGACTCTTACGAGTTCCCGGCAGCACCCACCGCCTATGCGGTCATGATGAACGATTACGACCCGGGCGGCCTGCCGATCACCATCGTGGGCGTGAGCGCTCCGGTGGGAGGGACGGCCGAGGTGACGGGGGGCGGCACCACCGTCACATTCTCGGGGCTCCAGGGCGCACAACTGGGACAGTTCACCTATCGCGTCCGCAACAGCGCCGGGCGCGAGGCCACGGCCCAGGTGAGGCTCGGCGGTCCGCCGGAGACACCGATCGCTCCGGCGACGATCAGCATCACCTGTGACTCGCTGACCTGCAACCTGATGTCGAACCCGCCCTCGATGGACGGGATCCGCACGTATCGCTGGCGTGTGTACAAGGCCAACGCCGACGGGTCCCTGGGAGCGCCGGAGACGAACTGCTCGAAGGAACAATGGCCGAACCGCATCCTGCCCTGCATGTTCTCGTCGGGCGGCCTGAAGGCGATCTTCCACGAGGTCGCGTATCACGACGGGCGTGTGGCACTGACGAACCCGCCGAAGATCATCCACAACCTCGTGGTCACGCCGCCCAGCGTCTCGTGGACCTGGGACAACGCCGACCGCAATCTGGAAGTCAAGACCAGCCTCGTGTCGACCTCGGCGCCGGGCGTGAACAATACCTATCAAGTCGAATGGGGCGACGGCTCGCCGCGGCAGACCGTCGGCGGCGGGACGAATTACACGCTTCCCTACAACATGCCGCACACCTACGTGAACCCGGGTCTGTACACGGTCACGTACTACCACGTCCAGTCGGGCGCGGCCTATCCGAAACAGGTCGAGGCGTGGAACGCGGCGCCCACTCCAAGGTTCACGCCTCAGAGCATCGACAATGAGTATTTCGTCTTCCACATCGACATCAATGCGATCGACGAATTCGGCTTTACCGGAGCGCCGGGAGGCGATCCGTCGCCGAGCTCCTGGTCGCCTTATTCGCCGGTGCGATGGGAATTCGATTTCGGCGACGGCGAGAGCAGAGTCTTCCATCCCGAGGAAGGGGGAGAGGAGAGCTCGATCGTCCGCCACTACTTCCCCAATCGCAGGGCGAAGTACACGGTGCGCCTGCAGATTACCGATCACCTCGGCCTGACCGGCACGAGCGAGCAGGAGATCACGGTCGCCAATACCGGTCCCGAGGCCCAGCTCGATTTCGCGTGCCGCGGACTTACCTGCCGTTTCGACGCCTCGCGGTCGACCGACAGCGACGGCAGCATCGTCGGCTATGACTGGCGCGTCGAGTATTTCGACGAAACCCTGCAGAACACCTACTACTACAACTCGTATCACACGACCGGTCCGATCCTCGACCTCTTCGCGCCGCCGCGCGAGTTCACGGTCTCCGTGTTCGCGACCGATAATCAGGGCACGGTCTCGCGCAGCCCGGCGGTGCGGCGGGGCTCACCTCACTACGCCTCGGCCACGACGCCGCTGGCCTTCTATGCCATCGAGCCGTGTGCCGCCGGAGGCGGAACAGTCGCGGACGGCGCCCCGACCACCGTCATCGTGCGCGGGCAATGCGGGATTCCAAACGATCCCGACATCGTCGCCGTGGCGTTGACCGTTCATACGTCCAATCCCACCTATCCCGGCATCATCTGGGTCGGAAAGGACAAACCCTACCTGACCTTCGACCCCGCGTCTTCTCCGCGCAGCAATCTCGCCGTCCTGCCGGTCTACTACTTCACGAATCAGGCATCCGCCTGGGTGAGGATGTATCCGCCGGCAGGCGCGCCCACGGGAAGCGTCCGGATCATGTACGACGCCGTCGGCTACTACCGGCGGGTGACGCCGGCCTTGCCGCCGGCCTCGAGCGGCTCGAGCACGATCGGGCCTCTGTGGTACCGCCCGGTGAGCCCGTGCGTTCTCTACGACACGCGCACTGAGCCGCCGGCGCTCAGCGGAACCGCGCGCCGCTTCGACTTCACCAATCGCTGCGGATTCACCGGAGCCGAGGCGGCAGGGGTCTTCCAGATGGCGGCGGTCGCGCCGGTCGGCGGAGGAAGCATTCTCATGTCGGCGACGGGAACCACGCCGCCCACACAGTCGGCGAGCATGGACGTCGCGTCGGGCCGGACCATTTCGACGTCGGTGTTCACCGGCCTGGCCGGGGGCACGGCAAACGTCGCCAGCACGATCACGAAGACGGACCTCGTCCTGGCCACGAGCGGCGCGATGGTCGCGCAAGGCGGCGATGCGTTTTACCTGCTGGGCGACCAGCCCTGCCGCCTGTTCGACACCCGGAAGTTTTCACGGTACGGCGTCCCGCGGCTGAAGAACGGCGAGGCCCTGTCATTCCAGCTTCGAGGGACGTGCGGCGTGCCGGTCCATGCATCCGCGGTCATGCTCCAGCCCCACGTCGTCAATGCCGAGGCCGAGGGCCATCTTCAGGTTTTCGCGTCGGGAATCGACGCGCCTCGCGTTGCCGCCGTGACATTCGGCCCGAATCAGGCGATCGGAAATACGGTGGTGGTGCCGTTCGGTCACGACAACGAGCTCTCGGCACTGCTCACGCTCTATGGACCGGCCTCGCCGGCGGGAGCCGATCTGGTCATCGACGTCTATGGCTATTACGACGGACGCCGGAATGTCGCGGCAGCCGCAAGCGGAGCGCAGGTCTTCGCGTCGTCCAGTCACAGCAGCGGCAACTTCCCTCCGGCGTCGATGATCGACGGCGAGCGGCGCGGGCTGACCTGGGGACAGGGCGGCGGCTGGTCGGACGGCACTCCCAACGCCTTCCCCGACTTCGTCGAGGTGCATCTGGCCGGCGAGAAACTGATCGACGAGATCGTCCTCTATACCCTCCGCGACAACTACACCTCGGCCGACGAAGTCATCGAGGCGTCGGGAGCCACGCAGTACGGACTGTCGGCCTTCGACGTCGGGTACTGGGACGCGGCAGCGGGGCAGTGGAAGTACATCGCCGTCACCGGCAACCCGTACGCCATCCGGCGCGTGGTGCTGCCGGCGCCGGTATCGACTTCCAAGCTCTCGATCGTGACCCGCGGAGGCGGCGGGGGCTACAGCCGGATCGTCGAGATCGAGGCGTATGAGGTTCCGCCCCGGACGCCGGCGCCGTAGCGCCGCCGTCCGCCCCACGCTGCCACGCAACCGATAGAAGAGGAACATCCAATGCGCAAACTGCTGCTCGTTCTGTGTCTGTTCTCCATCTGTGAACCGCTGCTGGCCGTGAGCTCGGCGCGCGATACGGTCATGCGCCGCGGCTTTTCCTCCGAGGGTCTCTATTCGTTCGACGGACTGGACTCGGTGGATCAGATGTCCGGCAATCTCACGGTGAGCATCCCGCTGGGTCCCGAGTACGTTTCCAACGGCTCATTGCGGTATCAGTTCAAGCTCGCCTACAACTCCAACCTCTGGGATTTCGTGCCGCGCGTTGCAGGGCCCAATTCGTACATGGACGGGATCCTGACCATCGCCGAGGTCCGCGAGTTTCTTTTCTTCGACAACGGCCGGGAGATCTGGGACAACGATCCCCAGGGCAACGAGGCCGTTCCACCCTCGGAAATGAACGCGGGACTCGGCTGGATGGTCAGCCTCGGCGAAGTCGTCGGCGGCTTCCCGAGCCCTGAGACTCCTGCGAACATGCTGATCTCCTACATCGATCCGGCGGGAGCGAAGCACACGTTCTTCTCGAAGCTTCACGGCACAGGACTCGGCGTGAGCGAGATCCTGTCGGGCAACGGGCCGTTCTTCACGCGCGACGGCACCTACCTGAGAATGCGCCGTCTCGACACCGCTCAGGACAATCAGCACAAGATCGTCATCGAGTTTCCGGACGGTACGAAAAAGTATTTCTCGGCGTGCAAACCGAACTGCTCGGGCGCTGTCGGCACCCGGCGCGAGTGGCATCTGGACGCGATCACCGATCCGTTCGGGAACCGCCTCGCCGTCACCCGCTCGCCTGAAAACCGGCCGGTCACGGTTGGCGCGGACTGGACCTGGACGTTCACGGAATACACCGCCGAACAGAGCACGCCGGTCCGGACGCACATCGCCGAATATCGCCTCTCCCACGACTTCGGCTCGTCGACCATCGGTTACCCGGTGTCGTACCAGCTGACGCTGAAACGTCTGCGGCTGGCCGCCCCGCAGTCCCTGCCGAATGGAACCGGCGACTCCGAATACACCTTCGAGTACAAACACGACGCGGCGATTCACCGTCCGTCGCAATCGAACTGGCCCTACATCAACAGCATGATCGTCCCCTTCCATCAGCAGGAGTGCGTGGGGGGAGGCACGAATTGCTGCCGCCCCGACGCGTCCAGTCCATCCTGCGACCGCCTGAACGGCTCCTTTCAGGCGTCGGTGCTGACCAGGGTGAATCTGCCGGCCAATGGAGGGACCTGGCAATTCCGCTATTACGAGGCCGGCGTGGCCGGGAGCGAGCCGGACCTGAAGTACATCGGATATTACCTGCGAAGCGACCGCTCCGGGCGGCTGCAGCGCGTGATCTATCCGACCGGCAGCGGCGTGCAGTACGACTACGAGAAGCGCTCGTATGTGCGCAAGGCCTGTCCGACCACCCGCGATCTGTTCCGCGAGATGTACGAGCAGACCGTCGGCGTCTCGCGGCGCCAGCCCGGCCAGGAAAACGGCTCGAACTGGGTGGCGATCGGAAACCCGTGGATCTACGCGGGCCAGACGTATCAGATGGACGGGGAAACCTATGTCTGCCGGACGACGCCGGACGGCGGATCCCAACTGGCGTTGACTCCCAATGAATTCGTCTCCACGACCATCGACCCGCTCGGCAAGGCCACGATCTCCTATTTCTCGCTGTACGTGCATCAGACGCCGGATCCGGGAAAGAAATGGACGCTTCTGGAGTACGGGCTGCCGATCAGCCACGACGATGCCGACCCCGCGGGGGAGGGGCGCTACATTTCGACGGAGGTCTACGACTGCTTCGCGGAGGAGCTGCATACTCTCAGCGGCACGGATCTCTACAATGCCGTCAGGCGGATCGTGCCCCGCAACCGGCGTAATGCCGACGGCGCGACCTTCTCGAAGTGCACCGGCCCCTTGCGCTCGACTTACGTGCGGTTCGAGAACAGCGGCACGGACTGCGATCCGACGCAAGTCGGGAATTGCGTTCATGTGAACCGGCGGCTGGCCTCGAGCCGAACCGTGTACCGCGACTACTGCACGATCGACGGCAAGGACGCCGACGATCCCCGTTGCATCGTCGCCGCCGTGGCGGATCAGCGCTTCATCCAACAGGACTATTCGGAGTTCGACGGCCTCGGCCACTATCGAACGGCGGTCACCAGCGGCAACCTGTACGCGCAGGCATTTCCGAATGCCCCGGGCGGTCCGGCGCAATACGACGCCGGAGAGGCCCATGTCAATTTCAACCCCGATTACGAATACGACGCCGGCGCGCAAGCCGTGACCGTACGTCCCAATTCGCAGGCGCTGCCCATCGACGACGCGGCCAATCCCTGGTCATGGCAGACGTTCAATCTGACCCGGAAGACGCATCGGGGGCGCTCCGAATACCGCCGCTTCGCGTTCGACGCGAGGGGCTTCATGACCGCGATGCGCAGCCTCGCCGACAATCTGCCTCCCGGAGAGTCGATCCCTGCCGCGGGAAAACTGCAGGCCACGGACGTCCTGCTGCTTCGGAACCGCGGCCTGGTCTCCGATCCCCAGGTCGGCGACAAGGCCGTTTCGGTCATGGAGACCTGGTACGGGGGCGACGTGCGCGGAGGACTGAGCCCGCTGGAAACCGCGGTATTCAATGGAACGTCGGAGGGCGACTATCGCATCGTGACCCGGTCGTGGCTCGGGGGCACGCTGCACTCGGAATACCAGGGGTGTTTCGGCAACCTCTCCGCACTCACCATCGAGGACGCCACGGTCGATCCGGTCATGGGCCTGACGACGAAAGTCCGGGATGCCTGGGGGCTGGCCAACAATCTCAGCACCGGTTACGGCTACGACGCGCTGGGGCGACTGACCAGCGTCACGCCGCCGACGTTCAGCGCCGAGGAGAATTACGGCGGAGAGATTCCGATCGAGATCGCGTTCGGAAACCTCAGCGCGTCCAACCCCGACCGGACGGTGAAGGTGAAGCGCCCGCAGGCATCCGGGCTCGTCGAGGAGAGATATGAATTCGACGCGCTGGGGCGGCTGAAGACAACGCGCAGCACCGTCGAGGGTGTGTTCAATCGCACTGAGATCGGCTATGGCGACCACGGGTTGCCGAGCGTCAAGAGCAATACCGGAGCGAACGACAACTCCAGCCTGCCGTCCGCGGCGCTGCAATACGATGTTTTCGGGCGCGTGCTGCAGCTCGTGCCGCCGGCGCACACCGGCCGGAAAGTCTGGACCAGCTACTTCGGCGCTCAGCGTGTCGTCCAGCGAGTCCACGGTGTCGCCACCGGGGTCAACTCGACCGACTCGGTCAGTACGACGAGCTCCTACGACGCCTTCGGACGGCTGATCAAGCTGAGCGAGGACAACGGCGTGACTCGCTACGGCTACGACATGGCCGACCGCCTGGTCGAGGTGGACCAGGCTTCCAACCAGAAGCCCCGCCAGTTCATCTACGACGGCCGCGGCTTCCTCGCCAGAGAGGTGCATCCGGAGCTGTCGACGTTCGAGGTGTGGCATCAGCAGCTCGATGCGCGGGGCAATGCGCACCGCCGCGTCTATCGCGAGGGCGGCGCCGGCGATGCCCTGAACGAATACGATCTCCGCTTCGACTACGACTCCGCCGAGCGCGTCCGGTTCGCGTTCTACCGCGAGATCGACTCGGCGGGCAGCGTCTGCCCGGCCGGCAGCGGGAGCTGGTGCTGGCGTCCGCTCAAGGTCTTTACGTACAACGAGAACAAGATCGCATCGGCGACCCGCCACAACTACGTGGTCAACCCGCTCGCAACCGCCGCTCCCGCGGAGTACGCCGTGACGAACACGTACTCTTATTTCCGCGACGGCGCGTTGAAGAACGTCACCATGGCCACGAACGGACTGACCGCCGACATCGGCTATTCGTACGACAACCTCGGGAACGTGAGCCAGAAGCGGTACCCGCAGGCCGGTCAATTCCCGGCGCGCGCCGTCAACTATGTCTATGACGGCGGCTCACTCGACGCGCTCTGCTACCGCACGTCCGGAACAGGGTGCGGCGCGGGGTCCCAGTCGCTCGTCTCCGACTTCGAGTATCACCCGAACGGGTTGAGAAAGGTGTTCTTCCGGTCGAACGGCACCCGCGACACCCAGGGCATCGAGGATGCGTACGCGCGCCCGTCGTCTCTGACAGCGTGCGGCGGCAGCGGCGTCTCCGCCGATTGTTCGGGCAGCCCGACGCTGTGGACGAGCGGTCCGATCGTCTATGACGGCTTCAACAACGTCCGCCGTACAGGTCCGGACTGGTTCGCATACGACACCTCCGGACGCCTGAAAGAAGCGAAATTCGGCGCCAGCTTCTCGCAGACCTTCGACTATGACCAGTTCGGCAATCTGATCAAGATGTCGGCGACGCCCTATGCACCGGGCGTTTACTTCAAACTGAGCAACGGCGGCACGGACAAGGTCACGAACCGGATTCGCGAGATCCAGCCGTCCGCCGGAGCCGCGGGCCCTGTACCGACCTATGACCTCGGCGGAAATCTGAAGCTGTGGAAGGATCCGCGCTTTCCGAAATACGAAATGGCGCTCTCCTATGACGCGCTCAATTATCCGACGCAATCGTCTCTGACCTTGGTCGAGGGCGCGACCCGCCGCCAGGACATGGGAAGGCTGTTCATCTACGACGCGTCAGACGAGCGGATCGGCACTGTCGACTACGCGTTCCCCTCCTCTTCGCAGCTCCGGCTTCGTGAGACCTGGACGCTTCGCGGCGCGGACGGCGCGCTGATGCGCGAGCTCACCAGGGAACAGAATGCGGCCGGCGTCAGCACCTGGAACTGGAACCGCGATTACGTCTACGGAAACGAGGGTCTGGTCGCCGAGCTCTCACCCGGCGCCGGCGGTTCGGTCACGACCCGGCACACGCATCTCGATCACCTCGGTTCCGTGCGCGCCATTACGAATCAGAACGGCACGCTCGTCGAAAGCCGCAAATACCTCCCCTTCGGGCAGCGCATCATGGAATCGGAATCGGTCAGCCGGATGCATTTTGCCGGTCACGAGCGCGACGACGACGGCACGGACAAACCGTACGCCGATCTCGACGTCATGCACGCCCGCCGCTATGCACCGCTGCTCGGCCGGTTCACGGCGATCGACCCGGCCGGCGGCTCGATCAACGACCCGCAGTCATGGAACCGCTATTCGTATGTCCGCAACTCTCCAATGACGATGATCGATCCCACCGGCACACTTGCGGCCACGCCCGGCGGCGATCCTGACGGTGACGGTAATCCCGGCTGCGACATGTGCGCAGATGGCTCGGGAAATCAACCGACGCCGAGCGAAGAGGCGGAGGCAGGCGGCTATGCCAGGTTCGGCGACGAAATCACCGTCACGGCGGCTAAGGATCCTCACGCTCCGGACGTAAATCACGACGGGCACGGCGGGTTTAGCCGCCGCTCGGCACTCACGCAACTGGGCGCGGACTACGCCGATCTGTGGATTGCAGACAAGGATATCTATGCCAATTATCTCGCCGGACTGGGCACCGGCTCAGGCGGTACGCTCATCGCGGGACATCTAATGAACCTGGTTGGCTATCACGATCCGGATCTGGCCAGAAAAACCGCACTTGTGGAAACTGAGGGACGCCCGTTCGCAGTGGGCGCGATCGCCGGCTTTGCGGCCTCTCTTTGGGCCAGTAATAATTTTAGTGGATGGTTTCGGGCACCGCGTCCTCCGGCCGCTCTCCCGGTTCCGCCTTCTGCGGCAAGTCCTGCCGGCCCGACAGTTGGGCGGGTATTGACCGAGGCAGAGAAAACGTCGATCGAAGTGGCACGCCAGCTCAAACAAATGAAAGCCGAGCGATTGGCCCGTACCGGAGGTAACTAACGTCATACCGAAGAGACCGCGCGGTGTGAGCCGCGCGGTCTCCTGCTTACCGGTACAGCCAGACCCGCAGCAAACTCACCAACTGCTGGGCGTCGATCGGCTTGGTGATGTAGTCGCTGGCCCCGGCCTCCATGCACTTCTCGCGGTCGCCTTTCATGGCCTTCGCGGTGAGGGCGATGATGGGGAGATTGCGGAACTCGTCCATGGCCCGGATGCGGCGCGTGGCCTCGTAGCCGTCCATCTCCGGCATCATCACGTCCATCAGCACCACGTCGACGCCGGAGGTGTTGCGGAGGACGTCGAGGCCCTCGCCGCCGCTCTCGGCGTAGACCACCTCCATCTTGTGCCGCTCGAGGAGGCTGGTCAGCGCGTAGATGTTGCGCATGTCGTCGTCGACGATGAGGGCCTTCTTGCCGGCCAGCACCGGATCGGACTCGTGCAGCTGCTCGAGCATCTTGCGCTTCTGCTCGGGGAGGTTCTCCTCGACGCGGTGCAGGAAGAGCGCGGTCTCGTCGAGGAGGCGGTCCGGCGAGCGGACGTCCTTGACGATGATGGCGTCGGCCATCCGCTTGAGATCGTTCTCCTCTTTCCGCGAGAGGTCGCGGCCGGTGTAGACCACGATCGGGATGTCCTCGATCTTGAGCTCGTTCTTCAGCTTGTCGATGAACTCGAAGCCGCTCATGTCCGGCAGGCCGAGGTCGAGAACCATGCAGTCGAAGTGGCGCTCGCGCAGCTTCTCGAGCGCCTCGGCGCCGCTGCCGACCGCGGTGATCTCGACGTCTCCCTCGCCGATCAGCTCGACGATGGCGTTGCGCTGGGCCTCGTTGTCCTCGACCACGAGGAGACTCTTGTTGGACCGCTCGACGAAGCCGCGGATCTTGGCGAAGGCGTCGTCCAGCCCTTCTTTCGTCACCGGCTTCTGCATCTGCGCGAACGCGCCGAGGCGCAGGCCGCGCGCGGTCTCTTCGTCGGCGGAGATGATGTGCACGGGGATGTGCCGGGTCACGCGGTCGTGCTTGAGGCGGTCGAGCACCGTCCACCCTTCCATGTCCGGCAGCTCGATGTCGAGCGTGACCGCGTCGGGCTTGTGCTGACGCGCCAGCTGCAGCGCGCTCTCGCCGCGCGTGGCGACGATGCCCTTGAAGCCCTTGTCGTGGGCCATGTCCAGCAGGATCTGCGCGAAGGTGGTGTCGTCTTCGACGATCAGCACCGTCCGGTCGCCCGGCTGGATGAGGTTGCGGTCATCGGGCAGCTGTTCGTCGATGATGACCGACGGCTGCTCGATGGTCTTCTGGAGCATGGGCACTTCGGCCTGTTCCTTCTCCCGGACCGGAGGGATGGTAGTGCGCCGCGCCATCGGCGCGATGTACGTCTCCGGAAGGTAGAGCGTGAACGACGAGCCCTCGCCCGGCTCGCTGGTGACCTGGATCTCGCCGCCGAGCAGGCGCGCGATCTCGCGGCTGATCGACAACCCGAGGCCCGTGCCGCCGTACTTGCGCGTCGTCGAGGCGTCGGCCTGCTGGAAGGCCTCGAAGATGATCCGCTGCTTCTCCTCGGGAATGCCGATGCCGGTGTCGAGGACGCGGAAGGCGATCACGCTCGACGCGCGGTTGAGGGCGTCCTGTCCCTCCGACCAGCCCGACAGCGCCGTCTCCGCGCGCAGCGTGACGCTTCCCTTTTCGGTGAACTTGAACGCGTTGCCGAGGAGGTTCTTGAGCACCTGCTGCAGCCGCGTGGAGTCGGTGTGAATCGTCTTCGGCAGGTTCTCCGCGAGCTCGACCTTGAACTCCAGCTCCTTGTCCTCGGCGATCTGCCGGAACGTCCGGTCGGTCGACTCGGCGATCTCCTTGAAGGAGACGTCGCTGAGCTGCACGGTCATCATGCCGGACTCGATCTTGGAGAGGTCGAGGATGTCGTTGATCAGCGTCAGCAGATCCTGTCCCGAGGAGTGGATGGTCTTCGAGAACTCGACCTGCTTCTCGGTGAGGTTGCCGTCGGGGTTGTCGGCCAGCAGCTTCGCCAGGATGAGCAGCGAGTTGAGCGGGGTGCGCAGCTCGTGCGACATGTTGGCGAGGAACTCCGACTTGTACTTCGAGGTCAGCGCCAGCTGCCGCGCCTTCTCTTCGAGCTGCCGCTTGGCCGACTCGACCTCGCGGTTCTTCTGCTCGACCTCTTCGTTCTGCGCCGTGAGCAGGCGCGCCTTTTCCTCGAGCTCTTCGTTGGTCTGCTGCAGCTCTTCCTGCTGCTGCTTGAGCAATTCCTCCGAGGCCTGCAGCGACTTGGCCTGCGACTCGAGGCGCTTGTTGGTTTCGGTGAGCTCTTCCTGCTGCGACTGCAGCTCTTCCGCGAGCGACTGCGACTGCGCCAGCAGCTCCTCGGTGCGCATGTTGGCCTGGATGGTGTTGAGCACCACGCCGATCGACTCGGTGAGCTGGTCGAGCAGCGACTGGTAGGTCTCGTTGAAGCGGTTGAAGCTGGCCAGCTCCATCACGCCGAGGACCTGCCCCTCGAACACGATCGGCAGCACGATGATGTTCAGCGGCCTGGCCTCGCCGAGGCCGGAGTTGATCTGGATGTAGTCCTCGGGCGCGTTGGTGATGAGGATGCGCTGCTTCTCGAACGCGGCCTGCCCCACCAGCCCCTCGCCGATGTGAAACTCGCGTGCGAGGTTCTTCCTCTCTTTATAGGCGTACGTCGCGGCGAGACGGAGGATCGGCTCGCTGCCGCCCGAGTCCATCGTGTAGAACGCGCCGTGCGCGGCGCCGACGACCGGCGCCAGCTCGCTCAGCATCAACTGCGACACCGCCTGCAGGTTCTTCTGTCCCTGCATCATCCGCGTGAACTTGGCGAGGTTGGTCTTCAGCCAGTCCTGCTCCGCGTTGCGCGCGGTGGTCTCACGCAGGTTGCGGATCATCTCGTTGATGTTGTCCTTGAGGACCGCGACCTCGCCCTGCGCCTCGACCGTGATCGAGCGGGTGAGATCGCCCTTGGTCACGGCGATGGCAACGTCGGCGATCGCGCGCACCTGGGTGGTGAGATTCGCGGCGAGCTGGTTGACGTTGTCGGTGAGATCGCGCCACGTGCCGGCCGCGCCGGGGACGTTGGCCTGTCCGCCGAGGCGTCCTTCCACGCCGACTTCGCGCGCCACGGTCGTGACCTGGTCGGCGAACGTCGCCAGCGTCTCGATCATGTCGTTGATGGTGTCGCCCAGCTCCGCGATCTCTCCGCGGGCTTCGACGGCAAGCTTCTGTTTCAGGTTGCCTTTCGCGATCGCCGTGACGACGCGGGCGATGCCGCGCACCTGCGAGGTGAGGTTCGCGGCCATCATGTTGACGTTGTCGGTGAGGTCCTTCCACGTGCCGGCGACGCCCTTGACCATCGCCTGCCCGCCGAGCTTCCCTTCCGTGCCGACCTCGCGCGCGACGCGCGTGACTTCCGAGGCGAACGAGTTGAGCTGATCGACCATCGTGTTGATGGTGTCCTTCAGCTCGAGGATCTCGCCCTTGACGTCGACGGTGATCTTCTTGGAGAGGTCGCCGTTCGCGACCGCGGTCGTGACCTGGGCGATGTTGCGCACCTGGTTGGTCAGGTTCGACGCCATCATGTTGACGTTGTCGGTGAGGTCCTTCCACGTGCCGGCCACGCCGCGCACCTGCGCCTGGCCGCCGAGGCGTCCCTCCGTACCGACCTCGCGCGCCACGCGCGTGACCTCGCTGGCGAACGAGTTGAGCTGATCGACCATCGTGTTGATGGTGTTCTTCAGCTCGAGGATCTCGCCGCGCACGTCGACGGTGATCTTCTTCGACAGGTCGCCGAGCGCGACCGCGGTCGTGACCTCGGCGATGTTGCGCACCTGCGCGGTCAGGTTCGAGGCCATCGAGTTGACCGAGTCGGTCAAGTCTTTCCACGTCCCGGAGACGCCCTTGACGATCGCCTGTCCGCCCAGCTTCCCTTCCGTGCCGACTTCGCGCGCGACGCGCGTGACCTCGGCGGCGAAGGAGTTGAGCTGATCGACCATCGTGTTGATGGTCTCCTTCAGCTCCAGGATCTCGCCGCTGACCTCGACGGTGATCTTCTTCGAGAGGTCGCCGTTGGCGACGGCGGTGGTGACGGCGGCGATGTTGCGCACCTGATTGGTCAGGTTCGACGCCATCATGTTGACGTTGTCGGTGAGGTCCTTCCACGTTCCGGCGACGCCGGTGACCTGCGCCTGTCCGCCCAGCTTTCCTTCGACGCCGACTTCACGCGCGACGCGCGTGACCTCGCTCGCGAATGAGTTGAGCCGGTCGACCATCGAGTTGATGGTGTTCTTAAGTTCGAGGATCTCGCCCTTGACGTCGACGGTGATCTTGCGCGAGAGGTCGCCGTTGGCGACGGCCGTGGTGACGTCGGCGATGTTGCGCACCTGCGCGGTCAGATTCGCGGCCATGTAGTTGACCGAATCGGTCAAGTCTCTCCACGTGCCGGAGACTCCCTGCACGTCGGCCTGGCCGCCGAGCTTTCCTTCCGAGCCGACTTCGCGCGCGACGCGCGTGACCTCGGCCGCGAAGGAGCGGAGCTGATCGACCATCGTGTTGATGGTGTTCTTCAGCTCCAGGATCTCGCCCTTGACGTCGACGGTGATCTTCTTGGAGAGGTCGCCCATCGCGACCGCGGTCGTGACCTCGGCGATGTTGCGCACCTGCCCGGTGAGATTCGAGGCCATGTAGTTGACCGAGTCGGTGAGGTCTTTCCACGTGCCGGCCACACCGCGCACCTCGGCCTGGCCACCGAGCTGTCCCTCGGTGCCGACTTCGCGCGCCACGCGCGTGACTTCGGCCGCGAACGCGCTGAGCTGGTCGACCATCGTGTTGATGGTGTTCTTCAGCTCCAGGATCTCGCCCTTGACGTCGACGGTGATCTTCTTCGACAGATCACCCGAGGCGACCGCGGTCGTGACCTCGGCGATGTTGCGCACCTGCGCGGTCAGGTTCGAGGCCATGTAGTTGACGGAGTCGGTCAGGTCGCGCCACGTGCCGGAGACTCCCTGCACGTCCGCCTGGCCGCCGAGCATTCCCTCGCTGCCGACCTCGCGCGCGACGCGCGTGACCTCGGCCGCGAACGAGCGGAGCTGGTCGACCATCGTGTTGATGGTGTTCTTCAGCTCCAGGATCTCGCCCTTGACGTCGACAGTGATCTTCTTCGAGAGGTCGCCGTTCGCGACCGCCGTGGTGACGTCGGCGATGTTGCGCACCTGCGCCGTCAGGTTGCCGGCCATCGCGTTGACCGACTCGGTGAGGTCCTTCCACGTGCCGGCAACGCCCGGCACCTCGGCCTGGCCGCCGAGCTTTCCTTCCGTGCCGACTTCGCGCGCCACGCGCGTGACCTCGGCCGCGAACGCGCTGAGCTGATCGACCATCGTGTTGATGGTGTTCTTCAGCTCGAGGATCTCACCCTTGACGTCGACGGTGATCTTCTTCGACAGATCACCCGAGGCGACGGCGGTGGTGACGTCGGCGATGTTGCGCACCTGCGCCGTCAGGTTCGAGGCCATGTAATTCACGGAATCGGTCAGGTCTCGCCACGTTCCGGAGACTCCCTGCACGTCCGCCTGGCCGCCCAGCTTTCCTTCCGAGCCGACCTCGCGCGCGACGCGCGTGACCTCGGCCGCGAACGCACGGAGCTGATCGACCATCGTGTTGATGGTGTTCTTCAGCTCGAGGATCTCGCCGCGCACTTCGACGGTGATCTTTTTGGAGAGGTCGCCCATGGCGACCGCCGTGGTGACGTCGGCGATGTTGCGCACCTGCGCCGTGAGGTTGCCGGCCATGGCGTTGACGGAGTCGGTGAGGTCTTTCCACGTGCCGGCGACGCCCGGCACCTCGGCCTGACCGCCGAGCTGTCCCTCCGTGCCGACCTCGCGCGCCACGCGCGTGACTTCCGACGCGAAGGAGCGGAGCTGATCGACCATCGTGTTGATGGTGTTCTTCAGCTCGAGGATCTCGCCCAGCGCCTCGGCGGTGATCTTCTTGGAGAGGTCGCCGTTCGCAACCGCGGTCGTGACCTCGGCGATGTTGCGCACCTGGTTGGTCAGGTTCGCGGCCATGTAGTTCACGGAGTCGGTCAGGTCTTTCCACGTCCCGGAGACGCCCTTGACCTCGGCCTGCCCGCCCAGCTTCCCTTCCGTGCCGACCTCGCGCGCGACGCGCGTGACTTCGGAGGCGAACGAGCGGAGCTGATCGACCATCGTGTTGATGGTCTCTTTCAATTCGAGGATCTCGCCGCGCGCGTCGACCGTGATCTGCTTCGAGAGGTCGCCGTTCGCGACGGCGGTGGTGACGGCGGCGATGTTGCGGACCTGGTTGGTGAGGTTCGCGGCCATGTAGTTGACGGAGTCGGTGAGATCGCGCCACGTACCCGAAACGCCCTGCACGTCGGCCTGGCCGCCGAGCTTTCCTTCCGAACCGACTTCGCGCGCGACGCGCGTGACTTCCGAGGCGAAGGAGCGGAGCTGATCGACCATCGTGTTGATCGTGTTCTTCAGCTCGAGGATCTCGCCGCGCACTTCCACGGTGATCTTCTTGGAGAGGTCGCCGGTCGCGACCGCGGTGGTGACGTCGGCGATGTTGCGCACCTGCGCGGTCAGATTGCCGGCCATGGAGTTGACCGACTCGGTCAGGTCTTTCCAGGTCCCGGAGACGCCCTTGACGTCGGCCTGGCCGCCGAGCTTTCCTTCCGTGCCGACTTCGCGCGCGACGCGCGTGACCTCGGAGGCGAACGACGCCAGCTGCGTGACCATCGTGTTGACCGTCTTCGCGGTGCGGAGGAACTCGCCCTTGAGCGGCCGCCCGTCGAACTCGATGGCCATGGCCCGGGTCAGGTCGCCCTTGGCCACCGCGCCGATGACCCGCGCGATCTCGTTGGTCGGCTGCACGAGGTCGGAGATGAGGGTGTTCACCGACTCGGCGATCACGCCCCACTGCCCGCTCGCCGACGGCACCTGCACGCGCGAGCTGAGCTTTCCTTCCTTGCCGACGACGTTGGCCACGCGCTCGACCTCGGAGGCGGTGCGGTCGTTCAGCTCGAGAATGTCGTTCAGCGCGTCCGCGATCTTCCCCTGCACGCCGATGAACTCCACCGGCATCCGGACCTCGAAATCGCCCTTGCGCATCGCCGAAAGCGTGCGCAAAAGCAGCTTCTCAAAATCGCGCGGCGTTACTTCCGAAGCCTTATCAACGCCAATCCCCGTGGTCATGCGGCGGTTCTCCCCCTCGTCGTGCTTGCAGCTGGACGTTCCCCTCCCGAAGGCAAGGGAAATGCGGGGAGCCACGCTGCAAGCAGTGCGCCACGGATGGGGGCGGTTGGGGCGGCTGCCGGGCCGGACCAGCCGCCTGGGACCGGCTACTGGAAGTAGCCGGTCACGTCGACGATCACATGGACGGAGCCGTGAGCGTTGTAGACGGAGAGGTCCTTCGTGTTCGAGGAGAGTCCGACGATCGCACCGTTCGCCAACGCCCAGAAGGTGGGATCGAAGTTGAGGGTGGAGACCTGCGGCTGCGCGATGCCGGAAGGCCAGATGATCAGCCAGCTCGGCGCCGATGCCTGGGTGATCGTGAGATTGATCGAAACGGCTTTCGCGGTCGACGGTACGCCGCAAGTCCCGCGGACCTGGAAGTCACGCTGATTATTCTCGAACATCGCCGGGCCTCCGTTGGTGCCGGCCGGATTTCGAGTGTCGACAACGCGACACGGCGTGACGGTGGTGTATTGATACGGCCCGCTCTGCGCGCGCAGGCCGGGCGCGAGAATCGAGACGAGCAGAGCGAAGACAGCGATCGCGAATACGTTTTTCATTGGAAAGCTCCTCTTACTGGAAGTAGCCGCTCAGATCGATGATGAAGTGCGTCGCGGCGCCCGTGCTGTTGTAGATGTTGATGCTTCCGTCAGCCGCCACAGGAACGATCGCGTTGTTCGCAACAGTCTTCCCGGTTCTGTAGTTGATGTTGCTGCTCAGCGGACGCGCGCTGCCGATCGGGCCGGGATACAGGATGAACCAGCCATCGGCCGTCGGCTCGACGGCAACGAGATTGACCGCCACGGCTTTGATCCCGGACGGGACACTGCATTGTCCCGCGACCACCAGATTCCGCACCCCGCCCGGCGCCAACACCGGTCCGCCATACGGCCCGTTGGGATTGCGGCTGTCGACCAGGCGGCAGGGGGTGAGAAGGTAGAAGCCTGCGGTGGTATCGCCGGTTCCGGCTTGCGTGACGGGGAACAGATTGCCGGCAATCGTCGCATTCGCGGATCTCTGCGAGACGGACGTGTTTCCCGTCCAGGAGACAGTCAGCGAGTCCGAGCCGCTTCCGCTCGTCTTCGATACACTCAGCCACGAACCGTTGCCACTCGCCGTCCAGTTGCCGCCCTGACAGCCGGCAGGCGCGCCGGTAATCGTAACGAGTTGCGATCCGGCTGCCGAGGTGGCGTTCGCCGAGGATGGAGTGATTGTGAAACTCGTGCAGGCTGGAGTCGATGTGCCGGCCTGCGTCACGGAAAAAGTGTTCGCCGCGATGGTGGCGTTTCCGGAGCGGGAGAATGTGGTCGCGTTGTTCGTCCAAGACACGGTCAGTGAATCGGAGCCGCTTCCGCTGGTCTTGGACACGCTGAGCCAGGAACCATTGCCGCTGGCCGTCCACGCTCCACCCTGGCAGCCGCTGGGCGATCCCGTAATCGTGACGGGAACCGAGCCTGAGGACGCATTCGGGGCAGCCGACGCAGGGCTGATGGCGAAGCTCGCACAGGTCAGAGGGGTTGTCGTCGCGCTGATCGTGTTCGAGTTCCCGCTCGTCCCGCCGCTGTTGTACGCGCGCACGCGGTAGTAGTAGGTCGTTCCAGGGCTCAGACCCGTTACCGATTTCGAAAGCACGTTGCCGACGTCGAGGTTGTTGTAACCAGAGACTAACGAACTGAAGGAACTGCTGGTTGATACATCAAGCCGATATCCCGTGGCGCGGGGCGCAGAGCTCCAATTGGCCTGAAAACTCGTGGTCAATGGATTGGACGCGGCGGTCGCGGTCGGCGTGGCAGGCGGGCAATACGAGGCGTTTGCGTCGATGTATTTGCAAAACAGCGGATCGATTTCTGAAGCGTTCGCCCACTCCGTGCGGAATTGATTGACGTCGGGCATCGACGATTGGTACTGCCAGTTCTTGTCGACAATGTCCCAGGTCTTTTGTTGCTGTCCGCTGATAGTGTCGAACGATTCGTCCGCCGAATCGCGCGTATCGGAAAGAACGGCGCCAACGGCCAGCTCATTGGCCGCGCCGGTCGGCGTGCAGTAACTCGAGCCGTTGACGTAAGTCGTGCCCGTCTCGTAATCCTGATACTCCGTGAGATTGGTCGAGGGATAATAGGCAACGCCCCATTCCTTGGCCCGCACGGCCTGGAAAATAAAGCTGGCCCAGGCTTCGGAGAATGCCAGGGACGTCGATGATGCGGTCGCGCATGAGCTGTGCGAGCCCCCGGGCAAGGTCATCGTGGCCGTGAAGTCATCCGCCAGAAAGTGGCCGTATTCGTGAATGACGACATCGTCGTTGCTCGCCGAATCGTTGTCCGGCATCTGAATGTAATTGTTGGTTTGGTCGTATTGCGGGTGAGTGGCGCTGGGAAACAGCACATCGACCTGGTCCGGCAATCCACCGGCACGCGCCTGCGCCCATTGATAGCCTTCGACGATCGCGTCGACCATGTTCAAGGCGCGGGCAACCGATCCGCACGCGCCGGCCAGGGAGAGATCAAAGGTCACGTTCGTGTTCGTAGTACTGACGCTCAGGCATGTCCAGGTGGCTGAAACACTCGTTCCAACCTGGACGGCAGCCGTCTGCGCCCAGGCCTTGAGCTTGTACGAGTCGCCTGTGTTCAAGCCTGAGACGCTCGCGTTGTACGTGCCCGACGCGGTTGTCGAGGTCGTGTAGAGCACGGCATTGTCGCTCGCACGCAGGATCTGAACGGTCGTGTACCGGGAGGGCGAATAGGACGTCGAGCCCCAACCATTCTGCGAATAGGCTCGGTTTTCGAAGCGAATCGTCCCCTGCACGCTGAGCGTGGCGAAGAGGGGGAGCGCGAGAAGAGTGGCGGCGAGGAAGGCGGCGGCACGAACGATTCTAGCGAACACGATTGACCTCCTACCGTCACTCGACCGCGCAGGCGATGTCGCGACAGGACATCTCGCCGCTCACGAGATTGAGATCCGCACGCACACACTGGTTTTCCGTGTTCGGAATCCGGGTGGTCGATTCCAGGATCGGAGCCGCCACACGCGGATCCCAGCGAACGTTCGTCAGGCGCCGAAAGAATGGCGGTGAGAGCGATCTCACCATCGGCTGCAGGAATACGCTGCAGTTCTTGAGCAGGCGCTGCGCTTCACCGCGGTCCATGATCGTCACCTCAAGCGGCGATAGATCCACGGCGGCCACCGCCTGCATGGCATTGGCCGAAAGATCCTCCTCCGAGTCCGGCAGTAGTTCTGACTGAGACCATTCGATCCAATCGATTCGATAGCGGAAGACGAGACCATAGTTCCCCGAAGGACTCCGCATGAGCGCGACCGCTTCGACGGTCGCGCCCGGCGATACCGGCCTGCTTCGAGCATTTACTCGGCGAGCAATCTCCGCATTCGCCGTGGACAGCACCGTCCGTTCAGCCAGCGACAGCGCGGGCGCATCCGCGGGCGCGTCCGTGCCTTGTACCGCCTCTGACAGTTTCTCCTGGGAGAAGGCGGAGGGAGAAAGATAAAACGCCGCGAAAACAGCAGTGAGCGCAAATACCCGCATTGCTGTGCGCACGCCGAGCGAGATCGATCCGCGTGAGGTCAGTTCTCTTCGTTGCACTACGTACCCCCTCCGATATCTGTCACGTCACACGGTCGACAATGACGCACTGCTCTCTCGTGAATAGACGGACGGCCTCGCCGTTTTTTTCTTTCGCTAGCTCTAGACACTTTTCTGTTTCGTTTGTGGGAGGCTAGACGGTTGAGGGCGGCGGGGGCCTTTACAAACCAACGACTAGGTATTATTATGGAATGACTTATTGGATGATCCGCTCAATCCGGTAGGCACAAGTCGACTGAAGGTGTAACCGCGGGTAAAGGTGTGTGTATGCGGAAACCTGAAGGAGAGTGCTATGAAGAAGATTCTCGTCATTTCGTTGGCTTCTTTGTTGGTGGCGGGTCTGGCCGCGGCGGTCTGTAACGTCGACATCCTCGATGAATCGATTCCCGACGCCTACCAGGGGACGCCGTACAGCTACCAGCTGACGGCGTGTTGCGGGACGGCCCCCTACACGTTTTCCATCTGGTCGGGATCGTTGCCGGCAGGACTCACGCTCAGCAGCAGCGGGCTGATCTCGGGCACCCCGACCACCGTCGGGTACACGCTGGTGTACATCCGCGTGACCGACAGCGCCACTCCGGCGTGCACGCTCACGCGCGCCTATTTCGTCTACGTCAACTGAGCGCGCTTCCCGTTGCGCGGCGCCATTCCGCCGCGCAACGGTTTCAGAGTCTCGCGCTCACGATCTCCCCTTCTCCCACCGTCACCGGCGTCGCGCGCACGACGCGGTTTTCATCATCCACGATCTGCAGGACGTAGTTCCCGGCGGCGACGTTGGCGATGCGCGTCTGTCCCGGCGCTGGGTCGATGCTCAGGAGCCGGTAGACCTCGCCGAATGGATCGACGAGCCGCGCGCGGACGAAGGCGTCGCTGGTCGATGAGACCACGATCGTGCCGCCCGGCGTCAGCGCGACGAGCCGTTCCCCGGGCGCGGTGGCGTTGATGGTCGATGACGCGTAGCCGATCGCGCTGACGGTGACGCGATACGAGCCGGCGGCGAGCGGGATGCGTTCGCTGCCGATGATGCCGTCGAACACTCCGCCCGAGGACACGGCGTGATAGCGGGCGTTGAGCGGGCGGCGGTCGCGCGCGTCGACGACCTTCAACGTGAGGCCGGAGGACGGCGTGAGCTTCACTTCGATCGGCGCGGGATCGCCGCCGTCGACGTCGACCGCGACGACGCTGCTGCCGTAGCTGCTCTTTTGCGCGCTGGCCTGATACGCGCCGGAGGCGAGGTCGTCGAACGAGAAGGCGCCGTTCGCGTCGGACGCGGTGGTGCGAATGCGCGGTGTGTTCGTCGGGCGGAGCTCGATCGCCGCGTTCGCGATCGCGGAGCCGGTGGCAGAATCGACCACGCGGCCGGTGAGCGTGGCGCCGTGGATGTCGATGTCGAACGTCGAGGAGCCGCGGACGTCGAGAGAGGTCGCGTAGGTCTCGACGGCGACGGTGTAGCTCCCTTCGTCGATGCCGGTGATCTCGTAGTTGCCGCGGCTGTCCGCGGACGTGCGTGCGGCGCGGTTGCCCGTGGTGCGCGGGAGAAAGGAAACTGAGGCACCGGGGACGGCCGTCCCACTCCGGGTCACGCGGCCGCGGACGGTGATGTCGCCGGCGAAGTCGAAGTCCACGGTGACCGTCTGGCCGGGCTCGACCTGCACCGACTTCACCGGCGAGTTGCGGATGCTGTTCTGGCCCGTCCGGGCGCTGACGCGCACCGTGCCGGACGGCGCGCCTTCGATGCGATAGCTGCCACCGGCATCGACGGCCGCGGTCGCCGTGGCCTCGCTCGATGCTGCCTGGATGACCGCGGTGCGAAGCTCGGACGCGGATAGACCGCTGACTCGGCCGGCGATGGCGGCGCCGCCGCCGAGGATCAGGCGGAGCGTGGAGGATGCGGTGACATCGACGTCGCGCTGGACCGCGTCGGCAAACCCGCGCTTCGACGCGCGAACCTCGTAGTGTCCCGGCGCGACGCCTTCGAGCGTAAATGCGCCGCCGCCGTCCGTGCTCGCGACGCGGCTCATCTCCGGATCGGCAGCCGACAATACGCGCACCTCGGCATCGGCAACCGCCGCGCCGGCGCTGTCGACGACCACGCCGCCGATCGACGCACCGCCGCCGAGCTTCGCGTCGACCTCGGCCGACGGCTCGGAGAGCGTGACGTTCTTGCGCAGCGGCAGCAACCCGCGGCGGCTGAATGCCAGCGTGGCCTCGCCTGTCTCAACGTTCTCGAGCACGTACGCGCCGTCGGGACCGGTGAGCGTGGCGGCGTCGGAGATCGCGCCGGGCTTCGGCTCGACGCGCACGCTCGCGCCGGCGACCGGCGCGTCGTTCGGACCAGTCACACGGCCGCTGACGCGCACGCCGCTCTCGAGCGCAACCTCGACGTTGTCCGCGCCTTTCCCGCTCTCGACGTTGATGTTCGCGACGCGCGCCGGAGTGAAGCCGGGCGCGGTGACGACGAGCGTCTGCGCGCCGGCGGGGACGTTGTCGATCGCGAACGCGCCGTCTTCCGCGGTGAAGCTCTGCATCAGCGGTTGGCGCATCTTCGCGGCCACGCCGGCCGCGAATGTCTTCACCGGCTGCTGCGTCGCCTTCTCGATCACGCGTCCGGCGACGCGGCCTCCTGCGGGAAGCTCGACGTCGACGTCGTGCGCGGGCGCGACGACGGGGCGCGTCAGCTGGATGAAGTCGTCGGGTTTGCGGAAGGCGAGCATCAGCTCGCCGGGCGCGAGATCGGGGATGCGGAACGCGCCGTCGGATGCGGTCTGCACCGGCGGGGCAATGTCGCCGCTGGTGATGAAGACGGTCACGCCTTCGACCGGTTCGCCGCCGCGCGTGACGCGGCCGCGCACTTCGACGCCCGGCTCGAGCTCGACCTCGAGCGGCGGAGCATTCGCCGAGACCTCGTGCGCGCGCAGTAGCTTCGGCGCGTAGCCGGAGGCGGCCACGCGGAGGTCGTACGTTCCGGCCGCGAGCCGCAGCGTGAACGTGCCGTCGGCGGCGCTGCGCACGGGATCGTCGGCCGACGCGTCGAGGCTGTTGAGGACCGCGCGTAAGTCCGTGGTCGTGATGGCGGCGCCGGCGATCGGCTTTGCCGCGCCATCGATGACGCGTCCCGTCAACGCGACGCCGCGCGGGATGGTGATGGTCACGTTCGACTTGCGATCGCCGGCGGCGACTCGCAGCGTTTCGGAGTGCGCTTCGGGCAGTCCCTTCTTCGCCGCGTCGACGCGCAGCTCGCCTTCATGTTCGGTGCGCACGAGGTAGCGGCCGTCGGGCGCGCTGACCATCTGCCGCGCACCGCGTGCAGTGATGCGCGCTCCTGCGATTCCGCGCCGGTCTTCGTCGACGATCGATCCGGAGATGCGCGTGAGCGGCGTGGCGTAGAGCGCGCGGCGGATCGACGCGCCCGCGGCGACGTCGACGGCGAGCACGGGGATCGCGTATTCGGGATGGATCGCGGTGAGCTCGTACGAGCCTGGCGGGACTCCCGCGATCGTGTAGTTGCCTCTAGCGTCGGTGATCGCCGACGCGGCAGTGATGCTGACTCGCGGCGTCTTCGCGGCGATCTCGGCGCCAGGGATCGGTTGGTTGCGCTGGTCGCGGAGGGTGCCGGTGATGGAAGCGGCTTTGACGTTGTTCGGGGTTACGGGTTGGGGAGCTCGTCGTGTCAGCGCGATGGTCGTGTTGGTCGACAGGAACGGGGCCACCGTGCGCGTGACCGTCGCGTAGTCAGCGTGGCGGACGGTGATGTACGTGGTGGTGCGTTTGGGATCGGGCAGTTGGTAGTGACCCGTCGTGTCGGTGACCGTGATGCTGTCGCCGATGATCACGACCGCGCCGGCGAGCGGCTTGCCGCCGGCGACGATCGTCCCTTGCTTGAGCGCGACGAGCCCGAGCTGAAAAACGCCCGCGTCTTCATTCGCCGCGGCGCGCTCCATCAGCGGCGCGCGTCCCGGCGACTCGATGCGCAGATCGACCACGGGCGCCTTCGGATCGATCGAGAAGTTACCCTTCGCATCGGTCTGCGCCGTCGCCAGCGGCTTACGCGCTGGATCGGGCAGCAGCAGCCGCGCGCGTTGCTGATCGAGCGACTCGAGCGGGAGCGCGGAGACAGTCGCGCCACGCAGGGTTGCTCCGTTTTCGTCGATCACGGTTCCGGTGATCGCGGCAAAGGCGGGAAGAGCGGCAAAGACGACGCAGGCGACGACAAGGACGATTCGCAGCACCGGGGCCTCCGAGAACAAACTGACTTAATTATTATTTTACGTCTTTCCTTGCCAGGCGGGGTAGGGATTTTCAGTGCGACGTCACTCCCCCTAACGTAATGGAAAGCCCGGCAAGTACAACGACATCCGCGAAGACTCCTCGCGAGGAGATGGAGCGCGAACTCGCCCATTGGCTCGAGCAGCTCAAGAAGCTCGACGCCGTCATGGCCGAGCCCGCACAAACGCTGATCAACCTCGGCAAATACCATCTCACACCGGACGGCGGGTCCGCGCGCCCGCTGCCGTCGTGGATCTCGCGACAACCCGATCAGCCAGCGGCAGCGGAACGATCGCTTCTCGTCGGCTCGCTATGCTGCTCCACGCTCCAGCGCTTGTGGGAAACATCGCGGCGCTATGCGTGGCTCTCGAAGGACGCGCGCGATCAGCTGAAGGCACTGCAGCCAGCGATTACCGACATAGTGAAAAACGTCGGTTGGGTGGCCATCCAGCAACCGGGGGTGTCGCGCGGCGCCATCCCCAAGCCGCACGACGAGAGCCTCGATCCAATCATCTCGACGATCAGCGATCCGGTGTTCGGCAATCTGAATGCGTTCGCCGCCGCCGAGGTGTTCTGGCTGCTGCTGCACGCCGAGGAAAAACGGGTCATCAGTGCGACCGGGGTTCTGGCGCTCTTCGCGATGCTCTGGGCGCTGCGTGGTACGGAAACGAGCGGCCGCCAGGCCGGCGACGCGCGCATGCTCTCCGCGGCGGTGGTCGCAAAGTGCCTCCGCCCGATCCTGCAACTCCAAGTCATGTTCCGCGATCGCGGGCGCCTCTATCGCGAGATCCGCGCCCTCAACCGGCAGATGGGCGATCTTGCGAAAGAGCTGACGCCCTACAACCGCTGGAGGTTCGCTACCTTCGCGGATCGTCTGAGCGGGTTGATGCTGGAGATGTCGAAGCTGGCGGTGAACCGCAAGACCTTCGCCGACGCGGCCGAGCGGATCTCCGAGCTTGCGAAGACGATGCGTCCCAAGCGCGAGGAAATGCCCTACAAAAAGATCAACGCCGAGCTCGAACGCGCCGTCATCGGGCTGCGCGACGAAAACGAGTCGTTGATGGCGGAGTCTATCCAAACCCTGGGGATCATCGAGCAGATCGTCCTGCCGAAAGCGAAGAGCGGCGACGACTCACTGAAGACACGCTTGCGGCGAGCGCTGCCGGGCGAGAGCCAGAAGGCGCACAACGAACGCATTGGAAGAGCGGCCGACGTGGCGCTCAGGCAATGCCGCGAGATCGTGGCCACGCTCGTCGAAGCCGTTACCTGCTTCCGCGAGGTCGGCGATGCCCGCGACACCGACAAGTTGGCCACCCTCGATCAATTCATCGCCTCGTTCAATCCGCCACGCGAAAAACCGCCCACCCTCGCGCCCAGCGCCGACGCGGTGTCGTGGGCGCTCGCGCGCATGGCCCACGCGAACGAGAAGACCGTGGAACTGATCGACGATGCGATCGCAAGCACCATCAACTGGTGCCGCTTCGTCGTCCGTCAGGAGGTCGCCTACGCGAGTGCCGGAAACGACACGGAGTTCGACGTCTCGGAACTCTTGAGTGCCGTCGCCATCGCGGAGCGCTCCGGCTCGATCTCCGAACTGGAAGTTGAAGACGCGATCGGAAAAGCATTGCGTGCGCTGCGCTCCGACGGCAGCTGGACCTCCGGCCAGCCAATCTACATCGAAAAGCGCGTTCTCGGGGTTTGGCCGAACAGCTCCGACATCGCCTGGCTGCTGACGGGCGCTGTTACCGGCACGCCTAAGATCCGCCGTGCAGATCTCGCGCTGATCTCATTCGTCGATTGGCTGAAGCGTACCGAAACGCACTTCGACCGTCACCTCACTTCACATCCAAACGACGACGAAGAGCAGACGCACTTTGTCGGCTGGTCGGCGGAGTCCCCCGAGGCGAAGACCATCGACATCTGGATCACGGCCGGAGCGGTGAACGCCCTGCTTGAGATCCGCGACATCATCGAATACCGGCTCTGGCAACTCTGCGAGAAGCGCTTCTACGTCTTCCGCGATCTGAAAGCGCTGGACGAAATCGATCCGGTCGATCTCGGCGCGATTCATGGGAAGCGCATTCACCACCGATTGCGCACGACCGTGCGGCGCAGCAGCGGTCCGGACTACCGGCACGCTGAGTATTCATTTGTTCTGCACGGCCCGCCTGGCTCATCGAAGACGGCTATGGCGGAGGCTCTGGGGCGCGAGCTGTGGCGCGAGATGAACCCGCGGCGGGTGATCCGGATTACGCCGGCCGACTTCACGCGGCAGGGCGAGGCGGGGCTCGACGCCGAGGCACGGTTCATCTTCGAGCTGATCTCACACGTGCGCGGCGTGACGATCATCTTCGACGAGATCGACGACCTGTTGCGACGTCGCGAGCTCAAGGGAAATCCCGAATTTCTGAAGATGGTCGTCCCGGCGATGCTCAATCGCCTGCAGGACTTACGCGACGCGGCCCCGCGCCAGGAGCTCTGCTTCATTGTGGCGATGAATTACGTAGACAACGTCGAGCCCGCGCTCATCCGCCCCGGCCGCATCGACGCCGCGATTCCGGTCGTCTATCCGGATCCCTGGAGCCGCGACAACACACTCGACCGCATCGTCGCAAAACATAGGGCCGAAGCGGCATTCTCCGACCGTATTCGCGCCTACGTCGTCGATAAAACCGCCGGCTGGCCGTGGCCGCTGTTCAACAGCCTCTGCGAGGCGGTGGTCAGCGAGCGGCCGGCCGCGGCCGCGGATCTAGTGGCTAGCATCGACCGCAAGCTCGTCGAGTTACACGCGCAAATTCAGGATGCGCAGTCGCATTATGCAAACAACAAGCGGTGGAATCCGCCGTCACCCGAGCTAATCAACGAGGTCGCCCACTTCGCGTTCGCGTTCAAGCGCACGAGCGACGAGTGTTCGATGAAGGTCGAGGAGCTGTTCGGAGGATTGGAACGTGCCGTCTCGGTCATCGGCTGGATCAAACAGAAACTTGCCGCGGAGTGGGAGCGAGAGACGCGCGAGGTGTACAGCGTCGACGCCGTCATGCGCACGACCAACATGGGGGCCAAGCGCTTCTACGATCCGGACTCCGACGTCACCGTCTTCCGCGTCTGGGCGGCTGGCGCGAAGGACGTGCAGGTGATTCACCAGGAGGCCGGAAGAACGCCCGGGCCACTGCACGAGGAAAACCTCGACACGTTTTCGGGCGAGATCAAGAATCTTGACGTCACGCAGGGGTATCGATACTCAATCACCTACGGCGACAACCGCGTCGAGCAAGCAACCGATCCCTACACGCGCGAGTTGGACGCGAGCGGCGGCTACAGCTTGGTCACGGAGCCAGAGACCGCGGGACTCCCGGCGAAGCTACCGGGCTGGCATGAGCTGGTGATGTATCAGATCCATCCGAAGACCTTCAGTGGAACGGCTGCGAATGGAACATACGAAGGGATCATCGAACATCTGGACGACCTCCGCGAGCTCGGCGTCCGCGCCATCGATCTAGTCGGACCTGGCGAAGATGTCGTCAACTCAGAGATCCAGTACGATCCCGAGACCAGCCGACAACTCGATCTTTCCTACGGCCACCGCAGCGGCCTGCGAAAGCTGATCGAGGCCGCGCACATGCACGACATCGCGGTGATCCTCGGCGTCACCAGTCAGGATCTCCTCGGCCTCCCGGTGACTGATCTCCGCAAATTCAACGGCTACTATCAGCCAGGCCTCAGAAATGACGCCGGACTCGTACCGGATTTCGGCGAGGCGAACATCCTCAAGCTGATGAAGGAGAACGTCCGCCGGTTGATACTCGAAGTCGGCGTCGACGGGTTGCGTTGGGCGCACACTCAATTCGTGCACGGCCGCGGCGGCACGACGATCCGTCTCCGAACGAAGGCCGATCACGCCCTTCTGCGCGAGATCACAAAGTACGTCGCCGAGTTGAACCGCAATACATTGATGATCGCGCACGATCTTCAAAGCGTCGACTCGATCGTCACCGCGGCCGAGGGCTGCGCTGGCTTCGGGATGCAGTGGAGCTTCGGCTTCGAGCAGTCCGTGCGACGGGCGGTTTTCGGAAGCGATAAGAATCTCGAGGTGCTCAGCGCCGCCGTCGCGCGCCGCTACAAGCACACCGACCACTACGATGCTTTCCTGCGGATCGTCTTCGCGGAGTCGCACGAGAGCGTTCGCCTGCGCGGAAGAATTGCAGGTGGCGATGCTGGATCGCGTAAGCGCGCGTTTCTCGCCACAGCGTTATCGCTGGTCACGCCCGGCGTGCCGATGCTGCTGCAAGGACAGGAGCTCTGGACCGAGGAGCCGCTCGCCTCGAATACGTCAATTCGCTGGGAGGAAAAGCGGGAACGTCCTTCGATCAACAAACGGCTGCAGCATCTGACCGCATTGCGCATCAACAAAGAAGGGAAAACGCGAGGGCTCACCGGACACGAATCGGCGGTGCGCTACGACGGACCGATCTTCATGGTCGAGCGTTGGGCTGTCGATTACGGAATCAATCGTAATTCGCCCGGGAATCACGTCGTCGTCATCGCGAACTTCAGCGGCGAGGAAGTCGCCTATCCGGTCCACTTCCCGAATCACGGTACGTGGCATGTTCGTTTCAATGCGGATTCGGAAGAGTACGGGGACGACTTTGGCGGGTCATGTTATTGCGGACCATATTTCTATTCGGATCGTACGAATCACATCCCGGTCGGACCATACAGCATGGTCATCCTCTCGCAGAATCCTGACTAGTTACTCGTAACGAAGTGCCTCGATCGGATCGAGCTTCGCGGCTTTGAAGGCGGGGTACCAGCCGAAGCCGGTGCCGATGAGGGAGCAGACGATGAGGCCGGTGAGGGCCCAGCCCCAGGGGAAGACCATGGCGATGTCGAGCCAGAGGGCGACGCCGTTGCCGCCGAGGACGCCGAGGAGGATGCCGATCAGGCCGCCGAGCTCGGAGAGGACGATCGCCTCGAGGAGGAACTGGCGGACGATGTCGTTCTTGCGCGCGCCGATGGCCTTGCGCACGCCGATCTCGCGGGTGCGCTCGGTCACGCTGACGAGCATGATGTTCATGATGCCGATGCCGGCCGCGAGGAGCGCGATCACGCTGACCACGAACGCGCCGACGCGGATCGTGTCGGCGACCTGCGCAAACGCGGAGACCAGTGTGTCGTTCGAGTAGGTCTCGAAGTCGTTCGGCCGCCCGAGCTTGAGTCCGCGCGCCGTGCGCATCGCGCCGATGGCCTTGTCGAGGGTCGTGTTGTACGTCGCCTGCGACGTGGACTGGATGGCGACGTTGACGGTGCGGTTGGCGCGGCCGAAGTCGCCGAAGAACGTGGTGATCGGCACGAGCACGAGGTCGTCCTGGCTCTGCCCGAACGACGAGCCCTTCTCGGCGAGCACGCCGACGATCTGGTACGGCTTCTCGTTGACCTTGACCCACTTGCCGATCGGCGTCTCGTTCGGGAAGAGCTTCGTCTGAATGCTCGTCCCGACGACGGTGACGCGCCGCCCGAGGTCGACGTCGTCGGGCGCGAGATTGCGTCCGTAGCCGAGGGTGTAGCTGTTGGCGAGGAGGAAGTGCTCGTTGGTGCCGACGATGGTCCGCCCCTGCAGCTTCACGCGGCCGAAGCTGACCGGCTTGCCGCCGTCGAAGACTTTGAAGCAGATGGCGTTGGCCTGCCCTTCCATCAGCCGCGCGAACGTCCGCGCCTGCTCGAGCGTGATGTCGCGGCGGTTCTGGAACTGCTCCTCCGGATCGCGCGTGTTCATGACCGGATACTTCGCGAACTGAAAGAGATTGCTGCCGAGGAAACTGAGCCCGCCTTCGATGGAGGTCTGAATCACGCTGAGCGCGGTCATCACCCCGATGACCGAGAACACGCCGATGGTCACGCCGAGAATCGTCAGCGCGGAGCGGAGCTTGTTGGTGCGGAGCGCGGTCAGGGCGATGCGGACGGTTTCGGTGGCTTGCATTTACCGACCACCCACCGGTTGCTGGGTTGCTAGGTTGCTGGGTTGCTGAAGGCCCTTAGTAACCCAGCAACTCAGCAACTCAGTAACCCTACTCATAACGCAACGCCTCAATCGGATCCAACCGCGACGCCGACAAGGCGGGCGCGAATCCGGAGAACACTCCGGTCAGCGTCGACACGATCAGGCCGGTGATCACGAGGCCTACGGAGAAGCGCATCGGGAACGAGGGGGCGGCGGCGGCGATGGCGGTGCAGAGGAGCCAGGACATGGCCAGGCCGATGATCCCGCCGACGAGGCAGATGCAGACGGCTTCGACGAGGAACTGCATGAGGATGGTGCGGCGTTTCGCGCCGACGGCTTTGCGCGTGCCAATCTCGCGCGTCCGCTCTTTCACGCTCACGTAGGTGATGTTCATGATGCCGATCGCGCCGACGAAGAGGGCGAGGCCGGTGACGAACAAGCCCGCGCCGGCGATGCCGGCTTTCACGGGACCGATGGTGCTGCGCAGCGCGCCCTGTTCGTTGATGGAGAAGTCTTCCTTCTGTTCGGGCTGCAGTCCGCGCACGCGGCGCATGGCGCCGGTCAGCTCTCCGCGCGCGGCTTCCATCTTGTTCTTGTCGCGCATCTTCACGCGGATCGACGTATCCAGCCGCGCGCTGAAGGCCTTCATGAACGCGGTCAGCGGGACGACCGCGTAGGTGTCGAAGCTGAAGAGCCCGAGGAACGTGCCCTGCTTGGCGTAGACGCCGATGACGCGGAACGGGGCGCCGCTGATCAGCACGGTCTTATCGAGCGGCGACTGGTTCGGAAACAGCGCCTCGGCCACGTCGTACCCGAGGACCACGACGTTGCGGCCGCCGCGCGACTCGGCCTCGTTGAAGAAGCGCCCTTCCTTGAAGCTCGACGTCGAGGTCACCAGAAACTCGTCGGTCGTGCCCTGCGTGAAGACGCCGGTGACGTCGTTGTCGCCGTACTTGATGTTGCGGACGGTGTTCATCGTCGGCACGGCGGTGACGAGCTGCGAGTTCGGCGTGTCGTGGATGATGCGCTTGAGGGTTTCGGCGTAGTGGACGTCCATGCGCCGGCGGTTGCGATAGTTCCACCAGTCGTCGACGTGATGCCACGGCCACTTCTCGACGTAGAGAATGTCGTCGCCGATGACCGAGAGGCTGCGCTCGAAGCCGATCTCGATGCCGCCGATGGCCGAGCCCATGAGCGTGACGGCGATGATGCCGATGATCACGCCGAGAGCGGTGAGCGCGGAGCGCATCTTATGCGCGCGGATCACGCCGATCGCGATGCGGAAGGATTCGGTGAGCTCGAGCCACATATTGGTTGCTGAGTTGCTGGGTTACTGGGTTGCTAGCAACTTAGCAACCCAGCAACTGAGCAACTAAGTCTTTTCCTTTTCTATCTGCACCTTCGCCCCATCCTTGAGCCTCCGCGAGATCGCGGTATACGACCCCGATATCACTTCCTCGCCCGGCTTCAGGCCGCCGCGGATCTCGATGAAGGTGTTGTCGGCGATGCCGGTCTCTACTTTCTGCTGGCGGACTTTGTCGCCGGTCTTCACGAAGACGACGCGCATGAGCTTGAGGCGCTCGGCGCGCTCTTTCCGCTTCTCCAGCGTCTCATTCGTGACGTCGGCGCGGTTATCACTCTTTTCCTGCGCCGCCTCGCGGACGCGCTGGCGCTCCTGCTCCTCGGGCGAGAGCTTACTTTCGGTGCTGCGCACGGTGACGCTCTGGATCGGGACGGCGACGACGTTGTGCACGGTCGCGGTCTCGATGTCGGCGGTCGCGCTCATCCCCGGGCGCAGTTTCACCGAGCGGTCGGGGATGCTGATCTTGACCTCGAAGTTCGTGACTTCTTCCTGCGTGCCGGCGTTGCGGGTGAGCGCGGTGCTGGCGATCTCGCGGACCACGCCGCGGATCTCGCGGTCGGGATAGGCGTCGATGTTGATGCGCGCGCTGTCGCCGACTTTGACGTCGACGACGTCGTTCTCGTTCACGTTGACGCGCGCTTCCATGTTGTTGAGGTTGGCGATGCGCATCACCTCGGTGCCCGCGAACTGGCTCGTGCCGACGACGCGCTCGCCGGCGCGGCTGGTGAGCGAGCTGACGCTGCCGTCGGTCGGCGCGTAGATGACCGTCTTCGAGAGCGCCTCGTTGATCTGCCGCAGCGCGCCCTCGGCCTGCTGGATCTGGAAAAGCGCGCCCTGCAGCGCCGCGTGGGCGCTGTCGTACGCCGTCTTCGCGCTGTCGCGCGCGGAGCTCGACGTCAGGCCGCCGTCATACAGCTTCTGGATTCGCTTGTACTCCGTCTCCGCCTGCTCGAGCTGGGCACGGTTGCTGACGCTGGCCGCGCGCGCGCCGTTCAGCGCCGCCTGCTGCGACTCCACCTGCGCGCGATAGCTGTCGGGCTTGATGCGCAGGAGCAGCTGGCCGCGGCGGACGATGTCGCCTTCCTTGACCGGGATCTCGATGATCTCGCCCGATACCTCGGGCGCGATCTTCACTTCGATCTCCGGCTGGATCTTCCCCGTCGCCGTCACGACCTGGGTGATGTTCGTGCGGAAAGCCTTCTCCGTCGTAACGGGGATCGGCTGTTCGCCTTTCTTCTTCTTCGCGATCACGGCGACGACCACGCCCACGAGGAGAATCAAGCCAATAATGATGTAGATCTTTTTCCGAGACCTTTTCGGACGCTCTGCCATATGCATGCATCATACGTACGGCACAGAAAAAGTTCATGAAGATGAAACTAACAACGGATGGCGGGTTCACCGGCCGGGGCATCGGCTCGGTCGAGATCGACGAGGAAACGCTGCCGGCGGACGACCGGGACAAGCTTCGGTCACTGCTGGAGAACGTGCCGTGGGGCGAGACGCTCGGCGAGGTGCATCCCGATCAGATCACGTACACGCTGACGTGCGAGGGGCGGTCGGTTTCATGGCGGGGGGAAAGCGTGATGGGAGAGCTGCGCGACTGGATATGGGGAGTGCGGCGGCGGCTGGCGCCGCCGCACTCCTAGATCATTACGGGTGGGTGGAGCAGAGCGAGAAGGTGCCGCTTCCGCTGTACGCATACACGCGCCAACGGTAGGTGCCGGCGGTCGCGGTATAGGTGATGTTCTCGGTCGCGGTCGTCCCTTCACTGGCGGCGACCTGCGCCCAGGTGGAGCCGTTCCACTTCTGGAGATAGAGGTCGAAGTCGACGCCGGTGCCGGTGAGCTTGCCGGTGATCGTGCCTGCATTCGACGTGAAGCCGCTGGTGCTCGGCTGGTACGACGTCGCGCCGGTGCCGCTGAGCGAGCCGGTGTAGGTGTTGGTGCAGGTCGAGCCGCCGGTGTACGTCGCCTTCAGCGTGACGCTGGAGTACGTGCTGTACGCATAGATGCTGACATACCAGTCGCCGGCCGACGGACTCGAAATGGTGCAGGTCTCGTTATTGCCGTTGAGATACGGACGGCAGTTGTAGGTCGAGCTCGTCGGAATCGCTCCGAAGCGGACGTACAGATCGCCGTCGCCCGTTCCGCCGGACATCACGACCTGCAACTGCGTCTGTCCGCTCGGAACCGCGATCTTGAAGTTCTTCCAGTTTCCGGTGGAGGCGCTGAGCCCCGAGACCGCGACGCCGTTGGTGAGCGTCGTCGTGCCGCCGCCAGAGGATCCGCCCGGAGCGCCGACGGCGTCCCAGGCCGCGGTCACCGAGGCTGCCGCCGCGGCGCCGTAGAGATCGGTCGCAGCCTGCACGGTGCCGGTGCGCGCGCCGGAGAAGCCGGTGGTCGAGGTCCAGTAGGTGGTCAGCGCGCGATACCAGAGGCGCTGGGCCATGTCGAGCGACGTGCTCGTGGTCGCGCTGAGCGGGGTGACGTTGATGCTGGTCTTGCCGCGCGGGTGCGTGCCGCCGATGACCATCATGTAGAACGCGAGGTTGGCGATGCCGGAGTTGGTGTGGACGCCGCCGTGATCGGCGGTGCCGGTGTAGCGCGTCGGGTAGTAGTCGGAGTCGCCGCCGAGCGCGGGATCGTTCATGTAGCGGAGCGCGTCGCCGGCGGTGTTGGGCGTGTAGATGTCCTCGCCGACCTTCCAGGTGTTCGCGTTCGGCGTGCCGCCGTTGCGCGTGTACGCCTCGACCGCGTTGCCGAAGATGTCGGAGTTCGCCTCATTCAGCGCGCCCGACTCGTTCGAGTAAACCAAGCCCGCGGTGCGCTCGGTGACGGCGTGCGTCAGCTCGTGCCCGTCGACGTCCAGCGCCTTCGACAGCGGCCCGAAGTTCGTGCCGTCGCCGTCGCCGTAGACCATCTGCGAGCCGTTCCAGAACGCGTTGTTGTAGTTGGAGAGATAGTGCACCGACGAGATGATCGTCGCGCCGGCGTTGTCGTACGAGTCGCGGTTGAAGATGTTCTTGTAGTAGTCGTAGGTGTTGCCGGCGTAGTTGTACGCGGCCTGGGCCGTGGTGTCGCTGGTCTGCGTGCCGCCCTCGGACCAGAGCAGCGTGCCGGGGAGCGTCGAGCCGTTGTTGCAGGTGTAGACCCGGCGGCTCTTGACGCGCTTGTAGATGCTGTCGGAGAAGAGCAGACCGCCCTGGCCGTTCGCGTTCGCATACACGCGCACGAGCTGCTGGCCTTCTTCATCCTTGTACGAGATCGTGGCGACCCAGGCGAGGAAGGCCTGGCTCTTCTCGTTGACGGCGTACGTCAGCTTCGGGCTCTCGACGATCGCCGGAAAGTCGGCGCCCATGTCCGCCGCGGCATTCGAGATCGCCGTGTACGCGTCGACCGATGCGTTGCGCGGCAGCCTGGTGTCGTCCGCGGCCACGAAGCGGCCGTTCATCGCCGTGACGTTGCCGTTCTTGTCGGAGTGCACGATGTACTCGGCACCCACGACCGGAAGGCCGCGGTACTTCTCCTGGAGCTTGGTGTGGGTCTGGCCGAGGCCGTCGGTGAAGGAGGAGACGACGTCGAAGTCTTCGCCGCCGCTCATGTGCAGCAGATCGCGCTGCGACTTGAGAAACTCCTTCGCGGCCTTGTCCTTCGCGCCGGAGCCGAGCGAGCCGAGCTCACCGGTCACAAACGTCGGGACGCCGTTCGAATCCTGATCATGAACCTTGATCTTGCTGTCAGCCACTGGACTCTTCGCCATGGCAACGGTGGTAACGAGGAACGCGACGATTGAAATCAGCTTCTTCATGAATGAATGGCCCGGCCTTTCTTTCTACTTGTGCCGCTTTGGGCGGGCCGCTCAAAGGCAACGGGTGTACCACTTAGCTAAGTGGTTGAAATCATTACGAAATCGCCGATTTCCGCATGTAATGCGGCTCACGGATTGACCCAATTACGGCGTTACGGAACTGTTTCGCGGGTCACTCAATGACCAAGTGGCTCAGCCGGAGACCCAAGCGCGCGCTGCCGCCAGGCGGTGGCGCCCGCGCGATCGCCGAAAGTCTCGAGCTGTTTGGCGATGTCGAGGCAGACTTCGGGTTTCGGATGAAGCTGAGCCAGCTTCGCGAGCGTCGCGTTCGCGGCGCCGCGCCGGCCGCCGATGAGCTGCAATAAGGAGAGGTCCGCGTAGGCCTGGAGGTCGCGCGGATCGGTGTCGATGGCGCGCTGGAACTCGCGCTCGGCATCCTCGGGACGATTGAGGCGCGCGAGCGCGTCGGCGGCGACGTAGTGAAACCGGCGCGGCAGCGAGGCGCCGGTCCTCTTGCTCTCGCGGCCGACCGCGTCGAGCAACCCGAGCGTGCGGGCGTAGTCGTGCTGCGCGGAGGCGATGCGCGCCGACAGAAACAGTGCGTGCGTTTTCTCGGCCGCGGATGACTCGGCGAGTTGTTCTTCGCGCGCGGCGGCGGCGAGGTCGTGACGCGCGAAGGCGAGCTCGCCGAGGAGCAGATGCGCGCCGGGCTCGCGCGCGGAGAGCGCGAGCTGCGCGTGCGCGTCCGCCTCCGCCATCTTCCCTGCCTCGAGCAAGGCGAAGCCGGCGGAGATCGCGAACGCGCCGGCGAGGCGCGGCGTCATGGCGATGCCTTCCTTGTACAGACGCGCGGCCGCTTCGTGATCGCCGAGCGCGTCGTACTCCTCGCCGAGCTGCTCGCGAACGTCGCTCCAGCGCGGATTCTCCGCGAGGAGCGATTTGAGCGCGCCGATCGCGCCTTCGTAATCGCCGCGCCCGCGGAGATCGGCGACCGATTTCAAGCGCGCGAGCTGGCCGATGACGTCTTTCGGATCGGGCAGCGGGCCGGTCGTCTCCGCACCCGCGCTCACGTATCCGAGGGCGGCGAGCTTCTTCGCCTCCTCGGGATCGATCTGCTCGGGAGCGTGAAACGCGCCGGCGGTGGTGCGCGCGAGCGCGCGCAGCTCGGAGAAGGCGCGGCGCTCGCGATCGATCGCGTTCACCTTCTCCCGCGGATCGCGCGCGAGGTCGTAGATCTCGCCGCGCGGCGCGTCGATGGCGTGCAGCTTGGAGCGCAGCATCGAGCGCAGCTCCGACCAGCCGAGGTGAATGCGCGGGAAGAACGACTCGGCGTAGATCGCGCGACCCGACAGAGGATCGTGCAGGAGCGAGAGACCTTTCATCGATGCCGGAATCGGAGCGCCGGCGGCTTCGAGGATCGTCGGCGCCACGTCTGCGAGTTGCGCACTGACGCCGCTCTCTCCCCGCTTCGCGCTCTTCGGCAGTTTCACGATCAGCGGCACGCGCAGGTCCTCGGCATACAGGAACACGCCGTGCTCCTGCTCTCCATGATCCATCAGCCCTTCGCCATGATCGGAGACCAGCACGATCACGGCACGGTCGTAGATCCCGCTCTCTTTCAGATGTTCGAGAAACCGGCCGGCGATCGCGTCGGCGGCGCGGACGTCGGCGTCGTACGACGGCTGATACGGCGCGTGCGGCTCGTAGAGATGCAGAAAGTAGAAGAACGGCTCGTCGCGATGCGCGTCGATCCACTGCTCGGCGATCTTCTCCGTCGCATCGCCGCCGCGCTGCAATGCACCGAGGGGCGCGCCTTCGATCAGACCGATCGCGTCGTCGTACGACTCGAAGCCGCTCGATGCACCGGTCGTCGCGCGCAGCACGTACGCCGATACCGCGGCGCCGGTGCGATAGCCGCGCGCGCGGAGCAGTGACGCGAGCGTCGCGTGTGCGTCGCCGTCGAAGTGATAGCCGGAGTTGTCGCGCACACCGTGTTCGGGCGGCAGCAAGCCGGTGAACAACGAGAGGTGCGAGGGCAGCGTGAGCGGGCAGTGCGACCAGGCGTTTTTGAAGACCAGGGCCTCGCGCCCGAGGGCGTCGATGTGCGGCGTGCGCGCTGGCGAGACGTAGTCGGCGCGCAGCGTATCGATGGAGATGAGGATGACCGGCGGCGGCTGGCGCTTCGCGCAGGCGCAGAGCGTCAGCAGGATCAGGAGATTGCGCCAGGACACGCGGCGGAACATAGCATGTGGAGCGGTGGGCTCTCAGCCCACCGACCGTTCGGCGGGCTAAGAGCCCGCCGCTCCACAGGCAGGCGATAATTACCCCGATGCACCGCAAGATCGCGCTGGCCCTGCTGCTCCTCGCCACCGCCTGCAAGTTTCCGGAGAAGGCCGCGCCGGCGGCGAAGCTCGCCGCGCCGACCGAAGCCGAGGCGCGGCAGTACGCGGAGCAGTTCATCGAGGCGCTGTCGAAGCCGAACGTCGCCCGCGCGTCGATGATGATCGACTGGGACGTCCTCCTCGACCGCGCCACCGCCGACGGCGGCGGATCGAAGCGCTTCCGGGACGGCTTCATCAAGGGCGCCAAGGAAAATGCCCAGCTCTCGTCGTACGCGCAGCAGATGGCGAAGATGGTCGGCGACGGCGCGCAGATCTCGCTGCTGCGCATCCGCGGCGATGAGAAGGAACGCCGCGCGCTGCTGCGCGTGCTGCTGCCGAACGGCGGCGTGACCTACAACGACCTCCTGCTCGTGCGCGACGACAAGGGCTTCGTCCGCGCCGCCGACGTCTACGCCTACGCCACCGGCGAGTATTTCTCGGCCGGCATGCGGCGGATGTATCTCTCCGCGCTGGCGGCGGAGCCGACGGCGATGCAGCGGCTCGCCGGCAAGCAGAACACGTCGATCGAGGCGATCCGGATGTACAAGGAGATGAGCGAGAAGACGATGGCCGGGCAGAACCAGGAGGCCGTCAATCTCTTCAAGCGGATGCCGCCGGAGCTGCGCAAGGAGAAGATCGTGCTGGTCGGCTACGTGTCGGCGTCGGCGAATCTCGATGAGGCGCAGTATCAGGCCGCGATCGAGGAGCTGCGCAAGACCTATCCGAACGACGCCGGCATCGACCTGATGCTGATCGACGGCTTCTATCTGAAGAAGCGCTACGACGACGCGCTTACCGCCGTCGACCGCCTCGACACCTCCCTCGGCGGCGATCCGTATCTCGACACGCTCCGCGCGAACATTCTCGTCGAGAAGGGCGATCTCGACGCCGCGTACCGCTACGCGTCGCGCGGAGCCGGGCGCGAGCCGTCGCTCGCGGCCGCGCAGTGGTCGCTGGTCTCGATCTCGCTCGCGCGCAAAAACTTCGACGAGACCGCACGTCTCCTGACGCATCTCCGCGACGACCTGCACGTGCAGCCCGGCGATCTCACCACCGCGCCGGTCTACGCGGAGTTCGTGCGGTCGGGCGCGTATCGGCGCTGGCGGCAGTGAACGCCGTCCTCGCGCTCGACCAGGGCACGACCAGCTCCCGCGCGATCGTGTTCGACGCCAACGGCCAGCCTCTGGCGTCGGCGCAGCGCGAGTTCCGGCAGTTCTATCCGCAGCCGGGCTGGGTCGAGCACGACGCGGCGGAGATCTGGGCGACGCAGAGCGCGGTGATGGCCGAGGTGATCGCCAAGGTACCGCGCGTCGAGATCGCGGCGATCGGGATCACCAATCAGCGCGAGACCACGGTGCTGTGGGATCGCGAGACCGGCGTGCCGGTCGCCAATGCGATCGTGTGGCAGGACCGGCGGACGGCTTCGATGTGCGATGCGCTTCGCGCGCACGAGCGGCTCATCCGCGAACGCACTGGTCTCGTGCTCGATCCGTATTTCTCGGGAACGAAGCTGCGCTGGCTGCTCGAGCGCGTCGCGAATCACGAGCGGCTCGCCTTCGGCACGATCGACTCCTGGCTGGTCTGGAACCTCACCCGCGGCGCGCGGCACATCACCGACGTCACCAACGCGTCGCGCACGATGCTGTTCGACATCCACCGCGCGCAGTGGGACGACGCGCTGCTCGAGCTCTTCAGCGTGCCGCGATCGGTGTTGCCGGAAGTGAAGTCGTCGAGCGAGATCTACGCGACGACGAGTGAGGGCGTCCCGATCGCCGGCATCGCCGGCGATCAGCAGGCGTCACTGTTCGGGCAGCGCTGCACGCGCGCGGGGATGGCCAAGAACACCTACGGCACCGGCTCGTTCGTGGTGATGAACACCGGCGAGCGCGCGGTGACCTCGGAGCACGGCCTCCTGGCGACGATCGCCTGGAAGCTCGGCGAGGCCGCGCCGCGCTACGCGCTCGAGGGCAGCATCTTCGTCACCGGGGCGGCGGTGCAGTGGCTGCGCGACGGGCTCGGAATCATCCGCCGCGCGCCGGACGTCGAAGGGCTCGCCGCCTCGGTGCCCGACAGCGGCGGTGTGGTGGTCGTCCCCGCGTTCACCGGCCTCGGCACGCCGCACTGGGACGCCTACGCGCGCGGCACGATCTGCGGCATCACCCGCGGAACGACCGCGGCGCACATCGCGCGCGCGACGCTGGAGTCGATCGCGCTGCAGACCGTGGACGTGCTGGAGATCATGCAGCGCGACTCCGGCATCGCCATCGAGGAGCTGCGCGTCGACGGCGGCGCGTCGACCAACGATCTCCTGATGCAACTGCAGGCTGACCTCGCCGGCATCCCCGTCGTCCGCACCCGCGTCCCCGAGACCACCGCCCTCGGCGCCGCCTACCTCGCGGGATTGGCTGTCGGTTTCTACCGCGACCTCGACGCGCAATGGCAACCCGACCGCGCGTTCACACCGCGGATGAGCGCAACCGAACGCGCATCGATCCGCGAGCGCTGGCAGCGCGGCGTGGAGCGCGCGAAGGGTTGGGATCTCTAGGGAGCCGCCTTCCGCCACGCCTCGAAGTCGTTCCACACCGTCTGCACCGTCTTCGGATCGAGCACGCGCACGGCGGGCTGCTGCGGGTTCTTCTCGCTGTACAGCTTCAGCGTGACCGTGCCGCACTGCGGCGAGATGGCGTCGGGCGGATAGGAATAGAGGCCCGAGTACGTGGCGTCCTTCACGCGCACCCAGACGTTCTCGGCGTTGAGGATGATCGGGTTCTTGCCGGGATGGATCGGCGTGACTTCCTTCTGACCGCAGAGGAGCGCCATGCGATAGAAGTCGGTGCGGAAGGCGAGATTCGCGGGGCCGGCGTAGATGCCCTGCGAGGCCGCGAGGCCGCGGCCGAACGCGCTCCAGAATCCCTCGCGCAGCTGCGGGCGCGCCTCGATCAGCAGCACCGGACGATACTCGCCGACGTACTCGGCCCAGTTGCGCAGGTGCTCCATCGGCTTGATCGTGTTCTCGACCGCGTTCGTGCTGCGGCGGTTGCGGCGGTTCTTGTTCTTCACCGACTCCATTTCTTCCTGCAGCGCCATCCGATAGCGCAGCACCGGCGTGATGATGCTGACGTCGTAGCCGCCCTCGGTGAACGCATACGGCCGCACGTTGAACTTCTCCGCCGCGGCGACGCTCTTGATGGCGTCGAGCGGAAAGCGTCCCGGCGGATCGACGGGAAGCAGCTCCGCCGAAGGCTTCTCGGTGGTCTCCAGTTTCTTCCGCGCGTCGGCGATGACCGCGAGCGCCTCGCTGATCCGCACCACGCCGCCCACGCCCGGCCCCACGCGGCCGCTCTGCTCGCCGAACGTGGTCACGCCGACGACTTCACCGAGCGAGTTGAAGAGCGGTCCGCCGGAGTTGCCGGGATTGATGTTGACGTCGGAGATGATCGCGCGCGGCTCGATCTTGCTGACCACGCCGCTGGTGACGATCTTGCGCTGATTGAGCGGGCTGCCGATGGTGAAGACGCGCTCCCCTTCGACGACCGCCGGCTCGCCGTTGCGGACGTCGGCGATGTCCGCGGCGATCGCCTCCGCGAAGGGCGTGGGATCGATGGCCAGCACCGCGACGTCGCGCTCGGCGTCGCTGGCCAGCAGCGTCGCCCGCACCTTGCGGGTCTCGTCGAACTGCGCCGCCAGTAACGAAGACCCGCCGACGACGTGCTCGTTGGTGACGATGATTCCCTTCGCGGCGTCGATCAGGAAGCCGGTGCCGTGGCCCATTTCGCTCCAGACGGTGAAGACGCTGTTCTTCAGCTTCGCGTAGAGCGTGGTCAGCTCGTCGACGACGCGGCCGCCCGCCGCCGCGGCAGGCGCGGCGTCGGAGACCCTCGCGTTGTCGTTGCTCAGATCGAGCGTCGTGTCGCCGGCGACTTCGATGGTCTCGCGCCACGCGTACTGCTTCCCCTCGAATCCGACCGGCGCCTCGGTTTCAACGCGGTAGCGGCCGGGAGGCAGCCGCACCTCGCCGAGGCCGTTGAAATCGGTCTTGATGCGGATCGGATCGGTCGTGACGTCGAGCGGCACGATGGCGATCGCGAGCCGCGGCACCGGCTTCTGATTGAGCGCGCCGTCGACGAGGATCGCGCGGATCCTGACGGTCGCGGTGTCGACCGCCAGGACGGTGACTGCGCACAGCAGGAGCAGGACCAGGAGAGCTCGGCGGATGGGCATGCGCGCATTTTACAGGTGGGTAGGGTGCAAACGCTGTCACTACACTCCCAACAGGAGCGTCCGGCAGGGCACGATCTCCCGAGTTCTGGCCGACGATTCCGGCGTGGATGCTGCCTGGTTCGGCCACGCGGCGATGAGATTGCAGCGTCGACGGTAAGTTGCTGCGACGATGAGGCAAGTCGTATGCTGAGCGCTGGAACACCGATCATGACGCTTCGCGAAATCGTTCACTCGGACCCCGACATCCTCGGTGGCACGCCGGTGTTCGTCGGAACCCGCGTTCCGGTGCGGATTCTGCTGGACTATCTCGAAGGCGGTGAACCACTCGAGGAGTTTCTCGAGAACTATCCAAGCGTGTCCCGTGAGCAGGCGGTAGCGTTTTTGGAAGAGGCCGGAAAAGTAGCTCTGACCCAGATCGCGTGAGACGGGTGCTCTTTGACGAGAACATGCCGCAGAAGCTGCGGCGTGACCTCGGCGAATTCTTCGTGCGAACGGCTCAGGAACAGGGTTGGTCCGCGTTCAAGAATGGCGCGTTACTCCGGGAAGCGAGTGGAAGCTTCGACGTCTTCGTAACAATCGACCAGCGAATGCGCTACCAACAGAACGTGACTCAATTTGCGATCGGAATTGTTGTGATTGAGATTCCGGATACGCGACTTCGTTACCTGCGCCTCCTCGTGCCGGAGTTACGCGCCGCGATCGCCACAGTCGAACCGGGCAAGGTAGTGATCATCACGGCTCCAAGTCCGCTTGACTGACTTCGCGGGGCCCGCGCGGCGTGAGGCTACTTCCGCCACTCGTCGATGAGGTTGGCCACGAGGCCGGTCCAGCCGGTCTGGTGCGAGGCGCCGAGGCCTTCGCCGGTGTCGCCGTGGAAGTACTCGTGGAACAGGACGAGATCGCGCCAGTGCGGATCGCGCGCGTAGAGCTCCGATTTGCGCGTGCCGCGCGGACCGTACACAGGGCGGTAGCCGTCTTCATCGGGGACGAAGATGTTGATCAGGCGGTCGGCGAGCATCTGCGCGAGGCCGGTGAGTCCCATCGTGTGCGCGGCGGGTGCGGCCGCGGGGGCGAGTTGCATGCCGCGGGTGTGTCCGTGCGTCGCGCCGGCCCCGATGCCTTCGGTCGCGCGCGTGTCGCGCTCCTCTTCGGCCGCGACCTCCTCGTCGACTTCCACGCGCACGTGATCGCCGAACGCCTTCTCCAGCTTGCGCAGCGTCTCGATCATCAGGAACGACGTCGGGAACCAGATCGGGCCGCGCCAGTTGCTGTTGCCGCCCTTGAGGATCACCTCGGCCTCGCCCGGCTCATAGCCGACCGACGCGCCGCCGTACGTGAACGGATGCTCCTCGTGAAACTTGCTCAGGCTGCGCATGCCGAACGGCGAGAGAAACTCGTCCGGCTCGACGACGCGCGCGAGGAGATGCTGGAGCTGGTTCTGGTCGACGACCGCGAGCACGTGCGTGATCTCGTCGCTGCCGTTGCGCACCGTGGCCACGCACTGCTCGACGATCTCCTTCCGGTACTTGAGGAACCAGTCGAGGTTCTCCCGGAACAGCGGAAAGGGCTCGATCCACTTCGACTCCAGGCGCTCGACGGCGTAAAGCGGGATGAGCCCGACCAGCGAGCGGACGCGAATCGGCGTCACCGAGCCGTCCGCAAAGCGGAGCACGTCGTAGAAGAAGCCATCCTCGGCATCCCACAGCGTCCGGTTGCCGTGCATCATCTTCATCGCCGCGCCGATGTAGACGTAGTGCTCGAAGAATTTCGTGGCCAGGCTTTCGTAGGTCGGGTTCGTCCTAGAGAGCTCGAGGGCCATGCGCATCATCGCCAGCGAGAACATCCCCATCCAGCCGGTGGCGTCGCTCTGCTCGAGCACCGCGCCGTCGAAGAGCGGCTTGCTGCGGTCGTAGAGCGCGATGTTGTCGAGCCCGAGGAAGCCGCCCTCGAAGACGTTGTTCCCCTCGCGATCGACCTTGTTCACCCACCAGGTGAAGTTGAGCATCAGCTTGTGGAAGCACTTCTCGAGGAAGGCGTGGTCGGCCTTGCCGCTGCGGATGCGGTCCATGTTGTAGACGCGCCAGACCGCCCAAGCCTGCACCGGCGGATTGAGGTCGGAGAACTCCCATTCGTACGCGGGAATCTGGCCGCTGGGATGCTGGAACTGCTCGAAGAGCATCAGCCAGAGCTGCTCTTTCGCCAGCTCGCCGTCGATGACCGCGTAGACGACGGCGTGAAACGCGAGGTCCCACGCCGCGAACCACGGGTACTCCCACTTGTCGGGCATCGAGAGGATGCGCATGGAGTTGAGGTGGCGCCAGCGGTGATTGCGTCCGGTCTGGCGCTGGGCGGGCGGCGGAAGGGCGGGATCGTCGCCGTCGAGCCAGACGTCGACGTCGAAGAGATAGCTCTGCAGGTTCCAGAGCATCCCGGCAAAGGCCTGGCGCTGGATGTTGCGTTCTTCCGTGCTGGCGTTGGGGGGGTGGATGGAGGCGTAGAAGGTGTCGGCTTCGTGGCGGCGGGCGTTGATAGTCTCCGAGTCTCCGAGCCTCTGAGTCTCCGAGGAGCTAGGAGACTGGGAGGCCAGGAGACCAGGAGGCCTGGACAGCCGCATGACCATCACCGCGGCTTCGCCCGGCTCCACCTCGTAGCGCATCCAGGCGCACGCCTTCGTGCCCGTTTGCTCCGGGTTCACCGCACCCTCTTCGCCCTGCACGATGTAGCGGTGGAAGGCATCCTTCACGTACGGCGTCCGCGACGCTGTCCCGTAGAGGCGCTCGTTGTTGGTTTCGTTGTTGGTGAAGAGGAGCTTGGCGCCTTCCGGGACCTCGAGCAGTCTTGGGCCGAGGCGGGTCTCGTGGAGGAGGCCGCTGAGCGGCGGGGCGTTGCTATCGTCGGCGAGGAGATTGCCGTCGACGGCGCGGATGACCGGCGGCTGGACGGGCTGCGGTCCCCAGCCCCAGGTGTTGCGGAACCAGAGGTGCGGGATGAGATGGATCGGGGCGCGGTCGGGGCCGCGGTTGTGCGCGGTGATGCGGAAGACCAGCGTGTCCGCATCCTCCTTGGCGATCTCGATCTCGATGTCGAAATAGCGGCCGTCGTCGAAGACGCCGCTGTCGATCAGCTCGAACTCCGGATCGTTCAGACCGCGGCCGCGGTTCTCTTCGATCAGCCGGCGGTACGGATACTCGCGCTGCGGATACTTGTAGAGCATCCGCTGATAGGCGTGGCTCGGCAGCGCATCGAGGTAGAAGTAACACTCCTTCACGTCCTCGCCGTGATTGCCTTCGTTCGGGATCAGCCCGAAGTAACGCTCCTTCAGGATCGGATCGCGCTCGTTCCAGAACGCCATGGCCCAGCAGAGGGTCTGGTAGCGGTCGCAGACGCCGGCGATGCCGTCCTCGCCCCAGCGGTAGGCCTTCGAGCGCGCGATGTCGTGCGGAAAGTACTTCCACGGATCGGAGTCCGCGCTGTAGTCCTCGCGCACCGTGCCCCACGCGCGGTCCGCGAGAAATGGACCCCAGGTGCGCCAGTGGGCGTGCTGCGCCAGGCGGTCGCGCTCCGGATTCTCCGACATAGGAACGGTCACGAGTGTAAGCTCTCTCGACGAGACAGAGAGCGGGCGTCATTGACAAACCGCGAGAGATCCGCATAACTTATTTGCAGTGGTCCGATTCATCGCCGTCCTTTTACTTTCCGCCGTGCCGCTTCTCGCGCAGCCGGTCGCGACAGGCACTCCGTTTCCGCTTTCCGAGACGCGCTACTACGAAGGAGTAGGACGCGCCTTCATCCGATCGAACGGCGCGGAGCCCATCGTCTTCTGGCGCCTGTTCAGCGGCGGGATCCTTCGCGCCGGCCGGATCAGCAGCCGGCCGCGCATCGGTCATCCGATTGCCGGCGGCGGTGATGCAGTGTGGACCGGCAGTCACTTCATCGCCGTCATCGGCGGCAATGGCCGAATGCAAAGCCGGATCGTCGACGCCGGCGGCAAGGCGCGCGGCGACGACATCCTGATCGCCGACGAGCCCAGGGTGGTGTCCGCAATCAAGACCGCATCCAACGGGCGCGTGGTGATGGTCGCATACTCCACGTACAACTATCCTGATCCACCCGACGTGCGGCTGGTCATCCTCGATGCCGACGGACGTCCACTCGGAGCGCCGCGTGTCGTCGTCGCGGGATCGGATCGTTATGCGATCGCCAGCAACGGCCGCGAGTTTCTTCTCGCCGCTCGCGCCGGCGGCTTGGAGATACGCACGCTGCGCTTCGATCAAAACGGCGCGCTCGTGTCGGAGCAAAGCGTCCCCTCGGATCGCTGGTGGCCGCTTGCAATTGCGAGCGACGGAGAGCGATATCTGGTCTGGGCGGGCAACGATGAAGGGGTGCTGCTGATCAACGCCGACGGCTCCCTCCAACGGTCGCTCAGGCTCACGGAACGCGACGGCGACCCGGTCAGCGCGGCGTGGAACGGCAAGCGATGGGTGCTCGCCACGGAATGGAAGATCATCGAGATCGATCGCGACGCCACCGCGGAGCGGTCGCGCGAGAGTGCCAGTTTCCTGACCGATCTCGCCTGCGTCAATGAACGTTGTTACGCCGCGTTCCTTCCGACCCACTACAGTGAAGGCACCTCGCAATACGACCCGATCGCAATCCAGGAACTGCCTTTGGCCGCGCACGAGCGGCAGTCGATGCATTCGCTGCAGGCGCGCCACCAGCGGATTCTGACCGCGGTCTCTTCCAGCGACGCAACCCTGGTGTTGTGGGTCGACGGGACGCAGTACCCCAGGACCACTCTTCGCGGCGGAATTCGCCGGCGCGACGGACGCTGGCGCGAATTCGATGTGCCATTGACCATTCCGACCCGCAAAGATCGGGCAATCGCGGCCAGCGACGGCAAGGGATTCGTCGTGGTGATGGATGACTCCGTGCTGCTTCGCTTCGACTCCGAGGGACAGCTGCTCAGCGCGAAGCAGTTCTTTCCGGAATCCATCTACTCGATCGCCTCCAACGGCCGCGACTACGTGCTGGTGTTCGACTTCGAGACGTTGCGCCTGCTCTCCCCTGCCGGCGATCTCGGCGATCCCGTCACCCCCGACGCTCCCGACTATCGCGGCGGCTGGTGGATCGCGGACATCGCGAGCGACGGCGAAGGCTTTCTTACGTTGTGGAACTTGTCAGTCTTTTGCGGAATCCCCGAGTCGTGCGGATCCCGTACATTGGCTGCCATCCGCTTCGGACCGAAACTCGAGCTTCGGGGCGCCGGAACGCAAGTCGTCTCGAGCAGCTACCGCGGAAGCCTCGTCTGGACGGGCAAACAATACGTCGCGCTGTGGAGCTACTCCAGCAACGACACCATGATGGCGGACGTCGACGTCACCGGAGCGTTCCGCAACGTGCGCAAGCTCGACGACAAAGCACAGGCGGTGAGATCGACTCGATTTCACTCCGGCGCCGCGATTCTCACGTCCAAAAAAGAGGTGCTCTTTCTCGACGCTGAAGGCAGGATCACCGATCGCGCTTCTCTCGCCTCGGACGTCACGGCCTGGACGGACCACGAGACGGAGGCGCTCGTCGAATTGCCCGACGGCTCGCTTGCTCATCTCTTCAACGCGAGCAGCGCCGAGCCGGCCATCCCGGACGCGATCCGCCTCACGATGTCGGTCACGTCCGGCGCGCTCCCTCCGCGCGCCGATGGGCCGCCCGCGCGCGTGTACTTCGACGGCCAGACGATCTTCTTCGACTGGGACGCGCCGCCGCAGACCGTGACGGGATATCGCGTCGAATACCGCATCGATGACGGAGAGTGGATCGAGATCGAGCGTCTGTTCGAGCCGGAGGATCGCAGCACGACGTTCGTTCCACCGCCGGACGCGGAGAGCGTCGCCCTGCGCGTGCGCGCATGGAACGACGCAGGACTGGGAGCGTTCTCTTCGGGTGTGGTGACGATCAGCACTCCGCGGCGGCGCTCGACACGTCATTGACGTCGCGCCATTGACAGGAATACGAACGATCGTGCTATTTTATCGGGCGTGACAGTCAGCGCCCAGACCGCCGCTCCGAAGCACGTGACCGCTCCATCTCTCATGCGAGCCGCGATCCGGGCGCTGGCTGTCATCGCGCCGCCGCTCTCCGTGCGTGCGGCGGCGCGGCTCTTCCGCTTTCCCGTACGCCCGCGAGAAGCCGCGCTTCCAGGCGAGCGCTTCGAAGTCCGCGCTCATGGACGAGTCGTTCGCGGCGGCGTTCGCGGCGAAGGCCGCACGGTGATCCTCGCGCACGGCTGGGGCGGCTCCGAGCAGCAGTTCGACGTCCTCGGCGATGCGCTCGCCGCGCGCGGATTCCGCGTGGTCACGTTCAGCGCGATCGGCCACGGCGCGTCCGACAGCCGCTTCTCATCGATGGTCGAGTTCCGCGACAGCCTCCTCGCCGTCGCCTCTCACTTCGGCGAGCCCCACGCCATCGTCGGCCATTCCCTCGGCGGCGCCGCCTCCGCGCTCGCGGTCAGCGAGGGATTGCGCACCAGCAGGCTCGCGCTCATCGCGCCGTCCGCGCATCCGCAGCGCTATCTCAACCTCTTCCTCGACTGGCTCGAGTTCCCCGAGCGCCTGCGCGACCGCGTCGTGCGCCACTTCGAGAAGACGCTCCGCTTCGCCTGGAGCCGCCTCGACGTCGAAGTCTTCGGCCCGCTGATCGAAGTCCCGACCCTGATCGTCCACGACCGCGCCGACCGCGAAGTCCCATGGTCCGAGGGAGCCGACGCCGCGCGGGTCATCCCCAACGCGGAGCTGGTGAGCGTGGAGACGTTGGGGCACCGCCGGATCTTGCGTGATGCGAGCGTGGTCGGACGAATCGTAGAATTCATCGCATAAGATTCGCGACATGCGCACAGTCATCACCGCCACGGGCAGCCACATCCCCGCCGTGCGCGTCCCGAACGCGCATTTTCTCGGGCACGACTTTCGTGACGCGAGCCGGAAGGCGCTCGACAAGTCGAATGAAGAGATCCTGAAGCAGTTCGAGTCGATCACCGGCATCCGCGAGCGCCGCTACGTGCCCGACGATCTCGACACCAGCGACATCGCCTTCGACGCTGCACAGAAAGCGCTGCAGTCCGCCGCGATCGATCCGGAGCAGCTCGACGGCATCATCGTCGCGCACAACTTCGGCGACGTGCGGGCCGGCAGCCAGCGCCTCGATCTCGTCCCCTCACTGGCGGCGCGCGTGAAGGCGAAGCTCGGGATCCGCAATCCGTACGCGCCGGCGTTCGATCTCATCTTCGGCTGTCCGGGATGGCTGCAGGGCGTGATCGTCGCCGACCAGATGATCCGCGCCGGCGACGCGAAACGGGTGCTGGTCATCGGCGCCGACACGCTCTCGCGCATCTCCGATCCGCACGACCGCGACAGCCTGATCTACGCCGACGGAGCGGGAGCGGTGGTGGTGGAGGGACGCGAGACCGAGGACGGCATCCTGTCGCGCGTGGCCCGCTCAGACACGCTCGAACACTCGGGGATGCTGTTCATGGGCGAGTCGTACAACCCCGAGGCGTTCCTGGAGTCGCTGTTCCTGAAGATGGAAGGGCGCAAGCTGTACAAGTACGCGCTGAACCATGTCGCCGGGGCGGTGAAAGAAGCGCTCGACCGCGCGGGCGTGCACCTCAAGGACGTGAAGAAAGTGCTGATCCATCAGGCCAACGGCAAGATGGACGAGGCCATCCTCGATGCGGTGTACGACCTCTACGACGCCGGCAAACCGTCGCCGGACGTGATGCCGATGACGATCTCCTGGCTCGGCAACAGCTCGGTCGCGACGATCCCGACGCTGCTCGACCTGATCCTGCGCGGCGAGCTGGAAGGCCACACCATCCGGCCCGGCGACATCGTCGTGTTCGCGTCGGTGGGCGCGGGAATGCACATCAACGCCGTCGTTTACCGCTGGCATGCTTGACTACCACCGCGTGCTCCTCGCCGACAAGGCGCGGACGCTCGCGTATCGCGACGCGTTGCGGCGGGTGGTGAAGCCGGACGACGTCGTCCTCGATCTCGGCAGCGGCTCGGGCATCCTGGCGTTCTTCGCGCGCGAGGCCGGCGCGCGGAGAGTGTTCGCGATCGAGCAGGGTCCCATGGCCGACGTGATCGCGTTTCTGCACAAAGACGTCGAGCTCTTTCACGAGGAATCGACGAAGGTCGAGCTGCCTGAGCGCGCCACGGTGCTCGTGACCGAGACGCTGGGCACGTTCGGACTGCAGGAGCAGATCCTCTCGCTGGTCATCGACGCGCGGGCCCGGCTGCTCGCTCCCGGCGCGACGCTCGTCCCACGCCGCGTCACGCTCTGCGCCGTGCCGGTCGAGCTGCCGCTCGATCACGAGCATGCCGTCGGGTGGTGGAACAAAGAGCGCTACGGAGTCGATTTCTCGCGGCTGCGCATGTTCGCGGCGAACGCGCTCGTCAACGCCGACGTCCCCGAACGCGCGTATCTCGCCGCGCCCGCGGAGATCATCGACGTCGATCTCACGGCCGTCACCGACAGCACCGTCAGCGGCACCGCCACATTTCAGATCGCGCGCGACGGCACGCTCCACGGATTCGGCGGCTGGTTCACGGCGACGCTCGCGGACGGCATCAAGCTGGCGAACCGCGAGCCGCACGACACGCACTGGAAGCAGGCCTTTCTGCCGATCGAACATCCCGTCGCCGTGACCCGCGGCACGGAGGTGACGCTCGCGCTGCAGACGCACGACGGGAAGTCGTGGCGCTGGCGCGGAAGGATCGGCGATACGGACTTCGATCAAACGACCATGCTGGCGCTGCCGCCGCCCCTATAATCCGCCCATGCGCCGTCTCGCATTTCTCCTCCTCTTCCCGATCGTCCTCTTCGCGCAGGAAGAACAGTCGCAGCTGCGGCGGAACAGCGACTGGGTCTCGTATCCCGACCAGGGCTGCATCGGCGGCAGCACCTGCCGCGACCGGCGGCTGCGCGTGGCGCTGGAAGACCGGCCGGTGATCGGCGTCCGCTTCTACGCGCATGATCAGATCGGCTCCAAAACGGAGGGCGTGCTGCGGGTGAAGATCGACGGCAACACCGTCGACGACTACCTCGACATCCCGCGCGCCGGCAAGACGTTCACCGTCGACGTCGACAGCCTCCTCGGCCGCTACCTCGTGTTCGAGCCGGCGACCAACGACGAAGTGGAGATCAGCAAGATCGAAGTGCTCTACGGCCGCGACGTCGTGCGCCGTCCCGGCGACTCGTGGGGTGGCGGCAGCGGCGGCAACCGCGGCGGCTGGCGCTCCTATCCGAGCGCGGCCGGATGCATCGGCGGCCCCGACTGCCGCAGGAACGGGACGCGCATCACCATCGCGCTCGACGACGCGCCGGTCATCGGCGTCCGCTTCTACGCGCACGACAGCATCGGCCCGACCGCCGGCGGCAGGCTCGCGGTGCGCATCGACGGCAACGTCGTCCAGTCGAACATCGACGTGAAGCGCGAAGGGAAGCGTCACGAATTCGACGTCGACAACGTGCGCGGCACGCGGCTGGTCGTCGAGACGTCGAGCGACGACGAGGTCGAGGTCAAGGAGCTGGAAGTGCTGTACGGCCGCACACGGCGCGGCGGCTACGGCGGCGGTAATTACGGCGGCACCTGGCAGCGCGAGGCCACGCACGAAGGCGGCTGCATCGGCGGCTCCGAATGCGGCGGACGCCGCTCGAGCATCCGCGTGCCGATCTACGGCCGCTCGGTCGCGCAGATCCGCTTCTACGCGCGCGACGACGTCGGCACGCGCGCCGGCGGCCTGCTGCGCATCCGCGTCGACGACGAGATCATCCAGGACTATCTCGACATCAAGCGCGAGGGCGGCACGTTCACATTCGACGGCCGCGGCCTCGCCGGCAACTACCTGATCCTCGAGCCGGCCGAGGATGACGAGGTGGTGGTGCGCGACATCCGGGTCACGTTCGCGCCGGATTAGTCGCGAATCTTCAACGAAAAATCGTCGTCGTTCGCGTGCTCTTCCGCGCGCGCGTTGATCCTGAAGTGCGCGCGCGCCTCGCCGAACGGCAGCTTCGTGTCGATGAGGCCGAGCTTGTACGCGAGGCGGTCGGAGTACGCGGGCAGGAACACCGCCGGATTCAGCGGGATGCGGCCGGGCCTGAGGCGGTTCACGTGCCGCACGAGGTTGGTCGTGCAGGTGTTGGTGAGCGTGTTGTAGAACTCCGGCTTCTGCGCGAGCGCGTTCGCGCGCTCGAGCATGTCGACGAACATCGCCCGCATCCGCTCGGGCGTGGTGCGCATCGGATAGAGGTAGACGGTGTCCTTGCGGTAATTTGTGCGCAGCTTGATCAGATCGCGCTCGTCGCCGACGACGTACATGATCTCGTAATTCCGCAGCAGCCCTTTGACCGGCGAGAAGGCCTCCCCTTTTTCCTTGCGGATCTCGACGGAGATGGCCACGAAGTCGTTGCCGCCGAAGCCGAAGCTGACGAACGTGTGCGCGGCGCCGGCGCCGCCGAACGGCTCGACCACGAACCACGCCGACTCGAGCTTGCGCAGGTCGAAGGTCTTGTCGTACCAGCCGGGCGTGAAGTGATCGACGTCGGTGTACCGGAAGTTGCGGATGTTGTGGATGGTGACGAGCGGGCCGTTGAAGTCAGCGCTCGGCAGAACCTTCTGGTCGGGGTTCCAGTCGCGGACGTTGGAAGGACGCTGGACGACCCAGACCGCGCCGCGGATCGCGGCGGCGCCGGCGACGATGCCGAGAAGCCATCGCCACGGTTTCTTCACGCGAGGGGCATGCGCGGACGCTCGCGCGTCTCGAACAATCCTTCGATCGCCTTCGCGTCGTCGTCGTTGAGATGCACGAACTCGACGCCGACCTCGCTGTATCCGTCTTCGAGCGTGCGCTCGTAGACCGCGCGCCCAAGGGCCTTGACGACGTGGTCGCGGTCGATGGCGATGAGCAGCTCGACCGACGAGCCGACGCCGACGCGATCGCTGGAGATGAAACTGCACCCCCCCAGCGCCAACGTCTTCGTCATCGCAAACCCCTCCGCCCCGTCATCGAGCTTCGTGACGAGCACCGAATGATGCGATGCGATCCGGGGAAAGCGGCGCAGGGCGTCGGGCATGCGTGAACCTCGCGTTACGTGTGTTTGGGAGCCGGGCGCATTATAACGGGGTTGCCCGGTCACCCGGTCGCCCGGTCACCCGGCAGGAGAACGCCGGGAAACCGGGTGACCGGGAAACCGGGCGACCGTTCACGGCATCAAACGCAACAATGAAGCAGCTCACCAAAAAACACCCCCTAGCCATCCGCTGGTTCCACTGGCTCAACTTCCCTCTCCTCGCGCTCATGATCTGGAGCGGGGTCCTCATCTACTGGGCCTATCCGCGGTATGCGACGCTGCCGCAGACGTGGTGGCGGGCGATGCATGTCAACAACCGGCTGGCCGAGGGGATGGCGCTGCACTTCTTCTTCATGTGGTTCTTCATGATCAACGGCGTGCTGTACGTGCTCTACACGCTGCTCTCCGGCGAATGGCGCGAGCTCGTGCCGAACCGGCATTCGTTTCGGGAGGCGTGGCAGACCATGCTTCACGACCTCGGCATCCGCAAAGAGGCGCCGCCGCCGCGGAAATTCAACGGCGCGCAGCAGATCGCGTACACCGGCGTCGTGCTGATGGGACTCGGCTCGCTGCTCAGCGGACTCGCGATCTACAAGCCGGTGCAGTTCGCCTGGCTGACGCGGCTCTTCCTCGGCTACCAGGGCGCGCGCTTCGTCCACTTCGCGCTCACCGTGGGCTACATCCTCTTCTTCATCGTCCACGTCGCGCAGGTCATCCGCGCGGGCTGGAACAACTTCCGGGCGATGGTCATCGGCATCGAAGTCAAGGAGGTTCCGGATGCCGAGTGACGCGGAGCGCGAGCTCAAACGCCTCACCCGCCGCGGCTTCATCACCATGGCCGCGGCCGCGGGCGCGGGATACGCGGGCTGGAAGTGGCTGCGCACGCGCGACCGCGACGGCGGTCTCGAATGGCCGCTGCGCAAGGCGCTGCAGGCGAACGAATCGCTCGCCGAGACGTACTTCAGCCGCGCGCGCCTCAGTCCGAGCTTCCGCCTCTCCGACGTGACCCGCGCGCGCCTCAACGGCCGCCTCGGGTTGCAATCGCCGATCGACCTCGACGCCTGGCGCCTCAAGATCGAAGGCGCGGCCGCGGCGGCGTCGCTGACGATGGACGACATCCGCGCATTGCCGCGGCACGAGCAGATCACCGAGCTGCGCTGCATCGAGGGGTGGTCGATCATCGTGAAGTGGAGCGGCGCGCGGCTCGCCGATCTGATCGCGAAGTACCCGCCGCCGGAGCTGACGAAGTTCGTCGGGCTCGAGACTCCCGACCGCGGCTACTACGTGGGACTCGACCTCGAGAGCGCGATGCATCCGCAGACGCTTCTCGCGTACGAGATGAACGACAGTCCGCTGCAGACGCTGCACGGCGCGCCGCTGCGCCTCGCGATTCCGGTGAAGTACGGAATCAAGAACATCAAGCGCATCGGCACGCTCCGCTACACCAACGTCCGGCCCGCCGACTTCTGGGCCGAGCGCGGCTACGACTGGTACGCGGGACACTGACTCCGGGGCACGCGTGGTGCATCGCCAAACCACGGAAAGGAGCGTGTCCCGTGTTGGAAACTACGAAAGCATTCTCGAGCTTTTCCGTCACCGATCTGAAGCGCGCGAAAGAGTTCTATGGGAAGACTCTCGGCCTCGACATCCAGGAGAAGCCGGAAGGCCTGAAGCTCGACCTTCCCGGCACGAACGTGTTCATCTATCCGAAGCCGAACCATGAGCCCGCGAGCTTCACCGTCCTCAACTTCGCCGTCGACAACGTCGACAACACCGTCGACGAGCTGAAGAAAAAAGGCATCCGCTTCGAGAACTACGACACCAAGGATCTCAAGACCGACAACAAGGGAATCGCGCGCGGCGGACCAGGCCGCGGACCGACGATCGCCTGGTTCAAGGATCCCGACGGCAACTTCCTGTCGGTCGTGTCGGCGCAGGAGTAGCGCGCACATCCGATCGCTGCGTCGGACCGTAGTTGCTTTCCGAGGAGGGGAGCTTCCGTGTCCGAAGCAAACAAGGCGATCGTCTGCCGCCTCGTGAATGAGGCGCAGTGCAAAGGCAACCTCGGCGTGGTCGACGAGATCCTGGCCGATGATTTCGTCGACCACACGCCGTTTCCCGGCGTGCCGCCGACGCGCGACGGCGTGAAGATTCTGTTCGGCTACCTGCGCGCGACGTTCCCCGATCTGCGCGTGACCGTACACGAGCAAATCGCCGACGAGGCGAAAGTCGTGACGCGCAAGTCGTTCGAAGGTACGCATCGCGGCGAGTTCATGGGCGTGCCTGCCACCGGACGTACCATCAACTTCGAAGTCGTCGACATCCTGACGTTCAACGGCAGCCGGATCATCGATCACCGCGTGATCTTCGACCGCCTCGGCCTCCAGCAGCAGCTCGCCCCCTGACGGAACGCCGGCGTCTCGCCGGCTGGTCCGGCGACGTCTCGTCGCCGAGGCGGCGGGACGCCGCCTGATCAGCCGCCGGGACGGCGGCGTTCCTCGATCTCGATCGGCAAGAAGAATGGTAATGTGAAGCCGTCCTCATCAGCGGAATCCGATTCGAGATGCGAGTCCGGCCGGTGGCCTTGCTTTTCTTCGTGCTCCTGTCCGTCTCCACGGGCGCGGCGGAGCGCGGGTTTCCGCTGATCACCGTTTATCCCGCCGAAGTGCACAAGGGCGGCCCGCAGAATTTCGACGTCGCCCAGGATCGCCGCGGCGTTCTCTACTTCGGCAATCTGCACGGTCTCATGACCTACGACGGCGCCTGGTGGCGGATGACCAAGCTGCCGGACGACCAGGTCGCGTTCTCCGTCGCCGCGGACGAGCGCGGACGCGTCGCCGTGGGCATGGTCCACGACATCGGCTACCTCGCCAACGACGCCAACGGCGTGGCGCAGCTGCACTCGCTCCGTCCGCAGCTTCCCGCGAACAAGCGCGAGCTCGGCGACGTCCGCGCGACCTGCGTCACGCCGGCGGGCTTTCTCTTCGTCGCCGAGCGCGGCCTCGTCACCTGGGACGGCACGAACACGCGCTTCGCCGCCGACAGCAATCCGGAGATCGGCCCCCGCGACTGCTACGTCGACGGAGACCGGGTCTACGTCTACGGCCGCAACGGCCTCCAGCAATTCGACATGCAGAGCGGCGCGCTCGCGCCGTCGCCGCTGCCGGGCCGCGTCGACTTCGTGATCCGCAGCGGCGACGCGCTGATCGCGGCGGTACGCGACGGCGGATTCATCACCGCGGACGGCAAGCCCTTCTCCCCCGCCGCCTCCGAGTGGATGAAGAAGAAGATCATCACCGGCGGCTGCCGGCTCGGCGACGGCCGCCTGGTCTTCACGTCGCGGCAGAACGGCATCGCCATCGTCAATCCGAACGGCGAGATCGAGGAGCTCATCACCGAGGCGGCCGGGCTCCCCGACGCGGTCATCTCCCAGGCGCTCGTCGATCGCGAGGGCTCGCTCTGGCTGGCGATGGAAGGGCCGGTCGTGCGCATCGACCTCGCCTCGCCGGTGTCGATCTTCGACGCGCGCCGCGACCTGAAAGGGAGCGTGAGCGACGTCGGGCGGTTCAAGGGACAGCTCTACGTCGCCAGCTCGCACGGACTGCATCGCGTCGACGCGCACGGTGCGGTGCAGCGCGTCGAAGGCATCCGCGAAGCGTGGCGCGTGCTGCCGGTCGACGATGAGCTGCTGGTCGGCACGGCCCGCGGAATCTACCGGCTGCGCGAGGACGGCGGGCTCGATCACCTCTTCGACCGCGAGGGCGAGGTCTACGACCTCTTCCGGTCGAAGTCGGATCCGTCGTGGATCTGGGTCGCGCAGCGCCACGGTCTGGGCGGCATGCACCGCGAGGGCAACCGGTGGATCTATACCGACGTCATCGCCGGGACGCCGGAGTACATCTCCTCGGTGGTCGAGAACAACGGCGAGGTCTGGCTGGGCACCGTGTTCAACGGATGCGTGCGCGTCCGCGATCCCAGAAGTTCAAAACCCCAGGTCAAGCAGTTCGGCGAGGGCGAGACCAACGTGTTCGAGGTCGGCGGCCGCGTCGTCGCCGTGCGCGCCACCGGCGAGATCTACAGCGTCGATCGCAACGACAAGTTCGTGCGCGATCCGCTCCTCGGCCACATCAAGGCGCCTCCCGCGTTCTTCGTGCTCGTCGAGGACAGGCGCGGCGACATCTGGATCAACTCGATCCCGCCGCGCGTCTTCGCGCGCCGCGCCGACGGCACGTACGCCGCGGAAGGCAAGCCGCTCGTCTCCGTGACCGCGGCCGACATCCAGACCCTGCGCGCCGATGCCGACGGCGTGGTCTGGTTCGCATCCGACAAAGGCCTGTTCCGCTACGAGCCGTCGTCCTCCCCGGCCGCCGTCGCCGCCCAGGCCGCGCCGCTCATCCGCGCCAACAGTCCCGACCTCCTCCGTCACGACTTCGGCCGCCTGCGCATCGAGTTCGCGCCGGTCTCGTATCGTCCCGGCGTCGAGTATCAATACCGCCTCGATCCGATCGACGCGAACTGGAGCCGCTGGACCGATCAGCCGTTCATCGACTACACGACCCTCGTGGCCAACGACTACATCTTCCGGCTCCGCGCGCGCGGCCCGTCGCTGACGCCGAGCGCCGAGCGGCGCTGGACGTTCACCGTGCTGCCGCCGTGGTATCGCACGAAGTGGGCGTACGCGCTCTGGATCGTGCTGGCCATGATCGCCATCGCGCTGATCACCGCGCTGCGCACGACGTCATTGCGCCGGCAGGCCGAGCGGCTGCGCGCGCGCGTCGAGGTCAAGACCGCGGAGCTGCAGGAGACCGTGCAGCTGCTCGAGCAGGCCAACTCGCGGCTCGAGGCGCTGTCGCTCGAAGACGATCTGACCGGCATCGCCAACCGCCGCTACTTCGAGCGCGCGCTCGCCGACGAATGGAACCGCGCGCGGCGCCGCGAGCAGCCGCTGGCGCTGATCCTTCTCGACCTCGATCACTTCAAGTTGCTCAACGACCGCCGCGGACATCCGGCCGGCGACGCCTGCCTGCGCCGCGTCGGCGCGTTCCTCGCCGATTCCGTGAAGCGGAGCGGCGAAGTCGTGGCGCGATTCGGCGGCGAAGAGTTCGCGATCCTGCTGCCCGGCGTCGACAACGAGGGCGCGATCCGCGTCGCCGAGGCGCTGCGCGAAGGCATCGAGCGCCTCGGCATGGTCACCGCCAGCTGCGGCGTCGCCGCGGTGATCCCCGCAAGCGAGGCGCCCGAGGTCCTCGTCGCCAGCGCCGACCGCGCGCTCTACGCGGCCAAGCACTCCGGCCGCAACTGCGTGCGCGTCGCCGATGAGTCCTCCACCGGGACGTGGCTGAGAGACGCCTCCGCATGAGCGACGAGAATCTCTTCCGCGAGCGCTACCGCCACATCGTCGAAAACGCGAACGACCTGATCTACCAGACCGACCATCACGGCAACTTCATCTACGTCAATCCCGCCGCGATCCGCATCAGCGGCTTCGACGAGAACGAATTGATCGGCCGGCATTACCTCGAGCTCATCGATCCCGACTACCGCGAGGCCGCCGCGAATTTCTACCTGCGCGAGTTCCAGGCGCGCGAACAGATGTCCTACTTCGAGTTCCCGATGATCACGAAGTCGGGCATGCGCATCTGGGTCGGGCAGAACGTGATGACCATCGTCGAAGGCGACCGCATCCTCGGATACGAGGCCGTCGCGCGCGACATCACCCAGCGCAAGGGCATGGAAGAGGAGCTGGCCCGCGCGCGCGACGCGGCGATCGAGTCGGCGCGCTCGAAGTCGGAGTTCCTCGCCAACGTGAGCCACGAGATCCGCACGCCGCTCAACGGCGTCCTCGGCATGACCGAGCTCCTCCTGCACACGGCGCTCGTGCCGGAGCAGCGCGAGTACGCCGAGGCCATCCGCTCCAGCGGCGAGACCCTGCTCCTGATCGTCAACGACGTCCTCGACCTGGCGCGCATCGAGGCCGGCAAGCTGACCATCGAGGTGAGCGACTTCGACATCGACGACGTCACCGAGACGGTGATCGAAACCTGCGCCGCGCGCGCATCGGCGAAGCGCATCAAGCTGCGCTCCTTCATCCAGCCCGACGTCACGCGCCTCCTGCGCGGCGATGCGCTGCGCATCCGCCAGGTGCTGCTGAACCTCGTCGGCAACGCGGTGAAGTTCACCGACCGCGGCGAGGTCGTGCTCACGGTCATGCAGCCCGCGCAGACCGAGTCCGGCGTCACGATCCGCTTTCTCGTCACCGACACCGGCATCGGAATCTCGGCGAGCGTGCAGCGGCGGCTGTTCATGCCCTTCACGCAGGCCGACGGCACGACGACGCGCAAGTACGGCGGCAGCGGCCTCGGGCTCGCGGTGTCGAAACAGCTCACCGAGGCGATGGGCGGCGAGATCGGCGTGCTGAGCATGGAGAACGAAGGCTCCACGTTCTGGTTCGAGCTGCCGCTCGACAAGCAACCCGAGAGCGTGGGGCGCATCGCGCGCGCGTGGGACCTCTCCAGCTTCCGCGCGCTGCTCGTCGACGGGAACGAAGTGAACCGCTTCATGGTCGCGCGGCACCTGACCGCGACCGGGATCCAGATCGACGAAGCCGACAGCGTGGCCGGCGCGGTCGAGATGTTCCGCGAGCGCCCGTACGATCTCGTCGTTTTCGAAATGCAGCTTCCCGACGACGACGGGCTCGCGCTCGCGCGCCAGATCCGCGCCCTCGACTCGAAGGTGCGCCTGCTGCTGCTGACCATGTTCGGGAAGCGCCGCAGCGACGTCGCCGCGTTTCAAACCGCGGGCGTCGACGCGTTCCTGATGAAGCCGATCCGGCGCACGCAGGTGTGCGAGACGGCGACGCGCCTCCTCAGCGGCGACGCGCCGCCGATGGAGGTGAAGCCGCACCCCGACGCAGCGCGCTCGACGTCCGCGCGCGTGCTGCTGGTCGAGGACAACGCGGTGAATCAGCTGGTCGCGCTCGGCCAGCTCCGCCGCCTCGGGCACGAATGCACCGTCGTCGCGCGCGGAACCGAGGCCGTCGACGCGGTCGGCGCCGGCACCTTCGACATCGTCCTGATGGATTGCCAGATGCCGGATATGGACGGCTACGAGGCCACGCGGCGCATCCGCCACATGCCCGGCAGCGCGTCGGCGACGCCGATCATCGCCATCACCGCGCACGCACTCCCCGGCGAGCGCGAGAAGTGTCTCATCGCGGGGATGAACGACTATCTCGCGAAGCCGGTGTCGCTCGAGCAGCTCGGCGCGGTGATCCGCCTCTGGGCCAGCAAGCCCTCCGCGCCGACGCAGAAGGCGCCCGATCTGATGGAGGCGGACGAGTCGTTCGTGCTCGACCGCGAGCGCGTGTCGTCGTTCCTGGCCATCGGCCGCACGCAGCCCGGGTTTCTCGACGGCCTGGTGAAGACGTTCCGCCAGGACGTGCCGTCGCGGCTCGATGCGCTGCGCGCGGCTGTCGCGAGCGCCAACGCGCACGAGCTCTCGCTCGCCGCGCACGCGCTCAAGAGCTCGAGCGGCAGCGTCGGTGCGAAACGGATGCAGTCGATCTGCGCGACGCTGGAAGAAAAGGCGCGCGGCGGCAGCATCGACGGCGCCGAGGCGGCGATCGAACAACTCGCGGCCGAGTTCGCGCGGGTCATGGCCGCGTACAACGGCATCGTCCGGCGAAGCGGCGCGCATCCGATCGCGGGCTTGTAATAACTCGTATAATTTCCGTGCGTCCAATGCAGATCGGCTCCTATCGGCTCATCAGTCGCCTCGGTTCCGGAGGCATGGGAGAGGTGTGGCGCGCCGAGGATACGAAGCTCCTCCGCGAGTGCGCGATCAAGATCCTCCCCCCGAACCTGGCCGGCGATCCGGAATGGAAAGAGCGGTTCATGCGCGAGGCGCGCTCGATCGCGCAGGTGACCCATCCGAACATCGCCACGATCTACAACATCGAGCAGGACGGCGACACGCTGTTCATGGCCATGGAACTGGTGGAAGGCGAGCCGCTCGGGACGATGATCGGACGCGGGCCGATGATTCCGCTGGATGCGGTGCGCGTGGCCACGCACGTCGCGGACGGGCTGGCCGAGGCGCATCGCAAGGGGATCGCCCACCGCGACATCAAGCCCGACAACATCATCGTGTCGACGCGCTACGTGAAAGTGCTCGACTTCGGGATCGCCAAGCAGCTCGGCCCCGCGGCCGACGCCAACCTCACCCAGAACAACATGGTTGTCGGCACGCCGCACTACATGTCGCCGGAACAGGCGATGGGCCGCACCGTCGACTCGCGCACCGACATCTTCTCCCTCGGCGTGGTGCTGTACGAGATGCTCTCCGGGCAGAAGCCGTTCACGGGCGGCGCGGTCACCGAGACGCTGCTGAAGATCGTGATGCACGAGCCGGTGGACATCGCCAAGGCGGCGCCCGGGATCACCCCCGCGCTCGCGGATGTCGTGCGCTGCTGCATGATGAAGCAGCCCGACCAGCGTTTCCCCGACTGCGACGCGCTGCGCACCGCGCTGGTGAAGTCGCTCAAGGAAGACCCGAGCGCGGCGCGGCAGTCGCGCATCCCCACGATCGCGGTGCGCGCCCCGCAGCGCGAACAGCGGCGCCTCGACCCCGAGCCGCCTCCGCGCCCGGCCGTGTCGTCGCATCCCGCGCCGGCTCCGCCGGCCGCGCCGCCTGCTCCGTCTGCCACACCGGCCGCCCGCCCGGCATCCGCGCCGGTATCGCGCGCGGCCAGCGGCGCCCATCACGCTCTCGTCGCGGACGACGATCCGGCCACGCGCTACATCCTGTGCAACATCCTGCAGCGCTACCAGTTCACGTACGACGAAGCCGACAACGGCGCTGACGCGGTGAAGCTGCTGAAGAACAACCAATACTCGCTGATCTTCGTCGACCTGCTCATGCCCCGCATGGATGGCTGGGGCGTGATCGACTACGTGCGCGGCCACCGCGGCGCGGCCATCCCCCGCGTCTTCGTCGTGACCGGCGTCCAGGACCAGAAGCTCAGCACCGCCGACCAGGACGTCGTGACCGGCCTGCTCTACAAGCCGATCGACATCAACAAAGTCGAGCTCCTGGTGCAGAAGAGCGCGTAGCCGCGCTACGCGCCACGTGCTCCCTCGGAGCGCCGGCGTCCCCGCCGGCTGGCCTGGGGGGCGGGCGTCCCGCCCGCCCAGCCAATCAACCCTGTCGTTCCAGCAGCAATGACGCCCCCTCCCCTTCATCCAAGCGAATCGCAGCCGCGAGCGACGCATCGATCCGTCAAAGCGCGGCATCGAAATGCCCGAGGAAGGGATCAACCTGTCCAAGCGAGGCATCGATCTGTCCGGCGGAGGGATAGATCTGTTCGAGCGAGGCTTCGATCTGTCCGAGGGAGGGATAGATCTGTCCGAGGGAGGCTTCGATCTGTCCGAGAGAGGGATAGATCTGTCCGAAGGAGGGATAGATCTGTCCGAGAGAGGGATAAATCTGTCCGAGAGAGGGATAGATCTGTCCGAGGGAGGGATAGATCTCTCCGGCGGACGAAAAGATCTGTCCGAGCGAGGCTTCGATATGTCCACGGAAGGCGCCGGAGCGTGATTGATATGGGGGCATATCAATCGTGGGTTCAGCGGCTGCTCGGGCGCGTGCCGGGGACACATGATTGATATGGGGCCATATCAATCGTGGCCTCGGCGACTGCTCGGACGCGTGCCGGAGACGCGTGATTGATATGGGGCCATATCAATCGTGGCCTCGGCGACCTCGCGATTGATATGGGGTGATATCAATCGTGGACACGGCGACCGCGCAAACGCGTGTCGGGGACGCGTGATTGATATGGGGGCATATCAATCGTGGGCTCGGCGACTGCTCGAACGCGTGCCAGGGACGCGCGATCGATATGGGGCCATATCAATCGTGAGTTCGGCGACTGCTCGGACGCGTGCCGGGGACGCGTGATTGATATGGGGTCATATCAATCGCGGCCTCGGCGACCTCGCGATTGATATGGGGGGATATCAATCGTGGCCTCGCCGACCGCTCGGACGCGTGCGGGGGACGCGTGATTGATGTGGGGGGATATCAATCGTGGCCTCGGCGGCTGCTCGGACGGGTGCGGGGGAAGCGTAATTGATAGGGGGCCATATCAATCGTGGGTTCGGTGGCGACCGCCTCTACGAACCAGCATCGGCGGGTGGTATGGGGGGGAGGCCGAGTTCGTTCAAGAAACGATTGTGCTCGCTCGTCGCCCTCCGGAGCTCGTCTTCGATCCTGACCAGATTAGCGTGAGTCGCCGCCAGGAGGACCTCCGCTTCTTGTTCGGCGGTGCTGACGTAGCGGGAGATGTTCAGGTTGTAGTCGTTCTCGATGATCTCCGTCATCTCGACGCGCCGGGCGTACCGCTCGACGTCGCGCGGGCGCTTCTGGTACGTCTCGACGATCCTGTCGATGTGAGCGTCGGTCAGGTAGTTCTGCCGCTTGCCTTTCTCGAAATGCTCGGCCGCGTTGATGAACAGAACATCGTCGGGCTTCTTGCACCGCTTGAGCACGAGAATACAAACGGGAATGCCCGTCGAGTAAAACAGGTTGGCCGGCAGCCCGATCACCGTGTCAAGATGGCCGTCTTCGACAAGCTTCTTCCGGATATCCGCTTCCTTCCCGCCCCGAAACAGCACACCGTGCGGCAGGATGATCGCCATCACCCCCTCGTCCTTCAGGTAGTGGAAGCCGTGGAGTAGAAACGCGAAGTCGGCGGCGGATTTCGGCGCCACACCGTAATTCTTGAATCGTACGTCCTCGCCCATCGCCTCGGCAGGCTCCCAGCGGTAGCTGAAGGGGGGATTCGCCACCACCGCGTCGAACTTGGGCATCTTCGCAGGGTTGGTCTCGCGGAGCATGTCCCAGTCGTTGGTCAGCGTGTCGCCGTGGTAGATATCGAACTCCGTGTCCTTCAAACCGTGCAGCAGCATGTTCATGCGCGCGAGGTTGTAGGTCGTGATGTTCTTCTCCTGCCCGTAGATCTTCCCGATGCCGTGGGCGCCGATGCGCTTCCGCACGCTGAGCAGCAGCGAGCCGGAGCCGCAGGCGAAGTCGAACACGCTTTCGAGCCGGGCTCTCTTTCCCGTCGCCGGCTCATGGCTGTCGAGGGTGACGATCGCCGAGAGGATGTCGGAGATCCGCTGCGGCGTGTAGAACTCGCCCGCCTTTTTGCCCGACCCGGCCGCAAACTGCCCGATCAGGTACTCGTAGGCATCGCCCAGCGTATCGCTGTCGGTCGAGAACTCGTCCAGCCCTTCGGCAATCCGCTGGATGATCGTGCAGAGTTTGGCGTTACGGTCCAGGTAGGTCCTACCGAGCTTCTCCGAACCGAGATTGATCTCCGAGAACAGGCCCTGGAATGTGCTTTCGAACGACTCGTTCTCGATGTACTTGAACCCAGCCTGCAATGTGCTCAGCAGTTCCCCATTTTGGGTGCGCGCCATGTTGGCGATGCTGGCCCAAAGGTGGTCGGGCCTGATGACGTAGTGCACCTTGCGGCGCATCTGCATCTCGAACGCACCCACGTCGTCTGGGTTGCTCGCGTACCAGATCGCGAGCGGCACTCCCTTGTCATCGGTAATGAGCTTTGGATAGTCCGGCCCGAGTTCCCGCTTGGCCGCCGCCTCGTAGTTGTCCGAGAGGTACCTCAAGAACAGGAACGAGAGCATGTAATCGCGGAAGTCATCGGCGTTCATCGCGCCCCGCAACTGGTCAGCGATGTTCCAGAGGATTTTGCCGAGTTTCTTATGGTCGTTTTCGGTCATTGGATCACTCTGCGTGCAGTACGAACTTGTACCTTTCTAACAACTTGCTCAGGACGTTCTCGAACATCTCCCGCCTGTCAGGCACCAAGCGGTCCGACTCGTAGTAATAGACCTTCTTGTGCGACAGCGTATTAATAATGTCCGCGACGTCGTTGGCGTCGTCGATGCCGATCTGACCGAGCACATATCCGAATTGGCCCCTGCCTAGGAAGGACGCGACGTTCTCGAGCACCTGCCGAAGCAAAGCGAAGTGGTACGAGCGCAGATCATCCGCCCGCTGCGCCTGAGACAAGATCTGAAGCAACCGTAGGTGATAGAGATGGACTTCGTCCTTATCCTTCTCCAAGGAGAGATCTCCAGACCTGCCACTCAGGATGCAGATCTTAGTGACCTTGTCGTATTTCTGTCGCTGGTCACCTTTTCTCAGCCAGCCGCTTAGTATCGAGTAGAGGCCCACGTGATGAGTGGCAATAATGATCTTCCGGTCCTTGTGATGCCTCTCGATCAGCTCGAAAAGCGTCTCGGCGGTGATGAAGATGTGATGGTCATCGAGGCTCGACACCGGATCATCGATGAAGAAATGACTCGACTGCTTGTCGGTCCAACCTTCTATCTCGAACAATGCGAGAAAGAAGCACCAGACGAAGACGCGCTCTTCCCCTCTCGAAATTTTAATAGGCGTCTGCGCGACGTCTGGGTTTTGATTTGGGAGGAAGAACGAGAATGACTCAATCCCTCTCGCGGGGTCATCTTTGTGCAGCGCGAGCTCAAAACCAAATTTAGGCTTGTAAGCATTCAGCTTGTCGCGGATATTGTCCTCGGTCAGCGACGCGTGAAACTTGCTCAAGCTGCTGGGTCGGACCGTAAGTCGAACGTTGGCTCCATCGTTCTCTTCGTCGTTGTCCCAGACAAAGAGATCCTCGCTGAAAGCGTTGTAGTAGACCCCCGAGTGAACTCCATCTTGGCTCTTGGTGGCATTCTTGTAGGCAACGCAAAGCTGAGTCTTTCCTGTCGAATTGAACGCATAGGCGAGGATAACCCTCGCATCGTCCTCCCTCAGTGCATTGGCGATCTCGGCGAGCGTCACAGGGTCCGCTCCGGAGACGGGAAGAGTTCCTGCATGAGGCCTTTCTTGTGGGTCTTGAGGGCGACGAGTCTCTCAACCTGGACCCTGATGAGCGCGTCGAGCGAGGCGAGAAAGTCGGCGATCTTGCGTTGTTCGGCGAAGCCCGGCACAAACAGAGGAACGCGGGTGAAGTCCGCGTAGTAGAGCCGCAACCGGTCCTTTGTCAGTCCGCGCGAGTGCGACGTCAAGAGGTGCAGGGATTGCGGAAGCTTGAAGAGGTAGGCGAAGAAGTCCGAGCAGGCTCCTTCCATCGGCGAGAGGACGACGTATGCCGGGCTGACCATGCAGTCTTCGCCCGCCACACCCAAGGCGCCTTGCCACATCCGCATCATGTTGTAGGCGATGTCGCCCTTGCGCGCCAGCGTGTTGCCCTCCGGGTCCGCAATGTCGTCCACCACACGATCGAGCGACGATCGCTTGACCATGCCGTCGTTCATCGTTACGGAGTAGATTGGGAGCCCGGCTTCGCCCGGCTCCGTTCGGTTCGAGAAAAACTCCCCGCCTTTCTTCTCCTTCCACTCCGGCGCGTGGCGGAACTCGGGGAAGCGGAGGCGGGGGAGAGACTCGCCTTCTCGGGGAAAGAGCTGCTGCATCAGCCCTTTCTTGTGAGCCCGTAGCGCGTCCAGCTTCCGGCCGTGGGCGGCGATTAACTCGTGCAGAGACGTCAGGCAGTCGGCGATCTTCTGCTGCTCGGCCGGCTGCGGGAGCGTCAAGTCGAATACCCTCAACTCCTCAGTGTTCAGTTTGCCCGTACCGTGACCGGCCACGTCGACCATGCGGAGCAGCCGCTCTTTGTTTCCCAGTAGTAACCACGGCACGAAACATCCCTCGAGATCTCCTTTCGGGCGGAGAGCCTTCACGTCTTGGTTGAAGCTCATCGGGCGACGAAGAACGCAAATCGGCAAGTCTTTATGCAGTGTCATCCCCCGCGTCAGCATCAGCACCATCCCAGCGGGCACCTGCTTCGCTCCGTCATCGACGGCGGCTGGCGTGATGTGATCTTCGGTGTCGTCCAAAAAGAACTGCTTCATGTCCTTGGCTGTGACCCAGGGGATCGAGCCGTTCCAGAACGCAGGTGTATCTTTCGAGGGCGTACTGCCCGACTGGAAATCGACAACTTGCCCTAAGCTTGTGCCTTCCCACCTCGGCCCCTCTCGAAACTCCGGAAACCGCAGCTTGGGCGTCAACGTCTGTTTGCTGTCGTCCTTCATCGCCTCGCGTCACCCTCGTACGCATTCAGTCCCGAGATCTCCCGACCGCCGGCGCGCTTCTTGAGCAGGGGCACGAGGTCTTCCATGAGGGCCAGTTCCTTCTGCGTGCGGGTGCGCCAGCCGAGGTTGAGCGGAGCGAGCAGGGTCGTGAGTTGTTCGCCATCAAAAATCATCCGGGCGAGGATGACCTCGACGAACACTTGCAGCGACTCGACGGGCAGGTCGTGCTTATCGGCGACGGAGGCGAGCTGCCTCGCATAGCGTTCGGCCTTGAACGCGCCGTAGCCGGCGCGGACTGCGGCCTCACCCATCGGGCGGCCGGCCTCCAGCGTCTTGACGTAGTCGGTGATCGCCTCCCGCTCGTCCATGAACTTCGCGTCCGACTCGATCAGCCCGATGAGCTGATCCCGGCTGATCTTGAGCTTCTTCTTCGGGTCCTGTCCGGTGAAGCGGGCGATGAGATTCATGATGTAGTCGTAATCGATCACGGCCGAGGCGAAGAGGACGAACTCGAAGTCGAGTTGGTCGACGTCCTGGCTCGTCTTCTCGCCGTCGCCCCCGGGCTTGCCCTGCTGCTCGCGCAGCCGCTGGGCGGTCTCAAGATACGCCCCGCGGAAACCCCTGAGCTGCTCGCCGGGCAGGACCTGCTCGATGGTCCGCTTCTCCTCCTCGGTGAGGTCGGTGTACTGGCCGAGTTGGGTCTGCAGCTTCTGCACGTCCTTGAACTGCTTGACGAACGCGACGCGGGCGTCGTCTCCCCTGAGGTTGGGGACGTCCTCGGGCCTGTTTTGCAGCCCTTGCGATTTCATGAAGGTGTCGAGGCTTTCGACGGCGGCCTTGAGCTTCTCAATGACCTTCGGCGCCCTGTCGACGAGCCAGATTTCGCGGGCCCGGGCGGGGTCGCCGTTGGCGCCCGAGAAGAGCGCGATGGCTTCATCGACGGCGGCCTGCTGGCCGCGGAAGTCGAGGATGTGGCCGTAAGGTTTGCTCGCGTTCAGCACGCGATTCGTGCGGCTGAACGCCTGAATCAGGCCGTGGTGCTTGAGGTTCTTGTCGACGTACAGCGTGTTGAGGTACTTGGAGTCGAATCCCGTCAGGAGCATGTCGACGACGATCGTCAGGTCGACCTTCTCGCGGCCCTTCTTCGGCAGATCGGCATTGGGGAACTGCTGGTCCTTGATGCGCTTCTGCACGTCCTGGTAGTAGAGATCGAACTCGTCGATCGAGTGGTTCGTGCCGAACCGCTCGTTGTAGTCGGCGATGATCGTCGTCAGGGCCTCCTTCTTCTCCTCGGGGGCCTGCTGGTTGTCGGCCCGCTCCTGGGGTAGGTCTTCCTGGATCTGACGGACGTCGGCGCTGACGTCGCCGGGCGGCGAGAAGACGGCGGCGACGTTCAGCGGGACGAACTGGGGATGGGTTGCACGCCGCTCCGTCTGCACCTTTTTGAAGAGCTCGTAATACTCGATGGCATCGTCGATCGACGCGGTGGCGAGGAGCGCGTTGAATTTCCGCCCGGCGGTGGCGGCGTCGTGCTTCTCGAGGATGGCGTCTACGACCGCGCGCATGGTGACCGGCTCGCCCGGTTTGATGGGCGTGCCATCGGACAGCTTGTAATACTCGACGTTGAACCGCAGGACGTTCTCGTCCTCGATGGCGTGGGTGATCGTGTACTCGTGCAGCGGGCGGTGAAAGAGATCCTTGGTGGTGCGCAGCGTCTGCTCTTCGCCGGCAATCTGTCGGACGGTGGCGTTCTCTTCGAAGATGGGGGTGCCAGTGAAGCCGAACAGCTGGGCCTTGGGGAAGAACGCCTTGATGGCTTTGTGGTTCTCGCCGAACTGCGAGCGGTGGCACTCGTCGAAGATGAAGACCATCCGCCTGTCGCGCAGCGGTTCGAGCAGTTCGGCGTAACTCTTCTTGCCGTCGCTCTTGCGCTGAACGTTGCGCTTGCTGTCCTCATCGAGCGCCAAGCCGAGCTTCTGAATGGTGGTTACGATTACCTTGTCGGCGTAGTCGTCCGAGAGCAGCCGGCGGACCAGCGCGCCGGTGTTCCAGTTCTCTTCGACGGACCCCTCCTGAAAGCGGTTGAACTCCTCGCGGGTCTGGCGGTCGAGGTCCTTTCGGTCGACAACGAAGAGGCATTTCTCCACGTCGGGGTTGTCCTTCAGGAGCGTGGAGGCTTTGAAGCTAGTGAGCGTCTTTCCGCTCCCGGTGGTGTGCCAGACGTAGCCGTTGCCGTCGTTCTGCTCGATGCACTGAATGATGTGCTTGACCGCATAAATCTGGTACGGCCGCATCATCAGCAGCTTCTGCTCGCTGGCGACGAGGACCATGTAGCGGCTGATCATCTGGCCGAGCGTACATTTGGCAAGGAACTTCTCGGCGAAGCTGTCGAGGTGGGTGATCTTGGTGTTGTCTTCGGCCGCGTGCTGATAGACAGGGAGGTACCGCTCGTCCGCGTTGAAGCTGAAGTGCCGCGCGTTGTTGTTGGCAAAGTACCAAGTGCTGTCGCGGTTGCTGACGACAAAGAGCTGGACGAAGCAAAGCAGCGTTCGGGTGTAGCCGTTCCCGGAATGGTTCTTGTAATCGACGATCTGCTCCATGGCCCGGCGGGGGTTGATGCCGAGGGTCTTGAGCTCGATCTGCACGGCGGGCACGCCGTTGATGAGCAGCATCACGTCGTACCGGTGGTGGCTGTTGTCGGTGTTGATGCGGAGCTGGTTGACGGCTTCGAAGCTGTTCTTGCACCAGTCCTTGATGTTGACCAGCGTGTAGTTCAGCGGCGTGCCGTCATCGCGGGTGAAGCTGTTGATGCCGCGGAGGGTCTTCGCGGCGGTGAAGACGTCGGGGGTGATGATCTCGTCGAGCAGGCGCTGGAACTCGCCGTCGGTAAGCATGACGCGGTTGAGAGCCTGGAACTTCTCTCGGAAGTTCCTCTCAAGCGCGGCACGGTCGCGGATGTCGTCGCGGTGCTCGTACTTGAGTTCGCGAAGCTTGTCGATGAGGTGCTGTTCAAGTTGGGTTTCGGACGAAGTCATGAAAGATCTTCCGCGCGTCTGTCTGGCTTCATCTGCGGACTGAGTCCTACCGTAGCTCGGCGTGGCGGCCAACAGTGTAACGAACCGGGGCAGCACGCCGCACGGCGGGACGCGGTTGATCGTCGCGATGCGCGGTTGTTGTTGAGCGAAATCGAAGGCAGCAAGACTGAACTTTGGGCTCAGCTCGAGCGATTTGTCCCGCCAGGGCAATTGGACAAAGCGTCCTACGCGTTCGATGATTTATGGGAATCAGCTCATGAGACTTGAGGATCTGGTGGAGGCGATCATGCGGGGCGATCTGTTGGGCGCGCGGCAGTGGGTTTCGGATGCGCGCCGTGCGCGGATCGACTGGCCGACCGTCGCCCGCCCCGAAGGCTTGAGCGCCCAGGCGCTGGCGGTGGGAGCGGGAATGGCTGAATTGTTGGCGGAGCGAGCCCGGACCACGCCGCCGGCGTGGGTGGCCAACGTGGCTGTGCAAGGCGAGCCGATGGTTCTGGATCCCGGGTTGGAGCAAATGCCGCGATCATTCGCCTACGCGAAGGAGTTTGGACCGGAGCCGCTGCGCAAACGCAATCTGATCGCGTTGCCGGACTTCCTCGACGTCGCGTAGCGGGCTGTCACTTGTCATGGTAAAGTACTTGCCATGCATCTCGCCGCTCTTGCCATTCTGATCGCCTGGTGCTTCGTCCTCATCGGGATGCGCGTGATCTGGTCGGGCTCCCTCACTTATCTCTTTCTCGTTTGGAATCTGTTTCTGGCCAGCATTCCTGCCGTCGCGGCGCTGATGTTCCAACGCGCGCGGACGCGTGCGAGTGCGGCGGTGTGGGCGGCGGCGTGGCTGGCGTTCCTGCCGAACGCGCCTTACATCGCCACGGACCTCATGCACCTCCGCCCGCGGTCGTTCGTCCCGCTCTGGTACGACGTGGCGATGCTGCTGTCGTGCGCGATCACGGGGATCATCCTCGGTTACGTTTCCATCGAGGAGGTGCAGCGGGCGGTGCGGTCGCGGGTCAGCGGTGCAGCGGTCTGGGTTGGGATCGCGGCGGTGCTGTTCCTCTCGGCCTTCGGCATCTACCTCGGCAGGTTCCGGCGGTGGAACAGCTGGGAGTTGATCACCGATCCGCTGTCGCTACTGATCGACGTGAGCTCCCGCCTTTTTCATCCGCTGTCTCACCCGCGCACGGTGGCCGTGACCTTCGTGTACGGCTTTACGCTGCTGGTCGGCTACGTAGTATTTCACCTGCTGGTCACGTCTCGAATGGGTGCTGGGACGTCCTTTCCGTCGAGACTTCGCCCGGAATCGGTTCCCCGCGCTCGAGGCGACTCTCGATGTGCAGTCGGATCGCATCTGTGATCAGCGTCCGCGCCTCTTCCTCCGAGACCCCTTCGGTATAGCAACCCTGCAGCGCGGGACACACCGCGAGATAGCGGCCATCTTCGTCGCGCTCGATCACGATCGTGAGTTCGTAGGTTTGCATGCGACGATCGTAGCAGGGAATTGGCGTCCCCACCTGCTCACGCCTCGCGGCTAGGACGGCTCGTCGTCCTTCGTCTCTTCCGGCGGTTCCGCCACGGAGACTCTTCGTTCCCCATAACAGTGAAATGCCACCATTGACGATCTCACGAAGTTGAGAAGCGCGTCGAGAGACACCGCCTCTAAGAATTTCATGTGGTCGCCGACGAGCGCGGTAGCTGCGATCCGTTCCTCCGGTACTTCATGACCAGCGTCCGGCCGGAACAGCGCGACATATTGGACAGAAATCCGTACAGTACTGTACAGTCTACCGTAAGAGTTGCTGATGAGCAGGACAGGACGTAAAGGAGCGGAAGAGGCCCGGAACCAGCTTCCCGAACTGCTGGAAGCGGCTCGAAAGGGACGTTCGACGATCATCACGAAACATGGCCGGCCGGTGGCCGCGATCGTTCCTGTCGATGCGCTCGTTGACAGGAGCTCGCAGCGGTCGCTGCTGCCGTTGAAGGCGACAGGACGCGGACTGTGGGGCGAGAGCAGCACCCGGGTGTTGCGACGCCTTCGCGACGAATGGAGCCGTTAGACCTGTCGGATCTGCCGAAGGGCGCGCTGATCCTTCTGGATTCGGCGCCTATCATTTACTTTCTCGAAGATCACCCGAAATTCGGACCTCGTTTTCAGCCCCTCTTCGAGGAGCACTCCAACGGGAGAGTGCGTTTCGCGGTTACGACGATCACCATTGCCGAAGTATTGGCCGGCCCGCTCAGCGCCGGGGACGAAGCGCTCATGCGGCGATACCGCGCCATCCTCGAGTCATGGCAGGTTGTGGCTCTCGACGCGGAGATCGCCGAAAGCGCCGCCCGGATGCGTGCATCGTTCCGGCTCAAAATCGCGGATGCCGTTCAAGTGGCTAGCGCTCTGGCCATCAATGCCGATGCTCTCGTGACCCATGATCGCGACTTCAGCAAGGTGCGTTCGCTGCGCGTCATCTCGTGACCGGCGAAGCCAGTCTCTCCCACCGCGCCGGTGACCGGCAGATCGGCTCGTCCCTTCGAATCACGCCGAGCGCGGCCTCGCCGTTCCAGATGTCCGGTATCGTCGCCTCGCGAAGATTGCCGATGACCACGTCCGTGACGCGATCGCAGGGGCGGACCTTCAGGTCGGGATCGATGACGAACGTCGAGAAGCCGGCCATGCAAGGGGCGCCGGTCGCGCAGCCGGACGCGCATTCGTCGGCCGGCAGATTGATGGCGAGATCGCGTGCGGCTGCGAGCGCGCGGAGCTCGGACCAGAGCGCGGACCTCATGGCCAGCTCCGACTCGAGCTCCCGCTCGATTCCCATCTTCGACCGGATGTCCTGCACCGCCATCAGGTGGAACCAGCGCGTGTGCTCCGCCAGCGCCTCGATCGTCGGCCGGACGGCAGCGATGTTGTGGCGCGTCACGACGATCGCGACGATGACGTGACACCCGATCGACGTCAGTTGCCGGATCGTGCGCAGCGTTCGTCGCGACGGCGCGCGCGTCAGAGCGTTCATCCGCACGTCGATCGCATCGAGCGACACCTGGATCGTCACCGCTCCCTTCTCGTTGAGAACCTCATGGATCGCGTCGAGGTGGCATGAGCGCAGCGCCGTGCCGTTGGTCAGCGTCATGACGTGGGCAAAGCGTTTGTGCGCGTACCGGAACAGCTCCGGGAACTCGGGATGGAGAAACGGCTCGCCGCCGCTCAGTGTGACGAGGAAGACGCCGCGCGCGGAGAGCTCGTCGATGACGCGCTCGAACTCCGCCCGCGGCATGTCCACGCCCGACCGCGGCTGCATGTAGCAGTAGACGCAGTCGAGATTGCACCTGGTCGTGACGTTCACCGTCACGAGCAGCGGCGCGCACGGCCGGTTCCCGGCGCTCATTTCCTCGCGCCGGGTTTGAAGGCCGTGTCGATCTTGCCGAGGAGCGTGTTGACCGAGCGGAGTGTCACTTTGCTCCGTCTGGCCGCGTCGCGCTCGCTGTAGCCCGAGTCGAGGTCGCGCAGGACCCGGTACGCGTCGTTGTCGACCATGTAGACGGCATTCGTCGACGGCGACCAGATCAGTCCACCGTTCGGCTCGGACCGCATCAGCAGTCCCTTGAGCGCGGGGAAGCGGATGGTGTCATCGGGCCGGTTCCGGAAAAAGTTGAGAACACAGCACTCTTTCGTCCACGTGATCTTCCATCCGTCGATCGCTCTTCGGAGCCGGGGAACGTCGATCATCTCCTGCGTGATCTCATTGAGGAAGAGCTGGAATTTCAAGGTTGCACCTCCGTCATTGCTCGTCCGTAATGACATCAATGTGGCTACGGGCTCGCCGTGACGCGGTGACGAGCGTCTCAGGCCGACGTGATCGCGTTGGAAGCTCTGCGATACGAACATTTCGCTGGATTGGATTGCCTGTCCGCATCAGCGGTGGAACAGCTGGGAGCTGGTCACCGATCCGCTGTCGCTACTGATCGACGTGCTCTTCCGGCGGTTCCGCGTCCTTCGCTTCCTTCGCCCTCTGACGCGCGGCGGTGAAGGCGCGCTCGATCTCCTGCCAGGCGCGCTCGAAGCCGTTCTTCAGCTCCGCGGCGACGGGAGTGCCGCCCTTCTGCAGGCCGACCAGGATGTCCTTGGCCTCGACGAGCGTCTGGCGCAGCGTGCCGGTGATCTCGCTCAGATCGCCGCGGGCGTTCTGGAACGACTCCTTCGCGCGCTCTTCGAACTTCTCCACGTCGATGCCCCAGCCGCGGAGGGAGTCGGCCACCGATTTCTTTTCTTCGTCGGACATGGTGTGTTCAGCTTACAACGGCGGCCGCGTCGACGATGTGTCGGTTTGATCGGCGGGCGGCTCCGGAGCAGTGGTCGTCATGTTCGTAGTCCCGGTGTCGGTCCTGAACACGCCGCCGGTCAACGTCGGCTCGGTGTTCGTCGGAGGCGGCAGCGGCGGCGGGACGTAGCTGGTGGTATCGGTCATCGTCATCGTGCCGGTGGTATCGGTCGAGGTGATGAGATTGCCGAACTCGTCGTACATCGGCACCGGCACCATCGGCGTCAGGGTCATGTGCGTCGGGCACGGCTGCGACGGCTCGGTGCCGCTCTTGAACGCGGAGGTCTCGATGAGGTTGCGCGGGCAGTAGGCCGTCGCCAGACCGCCGCTCATCACGTCGATGTCGGCCATGGTGATGCCTGACGGCACCGCGAAGTCGGTGTTCGGCTGGCCCGCGGTCGCGGCCATCATGTAGCGCGTCCACATCGGCACGGCGGCCTCGGAGCCGGACAGGCCGGTCGGATCGTTGTCGTCGAAGCCGACCCAGGTGGCCGTCAGCGTCAGCGGCGTAAATCCGATGAACCAGGCGTCGCGCTTGTCGTTGGTCGTGCCGGTCTTGCCGGCGGCGACCTTGCGGAAGCCCATGCTCCGCGCGCTGCCGGCGGTGCCGCGGTTCACGACGCCTTTCATCACGTCGGTGAGCACGTAGACGTCGCGCTGCGGGAAGACCTGGACCGGCCTGGCCTCCTCCACCCCGGTGACCACCCGCCCGCGATCGTCGCTGACGAAGCGGATCGCGCGCAGCGGCACGCGCGCTCCCTGGCGGGCGATCGTCGCATACGCGTCGGCCATCTCGATCGGCGGGATACCGACCGCGCCGAGGAGGATCGAGGGGTTGCTGTGGTCCATCTCCGACAGCACGCCCAGCGTGCGCGCGGTCTTGAGAATCGCCGCGATGCCGGTGTCGAGGCCGATGCGCACCGACGCGGAGTTCAGCGACTGCTCGAGCGCCATCCGCACCGAGACGTTGCCGAGGTAGCGCCCTTCGTAATTGCGCGGCGACCAGTCGGCGGACCAGCGGCGCTTGAGCACGAAGCGCGTGTCCGGCACCACCGTCGCCGGGGTGATGTTCTTCCCCGACAGGCTCGGCTCGAACGCGGTGAGATAGATGAACGGCTTGAACAGCGATCCGATGAGGCGTTTCGACTTGAGCGCGCGGTTGAACTGGCTGCGCTCGTAACTGCGTCCGCCGACGAGCGCGCGGATCTCGCCGGTCGGCACGTCGACGTGGATCAGCGCGGCCTGCAGCTCCGGCGTATGACCGCGCAGGCGGCGGCTGCCCTTTTCGAGATTGCGCAGGCTCTGCTCGACCGTCCGCGCGGCGGTGTCCTGCGCGCCGAGGTCGATGGCCGTGTAGATGCGCAGCCCGCGCCCCTTCACGTCCTCGATGCCGTAGTCGGTGGCGAGCTCCTGCAGCACGCGGTCGACGTAATACGGAATCGACGAGAGCCCGCTCTTCTGCCGGAACGGCTTGCGCGGCAGCTTCGCCGAGCGCGCTTCCTCGAACTGCGCCGGGGTGATCTTCTTTTCCTTCAGCATCAGCTGCAGCACGGTGTTGCGCCGCTTCATCGCCAGCTCGGGGCTCACGAACGGCGAGTAGTTGTTGGGACTGCGGATCATCCCGGCGAGCAGCGCGGCCTCGTCGATCCTGATCTCGGCGATCGGCTTGCCGAAGTAGTAGCGCGACGCCTCGCCGACGCCGAGGATGGAGATCGACCGGTTGCGCCCGAGGTAGATGTCGTTGAGGTAAGCCTCGAGGATCTCTTTCTTCGAATAGCGCGCGTCGAGGATGACCGCCATGAAGGCCTCGACGAGCTTGCGCTTCATCGTCCGCTCGCTGGTGAGGAAGTAGTTCTTCACCAGCTGCTGCGTCAGCGTGGACCCGCCCTCGGCCACTCCGCCTTTGCGCACATTCTTGAAAATCGCGCGCGTGATGCCGAGGGGATCGACGCCGGGGTGATGCCAGAAGCGCACGTCCTCGGTGACCACGACCGCATCCTGCATGTGCTGCGGCACCTGGCTGAGCGTGACCGGGCTGCGGTTCTCCAGTCCCTCGCTGAGCAGCGACGTCAGAAGCTCCGGCTCGAGCGCGGCGCGTTCGATGGGACGCGCCTCGCGCAGCGAGACCACCGACTCGATCTGCGAGCGCGTGATGATGACGCGGATCGGCTGCGCCGGATACTCGCCGGTGGGATGGCGGAACGCGCGCGTGAAGATGTCGACGCCTTCGGCGCTGCGGGCGTACTCGCCCGACTGCGACGGATGCTCGGTCTCGCGATATCCGAGGCGATCGAGCTTCTCGAGAAGATCGTCGGTCTGCAGCACCGCGCCGTTGGTCAGCGGCGTGTAGTCGGCGTAGATGCGCGTGGGCAGACGGAGGCGCCGCACTTCGAAGCGGCCGATCGCGGAGCGGTAGACCCAGATGCCGAGCGCGACGAGCAGCAGCAGGCCGATGCCGACGGTCCACGAGATCGTGCGGAACACGGTGCGGCGCGTGGGGCGGCGGAAGCGGGGGCGCCGAGGCGGCGCGAATTTAGGCGCGGCTTTAGGCGCGGCGGGTGGCGGCGTTTCCGGCGGAAGATCGCTCATGTCACTGCGCCACGATCTGCAGGTTGCGGCCGCCGCCTTTTCCGTCGCGGCGATAGGAGTGGAAGATCGAGCCTTCGCAGCGCGTGCAGAGCTCCGAGTCGGAGATCCGCTCTTCGGCGAAGCCGCGCCCGCGAAGAATCGCGCGCGTCATCGCCGGCAGATCGACATGCGGCTTCGCGTGCGCGCGGTCGATGAACGCGTCATCGAACTGCGCCGCGACTTCTTCACCGACTTCGAAGCAGCAGACGCGGATCGAGGGGCCGAGGAATGCGAAGGATGATGACGCGTCGAAGGCGGTGGAGCGCTCGAGCGCATCGAGCGTGTGCGGCACGATCCGCTGCGCCGCGCCGCGCCAGCCGGAGTGGATGTTCGCAATGATGCTGCCGGCCGGATCGACCATCGTGACTGGCAGGCAATCAGCAATCTTGATGCCGATGGAAACGCCGCGGCGATCGCTCCACATCGCGTCGCATTGCCGCGGATTCTCCCCGCCCGCCGCGCGCTCGACGTTCACGCCATGCACCTGCGTGCAGGTCGACAACACGCTCTCGATCCCGAACCGCTCGCGCACGAACTGCGTGAGCTCGTTACGCAGTTTGCCGTCGTAGTCGCGGGAGGTGCAGAAGACAGGGGCGTTCGGCGCGACCGCGATGCGCCCGAAGGGCGAGGACTCGATGGGCCACATTCGCGGCGCATTCTAGCCTCCTGGTCTCCTAGCCTCCTGGCCTCCTGGCCTCCTAGCCTCCTAGCCTCCTGGCCTCCTAGCCTCTAGGAGACTCGAAGACCAGGAGACTCGGAGACTCCTTACAATCCCCACATGCGCAACCTCCTGATCGCCTGCCTCACCCTCACCGCGTGCACCACCACGCAATACGACACCGTCATCCGCAACGCGACGATTTACGACGGCAGCGGGAAGGCGCCGGTTCACGGCGATCTCGCGATCAAGGGCGATCGCATCGGCGCGGTCGGCGTGGTGCACGGGCGCGGGGCGAAGGAGATCGACGCGCGTGGCATGGCGGTCGCGCCGGGGTTCATCAACATGCTCAGCTGGGCGACCGAGTCGCTGATCGCCGACGGGCGCGCGATGGCGGATGTGAAGCAGGGCGTCACGCTGGAGATCTTCGGCGAGGGGTGGTCGATGGGACCGCTCAACGACGCAATGAAGGCGGAGACCCGGAAGCAGCAGGGCGATATCAAGTTCGACGTCAACTGGACGACGTTGCGCGAGTATCTCGACTCGCTGGTCGCGCGCGGCATCTCCGTCAACATCGCCTCGTTCGTCGGCGCGACCACCGTCCGCATCCACGTCCTCGGCGAGGCCGACCGTCCTCCAAATGCTGAAGAGCTGGAGAAGATGCGCGCGCTCGTGCGCCAGGCGATGGAGGACGGCGCGCTCGGCGTCGGCTCGTCGCTGATCTACGCGCCGGCGTTCTACGCGAAGACCGACGAGCTGATCGAGTTGTGCAAGGCCGCGGCGCCGTACGGCGGGATGTACATCTCGCACATGCGCAGCGAGGCCAATCGGCTGCTCGAGGCGGTCGACGAGTTGATCGCCATCGCCCGCGAGGCGCACGTGCCGGCCGAGATCTATCACCTCAAGGCCGCGGGCGACGCGAACTGGCCGAAGATGGACGACGTCATCGCGCGAGTGGAGGCGGCGCGCGCGCAGGGACTGCGTATCACCGCCGACATGTATACCTACCCGGCCGGCGCGACGGGACTCGACGCGGCGATGCCGCCGTGGGTTCAGGAGGGCGGCTTCGATGCCTGGCGCAAGCGCCTGCAGGATCCGGAGACGCGCGCGCGCGTGATCCGGGAGATGCGCACGCCGACCAGCGACTGGGAAAACCTGATGGTGCTGGCCGGCTCGCCGGAGCGCGTGCTGCTGGTCGCCTTCAAAAACGAGAAGCTCAAGCCGCTGACCGGCAAGACTCTCGCGCAGGTCGCGGCGATGCGCGGCGTGTCGCCCGAGGACGCGGCGATCGACCTGGTGATCGAAGACGAGAGCCGCATCGGCACGGTGTACTTCCTGATGTCGGAAGACAACATCCGCAAGCAGATCAGACAGCCGTGGGTGAGCTTCGGCTCGGACGCCGGCGCGTCGGCGCCGGAGGGCGTGTTTCTGAAGAGCAGCACGCATCCGCGGGAGTACGGCAACGTCGCGAAGCTCCTCGGGCAATACGTGCGCGACGAGAAGGTCATCCCTCTCGAAGAGGCGATCCGCCGGCTGACGACGCTCCCGGCGACGAACCTCGGCATCGCCGAGCGCGGCGCGCTGCGGCCCGGCTACTTCGCCGACGTCGTGGTCTTCGACCCGGGCACGATCACCGCGCACGCGACATTCGACAAGCCGATGCAGTACGCGACCGGCGTCGTCCACGTCTTCGTGAACGGCGAGCAGATCCTGCGCGACGGCGAGCACACCGGCGCGAAGCCCGGCCGGGTCGTGGTGAAGGCCCGTAAGAGCAACGGATGAGAGATCTCGACCTCGGCGAAGGCACGATCGTGCCCGCGGATCTGCTGCGCGCGACCACCTCGCGCAGCGGCGGCCCCGGCGGCCAGAACGTGAACAAGGTCGAGTCGCGCGTGACGATCGAGGTGGCCGTCGACGCCCTCCCCCTCCCCGACGAGAAACGCGCCCGCATCCGCGAACGCCTCGCCTCGCGCATCAACAAAGAAGGCGTCCTGCGCGTCACCTCGCAGACCACACGCTCGCAGCTCACCAACCGCGACCAGGCCGTCGATCGCCTCGAAGCCCTCCTGCGCGACGCCCTGCGCGAAGAAAAGCCGCGCAAGAAAACGAAAGCGACCCGCGCCGCGAAAGCGAAGCGCGTCGATGAGAAGAAGAAGGTCGGCCAGAAGAAGAAACTGCGCGGCAGAGTCGACGACTAGGACGCCATCGCTTTTACTTCGTTGATGCGCGAGCGCAGCTTTTCGGTGACGGCGATGCCGCGCAGGAGGGAGGCGGTCTTTTCGAACTCGATCACCATCGCGTCGACGGCCTGGTAGCCGTGGCCGTTCATGATGCCGTCGAGGGCCTGGAGGAAGTGTTTCTCGATGGTCTTGTGGGCGCTGTCGCCGATGAACTCTTCGGCCACGGCGCGGATGCGGGCGGCGAGGTCGACTAGCTCGCCATTCTGTTCGTCGGCGTCGCGATTAAATTTTTTTTTTAACTGCACCAGCTCGCCGGTGATCATCCCGTACAGGATCTTCGCGACATCGAAGGAGGAGAGGTTCACCGCCTTCCCGATCTCGGAGATCGAGCGATGCCCGTCGATCTTGGTGATCAGCATCCACTCCTGCGGATTGAGCGTGACCTGCTCGTGCCGGTTCTCGCGCGCCAGCAGCTCCGGCACGTGCTCCACCGACGGCACCTTCTTCGACAGCACGCGCCATTCGTCGAGGCGGCGCGCCGCCTCCATCAGCAGATTCGTATTCGACTTCGTGATCGTCTGGCGGTCCGGCTCCTCGCTGGGGCTGAACTGAAACTCGCCCTGGTTCCAGATCGCGAGCGCGTAAATCGCCTCCTCGCCGATCAGTTCGCCCACGAACGCGTGCACCATCTGACCGTTTTTCAGGTAGATGAATCCGCGATCCGCATCGCGCGTGAGCGTGAACTTGCCGGTCTTTCCCGAGACGCTGACGAGCTGGATGATGTCGGGCAGCGGCAGTTCTTTGAGCGATCCCTGGAATGCCATGTCAGATTTCTGCAACCGACGGCAGGCACCGCATTTAGAGAGAGCGGTCTGTGCGTGGATGTTTCGGAAGCGTAACCCAGCGTTCCGGTGAGGTCAAGAAGTGGACAGTTTGTGTTCTTCGCGGCGTTCGACCGCCGTCAAAACCCACATTCCAAACGCGAAACCGGCCGCGATTCCGGTCGCCAGGCGCAGCGGATTCGTGCTCTCCCGCAGCCGCGCCAGCTGCGTCAATCCGTCGATCGCCAGCGGCGTGACGGCGATGAAGGCGGCGATGCGCATCGCCTTTTCGGTGATCATCGGCAGGAGCCGGAACGCGATCAGCCCCGCGATGAGGCCCGCGTAGATCCCGACGCAGCGCGCGCAGATCGGCATCGGGACGCCGAACAGATAGAGGCAGCGCTCGGGGATGCCGTGACACATGATCCGGAACAAGACGCGCCACCGCATCGACGCGCCCTGCGCGATCGCCCACGCGCAGAGCGTCGATGCGGAGAGGATCGCGGCCGGAATCGCAGCCACCACCCCCATCACGATCTTCGTATCGCGCTTCATGACTTCTGCGTTTCAGTTTATCCCGCGCGCAGACGCGGGATCATCGGTTACACCGGCAGGATCTGAACCGACACGCGAGGCTCGTGCTTTCGCCTGTGGGCGCTTGCCTCGCGGTGGAGCCGGAGATCCCGCGTCTGCGCGCGGGATAAACTTTAGACGCGCCGCAGCTTATACGCCTGCGCGAAGCCGTGAGCCATGATCAGGAACGACCAGAAGCCGGTGAAGACCACGCCGATGCAGAGCAGGACGACGCCGAAGCCGGCGATGAACCGCGCGATCAGGTAGACCACGATCGCCAGCAGGTAGTTGCCGATGTTGGCCTTGATGAACGGCCAGATCTTTCCGCCGAACTCGAACGCCGCGCCGAAGCGCTGCTCGACGATCGCGAACAGCAGCGAGGCCGGCAGGAAGAACGTCACCAGCAGCGCGACCGGGATGATCAGGCACCCGAGGCAGCCGCTGAAGGCGCCGGCGACCTCTTCGAGAGCCCGGCTGTCGGCGGCGTCGGAGATGATCGCCGGAACGATCATCGCCATGACCACGACCATCAGCGGGACGATGTAGCAGAGGATGACCGCGATCAGCCGCGCGCCCTCGCTGAAGAACTCGCCGATGTCCTCCCACTCCGGCAGCGGCGTCTCCAGCCCCGCGATCACGTTGCGCGTCACGCGCGCGACGTAGCCCATGACAAAGAACCAGCCGACGATCAGGAACCCGGCGAGATAGAAGAGTCCGCCGATCAGGATCTTGTTGAGCCAGCGTGGATCGTCGAAGACGAAGGAGAACGGCTTGCCGAAGTCGAACGACGGACCGGTGGCGGCCGGGGGTGCGGGAGGCGGGGGCGGCGGCGCCGGAGGCGCGGGGACTTCACTCATGGGTAAAGTGTACGTGTTCCGCTACACGAAGTTATGTCGGGCAGAACGTGGAAGAAACATGTCCCGTCTAAACTTGTAGCCAGCGCTTGCACGAAGAACAGATCGATCTCGTCGTCGTAGCAGAGGAGAAACCGCGTACGGGCGGCATCAGCTCGGCCATCGTGGTGTCGCTGATCGTCCATCTGCTGCTTCTCGTGCTGTTCATCCGCGCCTATCGCGCCGCGCCGAAGGCGCCGTCCGAGGCGCCGATCGCGCGCTATGTCGAGCTGATCAAGCAGAATCCGCAGCAGTTCACCGAGGCGCCGGGCCAGAAGATCGACCGCGCGCCGCTCAGCGCGCCGCTCTCGGACGCCAACCGCAAGGCCAGCATGCCCAAGCCGACCGGCGAGCAGCCGACCCGGCGTCCCGGCCAGGGCGGCGGCCTCTACAACCCACCGTCCGATCCCGCGCCGCGCGGGCAGCGGCAGCAGCCCTCCCTCGCGCAGGCACCGCAGACCGCCGGCAATCCGTCGCCGTCCGCGCAGCAGCAACAGCAGACGCCCCAAACCGCCGACCCCGATCGTCTCGTGTACCGCGAGAACACCGCGAAGGCCGCGGCGTCCGCGAGCGGCGTCGACTGGAAGTCGGCCATTCGCGAGGTCACCAAGGTCGCCTCCCTCGGCGGCGGCGGCGATCTCGATCTCGGGCAGTCGCCCGGCGGCGAGAACGGCTTCGCCGAGCAGGGACCGATCTCGTTCGAGACGCAGTGGTACGACTGGGGTCCCTACGCGCAGTCGATGGTCAGCCGCATCCGCGTGAACTGGTACGCGAACATGCCCCAGATCATCCGCACCGGCCTGAAGGGAAACGTCACCATTCGTTTCACCATCCAGCGCGACGGCCGCATCACCGACATAACCATCCTCAAGAGCTCCGGCGTGCCGCCCTATGACTTCGCGGCCAGGAAAGCGATCGAGCTCTCCTCGCCGCTGCAGCCGCTCCCGAAGGATTTCCCCAACCCGAGCGAGCGGGTGACGTGCATCTTCTTTTACAACATGGAGATCCCGGAGTAGTCTCCCAGCGTTGCCTCGCGACCTGACCATCCCCAGATACGTAACCGTGATCGCGCTCCTGGCGGTGACGCTGGCGATCGTCTCGATCACCGTCTGGATGGCCGGACGCAGCTACGAGAACTTCGATCCGATCCCGTTCAGCGACCTGAAGCATCTGGCGCGGCGGGTGGCGGCGCGGCCGATCTCGACGCAGATCCTCGCGGTGATCGTCATGCCGGTCATCGCCAACGTGCTGCTGTTCGTGCCGTGGGGGATGCTCACGTTCATCGCGCTCTACAACCTCGAGCGCCCGACGCTGCAGACCTACGTCCTGACGATCCTCCTCGGCTTCTCCTTTTCCCTCGGCATCGAGGCCTGGCAGTACTTCCTTCCGTCCCGCGTCGCCGACATCAACGACGTCATCTGGAACACCGCCGGCACGGTCGCGGGCGCGCTCATCGGCCACGCGCGGCTACGGGTTCGCTTCGAGTTCGATTAATCTAGGCGGATGCTCCCGGAGCTCCGGTCCATCGAGCCCCAGCTCAAACAGATCCTCTACGGCTGCGTCGAGCACGTGCAGGCGACGAAGGCCGCGCTCTATCTGTCGACCTCGCACGACCTGAACGAGAAGAAGTACGAGCTCGTGACGAGCTACCAGTACAACCCCGCCGACCGCAAGGTCGTCAACGCGAACGACGATCTCGTGGACCGCCTGGCGGTGAAGCGCTCGCCGTTTTTCATCAACGGCCTCGGCGCCGACCAGCGCCTCGCGGAGATGCTGTTCAGCCAGGGCAACGACCGCATCCTGGCGGCGCCGCTCTTCTCGCGCGGACGGCTCATCGGCTTCATCGACATGCGCGACAAGGCCGGGAAGAAGCCGTTCGCGGCGCCCGACGTCGACGCGGCGAAGAAGATCGCCGACCAGATGCTCGGCGTGCTCGCGGCGAACAAGCTGTTCGGCGTCGGCCCGGTGACGCTCGCCGACGTGACGGCACCGCCGCGCGTGACCAGCGGCGGCAACATCATCCTGCCGTCGGTCGCCACCGCCAGTCCCGCTGCCGCGCCTTCGGCGCCCGCGCCCGGCCAGGTCTTCAGCGCCGACGCGATGCGGGCGATCGAGGCGGCTCGGCAGTACCTATCGAAACGCCAGCACGCCGCGCCGCAGGCCGCGAAGCGCTCGCTCACCGACGCCGACGTCGACATCGTCCGCCTGCTGCTCCCCTCCGCGCTGGCGATCCCGGGCGCGGTCATGGCCGGCGTCACCGCGGTCGGGCAGCTGAACAATCCGCAGGCGGTCGTCGCGCTGGCCACCGTCGCCGACGACGCCATGGACATGCTGCTGCAGCACGTGCAGGCCTGGCTCACGCGCGCGAATCAGCCGCACATGACCGTGCGCCCGCAGATCGTCTATCCGTTCGGCGTTCAGGTGGTCGGCATCACCGGCGCCGCCATCAGCACGATCATCAGCGCGCCGCTCAATCCGCACTCCGGCGAGACGCTCGTGCTCAGCGTGGCGTTCGAGCGCACCCAGGAGCCGCAGGCGCAGCGCGCGCTGAGCGTGTTCCTCAAGCAGATGGAGCCGGCCACCGAGGCGGCGATCGCCTCGAGCTCGGGGCGCAACGACCGCTACCCGGTCGCCGAGCAGCTCCTCGAGCCCGACTTCAGAAAATATCCCGAGCTCGCCGCGCACTCGCGGGAGATCGCGATGATGGCCCAGCGCTTCGCGCGGGTGCTGGAGCTGCCGCCGACGCAGGTCGAGACGGTGCGCATCGCCGCGCTGGTGCACGACGTCGGCATGCGCCTCCTCGACTACGACCGCCTCTACCGCAAGTCGAACCTCTCGCAGGAAGAGATGCGCGGCCTCGCGGAGCATCCGCTCCTCGGCGCGGCGCTGGTCGAGCCGCTGCTCGGCAGCGAGGTCTCGACGGCGGTGCTGCGGCACCACGAGCGCTACGACGGCAAGGGCTATCCGAGCCGCATGAGCGGGCAGCAGATCCCGCTGGCGGCGCGCATCATCTCCATCGTCGACGCCTGGATCTCCATGACCTCGCGCGACTCGTATCAGGCGCCGATCCCGCGCGATCAGGCCATCGCCCGCCTCCGCGAAGGCGCCGGAATCCAGTGGGACGGCGCGCTGGTCGAGCGGTTCCTGCGCGCGCTGCCGGAGCTGGTCGCGTAATAAAACCTTCTACCTCGCAAAGCCGTATCTGTTCAGACAACAAGCTAAGGAGAACATTCATGCGTAAACGCACCCTGATCACCCTCGCGGCAGCGCTGCTGGTCTCGCTGTCCGCCTTCGCCGACCTGACGGTCGACGAGATCGTCGCGAAAAACCTCGAGGCGCGCGGCGGAGCGGAAAAGTGGAAGACCGTGCAGTCGTACCGCATCACCGGAAAGATGGTCATGGGCGGCGGCATGGAAGCGCCGTTCACGATGACCAAGAAGCGCCCCGACTCGCTGCGCGTCGACTTCACGTTCCAGGGCATGACCGGCAGCCAGGTCTACGACGGCACGATCGCCTGGATGGTCATGCCGTTCCTCGGCAAGAAAGATCCCGAGCAGATGTCGGGTGACATGCTCGCCTCCACGAAGGACCAGGCCGACTTCGACAGCCAGATGTGGGACTACAAGGGCAAGGGCAACAAGCTCGAGCTCCTCGGCAAGGCCGACATCGAAGGCACGCCCGCCTACAAGCTGAAGCTGACGTCGAAGGAAGGCACCGAGACCGTCGTCTACGTCGACACCGAAACGTTCCTCGAGGTGAAGACCGAAGAGAAGCGCAAGGTGCAGGGGCAGGAAGTGGAAGGCGAGACCACCATCGGCAACTACCAGGACTACAACGGCATCCTCTTCCCGACCTCGATCGAGTCGAAGGCCAAGGGCGGGCACGGCGGCGGCCAGACCATCACCATCGAAAAGGTGGAGATCAACCCGGCCATCGCCGACGACATCTTCAAGATGCCGAAGAAGGCCGAGGCGCCCGCGCCGGCAGTGAAGCAGTAGATGCGAAAAGTATTCGCGCTCCTCGCGCTCATCGCTGTTCCTGCGCTCGCCGACGACGCACCGAAGCTCGACTCCTCCACCCTCGGCGGCCTGTACGCGCGGCCGATCGGGCCGGCGGTGATGGGCGGGCGCATCGCGGCGATCGACGGCACGGCCGACTCACCGGCGACGATCTACATCGGCGCGGCGGGGGGCGGCGTCTGGAAGTCGACCGACAACGGCACGTCGTTCAAGCCGGTCTTCGACGAGCACACGCAGTCGATCGGCGCGATCGCGATCGACAAGGCGAATCCGCAGACGGTGTGGGTCGGCACCGGAGAGTCGTGGGTGCGCAACAGCGTCTCCGTCGGCACCGGCGTCTACAAGACCACCGACGGCGGCGCGAGCTGGAACAACGTCGGCCTCGGCGACAGCGAGCACATCGCGCGCATCGCCGTCGATCCGAAGAAATCCGACACCGTCTTCGTCTGCGCGACCGGCCACGCCTGGAACGCGAACGAAGAGCGCGGTCTCTTCCGCACCAGCGACGGCGGCAAGACCTGGAAGAAGGTCCTCTACGTCGACGCCAACACCGGCTGCAGCGACGTCAGCATGGATCCGGGTGACTCCTCCATTCTCTACGCGGGGATGTGGGACTTCCGCCGCCAGCCGGACTTCTTCCGTTCCGGCGGCGCGGGCAGCGGTCTCTATCGCAGTACGGACGGCGGCGAGACCTGGCAGCGGCTGACGCAGGGCCTTCCGGCGGGACATCTCGGCCGCATCGCCGTGGCCGTCGCGCCGTCGCGGCCGAGCACCGTCTACGCGCTGGTCGAGGCGAAGAAGACCGCGCTCTATCGCTCCGACGATCTAGGCGAGCACTGGCGCGAGATGAACGACTCGTTCAACGTGCAGGTGCGGCCGTTCTACTTCGCCAACGTGATCGTCGATCCGAAGGACCACAACCGCGTCTACAAGCCGGGCTTCATGCTGACGTTCAGCGACGACGGCGGGAAGACGTTCTCCGGCTCGATCATGGCCGGCGGCTCGGTGCATCCCGACTTCCACGCGCTCTGGATCAGCCCGCGCGATCCGAACATGCTCCTCTGCGGCACGGACGGCGGCGTCTATCAGTCGTTCGACCGCGCGCAGCGCTGGCGCTACCTCAACGTGCTGCCGGTCTCGCAGTTCTACCACGTCAACTACGACATGGCCGTGCCCTACAACGTCTACGGCGGGCTGCAGGATAACGGCACGTGGATGGCGCCGTCGCAGTATCCGGGCGGCGTGAGCAATCACCAGTGGCGTCCCATCGGCGCCGGGGACGGCTTCGCGGTCGTCGCCGATCACAACGACGACGACTACGTCTACGTCGAGTCGCAAGGCGGCCGCGTGGTCCGCTTCCGCCGCTCCACGTCGGAGTCGAAGGAGATCTATCCCTTCGCCAAGGAAGACGAGTCGCGGCTGCGCTTCAACTGGAACACGCCGATCTACGCGAGCCCCACGCAGAAGGGCACGCTCTACCTCGGCGCGCAGTACCTGATGCGCTCGCGCGACCGCGGCGAGTCGTGGGAGCGGATCTCGCCCGATCTGACCACCAACGATCAGAGCCGGCAGAAGCAGCTCCAGTCGGGCGGCCTCTCGATCGACAACTCCAGCGCCGAGAACTACACGACCATCATCACCATCTCCGAGTCGGTGAAGAACCCGAACGTGATCTGGGCCGGCACCGACGACGGCAACGTGCAGGTCACGCGCGACGGCGGCAAGACTTGGACGAATACCAGCGCGAACCTGCAGGGCGTTCCGCCGCGCACCTGGGTCTCGCGCGTCGAGGCCTCGCACTTCGACGAGAACACCGCCTACGTCACGCTCGACGGCCACCGCACCGGCGACATGAAGACGTACATCTACCGCACGCGTGACGGCGGCAAGACCTGGGAGGCGCTGCCGGCCGCCGACGTGAAGGGCTACGCGCAGGTGATCCGCGAGGATCTCGTCAATCCCGATCTCCTCTTCCTCGGCACGGAGATGGGTCTCTACCTCTCCGTCGACGGCGGCAGGAGCTGGGCGCAGTTCAAGGAGAACTTCCCGCCCGTGCCCGTTTACGACGTCCAGATCCACCAGCGCGAAGGCGACGCGATCATCGCCACGCACGGCCGCGGCATCTACATCATCGACGACATCACGCCGCTCCGGGCGCTGACCGCCGAGACGCTGGCGAAGGACGTGGTGATGCTCCCGTCGCGGCCGCAGAAGCTGAGCATCCCCGCGTTCGGCGGCGGGAGCGAAGGCGACGACCTCTTCGTCGCCGGCGCAACCGAAGACGTCGCCTCGATTTCGTACTACCTGAAAAAGCGCCACGTCGTCGGCGACTCGAAGGTCGAGATCTACGACGCCGAGGGCAAGCTGCTCTCGACGCTCCCCGCCGGCAAGCGGCGCGGCATCAACCGCGTCGAATGGCCGATGCGCCTCAAGGCGCCGAAGATGCCGGCCGGCAACTCCATCGTTCTCTCCGGCGGCGCGTTCTTCGGTCCGCGCGCGGCGGCGGGCCAGTACACGGTGAAGCTGATCAAGGGGAAAGAGACCTACACGACGACGCTGGACCTCGTGCCCGACTCGCGCGCGACGTACACCGCCGAGGACCGCGCGCTGCAGCAGAAAACCGCGCGGCGGCTTTACGACCTGCTGGCCGACTTCACGTTCCTCACAGAGCGCGTGCGCTCGCTCCGCGATCAGGCCACCGCGCGCGCGGAGAAACTGAGCGGCGCCGACAAGAAGAGGCTGACCGACTTCGCCGCGAAGCTCGACGCGACCTACAAGACCCTCGTCGCCACCGGCGAAGGGGGCTGGCTCTCCGGCGAAGAACAACTGCGCGAGCGCATCGGGATGCTCTACGGAGCGGTCAACAGCTACGACGGCCGCCCGACCGCCTCGCAGGTCGCCGAAGCCGACGTCGTCGCGAAAGAGCTGGCGAAGAAACAGTCGTCGTTCGACGACGCGGCCAAAGAGCTCCTCCCGCTCAACCGCACTCTCGCTTCCCGCAAGCTCGAAGAGCTGACCGTCCTCTCACGCGAAGAGTGGGAGAAAAAAGAGAGCGGGGTGGTGGGAGCGACGAGCGTAGGCGAGTTTCGGGAGTTGATGGGGGGGGTGTTCTGGTAGCGATCAACGCGACACCAGCGTCCAGACGCCGATGGCGATGAAGCCGATGCCGGCGATGATTTTCAACGTCGATGGCTTGATGAAGCGCTCGATCTGAGCGCCGACGAGAACGCCGATCGCCGCTGCGAGGACGAGCGCCAGCGCCGAGCCGGCAAAAATCAGCCATTTGCTGCTCCCGCGCTCGGCGGCGAAAAGCATCGTCGCGAGCTGCGTCTTGTCTCCGATCTCAGCGAGGAATACCGTGGTGAAGACGGTCGCGAACGTACGCCACATCAAATCCTCCCGGCCGGCGCGCGCACCGATCAGGCGGCGGTGGTGTCGCGACGGAGGTCGAGACGAACATTCATCCAGTGCGGCATGTCGTCTCGCTCGATGGCATTGTGCTGCAAAGACTCGGCGGCGTCACGCCAGAACACGCGAATATCGTTGAGCTTCGGGCTTGTGTTCGGAACCCGCCAGCGTCTTTCGGGATCGCGGTCGAAGCGCGCATCCGCGAGCCGCTCCTTGAGCATCTTCACTGCGCCAGCGGCATCGACGTAGTACAAACCGTCTTCGATGCCCTCGCTGATGCAGACCGCAACACCTGGGTCGAGCGTCCCGGGACTGCTCATCACGAACGCTGCCATCGCCTTCGCGGCATCGCCGCTGCGCGCATCACGGATGCTCTCCGCCGACTCGATCACGAGGAACGCCGGCACCTTGCCGGTGACGGCATCGCGCATCAGCCAGCGGCACGTATCCTGTGCGATCGCGGAGGCGACGATCGGGTCGTCTTTCTCCAGCGCCTTGAGCCTCCAGCACAAATCGCGCAACACGAGCCGCACGGCAGCGAGGCAGATCACCCCCTGGACGCCGGAGCGAGGCCCGGCTTCCGCGAGGATCTCATCGCAGCCTTTGCCGGTGATTTCCGCGATGTCCGAAGCACGCCTTTGGATGGCGTCTTCGATCTGCGCGGTTTTTTCCTGAACCTGCGACTGGAGGATCTTCGTCCGCAGCGTTTCGCAATCGTCGTGATACTTGCGGTCCTGCAGGAGCGTGATCCGGTCGACGCCGAGCAGCGTCTTGTGGAGCTCCAACTCGTCTCCTTCGAGCGTTTTGTGAGCGATTCGTTTGTACTCGACGAGCGTGTTCAGCGCCTCGCGCGCGGCGCTCGATCGCGATGCGAGCGTCGCGGCAATGCGATGTCCGAGCCTCGCCTCCGCTGGCGACCGCTCTAGCAATTCGTTCACCACCCATCCAAGCTGTGCGTGCACCGTCTCGTCGACGCAGCGCGTAGCGAAGTTCGCGAGCCGCGAGGCGAAGAGATCGTTGTTGTCCGGAGAGGTGTGAACGGCCGCTTCCTCGAGGCACTCTACGACCGGCCAGAACTCGTCGAATGAAATCCAGGACACGCAGCCGTCCCCTTCGCGGCGACGGCTCTCGAGCACGCGGTGTACGCTTCCGGTCAGTCCTTCGAACAGCGACTCGATCACGCTCCGCTGCGATTTCGGATCGTTGCGCGTCGCCATCAGCACGTATGCCGGAATGTGCACCGGGTGCCACGTGCGCCAGAGCTGGTCCATGTCGGACGGATCGGCAATCGCGATCGGAAAAAGCTTCGCGATCAGCTTCGCACCCGACTCCGGCCTCGATGCGGCCATCACCCGCGCCACGTCGCGAACCGTGGACGTGTCGGGCGATTCGCGCGACACAATGTGCCGCAGCCGCCGCGCGAACCGGATGTCCTTCCGCACCCGCGAGATTTCCAGAATCACGAGAATGGCCGCGAAGGTGAAACCGACGATGAGTACGGCTGGCAGCATGGCTCGTTACAAAGCACCCGCGGCGAGCGCTTGCTCGATGTTCGCGCGGAGGAACATGCCTCCCAGAATCAGCGCCAGGATACCTACAACGAGCGCGAAACCTGAAACCACGAGCGACAGCGCGTCAGTGTTCGAAATCAGCCCGGTGCAAATCGCGAGCGTGATCGCGCCGACGGCGCTGATGGTCTTGAACATGAGATCGGAGAACTTGGCGTTCAATTCCGTCGGATCACCCCGACCGTGATACCACCGCAACGCACTCATGAGCGAGAAGAACATCACGAACAGGACACCGATGTACGCTCCCATGAGCCACGGCCTCCAAGTGTATAGCGCGTGGTCGGCCACGCTGACGTCACGCGAGCGATAGGTGTTGCCCTTACTGTCCTGCGCGGTAAGTTGCACTTCGTAGATGCCGGAGGCGGGACGCTGCAACTGCATCAGAGGAACGCGCACTCTTCCGCGATGCTCCGTCAACGGCCCGAGCAGGCCCGATCTCAGCAACTCGCCCGGTGCCCTGAACGCGTGAAAGCGCGCGAGCACTTCCTCGGTGCCGTGCCGCAATGATTTCCATTCCGGCGGCAATGCCATCGTGTCCGCGCCGGAAACCATGATCGGGATGAGATGACCCGCCGTGATCCAGTCACCGACGTCGCGAATGGCCGATGACTCGCCGGTTCTGAGCCGCCACTGCGTGTCGCGGCCGAGCACTCTCCTATCCGCCGGATCGTGAAACTTTCGATTTCGCGTCAGCCACTCCGTCGTCTCGCGCGCGAGCCACACCGGCGCTGCCTCGGAAAGCACGACCAAAGTGTGCGAGTTCTTCTTGCCGCTGAAAAGATCGCGCATCTCGGCGAGATCTTCTCTTCCGAGCGGAGCGGCGCCGCTGGACGCTAGCGCTTGCAACTGCGTCGCGACCGCGGATGAAGGGAACGGCTTGCTGAGTCTGCAGAGGTTCTGATCGCCGGCGATGAATTGGAACATCCACTGCGGCTTCGCCTTCGCTCCGGCTGCAGCGAGTTGATCGATCCACCGCTGCAGAGCCGGCGAAACCGTCGTCCGGATGGCTTCCGGCGGACCGAGGTCAATCAGAATCAGCGGGAAAACATCGACGCTCGTCAGATCGAGCGGCTTCCGCGCGAACTCCTCCCCCGATACCGTCAGCTGAACTTCGTCGAGCGTTGCGCTCTTCGGCGTGCGAAGAACGAACTCGAGCGAGAGGTCGCTGCTCGCCTGCGGCGAAACGATCAAGGGTGCCGAAGCCCAGACCGGTAACGAAAAAACAAGCGCCGCTACTGCGGCAACTCGCGATGCCGACATTACGCACACTCCTGCAGTGAGATGACCCTACTTGTAGGAGTGACGTGCAATCCCGAATCCCTACCCACTCCCAATCGCATAAAACAATACCTGCCGAGCCAGGCGCGCAATTGTCTTCCGCGACGGAAGATAGTGGCATTAACGACTTGAACAGCATTGGGACCCGGATATCTACAACTAAATGGCAGGAGGGAGACTCGATGTTAACGGCGCCGGTGAAGCTGATCAAGGGGAAGAGACGTACACGACGACACTCGATCTCGTTCCCGACTCGCGCGCGACCTACACCGCCGACGATCGCGCCGTGAAGCAGAAAACCTCACGACGGCTGTACGACATGCTCTTTCACATTCCTCACTGAGACGAATTGAGAGGTAGTCGCTCGTGATCTCAAATTCACAATTCTCAATTCAACCCTCCTTGCCGTCCCTGACGATAAACTCGCCCAGTGCCCACCCTCCGCGAGAACCTTCGCGCTCTCCCCCGTCCCGCCTGGATCCTGTTCGGCGGGACGTTCATCAATCGCTTCGGCACGTTCGTGATGCCGTTTCTGGCGATCTATCTCACGCGGCAGGGATACAGCGCGGCGCAGGCGGGGTTCGCGGTGAGCATGTACGGCGCGGGGCACATCATCGCTTCGATGCTCGGCGGACACCTCGCCGATCGCATCGGGCGCCGCCACACCATCGCGCTGTCGATGTTCGGATCGGCCGCGATGATGCTCGCGCTCTCGCAGGCGCGCGCGTTTCCGACCATCATCGCCTTCACCTTTCTGGTCGGTCTGGCCGGCGAGCTCTATCGCCCCGCCGCGGCGGCGCTCCTCGGCGATCTCGTGACGCCGGAGCAGCGCGTGGCCGCGTTCGGGATGTACCGCTTCGCCGTGAACCTCGGCTTCGCCGCCGGACCCGCGACCGCCGGCTTTCTGGCCGACCGCTCGTTCTTCCTGCTCTTCGCCATCGACGCCGCGACGTCGTTCGCGTACGGCGTGGTCGCGCTGTTCGCACTGCCGCACGGTTTTCGTCCCGCCCATAAAGAAGAAAAGTCCGCGGAGGCGCTGCGCGTCGCGCTCGCCGACCGCGCGTTCGTCTTCTTTCTCATGGCGACGCTGTGCATCACCTGGGTCGAGTTCCAACTGCACTCGACGCTGCCGCTCTACATCCAGAGCCTCGGCTTCCGCATGTCCACGTACGGCGCGCTGATCTCGCTGAACGGCGTGATGATCGTGCTGCTCGAGCTGGCGATCATCTCCTGGACGCAGCGCTTCGCTCCGCAGCCGCTGATTGCCCTCGGATATCTCCTCACCGGCATCGGCTTCGCGCTCACCGGCCTCGCGCGCACGATCCCCGCGCTGATCGTGACCGTAGTGATCTGGACGGCCGGCGAGATGATCTACGCCCCCGTGACCGGCGCGTTCGTGACCACGCTCGCCCCCGAACGCTATCGCGGCCGCTACATGGGCCTGTGGATTCTGACGTGGTCGATCGGCATGCTGCTCGGGCCTTATCTCGGCACGCTGCTCTATCAGTACAGCCGCGCGTCGCTCTGGATCGCGTGCGCGGTCGCGGGCACCATGGGCGCGGCGCTGTCGATCTACCGGCCGAGGCGGAGCACCGAGTACTCCTCGGGCGCGGCGATGCCGAACACGAACGGCATCGGGCCTTTCAAGTCGGAGTAGAAGCCGGCGCCGCGCGCGGACTGCATCGTCGACGCGGGAGGGCCGAGCGGGATGACGACCGGCTCGAGCACGCGGTGCGGCGGAGTCTGCTCGAATGGGTTCACGCTGTTTTGCGGAATGACGAGCAGGTCTTCGCGGTGCACGGTCTGGTTGAAGTCGAGCGGATGCGCGCCGAGGTCCTGCATGTAGTACTGGAATCCCCAGTGCCCCTCGAACCAGATCGTGTGCCCGTCCGAGCCGTAACGCGAGTAGACCGTACGCGCGGCCTCGCGTCCGGCGTTCGCGAGGCGAAGATCGCCCCACGCGACGAGGACGGACGCGATGATGCCGATGATCGCGGCGGCGGTGACCCAGGAGCTGCGCACGGATTCGCTGGCGAGCCGGCGCGCGACGATGATCGCGAGCGGCGGAACCATCGGCAGCAGCGCGCGGCCGTTGAGCGTCCAGTTGAAGTAACCGGCGAAGAGCAGCGTGCCGGCGATCCATGCCGCGAGCACGATCGACTCCGAGTCGCGGCGTTTCCAGACGTCGAGCGCGGCGAAGGTCAGCGCGAGCAGCGCGGCAGCGACGAAGAGCGCCTTCTGCACGGGCACGCCGCCGCCCGCCGCCCACGCACACGCGGCGCCGATGACCAGCGCGACCACCAGCGCGATGCGCAGGTAGCGGCTGAGGAGCGCGGCGACGAAGACGAAGAGCGCGCAGCCGCCGGTGAAGAGCAGCAGATGCAGGATGCGATCGGCGAACGGCGGCGGCTGAACCTTCGCCGTGCTGGCGTAGAACATCGCCGCGCGGAGCAGTCCCTTGCCGTACATCCGCGCGGTCGCGAGGTCGTAGATCGCCAGCACGGCCACGGGCAGCAGCAGCGGCGGCAGCCAGCGCTCGACCGGGCGCTTCTTCAGCAGCGCGTAGAGCAGGAAGAGGGGCACGAGCGAGATCGCGAAGTATTTCGTGAGTCCGGCGGCGGCCGCGAGGATCGCGGCGATCCACCACCGCTTCGGCGCGTCGTCGATCCAGAGCGCGACGCTCCAGACATACAGCGCCACCATCATCACGTCGCACATCACGTTCGTCGCCGAGACGAGGAAGACCGGCGCCGCGAGCACGAACAGCGCGGCGCTCGGGCTGCGCGAAAGCCGCCACGTGCCGAGCACCGTGGCGAGCGCGAAGAGCAGCATCGCCAGATGCAGCCCGATTTCGTTCCAGCCGGTGACCCGCGACGCGAGCGCGAGATAGAGCGACGCCAGCGGCGGGTTCTGCATCACGTCCGCCATCGGCTGCTCCGTGCCGAACCAGTTCACCGTGAAGCCGTAGAAGTCGAGGGGATCGCTGACGATCTGCTGCGCGGACCAGAGGAAGAGCGGGTCGTCGATGTGAAACGCCTTCCCCGCGAACGGCACGAGCAGCAACGCGGTCAGCGCCGCGAGCAGCCACGGTGTTTTGTCGCGAGGAGCCGGGGGCGGTGGACGCTTCGCCATCGACGGGCGGCGATTATGTCATGAGGCTCATCGGCTTCATGGCGTAGCGCGGGAACACGCTCGCCAGCGACGTCACGCCGAGCTGCTTCGTCAGCACGTCGGCGAACACGTCGCGAAAATCGGTGGTCACGGCGAGGTCGCGGTTCTCGTAGAGGTTGTCGAGCCCCGGCCACTTGCCGTGCACTTTGCCGCCGCGCACGTTGCCGCCGACGATCAGCATCGCCGTGGCGTGGCCATGATCGGTGCCGCGATTGCCGTTCTCGCGCACGGTGCGCCCGAACTCCGACATCGTCACGAGCACGACGTCGCTCATGCGCGAGCCGAGGTCTTTCGCGAACGCCGCGATGGCCTCGCTGAAGTTCTTGAGATTGTTCGCGAGCTGTCCCTCGGCGCCGCCTTCGCCGGCGTGCGTGTCCCATCCGCCGACGTCCGCGAACGCGACCTCGAGGCCGACGTCCGACTTGATCAGCCCCGCGATCTGCTTCAGCGACGACGCCAGCGCGCCGCGCGGATAGTCGGCGCCGCTCTTCACATCGACCGACTTGAGAACGCGCACGGCTTCGAACGACTCCGGATACATCGAGCCGAAGATCTTCGCGGCCGGCGAGTTCGCGTAGGCGTGGATGTCGGTCGTGGAGATCGCGCCCGAGCCGGCGAGAATCCGCGGCGGCGTCTGCGACATCGCCACCGCGCGCACTTTCGACTCGCTCCTGTGCGCCGCGAGAGCGCGCGCGAGGAAGCCATCCTCGGTCGTCTTCACGCCGGGCGTCCCGCTCTCCATGAAGTCCTGCGCGTCGAAGTGCGAGCGCGTGGAGTCAGGGCTGCCCGCCGCGTGCACGATCGCGAGCGATTTGTCTTTCCAATACGGCATCAGCGCCTGCAGCGACGGATGCGCGCCGAAGAAGCCGTCGAGATCGAGCACGCCACTCCTCGGAATCGCTATCGACGGCCGTGCCGCGTAGTAGGCCTGCTCGCCGTACGGCACGATCATGTTCAAGCCGTCGACCGCGCCGCGCTGGAAGATCGCGACGAGCGTCTTCTTCCCGCGTGTGTTCGACGCCGCGGCCATCTTCGCGAAGATGTTCGGCGTCAGCGCGGAGCCGGCCAGCGCGATGCCGGTGGTCTTGAGAAAGAGGCGGCGGTTCATTGTTTCTGAAACTCCGGCGCGCCGAGGGTGCGCGCGAGCGAGTCGGAATCGGCCGTCGTGACGCGCACGCCCGGCATCTTGTTGGCCGCGAGCGCGGCGACGAAGTTGAGGCGCGCGACGAGCGCGCCGTCGCTGCCCCAGGTCTGCGACTTGTCGGAGTAGCCGGTGGGCGGCTGCGCGAGGTAGAGCGGCTCGCCGATCTTGCGCAGCTCGCGCGCGAGCGGCAGCGGATCCTCGATCGTCGCACCCGCGGCGCGGATCGCGGAGATCGTGTACTCGAAGGGCGACTTCACCTTCGCACGGTAGTTCTTCTCATCCCAGAACTCGCGGCTGTCGATCACCGCCTTCACGGTCTCGCGCAGATCGCCGTTCGTGGCCAGGAAGCGCTTCGCGACGCGCTCGACGAGCGCGGGCGGCGGCGTGTCGGAGACCAGCCGCTGGCAGAGCTTCGCGGCGATGAACTTCGCGGTCGACGGATGGCGCGCGAGGATGCGGATCATCGTCTCGCCCTCTTCCATTCCCCCGCCGGCGCCGAAGCGATGCCCCAGGACCGTCTTCGCGCCGCTGTCGTGCGCCATGCGGCGATAGACGAAGCGGCCCTCGCGATTCATCGACCAGCCGGTGAAGACGCGCGCCAGCTCCGTCACGTCCTGCTGCGTGTAGCCGGCGTCGACGCCGAGGGTGTGCAGCTCCATGAGCTCGCGCGCGTAGTTCTCGTTGATGGCGCCGCGGCGGCTGCGCGCGTTGTCGAGATACCAGAGCATCGCCGGCGACTTCGCCGTGGCCAGCAGCAGGTCTTCGAACCTGCCCCACACGCGCGGGCGGATCGTGTCGCGCTCGTACGCGCCGACGAGATAGAGATCGAGCCCCTTCGCGGCGAAGACGTTGAAGTGATTCATCCAGAAGTCGACCATCACTTCGTTGAGCTGCCGCTCCGACTCCGCGGCGCGGAGGATGCGCTGCGCGGAGAGCGCGCCGATCGACTTCCGCGCCTCGCGGCGGAGCGCCTTCTTCTCTTCGTCGCTGCGCTCGCGGCGCTTCGGCAATTGCTGATCCTCGATCGCGGCGAACGTGCGGTCGGCGATGCGCTCGGGATGCAGCTGCTGGTCGATCCACTTGTCGACGCCGATGCGCGTGACGCGCTCGACGTCGCCGGGACGCGCGCCGAAGGCAAGGCGGTTCAACGCATGCTCGGCGCGCGCCCGGTCATCAGTCGAAGGTTGCGCCGCCATCAGAAGCACGGCGCCGATCAGGATCAGTCGTCTCATGCCGTTAGGACGAGCGCGACGCCCCGGTCGTTTACACGATCACAGCGGTGGCGCGTAGCCCTGCATCGAGACCCAGCCGCTGTCGAGATGCACCCACACCGTCCGCAGCACCGGCGCCTGATCGGAGACCAGGCCGAAGAAGTAGCTGCTCTCGCCGTTGCCGGGAGCGCTGCCGGAGTAGACGCGGCCGCTCGCGTAAAAGTAGGTGTAGCCGCCCGAGAGAAAGGCGCTCGTGACGGTTTTCGTGCAGGCGCAACCGCCGCTGGTGATGTTGAAGACGTCGTCCGTGGCGATGCCGTCGGAGTTGAAGTCGTACTGGTGCGGCGTGCCCCAGTTGTAGATCGCCAGGTAATCGGCATACGGCGGATAGGTGAGCCCCGCCACCTGGGTCATGTTGATGCGGTACTCGTACACCCAGCGGCCGTCCTGCGACTGGAAGATGCGCGACTGCAGCCAGCCGTTGCCGCTGCCGCCGCTGACCGCGAAATCGGCCACGTAGTCGGTCACGGTGACGCTGCAGGTGGGACTGAAGATGCACTGCACGGTCCACGAGGTATTGACGACGTTGAGGGCAAAGACCGGTGCCGACATGGCCAGGGTGACGAGCGAGAACAAAACGATACGGAGAGAGATGCGTGACATGCGTTTCCTTTCCTCCACTGGTTTGAACATCGCGGAGATAGTGACGTTCGGTCCGGAAACGTTTCACGGCCGTGATCGGCGTTACGTTTTGGGGACCACCCAGCTTCGGCCGCCGGCCACGACGGTTTCGGCCTGGAAGCCGAACAACGTCTCCATCACGTCGGCGCGCATGACGTCGCGAGGCGTCGCGTCGAGCGCGAGCGTGCCGCGGTGCATCACCAGCATCCGGTCGCTCCGCGCCGCGGCCCAGTTGAGATCGTGGGCGGCGAAGAGGACCGTGCAGCCGGTGCGGTCGACGACCTCGCGCAGCAGCTCCGAGAACTGCTGCACGTGCGAGATGTCGAGCGCGGAGAAGGGCTCGTCGAGCAGGATCAGGCTCGGAGTTCCGGCGAGCACGCGCGCGAGGAAGACGCGCTTCCGCTCGCCGCCGCTCATCTCGTCGAGGTAGCGGTCGGCGAGATGCGTCGCGTCGCACAACGCCAGCGCGCGCGACGCCTCCTCCCAATCGCGCTCGCTCTCCCACGCGAAGCGCCCGAGGTAGGGCGCGCGTCCGGAGACCACCACCTCGATCGCGCGCATCGGGAAGATGGGATCGGGATCCTGCGGCAGATAGCCGACGCGGCGCGCGTACTCCTTCGACTGCCATTCCGCCAGCCGCTTGTCCTCGAAGAGCACCTCGCCGCGCTGCGGCGTGAAGACGCGCGCGATGAGCTTGAGCAGCGTCGACTTGCCGGAGCCGTTCGGCCCCGCCAGCGCGACCAGCTGCCTGTCGCCGACGGTGAGCGTCACGTCGCGCACCGCGGCGACGTCGCCGTAGGCGTAGGAGACGTTCCGCAGCACGAGCATTACGACGCTCTCCGCAGCAGCGAGAGGAAGAATGGGACGCCGAGGAGGGCGGTGAACGCACCGATCGGGAGCTCGGTCGTGCGCACGATGACGCGCGAGAGGAGGTCGGAGAGGACGACCAGCGTCGCGCCGCCGAGGGCGCAGAGAGGGAGCAACAGCCGGAAATCACGGCGCCAGATCAGGCGGATCAGGTGAGGCACGAGCAGGCCGACGAAGCCGATGATGCCGCTGACCGCGACGGCGGCGCCGGTGACGATCGACGCGACGCCGAAGCCGATCAGCTTCACCCGCTCCACGTCGACTCCGCGCGCCTTCGCGTCCTCCTCGCCGAACACGAGCAGGCGCAGATCGTTGGCGACGAACGCGAGCACGATCATCGCGACGGCCAGCAGCGATGCCACGAGCGCGACGCTGGTCCAGGTCGCGCCGAAGAGCGTCCCCATCATCCACTTCAGTGCCGCGGTGAGATCGCTCTGCGGCGAGAGCGCGAACGAGATCAGGATCACCGCGGAGAAGAACGCGTTGAGCACGAGGCCGGAGATCAGGAGGCGCACCGGATCGGTGTGATCGCGGCGCCGCGCGAGCGCGAAGACCGCGGCCGTCGCCAGCAGCGCGCCGGCGAAGGCGACGATCGGGACGAGTCCCGGCACGCGGTTCCAGCGCAGCGCGGTCGCCACGGCCGCGCCGCAGGCCGCGCCGCCGGAGACGCCGAGGATGAACGGATCGGCGAGAGGGTTGCGGAGCAGCGTCTGGAACGTCACGCCCGCGACGGCGAGCGTCGCGCCGATCGCCGCGGCGAGCAAAACGCGCGGCAGGCGGAGGCGCAGCAGGATCATGCGCGCGGTCGGGTCGTTCCAGTCGAGTGGAACGGCGCCGAAGGTGATCGCCAGAGCGATCGCGAGGATCAGGAGCGTCGTGAGGATGAGAACCGCGCGCGTCACGACATGATCATGACATCGCGGGACAGGGTACGAACATCGACCAGTCCAGCGACGCCAGGAATCCCTCATCCGGCGGCTGGATGGTTTTGAACGTGAACGCGAACTGCGACGGGCCGTGCTCCTCGAGATGCCTGAGGCGCTTTTTGGCCTCGTCGACGCCGGGCGTGTGTCCCTTCGGCACCCACCACATCGCCACGTACGCGCCCTCGAAGTGCTCGAACCACTCGCGGCGCTGGCGCAGCAGCTCCGAGTGCGCGGACTTGTAGACGTACTCCTTCAGCGCCTCGATGCTCTCCCACACCGACATGTTGACGATGATGTGCGTGTCGTCGAACGGGCGGAGATACGTCGCGTTCCCCTCCTCGGTCTGCAGCCGCCAGACGAATCCCGGCGCCTGGTCCGCGAGGGCGTTGATCTCGTCGAGGCGCGAGACCCAGGGGGCGTTGCTCGCGTCTTCGAGCGGCTCCTTCAACCGGGCGATGTTGATCTGAGCGATGTGGAAGGTCTTCATCGATCACCTCTCGCATCCAGTATCGCATTGAGCGATTGAGCGGCGGCGGCGACGCGCGGGCCGGGACGCTGAAAAATGTCTTCGTTGACGGAAACGACTTCGACCTGTAACTGCGGGATGCGTTTCAGCAGCGCCTCGACCTGCTCCGGCGTCAGCGCGCCGCGCGGATAGAGCAGCAGCTCCGGCGGCGAGGCGGCCAGCGACTCCAGCGAATACTGCGGCCAGCCGTCGGCCTGCACCGCGTTTTCTGCACCGGTGAGCTTCAGCAGATCGTCGGTGAAGGTGTTCCGTCCCGCGACGTACAGCGGATCGGTCCAGACCGCGAAGAGCACGCGGCGATGCTTCGCGCGCGTACGCCGCTGGGCGTCGATGGCGATGCGCAGCTCGCGCGCGGCGTCGGCCGCTTGCGGCGCGTCGAGCAGCTTGCCGAGCCGCTCCATCGCCGGCGCGATCTGGTCGATGCGATCGGTGCGGACGACGTAGAGCGGAATCGCGGCCGCCGCCAGCGCCGACGCCAGATTCGGATGATTCCCCTCCGTCGACGCGACGACGAGATCGGGCTTCAGCGCCGCAATCTTCTCCACGTTCGGCTGCATCCCGCCGACCTTCGCGATTCCTTTCGCCTCGGGTGGAAAGTTCGAGAAGTCATCCGTGCCGACGATGCGATCGCCGGCGCCGATGGCGAAGAGCATTTCGGTGAGGTTGGGAGCGAGAGAGACGACGCGGGTGGTTTTGGCGGTGAGGGCGACCGGGCGGCCGAGATCGTCCGTGGCGGATTGCGGCTCGGGCTGGGAGCAGGAGATGAGAAGAGCGCAAACAAAAACCGCGGCCAGAGCCGCGGTCTCAACCAGCAACGAACGCGGGCGATTACCCTTCACCGCCCTCGTCGTCCTCGAGATCGTTGTTCACGCCGAGACGGTTGCAGGCCGCGGCGTACATCTGCTTCGACGCGTTGATCGCGGACTGCAGCTCGGCGATGCGGTCTTTGACCTTCGCCAGCTCTTCCTCGATCTGGTCCTTCAGATCGTTGATCTCCTGCTTCGTCACCTGAAGCGTGGTCTCGTAAAACTTTCTCTGTTGATCTGTAAGAACCGGCATCTCAGACCCTCCGACGAATTTTTATCATAGCTTGAACTGCACGGGCACCGTCACCCACGACTTCACGCGAACGCCGTCGATGGTGGCGGGCGAGAACGACGAGCGGCGCATGGTCTGCTGTGCCGCCTCGTTGAGGCCGACCGGGCGATTGACTCCGCGCACCACGCGCACTTCGAGCACCTGGCCGCTCTCCGACACGAGCACGCTGGTCAGCACCGTTCCTTCCACGCGCTGCATGCGCGCGACCGCCGGATACTGCACGGCACCCATCCGCGTCATGCGCGGCGCGTTGAGTCCGTCGGTCCCCTGCGGCACGAGGTCGCCCTCGCGGAACGTGCGGCGCGCCGGCTGCGTGTCCTGCGGAGCGGGAGCGACCGGCTGCGGCTGCGGCTCCGGAACGACCGGAGCCGGCGCGGGACGCGTCTCCGCGACGGTCTGCGTCTGCGGCGGCGGCTGCACCGGAACGGGGACAGGCGTCGGGCGCACCGGCGCGGCGGTTTGTGTCTGCGGCGTGGTCTGCGTCTGCTGCGCGCGAGCCTGCGCTTCGAGGCGCGCGCGCTCGGCGGCGAGGCGTCTCGCCACTTCCTGATCGACGGCCGACTGATCGAGCGACGGCGCGGTCGACGTCGGAGCGGTCGTCGTCGGCACGAGCGTCCCGGTCGTAGCCGTGGCGGCGAGCGGCGCGGGTGCGGTGGTCGTCGCCGCCGACGCGGTCTGCGCCGGAGCGGTCGTCGTGGGCTTCTTCTTCAAAAGGAACCAGCCGGCCACGAGCAGCGCGACCACCACCGCCGCGGCGATGCCGATCAGCGGTCCGGCCGACTTCTTCGCGGGACCTGCCTGCTCCCACGGCTCGAGCGCGGGCGTCTCGGCTGGCGCCGCCGCTGCCGGAATCGCGGCCGCTGCTGCCGCGGGGGCCGCGGCCACGGGAGCGGGTGCGATCACCGGCGCCGGCTTCGGGGCCGGTGCGGGCGGCGGCGGAGCGACCGGCTCCGGCTCGCTGATGTGCGCCGTCTCCGCGGCGGAGATGCGATGCATGTAGATCGCGAGGTCGGCGCTGGTCGGCGTCGGTTTGAAGCTGTAGAGGATCGCGTCGATGTCGCGGGCCATCTCGCCCGCGGTCTGATAGCGATTGGCCGGATCTTTCTGCAGCGCCTTCAACACCACCGCGTCGATCTGCGGCGTGACGTCTTCGTTGTGCTGCGACGGCGGGAGCACGCGCGCCTCGCGCACCTGCTCGAGGATCGAGAGCTCGTTGTCGCCGCTGAAGAGCTTGCGGTTGGTGAGCATCTCGAAGAGAACCGTCGCCAGCGCGAAGATGTCCGAGCGGCGGTCGATGGTCCGGCCCCAGGCCTGCTCCGGCGACATGTACTGCAGCTTGCCCTTGAGCGCGCCGGCCTGCGTGTGCGAGGCCTTCGAGGCCGCTTTGGCGATGCCGAAGTCGCACAGCTTGATGTCGCCTTCCTGCGAGATCAGCACGTTCTGCGGCGAGACGTCGCGGTGCACGAGACCCATCTCGCGCTCGTCGAAGTCCTTCTTGCGATGCGCGTAGTCGAGCGCCGAGGCGACCTTCGAGGCGATGAACAGCGCCAGCTCCACGCCCATCGGATGATCGCGCTCTTCGCCGCGGCGCAGAATCGTCTTCAGGTCGTACCCGTCGATGTACTCCATCGCGATGTAGTACGACGTCTGAATCTTTCCGAGGTCGTAGATATGGATGATGTTGTTGTGATTGAGCTGCGCGGCGAGCTTGGCCTCATCGACGAACATCTCGATGAAGTCCTGGTTGTCGGAGAGATGCGGCAGGATCTTCTTGATCGCGACGATCTTCTGGAAGCCCTCGACGCCGCGCATCCGCGCCTTCCACACTTCGGCCATCCCGCCCGTGGCGATCTTCTCGACCAGCACGTACTGCCCGAACTTGATGCCGTCGGCCGGCTCCTCTTCGTCGACGCGCGTCACGTCCTGCGCGAACACCGGCTGTGAGACCGGAACGCGATCGGGTGAGTACGCGGCGAGCTTCTCGGTGTTGAATCGCTTCTCAGCCGCGGGCGGCGCCTGAGGAACGGGAATGCTGCCGGTGACCGTCTTGGCGCGCGCGCTCTTCTCGAGACCCGACAGCGTGTCAGAGAGCATCTTGTCCAGATTGCTCGACGAGGTGCGCTTCGGATCGGGAGCCTGAGCGGCGGGCGCCGGAGCAGCGGGCGGAGGCGCGGGTGGCGGCACCGGCGCCGGTGCCGGCGGCGCTTCCTTCTTCTTCTGCGGTCTCAGGCCGGAGAGCGTGTCGGCGACCATCTTGTCGAGGTCGTCCGCCGCTTTCGTTTTCTTGATCGAACCGGTGGTCGGCTTCTCGGAGTCGACGAGATCGCCGAAGAGATCGTTGGACGTCACGGTCGGGCGCACCGTGAACTCGTCGTTGAGCATGGCGCCGGCGCGGATGCCGAGCATCTGCTGGATCTTGCCGAGAAACTCGCTCTCGGAGTACGGCTTCGGCAGGATGTCCGAGGCGCCGACGCGCTGGGCGTCGCTCTTCGGACTCTTCCCGTTGTAGCCGGACACGGTGAGCAGGATCGGCGTCTCCTGCAGCGGCTTGCGTCCGCGGATCGCGCGAATCAGCTCGGTGGTGCTGATCTTCGGAACGACCGACGACAGCACGATCAGCTTCGGCGGCTCGGAATCGAGGACGCGGATCGCCTCTTCTCCGTCTTTGGCAAACGTCGGCGTGAACGGCTGGCCGGCCAGCGCCTGCCGCACGCGGTCCGTATACCGCGGCTCGTACTCCACGATCAGGATGTTTTCAGACATAGGGATGTTCGACTCGTTCGGGATTGAGGTTCACGATTCTGGCACAAACGAGGTAAAAGGAAAAAGGTTAAAGCGTTCAACGCTTGCATTTGCGCGCGACCTTTCGCATACTACCGCTCGCACCTCGCGCGACGATTAGCGTTAATCAATCCCGCCCGGCGTTGAGACTTGCTCGCTCCGCCCCGAAGTCGTCGGTTCCAGGGACTCGCAGGTGAAAGCTCATTTGGGTTTCTTGATTGAGTTCACATGACACCAGAAGATCGCACTCCGCGTAAGCGGCGTCGTCGCAGACGCCGCGGGGGCACAGCCGCACCGGGATCCCCGGAAAACGGCAACGGCCCTTCACCAGGAAACGAAGCCCTTCCTCCGCAGCAGTACGGCGGTGGAGGCGGCGGAGGCGCCGGACGCCGCCGTCGACGCTCGCGCCACGGGCGCAGCGGCCGCGACGACCGTCCGCGCATGCAGGAGCCCTCGGGTCCGCTGCCGGCGCTCGACATCGAGCCGGGACAGCTCGTCCCCGCCAGCGGCGTTCTGTACATCAAGCCGAACGGCACGGGCATGCTCGTCGATCCGGCGAACAACTATCAGCCCTCGCCGGCCGACGTGATCGTGCCGCGCTCGATGGTGGAGAAGCTCCACCTGCAGGCGGGACTCCTGATCGGCGGCTCGGCTCGCCGCGCCGGCAACATCATGGAGCTGGCTGGACTGGAGACCATCGAAGGTGTCGCGCTCGAGGAGTATCGCGAGTCGCGCCGTCCATTCTCCGAGCTGATCTCGATCGACCCGAACGAGGTCTTCAAGCTCGAGACCGAGTCGGAGCGTCTCACGACGCGCGTGCTCGATCTTCTCTCCCCCCTCGGCAAGGGTCAGCGCTGCCTCATCGTCGCGCCGCCGAAAGCCGGCAAGACGACGCTGCTCAAAGACATCGCCCACGGCGTCAATCAAAATCATCCCGACGTGATCCTGTTCGTCTTGCTCGTCGACGAGCGCCCCGAGGAAGTCACCGACTTCCGGCGCTCCGTGGAGAAGGGCGAAGTCGTGGCCTCGAGCTCCGACGAGAACGCCGAGAACCACATTCACCTCGCGGAGATCGTCCTCGAGCGGGCGCGGCGTCTGGTCGAGATCAAGAAAGACGTCGTCATTCTCTGCGACTCCATCACCCGCATGTCGCGCGCGTACAACAACGAACAGCGGGGATCGGGGAAGATCCTCTCGGGCGGCATCGACGCCCGGACGATGGAGAAGCCGCGGCGCTTCTTCGGCGCGGCGCGCAATGCCGAGGACTGGGGATCGCTGACGATCATCGCCACGGCGCTGGTCGATACGGGATCGCGCATGGACGAGGTCATCTTTCAGGAGTTCAAGGGCACGGGCAACACCGAGATCGTGCTCGACCGCGGCCTCTTCGAGCGGCGCATCTTCCCGGCCATGAACATCGCTCAGACCGGTACGCGCAAGGAGGAGAAGCTCCTGCCGCCGACCGTGCTGCCGAAGGTGCATACGCTCCGGCGCGCTCTCGCGGGGACCGATCCGATGACGGCCATGAAGATGCTGCTGGAGCGACTCCAGAAGTTTCCGACGAACGAGGCGTTCCTGAAGTCTTTCTGATTGAGTCCGGCGATTCAAAAAACCGTTTCTTTACCGAATGACCGCCGTGCGGTAACGTAACGGCGCACTACTAGCCTTTTTTCCTGCGCAGCCCCGTCCGGCCGCGCATCCAATTCAGCGAGGGAGGTCAATCAATGCAAAGCCGTACCCGAAGTCTTTTCATGGCGTTGCTCCTGCTTTGTACGGCCGGCGCCGCATTCGCGCAGGGAGTCAACATCACCACCGGCGCGATTTCCGGGACCGTCACCGACAACACCGGCGGCGCGCTTCCGGGCGTGACCGTCACGGCGACGAATCTCGGCACCGGGCTGACGCGCGATGCCGTCACCGAGAGCGACGGCGCGTTCCTGCTCAACCTTCTGCCTCCCGGCAAGTACCGCATCGACGCGGAACTGGCGGGACTCGGCAAGTCGAGCGTTCCGAGCGTCAACGTGCTGCTCGGCAACACGACCTCGGCCAACGTCAAGCTCACGCCGGCGGTCTCCGAGCAGATCACCGTCACCGCCGCCGCGCCGGTCGTCGACACGACCCGCTCCGGAACCGCGGTCTCGGTGACCGAGCAGCAGATCCAGGAGCTGCCGATCCTCACCCGCGACTTCCGCGCGCTCGCCCAGCTGACCCCGGGCGTCGTCACGGCGTTCGGCTCGCGCATCACCTCCAACGGCGCGCGCGGCATCTCCACCGACTACAACATCGACGGTGCGAGCTCCAACAACGACTTCTTCGGCGAGCAGACCGGCGGCACCCGCGCGCCGTTCACGTTCTCGCAGGCGGCGGTCAAGGAGTTCCAGGTCATCCGCTCGCAGTACGACGCGGAATACGGCCGCGGCGTCGGCGCGACGCTCAACGCCATCACCAAGAGCGGCTCGAACGATCTCAGCGGCGAAGTCTTCTACTACCTCCGCAAGGGCGACTGGGCATCCTCGCGCAGCCGCGAGTTCCCGAACGGACAGGTCGTGACCGACAGCTTCGTGGCCAAGGACTCCAACCAGCCCGGCTTCGCCGTCGGCGGTCCGATCATGCGCGACAAGCTGTTCTTCTTCGCCAACTATGACGGCCAGCGCCAGGAACAGCCGATCACCGCGACCGACATCCGCAACAACTCCACGTTCGCGGCGCTGCCGGATGCGACCAAGACCGCGTTCTTCAGCAAGATCCAGAACCTGATCGGCTTCCCGTACGAACAGGGTCTCGGTTACGACCAGACCTTCGACCAGAACACCTACCTCGTGAAGTTCGACCTCAACGCCGGCTCGAAGAACCACTTCTCGCTGCGCGACAACTACTCGAAGTTCACGAACGCCAACAACCAGAGCTTCAACCACTTCTCGAACCAGGGCGTCGAGAACGACAAGTTCAACCAGGCCGTGCTGCAGGGCGAGACCGTCTTCACCAGCAGCCTGTTCAACCAGTTCATCGTGCAGCACAGCACCGATGAGCGCCCGATCGAGCCGCGCACCACGACCCCGGAAGTCGCGATCACCTACGCGACCGGCGTCTCGGCGCTGTTCCTCGGGCAGAACGACTTCCTGCCCAACAACACCAAGGAAACCAAGACCCAGATCAAGGACACGCTCTCGTTCGTCTGGAACAATCACACGTTCAAGGGCGGCGTGGAAGCGCTGCTGGTCGGGATCGACAACCTCTTCCCCCGCAACCTGAACGGCGTGTTCCGCTACAACAACGTCGCGAACTTCGTGGCCGACAAGCCGGACTCCTACAACCAGGGCTTCGGCGCGGGCGGCGGTCTTACCTCGTGGGACCAGGACACGTACGCGATCTACGCGGCCGACTCGTTCCGCATGGGCAACCGCTGGACGTTCGACCTCGGCCTGCGCTACGACTGGCAGACCGTGCCGGAGCCGGAAGTCAACGCCTTCCCGCAGCATCCGGAGTTCATCACCCAGATCGAAGAGGACCACAACCTCGCGCCGCGCTTCGGCTTCGCGTATGACGTGACCGGCAACGGCCGCTCGGTCCTCCGCGGCGGTTCGGGCCTCTTCTACGGCTACATGCCGGCCATCCTGCTTTCCAACCCGCTGACGCAGATCAGCGGCAACTTCATCCAGGTCAGCATCGCCAACTGCAACGCCGCGAACCTGACCGTCAAGTGCCCGACGTATCCGAACATCCTCTCGCCGGCGGAGTTCGGACAGCTGGCGCGCATCGCGACCGACGTGGTCACGATCGGCTCCAACTACGAGGCCCAGGAGGCGTGGCGCTCGAGCCTGCAGTTCGAACAGCAGCTCGGCTCGACCTACAGCGCCGCGGTCGGCGTGATCTACCAGAAGACCGACAACGTGCAGGGCACGCGCAACATCAACGCCGTTCCCCAGGCGTATACGTTCGGCAATGTGCCGATCTACAACGTCTCCTCGGCCAGCCGGCCGTACGCCGACATGGGCGTCGTCCGCGAGCTGTTCAGCGGCGAAGAGGCGACCTATCGCGCGTTCACGGTCGAGACCCACAAGCTCGCGGTGAACAACTCGAACTTCACCTGGGACCTCAGCTACACCTGGTCGAAGTCGATCGATCAGGACTCGAACGAGCGCTCGACCTCGACCTCGTTCCTCTATGACCCGCGCAACCCCAAGCTGAGCCAGGGTCCAAGCGACAACGACGTCCGCCACCGTGTGGTCGGCGACGTCACCTACCGCCTGCCGTGGGGCTTCGCCGTCTCGGCGATCGGCTCCTGGCGCACCGGCACTCCTTACACGCTCGGCAACTCGTTCGCCGGCGCGATGAACATCAACGGTCTGACCCAGACCAGCGGCAACATCCCGGTGTTCGTCAACCGCGACGGCACGATCATCGAGGCCACGCTGCTCTCCGGCAAGACGCGTCCTGAGATCGCCGCGGCGCTCGCCGACGCGCACATCATCGGCCGCAACACCGAGCGCCAGCCGGACGTCTGGAACGCCGACCTCCGTCTCGCCAAGACGTTCGGCCTGCCGGGCGGCTTCGAAGTCGAGATCCTCGGCGAAGTCTTCAACGTCTTCAACGTGAAGAACCGCTTCATCGGCACCGCGAACCAGACGCTGTTCAACTGGGTCTACACCGCGGCCACCGACCGTTACACGATCACCAAGAACACGTTCTCCGACGGCACGCAGCGGCTCGGTACCACCAGCAGCTACGAGGCCAGCGTCGACCCACGCCAGTTCCAGGTCGCGGCAAAGATCCGCTTCTGATCCCTTCGAGTGGAGAGCGGCGGGCTGAAAAGCCCGCCGCTTTTTTTATGCGCAAATTCATCTGCATCACCCTTCTGGCCGCCGCCTGCGCGACGGCTCCGCAGCCGCAGCCGGTCGTGGCCGCGACTCCCGCTCCCCCACCCTGCAATCCCGGCCTCGGGCTGGTGAATGCGACGACCTGGGTGCAGTACGGCGCCGAATACCGCGCGGTCGCGCTGGCGACGTTCGCCGCGGCGCGGCGCTCCCTCGACGCGGCGCTCGCCGATCCGTCGTGGAGCGCGGAAGAAGGCACGAGCGATCCCGCGCAGCCGCCGGCGATCATCGTCGACTCCGATGACACGATCTTCGACAACACTCCCTTCGAGGTCCGCGCGCTGAAGCAGGGAAAGACGTACGACGACAAGCTGTGGAAGGAGTGGGTCGCCGAGGCCACCACGGATGCGGTGCCGGGCGCGGCGGACTTTCTCGCGTACGCGAAGAGCCGCGGCGTGACCGTCTTCTACGTCACCAACCGCGACGCGGATGAGGAAGCCGGCACGCGCCTCCGCATCGAGCGCCTCGGATTTCCGCTCGACCCGAACGTCGACACCGTCCTGGTGCGCGGCGAGCGCGAGGAGTGGAAGTCGAGCGACAAGTCCGGGCGCCGTGCATACGTGGCCGCGAGCTATCGCGTGCTGCTCCTCGCCGGCGACGATCTCAACGACTTCGCCAACGCCCGCGACAAAAACGTCGCCGACCGCTACCAGATCGTCGCCGACAAAGGCGCGTGGTGGGGCACGAAGTGGTTCATGGTCCCGAACCCGATGTACGGCTCCTGGGAACGCGCCGTCACCGGCGGCACCGGCACGGCCTGCGAGCAATTTCAGAAGAAGATCGACGCGCTGAGACCGTAGGCATCGCCGCGTTCGTTCTTCGAGGAACTGGCCGGCTCGATGCCGTCAGGCGGCGGTCAGAAGGTAACCGTCCGAATCAGCCGCTGCTCTTGCGGCGCGCGGCTTTTCTCGTGGGGTTTTCTCGCGGCATGGCTGCAATTGCAGACCTCAGGAAGGCATTCACACTTTCCGACGAATTGAAAATGCTCGCGACATCGGGTTCGAGCACGACAGCAACCGCGCCTTCGCGAAAAGCTGCGGCAAACCTGTTCGGGCGAGACTTCGAATAGTCGAAATCATAGTGGGAGCGCAGGGTATCGTTCTCCGCGCGGGGGCGCCGGCCCGCTGACGTCGCCGATACTCGCTTCGTCGAGATGCTGGAACGTTCACGAGCGGTTTTCTTCATAATCTTGTTGTTCTGCAGGGCCAGTCCGCCGCGCCTGGATGATCCGAATCGCTTGGCCTCGCTCGGTAAAGGATACCAAGAGCAGACGACCCGCGGTTGAATGGCCTACGACGATCTCGCGGCGCTCCCCGATGGAGTGATCAGGATCGTCGTGAATCCGGGCGAGCGAATCGCCGAAAACGGTCAACGCTTCCTCGAATGCGACGCCGTGCTTTCGCAGATTCGCTCGAGCTTTCTTCGGATCCCACTCAAACTGCACGGGCGAAGTGTACGCACCTCCGGTCTGACATGCGACGCAGCCAGCCACTTGTATACTCCGCGCCGGAGAATCTGAATGAAACGTCAAACCCTCGCATTCGCGCTCGCGGCGGCGCTCGGCGCCTTCCCCCTCCTCGCCGCCGAAAAGAGCGCGGCGAAGACGAAGGTCGTCTTTGAAGACCCGGCAGGCGACATCACGCCGGACGAGGGGGACGCGCATCCGGTCGATGTCGTGAAGGTGGAGCTCTCCAGCGACGGGAAGTTCATCCTCGTCGACGTCACGCTGACCGAGGTGCCGCAGCCGAAGTCGATCTTTCAGGCGCTCGTGCTGGGGGTGGCGTTCGACAGCGACAACAACGTCAAAACCGGAGGCGCGGGGTTCGGGGGGATGTACGGCAACGTCCCGGGAATCGACTTCGAGTCGGAGATCCTTGCCTCCGTCGAGGACGGCGGGCCGTCGAAGTCGGCGGCGGCCTCGGTGATCGGCGTCGACGCGAAGGGGAATCAGTCCTCGGTTCTCTACTCGTCCGACGCGCCCGTCATGCTCGCGAAGGGAAAGGTGTACAGCGGCAAGATCGCCTACGAGTCCCTGGGCGTGAAACCGGGACAGACCATCCGCGTCATCGCGCGCGAGCTCACCGACAGAGGCGAGAAGAGCGGCATGTTTCCGGACGCGCTGCTGACACTGCAATGACCAACGAGCTGGAATGGCAGACCCGCGTCGACCTCGCGGCGTGTTATCGCCTCGTGGCGCTGTTCCGCTGGGACGATCTGATCTTCACGCACATCTCCGCGCGCGTGCCCGGCCCCGAGCATCACTTCCTCATCAATCCCTACGGCATGCTCTTCGACGAGATCACGGCGTCGAACCTGGTGAAGATCGACCTGCAGGGAAACAAGGTCGACGAAAGCCCGCACGAGGTCAACCCGGCCGGCTTCAACATCCACAGCGCGATTCACGCCGTGCGTGACGACGCGAAGTGCGTGCTGCACCTGCACAGCCTCGACGGCATCGCCGTCTCCGCGCAGGGCGACGGAGTGCTGCCGCTCTCGCAGCAGTCGATCTTCGTCCTGGCCTCGCTCGCCTATCACGACTACGAAGGCGTCGCGCTGAACGAAGACGAGCGCCCGCGCCTGGTCCGCGACCTCGGCGACAAGAACTTCCTGATGCTCCGCAACCACGGCCTGCTCACCGTCGCCGAGACCATCCCCGACGCGTTCCTGTTCATGTACATCTTCCAGGCCGCGTGCACGATCCAGATTCGCGCGCAGGCCGGCGGCTCGAACCTGATCACCATCGACCAGCGCATCATCGCCGGCGCCACCGCGCAGGCGAAGCAGGTGACGCGCGGCCTCGGCGGCGCGCTGGCGTGGCCCGCGCTGCTGCGCAAGCTCGATCGGATCGACCCCGGCTTCCGGACTTAGAATCCGCCCTTGTGAACGACGGCGACGACAACCTCCGCAAGTTCGAGACCGACGGCTACTTCATCAGCAGCATCGGCCTCTCCGCGGCCGACGCCGCGCAGATCGACGCCGACGTCGAACGCCTCTGGCGCGAGAAGCCGCGCGACGCCGCGTTCGCGTACGACTCGCCGCCGCTCCGTTTCTCCGAGTCGGATGCGGAGCTGCATCGCAAGCCGCGCTATCGCATCCACGAACTGCACACGCATTCGGACGCCGCGCTGCGGCTCGTGCTCGATCCGATGCTGCACCGCTACGCGTCGCTGATCCTCGGCGAGACCGCGGTCGCGACGCAGTCGCTGTACTTCGAATACGGAAGCCAGCAGGCGCTGCACCGCGACTCCACGGTCGTGCCGACGCCGGAGTTCGGACAGCTGGTCGCGGCGTGGATCGCGCTCGAGGACATCGCGCCGGAGTCGGGGCCGCTCGCCTACGTCCCCGGCTCGCAGCGCTTTCCTTTTTACGCGTTCCGGCCGGGCGAGTATCTGTACAACCCGGTGGTGCACACGCCGGACGACGTCGCCGCGGCGATGAGCTTCTACACGAACCAGCTGGAGCAAAGCGGCCTGCCGGTGCGGCACTTCAACGCGAAGCGCGGCGACGTGCTGATGTGGCACTCCGCGCTCATGCACGGCGGGGCGCAGCCAATCGAGCCGTGGCGCACGCGCAAGAGCCTGGTCGTGCACTACTCGACGCTGCGCAGCCAGCGCACGCGTCTCGTTGCAGTGAATGAGGAAGTCGACGGCGTGCGCGGCGAGAGCGTGTTCGAGACCGGCGAGATTCTCGAGCGCGACGGCGCGTATGCGTTCGCCAATCCGCTGCACGGCCGGTTCCTGCACCGGCGGTGACGCGCGTCAGTTGATGACGGCGCCGACGAGATCGTACGGATGCGCGTCGGTGATCTCGACGCGCACGAACGCGGGCAGGGCTTTCGGCAGCAGCTCGATGCCGTCGTTGATGAGCAGGCGGCCGTCGATCTCCGGAGCCTGGCCGATCAACCGCCCCTCGAGCAGATGCTCGGTCTCCTCGCACACGCCGGTGACGATGGCGTCGAACGTGCGGCCGACCTTGGCCTCGTTGCGCGAGAGCGCGATCTTCTGCTGCAGCTCCATCAGCTTCGCGCGGCGCCGCTCGGCGGTCTTGCGCGACGGCGTGTCGGTCATGCGCGCCGCCAGCGTCGAGTCTTCCTGCGAGTAGACGAACGCGCCCATGTTGTCGAACTGCGCCCACTCCACGAAGTCGTAGAGCTCTCCGAAATCCTTCGGCGTCTCGCCGGGGTGGCCGGTGATGAACGTCGTGCGCAGCGTGAGGTCGGGAACGAGCTCGCGCATGCGCGCGATCATCTCGCGATACTCCTTCGGCGAGCCGGGACGGCGCATGCGCCCGAGGACGTTCGCGGAGACGTGCTGGAGCGGGATGTCGCAGTACGAGGCGAAGCGCGGCTCGCGTCCCATCAGCTCGAAGAGCGACCAGTCCAGCGAGCCGGGATAGGCGTAGAGGAAACGGATCCAGCGGAAGCCGGTCTCGCGCAGCAGCGTCTCGACGAGCGTCGTGAGGCCGTTCGCGATGCCAAGGTCTTCGCCGTAGCGGGTGGTGTCCTGCGCGACGAGCGCCAGCTCCTTCACGCCCGCGGCCTCGAGCGACTGCGCTTCGCGCAGGAGCGACTCGATCCCGCGCGAGCGGAACTTGCCGCGCATCTGCGGGATCGCGCAGAACGTGCAGGGATTGGAGCAGCCTTCGCTGACTTTCAGGTACGCGTGCGCGGTGCCCTGCGTGAGCACGCGCGGCAGATCCTCGTACAGCCTCACCGACATCTTGCGCCGCGCCGGCGCCGCGTCGTCGACGATTCCCGTGACCGCCTCGGTGATCTTCTCGAGGTGATCGAGTCCCACGAACGCGTCGATCTCCGGGATCGACTGCTGCAGATCGGTGCGGTACTTCTGCACCATGCAGCCGGTGACGATCAGCCGCTCCACGCCGTGGCCCTTCTTCCCCGCGATCTCGAGGATCGTGTCGATCGACTCCTGCTTCGCCGCGTCGATGAAACCGCAGGTATTGACGATCACCACGTCGGCCTCTTCGAGGTCGTTCGTGAGCACGACGCCGGTGTCCGCCTGCAACTGCCCCAGCATGATCTCGGCATCGACGAGATTCTTGGGGCAGCCGAGGGAGATCATCCCGACGCGGCGGACGGTTTCTGCGGGAACTGCGGTCATGGAGAACTTGTAACAGGCTGCGCGATACAGGTGTTCCCTACTTCAACACCGCGCTCGCCCGCTCGTCTGCCAGGATCTGCGAGAAGGCCTTGTTCAGCTCGGGGATCTTCTCCTTCGCGACGAAGAACGTCTGCAGCGCGTAGCGGCGGCGGTAGCGGAGGATGCCGGGCTCGTATTCGGACTTGCTCGAATACTCGAGCGCGGGCGTCTTCACGGTCACGGCCGGCGGGAGCTCGTCGACGGCGACGGCCGGCGGGAGCTTGATCTCGATCTCGTCCGTCTGCACCGACGGTCCGTCGGTGACGTAGCCGTTCTTGCGCTCGGCCATGTCGATGATCGTCTCCGGCTTCTGCCCCATCACCCGCGGGCGCACCAGCATCATGTCGGCGGCGCGTTTCACGTAGCCGGGCGCGGTGATGTCGTAGCTGATGACCAGATCGGATTCGACGTCGTCGAGGTTCTGCACGGCTAGTCCGGCGATGGTGTAGTGCGTGAAGTGCTGGGCCATCACCGACTCCATGAAGCGCGCGCGCTCGGCGCCGCTGAGCGACTGCAACGTGCCGCGCATCTCCGAGGCGATGCCGCCGGTGCGGATCTCGTCGACGTGGCCGGAGAGCGTGCCCGCGGCGTCGAGCTGCAGCTTCGCGCTGCGCCGCAGCTGGTTCGCGTCCGCCGCGTGCGCCGGCAGCGCGATCAGGTCGCCGCCGTCGTTCGTCACCAGGAGGCCGCGGCTCGCCTGAAGATAGGGCGGCAGATACCCGAACGGCGTGGTGGTGCTGGTCGGATCGAACAGCATCAGCCGGCCGGCGGCCGGATGCTCGACGATCGCGTGACCCTTCACCTCCGCCGGAACGCGGACGGCCAGGATGGCGTGATTGAAGAGCGACGAAGTCGCGAATGACGGGTCGATGAGACCGCGGGTCGTGTTCACCAGCACGTAATGCGACTCGACGCCGATGCCGGCGAGCATGGTCCGCATCAGCGTCGCCTTGTCCTTGCAGTCGCCGTTGCGCGTCCGGAAGATGTCGCCGGCCGCGTGCGGCTGGTAGCCGCCGATGCCGATCTCCACGGCGACGTAGCGGACGTCGCGCTGAGCGAAGCGGGCCAGCGCGCGGATCGACTCGATCGACGCGCCTTTCGGCGCCAGCTCGCGCACCTTCGCCTGCAGCTCAGGCGTCGGCGTATTGCGCGGAAACGCGAGCCCCGCGTACCACTTGGCGATGTCCGCCCACGTCAGCACCGACGCCGCGAGGTTGATCGACATCCGGCCGGCGATCGCGTTCATCGAGGGACGGCCCGGCTCCTCTTCGATCGCAGGAACGTCGTGCAGCTCCCACACGCCCGGACGCACCGGCTCGACCGCGTCGTAATGCGTCCAGTGCACGACCGGTTGCGATCCGGTCGTCACCGCGAAACGCGCCAGCGCCACCGGCACGTCGCCCTGGAAGCGCCACGTGGACTGCAGGTGATAGGCGCGGTCGCTCTGCGTGATCTCGGACGCGACGATGCTGCCGACGTCGACGCCGGGGATGCGCAGCGTCTTGCCGCGCATGTCCGAATAGAGCTCGCCGTCGTACGGCGAGAACTCGACCGCTTCCTTCTCGCGCGCCTCGTACTCGAGTCCTTTCGGATCGATCGACCAGGCATGCATCGAATAGATCTTCGTGTCGCGGTCGAAGTAGGCGGCGATGAAGTTGTAGTCGTCGCGCCCCGCGGCGCCGGTGATCTTCACCACCTGCCGGCGGCGGGTCGTGATCGCATCCGCCGAACCGCCGGTGACGGTGGTCTCATCGAGCAGCACGATCGCCTTCTTGGACGTCAGCGTCTCCGGCGGCTTCGTCCCGGCGGCCTCGCGCACCCAGGCCGGCATGTCCGCGATGCTCGGCGAGCGCGGCGCCGCCGACGACGCGAGAGCCCCGACAAGAGTGACGGCGACGGCGACCGCGAGAGCGGCGCGCCGCATCACTTCGCCGCCGTCAGCACGAGCGGCTCCTGGTCGGCCGCGGCGATCGCGGAGAAGAGGCTGCGCACGGCGTCGTAGAACTTCGTGTCGATCAGCAGCACGCCGATCTGGAAGTTGCGCTTGAACGTGAGGACGTTGCCGCTCGCGGCGACGGAGTTGGTGTAGTTGAACGCCGCGCCGCCCTGGAGCTTCACCGGCTGCGTCAGCGCCGCCGGCTTGAGACCTTCGGGCAGCGTGATCTTCACCTCGTCGTCCTTGGTCCGAGCGTAGGCGAAGTAGATCGGGTTCACGCGCTTCTCCGGCGCGAACGGATTCTTCGATTTGGCCTCGAAGACGGATCCCGGCAGCACGACGCGGCTGCCGGCACGCGACACGAGGTTGGGCAGCTTGACGTCGAACGTTGCCACGATCGGCTCGGTGAATCCAGTGAGTCCCGTGAGCGCGGTGAGCTTCGCGGACGCGCCGTCGGGGAACCACCCCTTCACGTCGTCTTCGATGGCCTTCTTGCGCGCGGCCTCGTCGTCGCCGAGCCCGCTCAGGCGGCGCACCAGCGCGTCCTGGCCGTTGAACGTGACCGTGACGGTGCCGGCGAGCGTGTCTTCGGCGTCGAGGGTCAGGTTCGCCACGCGGCGCGTCACCGACTCGGCCGGCGCATGCTCCGGCACTTTCGTCCAGACCGCTCCCGCCTTCGTGGCCTGAATCGCGGGCACGCCGGTCTTCTCCCAGGAGACCAGGCCGAACGGCGCGGTCGGTGTGCCGGGATCGAGAAAGAGCGTCTTGCCGGCGACGTCGACGATCGCCACCTCGGCGTTCATCTGTTCGGCGTCGGGGATCTTGTCGGAGAAGAAATACTCGTTGCGCGAGGGCACGTGCGCCGCCGAGGCGTTGAAGCCGGCCTCGCGCGCGAGGGCGACGAAGGCGCGATTCAGCTCGTCGCGGAAACCGGCCCGCTTGCGAAACACGTCCTCCACCTGCTTCGCCGCGGTGATCGCTTCCTTGGCCTGCTCCTGATCGCCCTTCGACGTCTCGAAGCTGTAGTTGCGCATCGACTGCACTTCGGCGTAGAGCTTGGTCAGCTTCTCGATCGGATCCTGCACCGACGCGTACTTGCCGGCGATCGCGCTCGCGCCGAAGGGCTTGTTGATGAAGCCCTCGGTTTTCTTCGACCAAGTCGCCGCCTCGACCTTCCAGAAATCCGCGAGGCGCACCTTGCTGGACGTGTAATAGAAGTTCACCCGCGCGCGCAGATACTCCTCGGGCGGCGCGAAGCTCTCGCTCTGAAACGCGGCCAGGTTCTCGAGCTCCAGCTCGAACGTCTCGCGCGTCTTGGTCGGGACCTTTCCGCCGGGGATTCCCTGGTACGTGTAGAAGCTGCCGAACTCTCCCTGCGTGTCGTACGGCTTGAGCGTGAACTTGAGGTGGCGCACCGGCACGTCCTTCTGGAGGATCCAGGCGGTGTTCGGCAGGAGACTCTCGGACCAGTGGGTCTGGTAACGATATTCAATGATGCTGCCGGGCCGCACATCGGCGAGCGTGAACGTCTTCGCGCGCAACGAGGCGCGGCCGGCCTTGTAGAGGATCTTGTCGTAGACCTTGCCGTCGAACGGCACGATCGAGCCGTCGGGATGAATCGTGCGCGCGGAGATCTCGCCGACGCGCGCCTCGTACGGATACGTCGGGATGTACGGCACTTCGACGTCGGCGTACTTCTTTCCCTCGTCGGTAAGGATCTTGATGCGGTAGTACTCCGATCCCACCGAATAGCCGTCGTCGTCGAACCGCACCCAGTCGAGAATCACGGCGGACTCGCCGGCCGCGCCTTTCAGCGCGAGCTCCTCGGGCGTCGCGGGATGAAAATCCTGCGCGCGGGAAAAGCCGGCATGGAGACTCGGTACGGCAAGAGACACGAGGACCGCGGCGGCACACAACAGGCGTCTGTACATGATTCGAGGGAGAGACAGCGATTTCGCGCCGATCATTCCCAGCGGACTCTCCGGATCGCGCTCGCCGCGCCCTGCTGCAGCACGTGTTTGCGCAGCGCGTGATTCATCACGATCGAGTCGAGCAGCGCGAGCTCATCTTCGTCCGTCGGATCGGCGAGCGTGACGCCGAGGGCGCGCGCGGCTTCCTCGACGGTGCGGTCGTGGAGCGCGGCGATAGTCTCCGAGACCGGCTTCGCAGGATTCACTTCGTGCGCGATGGCGAGCGCGTCGCCGCGGAGGATGAACGTCGCGCAGTTGTGGGCGCGGAGCCACTCCAGGGCGGCGGTGAGGGTGGCCACGTGCCAGTTGCGGTGGCGGCGGTACAACTTCGCGATCGCGCGATTCCGCTCGCCCTGCGGCTTGTAGACGTTCGGCTGCACTTCCCAGATCAGCGCGACGCCGCGCGCGCTGTCGAACGTCCCCGAGGTCTCGCCGGCGGAGCCGGGCAGCGTGTGCTGCTGCCCTTCCGCCGTGGCGATGGCGATCGCGTCTTCGAGCTCGGATGCGACGATGTCGAACGAGATGGTCTCGCTGCGCCCGCCGTAGTGGGCGTTGCGTCCGAGCATGAGCAGGCCGTTTGGATGCGCATGCAGCGGAACCGCGGCGCCGGACGCGCGTCCCTCGGCCTCGCGCGGATGCCAGAGGCTCGCGGTCGGCGTGCCGGCGACCCAGCGCGGATGATTGCGGCGCAGGTAGCGCTCCACGACACGCGCGCGGATCGCGCGCGTGTCTTCGGGAAGCAGTTCGGTCACCGACGCCACGCCCTCGGCGATGTCGCCGAAGACTTCCAGCACTTCATCGCCGAGGGACACGTAGAGATCGTACAGCGCCGCCTTGGTGTCAGGACGGACGCTGTACGCGTTCAGGATCTTCTCGATGTGCGGAGGGAACGGCAACGCGCGCTATGGACAGACTGCCATTGCGTTGACGTCCGTCACCGCGGGAGCGGGCGGTCCGGGATAGTTGAAATAGATCTTCTGCACACCCGCCCGGACATCCAGCACCTCCATCCGATAGAAGACGTTGGTCGTGGCCGCCGAGAAGACCCAGTAGCGGTTGTTCAGCCCGCAGCCGTTGAGTGTCTTGACCAGGATCTCCCAGTTTTCGGGGGAGAAGAACTGGAACAGACCGGAGCCGGCATTCGCCGCGCCGGCGACCTGCGCCTGGCCGTTGGTGAGCGTACCCGCCGGGTCCGTGCGCCAGCGCGCGCTGATCGAGAAACGGTTGAGCAGGCAGAGCGAGGTGGCGCTGCCCGTGCCGCAGTTGAGCGCCACCGGGAAGGTGAGAAATCCGATCCCCGTCCCGGTCGTCGAGCCGTCATGCGGCCCGAGGATGTCGTTCACGTTCCCGGCCAGAGGCCAGACCGCGATGAGTCCGGACTCCGGTGCGGTGATCGGGCTGCTGAGATTCGCGCGCAGTTGCTCCTGGGTGCGCGCCACGTTCCAGAGCCGCACCTCATTGATCGCACCGGTGGGCGGACGCTCCCATTGGACGTCGCTGCCGATGCGCATCTCGTCGCTGCTCGTCGTGAGCGGGCCGGTTTCGTCGAATGTGGCGGCGAGCTCGCCGTTGATGTAATGCAGCCGCTGCGTACCGTTGAAGACGACGGCGACATGCGTCCAGCGGCCGGGCTCGATCTCTCCGCCGTTTCGCAACGAACCGCTGCCTTTGAGATACGAGCGCAGCGTCGGCCTTCCGCCGACGGTGCAGAGGCCGATCCACCACGCCTGCGTAAAGTTTTTGCCGGCGATGCTGCGGCAGTCCTCGCTGGCCGACGAGTTGGTGATCGCCACCCACGCTTCGAACGTGAAGGCGGACGTCGGATTCAGCGCGGCATTCGCGGGAATCCGTGCGTGCGCCGGATTGGTGTATCCGGGAAGGGTCAGCCAGGCACCGAAGGGTTGCGCAACGGCGACGGGTGCGATGAGGATTGCGATGAGGATGAGGAGCATCACGAGAGCTCGGGGCATGGGTTCCTCCTTGTAAAGCCTGCGGCAAGCACTATAGGTCAACCCGCAACGCGCGGCTGTTACGCCGGTCACGCCGCGAGGCGGAGGCGCGCGTTGTCGAGGAGCTTCTGCACGTCGGCGACGGCGGTGATGTCAGCCAGGCCCGTCCGTATGTCCTTGCCGTGCGGGATGCCCTTCGAGAACCAGCCGATGACCGTGCGCGCCTTGTGGAGCTTCCACTTGTCGATCTGCGGCGCGGCGTCGATCTTGGCGAGGTAGCGCTGCATGGCGTCGATGCGGCGGTCGACCTCATCGAGGGGGGCGGCCGTCTCGGCCGCCTGGCGACCCCCGCTCTCCATGTACGCATGAATATCGCGAAAAATAAACGGATTGTGCAACGCGGCCCGGCCGATCATCACCCCATCCACGCCGGTGGTCTCGAACATACGGATGGCGTCGGCAGGCGTCTTCACGTCGCCGTTGCCCCACACCGGAATCGTGAGCGCGGCCTTCACTTTGGCGATGTACTCCCAGTCGCTCGCGCCGGTGTAGGCCTCGCTGCGGGTGCGGCCGTGAATGGCGATCGCGGCGACGCCGATCTCCTCGAAGCGCTTGAGCAGCGGGATGACGTCGTTGCTCTCCCACCCCTTGCGCACTTTCACCGTCACCGGGATCTTCACCGCGGCCTTGATCTTCTCGACCACGCGCGCGGCCTTGTCGAAGTCCTTGAGCAGCGCCGAGCCGGCGCCGCTGTTGACGATCTTGCGCACGGGGCAGCCCATGTTGACGTCGACGATGTCGACGCCCTCGGCCTCGACGATCGCGGCCGCGTCGTCCATCCGCTCCGGATCGCCGCCGTAGATCTGGATGGCCACCGGCCGCTCGTTCTCGTTGAACGCCAGCATCTGATGGCTGCGGTCGTTCTTCCGCGTCAGCCCCTCGGCCGAGATGAACTCGGACACGACCAGTCCCACGCCGCCGAGCTCCTTGATCAGCGACCGGTAATACGTGTCGGTGACCTCGGCCATCGGCGCGAGAGCGAGCGGCGATTCGATGCGAACCCCGCCGATCGAGAACGAGCGCTGGAGAAAATCCATCAGACCGGAGTTTAACGTCGGCAGAGGGCGTTACAATCCCTCGCCATGCGCAGACTGATTCTTGCCGCCACCCTCGCGCTCTCCGCCGTCATCCCCGCCAGCGCAGCCACGACGCTCGCCGGCGTCACCTTCGACGACCACGCCACGGTCAACAACCAGCAGCTCGTGCTCAACGGCATGGGGCTGCGGAAGAAGTTCATCGTCAAGGTCTACGTCGGGGGGTTGTACCTCGCGACCAAGCAGAACAGCGCCGCGACCGTGATCGCCACCGACGCGCCGCGCCGGCAGGTCTTCCACTTCCTCTACAGCGTCTCCAAGAGCCAGATGGCCGAGGCGTGGGAAGAGGGGCTGGAGGACAACACCCCGAACGCGTCGCCGGAAGTGAAGACCGCCTTCAGGACGCTGCAGTCGTGGATGGAAGACATCCCGAAGGGCAACAAGCTCGTCGTCACCTACGTGCCAGGCATCGGCACGACTGTCGAGGTGAACGGCAAGAGCAAGGGCACCCTCGGCGGCAAAGCGACCGCCGACGCGATCCTCAACACCTGGATCGGCCCGAAGCCGGGTCCGGGAGAGGATTTCAAGAAGGCCGTCCTCGGAATCAAGTAGGTCCCTGTGGAGCGGCGGCCTCTTAGGCCGCCGGCCCCGGTAAACGGCGGCCTAAGAGGCCGCCGCTCCACAGGTTACTGGATGATGAACGGTAGCGTGACCGAGGACTGCGTCCCGTCTTTCGTCTTCACGTCGAACCGCAGCTCGTGCTGGCCCGCGGCGATGCTCGCCGGCTTGAAGCGGAACAGCAGCTTGTACATGCCGTTCTCGTCGGTGCTCGTGCGGCCGATCAATTGGATATTCGCCGGCTGCGTTCCGCCGCTGGCGGTCACGAGCGACGGCGCGACCGAGAGGTTCTCCGTCGGCACTCCCGCCATGAACAGCGCGACCGTGTATTCACCCGCGGAGACCATCTCCGGATTGCGCTTCGGCACGTACTTCGATTCGCCGGCCGCGAACGGATAGGCGTAGTCGTCGCCGCGCGAGGGCCCGACGATCATCGCCCAGGTGCCCGGCTCGGTGAAGAGCACCGGCGGCACGACCGTGGCCTTGTCGAACGCCGGAACCGAGAGATCGTTGCGCTTGAAGCCGACCAGGCCCGACTCGTCGACGCGGACGACGCTCTTCACCGCGTAGTCCCCGGGCGGCAGGTGGAGCGTCGCGAAATAGCGCACGCCGCCGGCGCGCACCGTGTCTCCCGCTTTCGTGAGGTCGAGCGCGATCTTTTCCTGAAGATGATCGACGACCTTGCTGTCCTTATCGAACGCGTAGACGTACAACTGCGCGGTCGCGGTCTTGCCGGTCAGGTTCTGAAGCAGTTTGGGACCCGCCAGCTCGACCATCACCGGAACGCGCGCGTAGCCCTTCGGTCCGGGAAGCGGCACCGCGGTCAGCTTGACGTCGATGTCGTCGATCGGCGCGTCGGTCATCAGGATGTCGGCGAGCGTGAACACGCGCTCGAGCTCGGTCAGGCCCGCCGGCTCGTAATACCCGGCGCGCGCCGTCACGCGCCCGCCGCGCGTGCCGACCGTCTTCACTTTCAGCGTGTGGAACTTCCCGCGATTGCCGCTCTTGGCCTGGAAGCCGATGAGATAGACGACCTCCTGCTGCTTCATCAGCTTCGCGAAGTTGTCGCGGAGATCGTTGCCGTTCTTGAAGACCGTGCCGCCGGTGGGGCGGGTGATGAGAAACAGCGACTCGAACGACTTGCCCTTGCTGCCGCCGCTCATCGACGTGACGTCGCTCGCGCCGCGCAGTCCCTTGATGTCGATGGCGTGCAGCACGACGTCGGAGCGGCGGAACAGCTCCGCCATCTGGTCGACGTCGCGGTTCGCGGAGGCGCTGCCGAAGCGCTTCTCGCTGTCGACGTTCCACACCTCACCGGTGAGGACGTCGTTGTTCTCGGCTTTCGCGGCGGCGGAACCCAGATCTTCGCGGCCAGTGACCAGCGAGGCGTCGAAGCCTTCGGAGAGCAGGATGATCTGCTTCTGCCCGTTGATGTGATCCAGGGCCCGGGCCACACGGCCCATGTTTGAGAGCTGGATGCGCAGGCGGTCGCGCATTTCGTTGTCCTGCGTCTTCGACTGCATGATCTGCGACTCACGCGCCATTTCCGCTTCGATGGCCGCGATGCTGGCCTTCCCCTCTTTTCCGCTGCCGTCGCGTTCCTTGGCTTCGCTGGTCATCTCGCTGGTGCGGTTCGCGGAGATCATCAGCGGATCGGCGACCTTGAAGTAGTTCGGATGGCCGAGGGTCTCCATGGCGTTGACCAGCAGCGCGCGGTTGCGCGTGAAGTTCGTGATCATCCGCGCGCCCTGTTCCGAGGTGAACGTCGCCACCGCCGCGAGATCGCGGTCCCCGAGTTGCGAGTCGACGAACTCCTTCGCCGCCGTGCTCGCGCGGCCGATCGTGCCCGGCGAGGAGTTGGCGAGATCGAACAACAGCAGGAAGTGCCGCGTGGCCGCGGGCGGCAGCGGCGCATCCTGCGGCTGCTGGGCCGCGGCAGCGGTGATCGCCGGCAGGTCGATCACTTCGAAATACTCGATCGGCACCTTCTTGCCGTCGTCGGTGATCTCGAAGTTTTCCCTGGTCAGGCCGCGCACCGAGTTGCCGTCGCGATCGACGACCGTGACCGGAACCTCGACCACCGTGACCTGCACGGTCTCGGCGACCCGTTGTGCGTAGATCGCGGCGGCGAACACCGCGAGTACTGCAAGCATCACGATTCTTCTGTTCATGCGCTCCCCTGTCTCATTTTTGGGCTGAAACCACGAAAAACAACTTCACAGTATCCGCCCGGATGCTGCCCAATTCGTGATACGGATCGAAGTCAATTACGTCGACCGGCGCCAGCCGGGCCTCTGCCAGCGCGGTGACGATCTCACGCTCGCTGTAGGCGCGCTGGCGGTGCTGCTCCCGGATCGGCACGCGCTGCCCGTTGACCGTGGCCCAGCCGGTGACGACCGCCCGCCCGATCCGCTCGCGCGATCGGTAGCTGGTCGCCATCTCCAGGGAGTAATCGGCGCCCTTGGCGATGAAGGGATCGGCGATTCCCCACACCGCCGGATAGACCTCGGGATGGTTCATGTCGAAGAGCAGCAGCGAGTCGTGGTCCATGACCGCGCGCATCGCCCGGAACGCCGCGACGAGATCGTTGCGGTCGAGCAGGTGATTGAGGCTGTCGTAGAGGCAGGTGATCCGCGCGAATTTTCCTCGGAAAGGGAGCGCGCGCATGTCGGCGTTGATCACCGACGATGAGCGTGCGCGACCGAGTTGCAGCATCGGCAGCGAAGCGTCGACCCCAACCGAGCTCCATCCCTTCTCCCGAAAGTGCGCGAGCGCGTACCCAGTGCCGCAGGCGACGTCGAGATGCGTGCGCTTCTTCGTCGGATAGTTGTCGAGCGTCTGGTCGAGCAGGATTCGCGCGGCGTTCCAGAACCGCGCGCCGAGGGATTTGTCGAACGCGTACGCGAACGCGCCGTAGGCCTCGCTCATGAAGGACTCACTCGGACGGCCAGCGGTAGAAGCCCTCTCCCGTTTTCTTTCCGAGCTTTCCCTGCGCCACGAGATCGCGCAGGATCTGAGGCGGCTCGAAGCGCGGACCGAGCGTCGCGGCGAGATACTCGGCGATGCCGAGGCGGACGTCGAGGCCGACCAGATCGGTCAGCCTGAGCGGTCCCATCGGATGGTTGTAGCCGAGCTCCATGGCGCGGTCGATGTCCTCGGCGCTGGCGACGCCTTCCTCGAGCATGCGCATCGCCTCGAGGCCGATCGCGACGCCGAGGCGCGACGTCGCGAAGCCGGGGCTGTCGCGCACCAGGATCGGCGTCTTTCCCATCTGCTCCGCCACCGCGCGGATCTGCTCCACGGTCTCGTCGGAGGTGCGCTCGCCGCGCACGATCTCGATCAGCTTCATGACGTGCGGCGGATTGAAGAAGTGCATGCCGATGAAGCGGTCGCGCCGCTCGACCGTTCCTGCCAGCTTCGAGATCGAGATCGAGGACGTGTTCGAGGCCAGGATCGTCTCCGGCCCGCAGAACAGATCGGCCTGCGCGAACAGCTCTTCCTTCAGCTCGAAGCTCTCGGAAACGGCCTCGATCAGCAGGTCCGCGCCGCTCGACGCCGGCTCGAGGTCGGGCACGAGATGCACCCGCGCGATCGCCTCGCTCGCCTTCTCCGCGGACAGCTTCCCCTTCTCCACCCCTTTGCGCAGCGTCGACTCGATCGAAGCCCTCGCCGCGTCCAGCACCGCGGGATCGACGTCGAAGATGACGGTGTCGAATCCCGAGACCGCCGCCAGGTACGCGATCCCGCGTCCCATCGTGCCACTGCCGAGAACGGAAACGTTGCGAATCATGAGGGCGGGAGTGTATCGCGCCGACACCTGGGTCAAGCCGCCGGTGTTCATCGGAAGCACGTTCGCGATGGACCCGACCACGCAGACACGCCTGTACATCGGCCAGGCAAAATTCAATAAGCTTCCGGGCGGCCTCTCCGTCTCGACCGACGGCGGCGACACCGCGACGCCTCCCGGATCTGGGCGGCGCTCTACGGCGCCGGGATCTAAAGTGCATTTGTGCGGTTCTGAAGCGTGCGCGCGATCGCCGATCTCGACGAGCCTCTGCCTTCCGCTCTCTTGACTGTAGAACTTTTGAGGCCCTTCCCAGATAGACAACCTGCAGGAAACACCGGCGACATGGGGGCGTGTTATCTTCGGACGGAGAGGCACTGCCATCAGCGCGCTGAAGACACGGAAGGACATCTATGAGGGACAGGACCCGCGGGCCATTCCCTCGTATCCGCTCGTCGAGGCGGCCCACTACCTCGGCCTGAATGCGTCCACGCTAGGCGCGTGGTTTCGGGAAGGCGCACTCATCCCGGCCGATGCGGACACGGGGCAGCTGTCCTTCTGGAATCTCGTCGAGACCTTCGTTCTGAAGGGACTCCGTGAGGAGCACAGGATGTCGCTGCAGCGCATCCGGAGGGCGGTGGCGGAGTTGCGCAGGCAGTATCCGAGTGTGCTGCACCCTCTGGCGCAACTCGATCTGGCGGTTCTGAATCGCGATCTGTATGCCGATCGAGGAGGCTTGCTCATCGATGCATCGCGCGGAGGGCAACTCGGGATTCGAGGTGTGCTCGAACTCTATCTGTCCCGCATCGAGAAAGATGCTCGCGGCGCCGTTCGTCTCTTCCCGTTTACGCGGCCGAAGCTCGACGACGCCCCCCGGACGGTGGCCATCGATCCAAAGATCTCATTCGGCCGGCCCGTGATCGCCGGAACCTCGATCCCCACTGCCGTGCTGCACGAGCGCTGGAAGGCCGGTGACTCGATCGCCTGCCTGGCGGAGGACTACGATCGCCCCGTCGCGGAAATCGAAGAAGCGCTCCGCTACGAAGCGGCGTGAGCGGCCCCTCGTCTTCTTCATCGACGCGTCGATGGGACGCGCGGTCGGTCGAAGGCTCGACGAGGAAGGCGTTCAAGTCGAGCTCCACGACGATCATTTCTCTCAGGGCACGCCGGATGCCGAATGGCTCCCCGTCGTTGGCCAACGCGGCTGGATCGTTCTCACGAAGGACACCCGAATCCGCTATCGCCCAAACGAGAAACAGGCCCTGCTCGCCGCGGGAGTGCGTGCGTTCGCGTTCACGAGCGGAAGTCTCTCCGGAGCGGAGATGAGCGAAGCGCTCGTGAAGGCGCTTCCCAGGATGTTGAAGCTGCTCGCGGCACATCCGCGCGCATTCGTCGCGCGCATCACGGCGACATCCGATGTCGCGATCGTGCTGGAGGCGTAGCGGTCGTCTTCCCGCGCGGAACCTGAAACAAGTCTTTTCGGCGCTACTTAGGTGCTTGCGTTTCGTGAATAGCATCAGAGTTCTCGAGCCTCGTGTCTCGCGCGCGTCCGACTGATGGTTGCCGCACCGGTCGTGGAGCGCGAACCAGTTGCTGGTTACGAGAAGCGATCCTTCACGCGTCGCGCTGACTCGACAAAAGAACTCCCGCAGATCTTCGTCGTCGCTGTAGCTGAACGGGAGAGGCGTCCAACGGAGGAAGGCGAGCGCTGCACGACCGTCCTCGGTTGCGCCGAGTGGCGCGAGGACATCCTCGACCGAAGCAAGCCGCCACGCAGTCAGCAGGCAGCGGGAGGGGACAGTCGGTGGTCGGAACCTAAAATTAGCGCGGTCGTTATTTTAGGCTCGCGCGGGTTCGTATACGAAGCGATCACGCTGACGCTCTCAACAAACCTCCTGAGATTTCAGGAGTTTTGCTTCGCTTTTCAGGAAACTCGCTTCCATCTTCAACAAACTCGCTGAGATCTCACGAAGTCTGCTTCGCTTTCAGGAAGATTGTTGAGATCTTCAGGAAGTTTCCTGAGAGCGCCAGCAAATTGCTGAGATGTCAGCACGTCGGCTGAAATCTCAACCGGTTTGCTTCGTTCCTCAGGCCTTTCTCCTCCGCCGTCAACCCGCGGCGCTCCCTCCTGTGAGCCACGCTTTCGGCTTCAATTTTCACTGTTCACAAGTTCGTCACAAATTTAAATACTCGCGTTGTATTTGTTTGGAAACTCACCCTCTTGACTCGAAAAAGGAGGCGGCCTCATTGTGGTCGCCCCTCGCGGCTTTCCTGCGCGGAAGCCACCGGGAGAAAGGAGGTAAGTCTATGGCTGTCATCTAGTTATCGCCATTTCTTGTCCACTCGAGTACGAACGAAAACGAATGAAAGGAGATTTTGATATGAGTACCGTCATCGAGCCGGCCAACGGCGCCACCGCGGCGCAGGAGCCGGTTGCAAACCGATTTACCCCGGACGCCCAGGAGCGGATGGCGCGTCTTCGCGCCATGGCCGCAGATTTCCCCGACGTCGCGGAGCCGAAGGGGCTGACGTCCGCGGAGCGGCGCATCGCCCGCCAGACGTCCGCCGCCGCGCTGGAAAAGGCGGCGGTGTTCTCCGAAGCGGGCCCCGCGGTGGGTGCGCCGGCCGCCAACACGGCGGAGATGCGCGATGCCATCGCCTTCGAGCTGGCGTACGGCGGAGTGCGCGATGAGGCGCGCGATCTGGCCCGCCGCGTCGACGAGGCCATCCTGCGCCGCAAGCTCAAGGCCGTGAAGGAGGCCCGCGGGCTGTACCGGATGGCCAAGAGCTACGCCACGCTCGAGGTCGGGGAGCTTGTCCGCTCGCGGGTGGCCGACATGAAGCGGGCATTCACCCCGCGCCGCCGGAAGAGCTCCGCGGAGACGGAACCGCCGTCGCCGGAGAAGAAGTAACCGAGGGGCCGGAGGAGGGTCTGATCTGGCAATCGCCTCCCCGGCTCCCCGTTTCCCAAGGGCCGCGGCCGAAAGGCCGCGGCCCATTTTATGATGGTTTTGCGAAACAGGAGGTCAACGATGAAGCGTCTGCTGTTGCTGATCGTGCTCTGCCTCGGAACCATCCACGCCTTTGCCGCGACCTGTCCCTTCAACATCCCCGTCGTGACCCTGCCGCCGCAACAGATCGCGGGGTTCAGTTGGGGGAACCCGATCCGGCCGATGAACGACGCCTGCGTCAGCCACATCGCCGTCGAGAACACGAACCAGCAGGCCTGGTACGTCGGCGGGTTCAATGGCGTGTACATGACCAAGAACGCCGGCGCGGCGTGGACGAAGCCGGTGGCCGGCAAAGTGGGCGCGATGCTCTGGGTGCCGGCGAACCAGCTGCTGTATGTTGGCGTGGGGCCGAAGCTCTATCTGACGCGTGATCACGGCGCGAACTGGACCGTGATCCACACGTTCGCGAAGACGGTGGCGTCCATCCTGGTCGCGAACAACACGCTCTACGTCGGCCTGGCCTGGAACAATCACATCGAGCCGAGCGGCGTCTTCACCTCCAACCTCGGCGGCGGCTTCATGACCTTCCATCCGTTCGGCGCGGGCCAGACGGGCCTGATCGTCTGGACGCTGTCGCGCAGCCCGGTCAACGGGACGCTGTACGCCGGCACGGAGATCTTCGACCATCAGCCGCTGCCCTACAAGCCGCCGTTCTTCCGCTCGACGAACAACGCGCAGTCGTGGACGAACGTGCAGAACAATCTGCCGTGGCACGTGATCGACTCCGCGGTGCGCCTGAACGGGTACGTCTATGCGCTCACCGAGGGGCAGGGCGTGTACGGCTCGTCGACCCAGGGCAATTCCTGGATTCCTCCCGGCGTGTCGCCGAGCCTCGGCGTGTCGCTGCTGATGGATCCGGCGGTGCAGACGCGCCTCTACGCCGGACGGCACAACGCCGGCACGCAGACCGGCGGGATCTTCCGCTCGATCAACTCCGGCAGCACGTTCGGGCTGGTCGGATTGAAAGGCGTGACGGTGAGCGACATCGCGTTGAACGGGAACAACACGCGGATCTATGCGGCGGCGTACGCGTCGGGGATTTACACGTCGCCGGTGCCGTAGGGCCGGCGGGCTGAGAGCCCGCCGCTCCACTATTTCTTGGCTTTGATGGCGGCGGCGTTGTCGTCGCACTGCGACCACTCCGCCAGCTGCAGGGCGGTGGCGCCGCCGGCGGCTTTGACGTCGGTGCGCGCTCCGGCTTTGAGGAGCGCCTTGACGGCGTCGGTGGCGTCGCACTTGTCGGCGATGCGCATCAGGGCGGTGGTGTTCACGCCGTCGACGGCGTTCACATCGGCGCCGGCTTTGATCAGGTACAGGACGACCTCGGGATGATTGAACATCGCCGCGCTGACGATCGCCGGCGAGCCGTCGTTCGACTTCGAGTCGACTGAATAGCCGGCCTCGACGAAGAGCTTGAGCGCGTCGAGATCGCCGGTGACGGCGCTCATGACCAGGAACTCCGCGCTCGGCGAGGGGTAGCCTTTCTCGCGCAGCTTGCGGATGGCCGCGCGCTCGGCGTCGTTCTTCGGCTGCGGGACGTCTTCAGGCGCCACCGCGGCTTCGTCGGGATCGCCGCCGATGTCCCAGCGCTCGCTGAGAATCTTCCACTTGCCGTTCTCTTTCGCGAGCTCGATGCGGCCGACCGATTCGTTCTCGGCGACGAGTGCCAGCACGACCAGCGTCGCGTCGTCGCCGTCGATGATCTCCTTGTACGGGCGGAGATTCTCTTTCGGCGAGATGACGTTGAGCGCGGACAGCGCCTCGTCCTCGCCCATGCCGTCGAGCTGCTTCGCCTTTCCGGCGGAGACGAGCTTCTTCGCGGCGGCGAGATCGCCCTTGTCGATCGCGGCGACGTACTTTTTGTAGATCGGGAAAAGCGGCCCCTCGTCAGCGGATGCGGAAACCGCGACCGCGAGCGCCACGAGGAAGAAGACGGCCCCGAGTCGCAGCGCTCTCACACCGCCTTCATCGCCAGCGAGAGGATCTCGCGGTGCGTGAAGTAGTTCACTGCCGGATCGTCGAGGTGGAACGTGTAGGTGAAACGCTCGTCGTTGTCGGCGATGAAGGTGAACTTGCAGTAGCGGCTCTCGACGCCCTCGCCGAACTCCTTGATGCTCGACGACTTGCTGCTCGACGGCTGGGCCGCGTCGGTCTCGACCTTCAGTACGCGATACAGGCGGTGCGCGCTGATCGGCAGATCCTCGGGCGGATAGTGGATGAACTGGATCGCGTAGATCGACTTCGGATCGATGTCGCGCTCCGGGTACTCCTGCATCGCGTCGGCGGCGACGCCGGTGAACCACGACTCCTCTTCCTTGAAGAGCACGAGGTTCGCGGAGTTCTCGGTCATCGGCAGCGCGCCGCGGTCGAGATGGATGTGCTGCTCGGGATCGGTGGCGTCGCGGAGCTGCGTGAGCAGGTCGATGAGGTACTGGATGCCCTCGCGCGTGCCGGTGAGCGCGACCTCGTCGTCCTCGTCGGAGATCCAGAGGTCGAGCCACGCTTCCTTCGGAAGCTTGACGCGGCCTTCGAGCGCCTCGCGGGTGATGGAGGCGAAGCCGAGGCGCTTGGCCGCGGCGAGCAGAAACTCATTGCAATGAGGATCTTCGATCAGGTGCTGCCGCGCATACTCGATCGCCGCCTCGTAAGCACGCTTGCGTCCGAAGTCATGGCTCAGGTCGAACGGCCCGATGATCTCATCGAGCAGCTGCGCGTGACGTTCCGCAGGTTTGGACATGGCGATGTGAGAACCGGTAGGAATCTACCATATTTCCCACGAGGGACCGGGTTGCCCGGTCACCCGGTTTCCCGGTCTCCCGGTATTGGTTGTGCGTGCTCTGCCGGGCAACCGGGTGACCGGGAGACCGGGCAACCGCTACCCGGCGCTCCGATCCCTCGCCTTCCAGTCCTTCTCCATGTCCGCGAGGAAGCTCGAGAGGTCGTCGGCGTGCTCTTCTTCGACGGCCAGGATGCCTTCGAGCATGCGGCGGGTGGTGATGTCGTCGTCGCCGATGTAACGGATCATCTCGGTGTAGGAGTCGATGGCGACGCGCTCGGCGATGAGGTCTTCCTTGATCATGTCCAGCAGCGACTGCCCTTCGACGTACTCGGAGTGCGAGCGGGAGAGCAGGCCGTCGGGGCTGAAGTTCGGCGAGCCGCCGAGCTGGACGATGCGGCCGGCGATCTGGTCGGCGTGTCCCTGCTCCTCGTTCGCGTGCTGCAGAAACTCCGCGGCGATCGGGTCGGCGTGAATGCCCTGGGCCATGAAGTAATGGCGCTTGTAGCGGAGCACGCAGACGATCTCGGTCGCCAGCGCCTCGTTGAGCAGTTTGACCACCGTATCGCGGTCGCCGCGATATCCGTCGGTGACGGCGCCCTCTTCGATGTGCTGCCGCGCCCGGCGGCGCAACTCCTGGACGTCGGTGAGAAACGGCTTGTCTGTCATGTACTTACTCCTTCTGAGGCGGGCTGTTGCAAACCTCAATCCGCACCGAAGCGCGTACGCCGCGCATCATATCTGCGGCCGCGCCATTCGAGCTCGCGGCGGATGCCGGTCAGCCACAGCGAGCGGAGCATGATCCAGCACCACACCAGCATCATCAGGGGATGCCCGAGGAGGGCGTTGTCGGCGCGATAGCGCAACGCGAGGAAGAGGATCAGGCGCGTGAGGCTGATGACGACGACCGTCGCAATCGAGATCGGATCGCCGAAGAGCGCCAGCACGTACGGCAGGATGTGAAAGACGCCGCCGAGGAGCACGGCGGCGAGCGCGACGACGTAGCTGCGGCCGACGACGGCGAAAGAGTTCTTGGTGAAGCCGCGGACGATCTCGCCGAGGCCGTGGTACATGCGGACAGAGACCAGCGTGTCCGCGAGGACGAACTCGGTCTGCCGGCCGTTGCGGCGGAAGAGGCGTCCCAGGCCGATGTCGTCGACGACCGCGTCGCGCAGCGGCACGTGGCCGCCGCAGGCCTCGTAGTCGGCGCGTCGCACGAAATTGCCGGTGCCGCCGCCGAGGGCGAAGCGGGCGAAGCGCGTGCGGTTCATCAGCCAGAGCGGGACCATCGTGAACGCGAACACGGCCAGGTTCGGCATCGCGATGTGCTCCCAGAAGCCGTGCATCTCCATGTACGGCATGAGCGTGATCATCGGCAGGCGGCGCTCTTCGATCTCCGCGACGGCGGCGGCGATCGCCTCGGGCTCGTAGATGACGTCGGCGTCGATGAAGAGCAGCAGCTCGCCGCGCGCCCGTGACGCTCCCTGATGCAGCGCCCACGGCTTGCCCAGCCATCCCTCCGGCGGCTCGGTGTTGTCGACAACTATGAGACGCGCGTCGAGCCGCGCGTCCTCACGCGCGATGCGCGCGAGGATCTCGCCGGTGGCGTCGGTGGAGCGGTCGTTGACGACGATCAGCTCGAGCGCGGGATAGGTCTGCGCGAGCAGCGCGCGGACGGCGCGCTCGATGTCGCGCTCTTCGTCGCGCGCCGGCACGATCGCCGACACGAGCGGGAAACGCTCCGGCGTCCGCGGCCGGAGCCGCGGCGCGAGGAGGAGGTTCACGATCGTGCGCGCGAGAGCGAGCAGCCAGAAGGCGAGGATCGCGTACGAGAGGAAACGCGTGTTTATCCCGCCTTGCGGGACGCTTCGACCGCGTACGGGGAGTCGGGAAACTCGGTTGTGATGCGGCGATAGGCGTCGCGCGACTTGGCGTCGTTGCCCTGGACCTCGTACGCGTGCGCGAGGAGCATCAGCAGGGAGTCGCCGGGAAGGACCGGATCGGCCTTGGTCAGCTCGGCGTTCAGCTCGTTCGCGACCTGGCTGGCCTCGCCGCCGTCGATCCTCATCTGATAGAGGCTGAAGCGCGCCGCGCCCCCGAGGATGTTGCTCTCGTGGTCGTCGACGAAGTTCTCGAGCATCTTCTTGGCCGAGGCGGAGTCGCCCTTCGACGCGGCCGCGCGGGCCAGGTAGAGCTCCGCGATGTCCGCCGCCTTGGTGCCGGAATACTTGTCCTTCACCTCGCGGAACTGCTTTTCAGCCGCCGCGCTGCGCTCTTCGTCGGTCTTGAACGTCGGTCCGGCCGGCTTCGGCGCGTTCGGGCTCTGCGCGGCCTCGACCGTGGCTTCCTGGGTCTCGATCGCCGCGGCGAGCACGGTCTGCGCCTTCGCCTCACGGTTGGAGAGGAAGAAGTAAATGCCCCAGACGATCAGGGCGATGGCAACGGCGCCACCGGCGATCATCAGGAGCAGGCGCTGGTTATCGCGCGCCCGCGTCGACAGTGCGCCGATCTCGTCGACGAACTTGTCGTGTTTCAAATCATGTCGATGTTGACGATCCATGGGAGAGAAAAGCCTCCGTCTGAAGAGGGGGAACTCTACTGCCGGGCGCGTGAACGGTCAATGACGCCGGGGGATTCCCACGGTACAATCGTTGCAGCAGCCGCGAAAAGCCTTTGATCTCTTGCAGACCGGGAGCACCATGACCGCGCATCGCGCGTTATCGTCCGCGTTTCTCATCCTAGCCACCTCAGCGATCCTCGCGGCGGCGCCGCCGCGCGAGAAGAAGGATGACCGGCCTGTGGCGACGGTGCTCTGCTACCACATCGTGGAGGCCCCGGCCGCGCCGCGGATGCACATCACGCGCAGCGTTTTCCGGCAGCATCTCCGCTACCTGGAGATGACCGGCTACAACGTGATCCCGCTGCGCCATCTCTACGAGTACGTGAGCGGCAAGCGCGCCTCGATCCCGGCGAACGCGATCGTGATCACCATCGACGACGGCTGGCGGAGCACGTATACCGAGGCGTACCCGGAGCTGCAGAAGCGCAAATTTCCGTTCACCGTATTCATTTATCCGAAGATCATCGGCCAGACCCACAACGCGCTGACCTGGTCGCAGATCAAGGAGATGTCCGACGCCGGCGTCGACATCCAGAGCCATTCGCTCTCGCATCCGTACCTCACCAAGCGCCGCCACGTCTCGCTCGACGAAGACGGATACGTGACCTGGGTCTCGCGCGAGCTGACCGAGAGCAAGCGGCTGCTCGAGAAGGAGACCGGCAAGAAGGTGGAGTTCCTCGCCTATCCGTACGGCGACTACGACACGCGCCTCGCGAAGCTGGTGGCGAAGGCCGGCTACAACGCCGCGCTGACCTGCGACTTCGGCCGCGTGCGCCCGGGCAGCGATCCGCTGCGGATGAAGCGCTTCGTGATCGACGACCGGATGGATTTCGCCGCGTTCCGCCACTACCTCGGCGCGTCGCCGATGCAGCTCGCGGAGATGACTCCGAATCCCGGACTGCCGGTCGATCCCGGCGTGAGCGTGATCTCGGCGAAGATCCCGAATTACAAGTCGCTCGATCCGAAGTCGGTGGGCATGGCGCTGCTCAGCGTCGCCGCGCCGCTGCCCTATTCATACGACTCGCGCAGCGGCTCGATCTCGCTCGTGCTGCAGGAGGCGATCAGCTCTCTGAAATCGCGCTATCACCGCGCGGTGGTCTGGGGCGTCGATACGAAGAGCGGCAAGCGCGTCGAGGCATCATGGATTCTGCAACTGCCCGCGCCTCCGAAGCCGGCGATACCGCCCGCTGCCGTTCCCGCCCCCGTCGCTACCTCGGCGCAGACGGTGGTTAGCGCGCACGGCGGCGGACCGAAGTAGCGAGCCTGTGGAGCGGCGGGCTTTAGCCCGCCGTGCGCGTTCGGCGGGCTGAAGCCCGCCGCTCCACAAGACCTACCCCGGCAGCTTGATCTTCGGCTTCTCGTCGCGCCGGCGGTAGAGGATCGCTACCTTGCCAACGGTGCCCGCGAGCTGCGCGTCCGTGGCGCTGGCGAGACTCTCCGCGATTTCCTTGCGCGTCTTCGACTCCTCGGCTTCGATGCGCACCTTGATGAGCTCGTGAGCCTCGAGCGACTTTTTCGTCTCCGCGACGACGGCCGCGGTCGCGCCGCCCTTCCCGACTCTCACCACCGGCGCCAGCGGATGAGCCAGCCCTCGAAGAAATTGACGCTGTTTCGCGGTAAGCACGCCCATCAGTGAATCTTCTCACGGCGGGCGATGTTTTACGCCTCGTCCAAAATGAGAACTCCCGTTCTGCTCGCTCTAGGGCTGTTGCTGCTCGCCGTGCCGGCGCATGCGTACCGCATGTCGGCGTGGGTACCGTCGTGGGACGCGAACGCGATCCCGACGATGGGATTGCACGCGCGCGATCTCGACGAGTCGAATCCCGGCTGGTTCTACGCGAACGCCGACGGCACGGTGAAGGCGACCGGCGAAGACCCTCGCCTCCGCGCGGCGCTCACCGGCACGCTGCTGATGCCGACGATCAAGAACTACGCGAACGGCGCGTTCGACGGCGCGATGATGGCCACGATCGTCAACTCCGAGACGCTGCGCGAGAAACACGCCGAGGCGATCGCGCAGACGGTGGTGCTGAACGGATACGACGGCATCGACATCGACTACGAGGCCATGCCCTCGTCATCGAAAGCCGGCTTCAGCGCCTTCGTGCAGCTCCTCGGCAAGAAGCTGCACGCGGGCAACAAGCAGCTCTCCGTCACCGTGCACGCCAAGACCAATGACGCCACGTGGGCCGGACCCGGCGCGCAGGACTGGACGGTCATCGGCGCCGCCGCCGACAGCGTGAAGATCATGGCCTACGACAATCACTGGAGCACCAGCGCCGCGGGGCCGATCGCGCCGCTGGACTGGCTCGACCAGATCGCGGCGTACGCGGAGCAGAAGCTGCCGGCGAAGAAGGCGATGATCGGCCTGCCGTGGTACGGCTATGACTGGCTCGCGAACAGCGGCAGCGCGGTCACGTACGCGCAGGCGATCGCGCGCGCGCAGAGCTCGGGCATCCCCGTCGCCTACGACGCGAACGGCGAGGCGACGTTCAGCTACGGCGGCCGCACGGTGTTCTTCCAGGACGCGACGAGCTATCGCACGAAAGTGCAGGCGCTCGTCGCGCGGCATCCCGGCCTCGGCGGCTTCGCGCACTGGCGCGTCGGCGCGGAAGATCCGGCGATCTGGGACGTGGTCTCGCAGCTGCGCACGACCGGACGAGCGCCGACGCAGTCGCTTCCGGCGAAGGACTTCGCGATCGACGGACCTCTGGACATCACGACCGCCGCGGGGACGCAGATCCGCGCGCTGTACGGCTACGTCGGCATCAACGGTTTCACCGGCCCGGTGACGCTGTCGTCGCGCCAGATCGATCCGTTCGGCGCGACGATGACGGTGACTGGCACGTCGCTGACCGTTGCCGTGGCGTCGACCACCGCCGCCGGCGCGTACCGGCTGATGCTGACGATGAGCGGCGGCGGGATCACGCACGAGCAGCTCGTCGTCGTGCGCGTGACGCCTCCGAAGGTCACCAAACGCCGCGCGGTGCGCTGACGATGACCGCACGCGCGGCCATCCTGTCGCTCCTCTTTGCAACCTTCGCCCACGCCAACATCATCACCACCGAGAATGCGAGGCCCGGGACCGATCTCTGGCGGCTGAGTCACAGTCCATCCGCGGACGTCGCCGCGTATGCGTCGTCGGCGAGCGTCATCGCCGGCGACAGGATCCGCTTCTACGTCTCGACGCCCGATCCAAGGATCGACGTCGAGATCTTCCGAATGGGCTGGTACGGCGGCCTCGGCGGACGCCGGGTGACCGGGGCGGTTGAGCGCAAAGGCGGCACGCAGCCGATGCCGGAGCCAGACGCCGACGGCATGATCCGCTGCAACTGGAGCGAATCGTATTCGCTGGTGATTCCGAAGAACTGGGTCAGCGGCTTCTATCTCGCCAGGATCACCGGCAAGCCGAGCGGCAAGCAGAATCACGTGATCTTCGTCGTGCGCGAGGAGCGCAAGGCCGATCTCCTCTTTCAGAGCAGCGTCACGACGTATCAGGCCTACAACAACTGGGGCGGCAAGTCGCTCTACGCGCACAACAGCAACGGCGCGCCGGCGAAGAAGGTGTCCTTCGACCGGCCGTACGCGCTCCCCTCCGGCCCCGCCGATTTCCTGATCGGCTGGGAGTACGACATGGTGCGCTGGCTCGAGCGCGAGGGCTACGACGTCACCTACGGCACGAACATCGACACGCACGCGCGCCCGGCCATGCTCCGGCGCGTGAAGGCGTTTCTCTCCGTCGGGCACGACGAATACTGGTCGTGGGAGATGCGCGCGAACGTCGAGGCCGCGCGCGACGCCGGCATTCACCTCGGATTCTTCTCCGGCAATACCTGCTACTGGCAGATCCGGCTCGAGGACAACCTCCGCACGATCGTGGCGCACAAGGAGACGGCGCTGAAGACCGATCCGCTCGCGCTCGATGCGGACACGACGAACGACGCGCGCGTCACGTCGCGCTGGCGAGACGCCCCGGTGTCGCGGCCGGAGGAAGCGCTGATCGGCGTAATGTCGGGCGAGTCGCAGATCGACGGCGACATCGTGATCGACGATGCGTCGCACTGGGTGTTCGCGAACACGAAACTCGCCAACGGCGACAGGCTCCGCGGCCTCCTCGGGTACGAGGTCGATGCGATCATCGGCACGCAGTCCCCGCCCGGTCTCGTGCGCCTCGCGCACTCGCCGTACGTGAAGATCACCAACACGTCGCGGACCGGCTTCTCGGACATGACCATCTACACGGCGAAGTCGGGCGCGATCGTGTTTGCCGTGGGCACGATTCAGTGGAGTTGGGGGTTGGATGGGTATGGCAACGCCGCGCGGAGCGATCGGGTGAATGCGGCGGCGCAGCAGATTACTAGGAATGTGTTGGATCGGATGATCGGGAGGCGCCGGGACGGCGCCTGACCAGCCGCCGGGGACGGCGGCGTTCCGGAACGCCGGCGTCCCGCCGGCTGGACGGGCGGCGTCTCGCCGCCCTACCGCGCCTGCTTCAACCGCGCGAGGAACTTTTCCGGCGGCTCGAAGCCGGTGATGCGCAGATTGGGCAGCTCTTTTCCGGTCGCGTCGATGAACACCAGCGTCGGGACGCCGAGGATGGCGTACTCCTTCGTCAGTTGCTTCGTGGTCGCGTCGTCGGGGGCGGTGAGGTCGGCTTTCACGCGGACGAAGCGGTTCAGCTCCGCGGCGACCGCGGGATTCGTGAACGTCTTCTCGTCGAGCTCTTTACACGGCAGGCACCAGTCGGCGTAGAAGTCGATCACCACCGGCTTGTTGGCCGCGCGCGCGGCGGCGAGCGCCTTTGCGTCGTACTTGTCCCAGCGCACTTCGGTCGCGTGCTTCTTCGGCAGCGCGAAGGCGACGCCGGAAACGAGCAGCAGCATCGCGATCGCGAGCCGCAGCACGCGCGCGCCCTGCGTGCGTGAGAAGAACAGCAGTCCCGCGCCGATCAGGAGACTCGCGGCGGCGCCGTACTGGAACACGGTGTCGCCGATGAGCGGCCGCAGGAAGTAGAACGCCATGGCGATGAGGATGAAGCCCATCGCCTTCTTCACGTGCAGCATCCACTCGCCGGCGCGCGGCAGCGCGCTCATGCCCGAGGAGAAGATGCCGAGAAACAGGTACGGGACGCCGAGGCCGAGGGCCAGGACGAAGAACATCAGGAACCCGAGGAACGGGCTCTGCAGGCTGCTCACGAGCGCGATCAGCGAGATCACGAACGGGCCGACGCACGGCGCGGCGACGATGCCGATGAGCAGTCCCATCGTCAGCGCGCCGAGGAGTCCCGACTGCCCGCCGGAGCGGTTGGAGATGAACTGCGGCACGCGGATCTCGAAGAGGCCGAACATCGACGAGGCCATCACCAGCATCAGCGCGGCGAAGAAGATCAGCACCGCGGGGTGCTGCAGCCATGCGCCGAACAGCTTTCCCGACAGCGCGGAGAAGACTCCGAGCGCCGAGTAAGTGATGGCGATGCCGAGGACGTACAGCGACGAGAGCGCGACCCGGCGTGAGGCTCGTGCGCCGCTCTGGTTGCTGAAGTACCCGATGGTGATCGGGATCAGCGGATAGACGCACGGCGTGAGATTCAGCGCCAGGCCGAGGACGAAGATCGCCAGCAGCGTGAGCGGAAGCCCGCGCGCCGCGAACGTGCCGCCGACGTCGCTGGAGAAGAGCGCCGACTTCGCCTTCGCGCCTTTCGGCGCCGCGGTCAGCGGCGTGAAATTCGCGGAGGCCGCGGGTGCGGCGGCGACTTTGCTGACGTCGATGTCCACCAACGCGTCTTTCGGCGGAAGGCAGACCGTGTTGCTGCAGGCCTGATAGTGCAGCTTCGCGTGCAGCAACGTCGCGCCGGCGTTCAGTTTCGCGGTGAACGGAATGGCCACCGTGCCGTCGTACACCGCCAGCTCCTTGCCGCCGGTGAACTCGAACGCCTTCAGCACGTGCTGCGGATACCTGACCTGCACGTCACTCGCGTTTTCCAGCGCGAGCGTGGTCGGGATCGCGAACTCCTCGGTGGGCGTGGCGGAGTTGATGTGCCACCCCTCCGCGACTTTCGCGCTGACCGTGCCTTCGACGGCGTCGCCGCTGCGTTTCTGCAGCGCGCCTTCGATCGTCACCTTCGGCGTTTCAGCGGGGTTGAAGCCGATCTGCGCGAGGACGATGAGTAAAACGGCGTGCTTCATTTACCGGACGCGGCGAGCCGCCGCTCGATCTCCGGCAGCATCATGTCGATCTGCGGAACGAACGACGAGTTCGGGTACGTCTTCTTGAAACTGCGGAACTCATTCGCGGCGCCCAGCAGGTTGCCCTGCTGCATGTAGATCTGGCCGGCCAGCATGCGCGCGCCTTCGACCGACTCTCCGAGCTTGCTCAGCGCGGTCAGCTGGCGGATCGTCGCCAGCGCCTCGTTGAATTTCGCCTGCACGGTGTAGTTGATGGCGAGGTTGTAATAGGCCTCGTCGCGGATCGCGGCGGGCATCCCCTTCTCGGTGGCCAGTTTCTTCATCCTCACTTCGGCTTTCTCGTAGAGGCCGCGCTGGGTGAACTCCTTCGCGAGCGCGAGGCGCTGCACCGGATCTTTGGCGATCGCGGCTTCGTTGCTCGCGCGCTTGTTGAAGTCCGCGTAGTTCTTGCGGGTGTCCTTCAGCGACGCCACGAAGTCGTTCGGCGGCGCGTAGCCGCGCAGCAGGCCGGCGATGGAGAGGTCGGGCGCGAGCAGGAGAAACGTCGGCAGCGAGGTGACGGCGTACCGCTTGGCGAATTGCGTCCCCTCTTTTCCGTCCTCGGTATCGAGGCGGAGGAGGACGATGTCCTTGGTCGCGTCCTGGAACACGGCCGAGGGGAAAACTTCGCGCTCGAAGCGATGGCACCAGCCGCACCACTCGGCGAACATGTCGACGAGGATGAGCTGCTGCTTCGCCTTCGCTTCCTTCTGAGCCGTGGGGACGTCCTTGTACCAGATCCGTCCGGCAAACAGCTGCGGGGCGGAAGCGAGCGCCACCATGACCAACAGAGAGAGTCTACGTTTCAAGAGCAAGGGCCTCCGTCGTTGCCAAACTGCCTGCCTACTTTGACGTATTCCGCCCGGCAGGTTCTGCAACACGTTGTGACGAATCCACCCCGGTCTGTTTCTTCTCTGTCGCATATCGCCGCGCCGCGTCGACGAACGCCCCGAAAATCGACGTCGCCGAGCTCTCGCCGCTCATGTCCTCGGGATGCCACTGCACGCCGACGTAGAACGGAAGGCGCGGGTCTTCGAGCCCCTCGATGATGCCGTCGGGCGCGTGCGCGGTGACGCGCAGTCCTTCGCCGACGTCGCGGATGGCCTGGTGATGCGACGAGTTCACGTTGAGCTCGCGTCGCGTGAGGATGCCGGCGAGCTTCGTCCCCTGCTCGACGATGACGTCGTGGCGCGCGCGATCCTCGGGGATGCTGGCGTGCTCGATCTCCGTCTCGAGCTGCGAGTCGATGTCCTGCACGAGCGTGCCGCCCGCGGCGACGTTCATCATCTGCACGCCGAGGCAGATCCCGAGCGTGGGGATGCCGGCCTCGCGCGCGTACTTCGCCAGCGAGACTTCATTCGCCTGCCGGCGGGGATCCATCGGCTCGACGGATGGGTGCGCCTCTTCGCCGTAGACGGCAGGATCGCAGTCGTCGCCGCCGGCGAGGAGCACGCCGTCGAGCTCGGCGATCAGATCGGCCGCGTTCTCGGGCTGCGGCGGGATGACGACCGGGATCGCTCCGGCGCGCCGCAACGCCTCGACATAGGTGAGGTATGCGAACGCGCGCTCGCGCTTGCCGGGAGGACTCTGGACGTCGGAGCCGATGCCGATGAGAGGCTTGGTCATGTCGCGGGGATTATCTACTTTTTCTTTGCCGCGGCTGACCGCTTGCGCTCCGGCGCCTTGCGGGCGGCCTTGCGTCCGCCCGATCCGCCCAGGCTCTTGCTGAGCACCGCGAGCAGATCGACGACCTCGCCGCCGCCCTCATCCGCCGGCTTCTCTTCCTCGCTCACCTTCACGATGTCCTCGTGCTTGCGCTGTTTCGCGGCGACGAGCTTCTCGAGGCGCTTCTCGTAGTCGTCGGTGAGCTCGCGGAGATCGAGCTTCTTCGCCCGCCGCCCGATCTGGGCCTCGAACTTTTTCACCTCGGCGGCGCTGGCCTTCGCCTTCTTCGGCAGCCCGACATCTCCCGGCTCGCGGATCTCGTCCTGGAAGCGGAGCGTCTCCGCGCGCAGGATGCCGTCGTCGGCCATGATCGCGACGAGATACTCCTTGTCGCGCATCACGAACGTGGCGATGCCGGCGAACTTCTTCTTCTCCATCACCTCCGCGAGGAGGCGATAGGCCTTGTTCGTGCCGCCGCCCGGCACAAGGAAGTAGCCGCGGTCGAAGTAGACCGGATCGATGGCGTCGCGGTCGACGAAGAGCTTGAGGTCGATCTCGCGCGACTTGCGCGGCTCGATGGATTCGAGCTCGTCGTCGGTGACGACCACGAACTTCCCTTTCTCGATCTCGTAACCGCGGACGAGGTCGTCCAGCTCGAGCGGCTCCTCGTCCTTCGAGCAGACGTACTTGCGCTGCACCGGCTCGCCCTCGGGGGCGACCATGCGCAACGCGGTTCCGCGGGAGCGCGTCGCGGAATAGAGCGCGACCGGAACGGTCACCAGGCCGAACGTGATCGTGCCGGTCCAGAACGAGCGGATGCCGCCGGAGGATTCGAGGTCGAATTCTTCTGCTTCGCTAGGCACTCTTCTTCACCTTTGCCAGGCTCGCGGCGAGCACGTCGTCGAGCTGATCGTCTTTCTTCGCGGTGCGCGGACGGAACTTCGCGATCTTCGGCTTGCGTCCCTTGGCCTTCTGTTCGACGAGGTCCATGACCCGCGCGCGGTATTCGTCGTGATACTCGGATGGATCGAACTCGCCGTGCAGCGCGGTGAGGAGCTGCTCGGCCATCTCGACTTCGCGTTTCTGCAGCGGACGTCCGGCCGGCGGCTTGAGCGCGCTCGCGTCGATGATCTCGTCCGCGTGGCGCATGGTGATGAGCATCAGGTAGCCGTCTTCCTCGCGCAGCGCGCCGACGTATTCGCGGTCGCGCATCACCCACCTGGCGATGCCTTCCTTTCCCTTCTTCGCCAACGCCTCGGCCGCGGCGAAATACGCCTTCGCATCGCCGTCGGGCCCGAGGTAGTAGGCGCGGTCGTAGAAGCGCGGATCGACGCCGGCGGGATCGACAAAACGCGTGATCTCGATGTCGCGCGACTCCTTCGGCTTCAGCTTCTCCAGCTCCTCTGCTTCGAAGACGACCATGTGTCCTCGATCGATGGGAAATGCCTTGCGCACGTCGCTGTACTCGACGGGCTCGGCGCTCTCGGAACTGATGAGCTTCTGCCTGACCGGCTGCTTGTCGGTCTTGTGCAGGAGGCGAAAATGCACAGTCCGATCGGTGACCGCCGAGTAGAGCTTGACCGGCACTTTCGCGGTGCCGAGCCTGATGATGCCTTTCCAGATAGCACGGGCTGCCATGCCCGAAAGTAATGCTGAAAACAGGCCAGTTATTTGACGAAAATGCGCACCGATTCGCGGCGTCCCTGCTCATCCATTGCGGTGACGGTGTGGCTGCCGCGCGCGAGCTGCCACTCGGGCTGGACACGGCGCTCGTCGACGAACCAGGTGACGCGGGTGGGGGCCACAGCGCGCAAACGAAGCGTCTGAAATTCGAGGCGCAGCGTGGGGTCGATGAGGTAGGTTGCCCCATCCGCAGGGTTGGCAATCTGCAACGTCCCTGTGGAGCGGCGGGCTTCAGCCCGCCGAGATTCCGGCGGGCTAAAGCCCGCCGCTCCACTGGCACGCGCCCAGTCGCGGTACTCCGCCGGCCAGTCGATCATCCCGTCGTGGTGCCACGAGCAGAAGCGCGGCGTGTCATCGGTGGGCAGCCATTCCTTGCGCACCGACTGGCACCACGGCGAGGGACGCAGTCCCGAGAGCGCGCAGATCTCGACGGACTCGACATCCGGAGGCGGCGCAACGATGGGCGTGGCGTCGCCGATGGGCAGCTTTCCGCGCGCGCGCTGCATCGCCGCGAGCATGACGCCGTGGAAGATCGGCGCGGCGCCGGTCATGCCGCTCGAGCCACGCAGCTCGCGGCGATCGAAGTTGCCGACCCAGACGCCGACGGTGACGTCTTTCGTGTAGCCGACCGTCCAGTTGTCGCGATACGACTGCGATGTACCGGTTTTCACCGCGACCGGGAACGGGAAGTCGAGACTGCCGCCGGTGCCGAAGGCGTAGGCGCGGGCGTCCTGGTCGGTGAGGATGTCGGTGATGTAGAAGGCGGTGCGTTGGGAGACCAGTCTCCTGGTCTCCCGGTCTCCCGGTCTCCCGGTGAGCATCGTTGGGGTGATTTGGGTGCCGCCGCGCGCGAAGGAGGCGTAGGCGGTGATCAGTTGTTCGAGCGTGACTTCGGCGCCGCCGAGCGTTAATCCGAGGCCGTAGTAGTCGGCGGTGCGTTCGAGGCTGGTGAAGCCGGCGTTGCGGAGGAGGCGCAGGAGCGATTCGGGGCCGAGTTTGGCGAGCGTGGCGACGGCGGGGACGTTTTCGGATCCGGCCAGGGCGGCGCGGATGCGCAGGGGGCCGCGGAAGCGGCCGTCGTAGTTTCTCGGGGTGTAGACGATGCCGTGTTCGGCAGTCGGGAAGTTCGAGGGGACGTCGGCGATGACGGTGGCGGGCGACTGGCCGTCTTCGAAGGCGAGCGCGTAGGTGAAGGGCTTGAGCGTCGATCCGGGCTGGCGCGGCGTGACCACGCCGTCGATCGCACCGCCGAAGCCCCCGCCCAAGCCACCGCCGAAGTAGTCGCCGGAGCCTTCCCACGCCAGCCACTCGCCGGTGGCGTTGTCGAGCACGGCGACCGCGGCGCTGTGCGCGCCGTGGCGAATGAGATCGGCGCGATGCACCTGGATGATGCCGGCGACGGCGCGCTGCAGGTTCGCGTCGAGCGTCGTACGCACGACACCCTGGTGAACCGGCAGACGCTCGATGAAGTGCATCGCCAGCGACGGCTGCGCGCTCTTCGCGAAGCGCAAACGCTCCGCACGCGCGCGCTCGTAGTCTTCGCGCGGCAGCTTCATCTTCGCGAGCACGAGCTGCTGCCGCGCCCGCGCGATGTCCGGATTCTTCAGCGGATTGAACGCGGTCGGGCGCTGCGGCAAGGCCGCGAGAAACGCCGCCTGCGCGTTGGTGAGGTTCTCCGGCGCGGTGCCGAAGTAGGCGCGGCTCGCGCGCGCGACTCCGTTGATCTGGTTCCCGTACGGCGCGAGATTCAGGTACATCGCCAGGATCTGGCGCTTGCCGTAGCGATGCTCCAGCCGGATCGCGACGACGGTCTCGCGCACTTTCGAGCGCAGCGAGCGGTCTTCCGATTTCAGGAGCAGCTTCGCGACCTGCTGCGTGATCGTCGAGCCGCCTTCGACGATGCGCCGCGCGCGGACGTCGTGCACGACCGCGCGCGCGACGGCGATCGGATCGACGCCGAAGTGGCTGAAGAACCGCCGATCCTCGGCCGCGACCGTCGCGTCGACCACGCGCTGCTGCAACTCATCCGCCGCCAGCCACCGCGCCCGATTCCCGCTCGCCGCCAGCGGCTCGTACAACACCTCGCCGTTGCGATCGAGGATCGTCGTCGACTGAAAGTGCGCCGCGTCGAAGGGCGGGAGGGGGCCGAGGCGGAGATAGAGCGCGAGGGCAATGAGTACGATGCCCACGCCGGCGCAGAGGTGGAGCGGCGGGCTCTTAGCCCGCCGAGGACCTCGCGAAGAATCGGCGGGCTGAGAGCCCGCCGCTCCACCTTTGTTCATTTCGCGATCTCCACCACCACCGTCCCATTCCTGCCGAACACCTCCGGCTCGTACATCTCCTCGGCGTACGTCGGGGCGGTGACGAACGTGCCGGCGGTGGTGGCGCGGACGAGGTAGCTGAACTCGTGCGTGCCTTCGCCGAGCCGCGTGGCGAACATGTTCACGCGGTCATCGTGACGCTCGATGTAGTCGAAGCCGCCGCGCTCCCACCAATCCCACCACGACCGCGCCTCTTCGCGCTCCAGCGACTGCGTCAACTGCGACGCCGTGGTCGCGAACCAGGCCTCCACCGGCTCGGTGCCGGCGGGAATCGGGTCGGTCACGGCGACGTAGCGGCGCTCCTTGGTGTTGCGGAGGCGCACCGTCACCTTGATCAGATCGCCGGCCTTGAACGTCGTCCCCTCCCCTTCCCCATTCTGCATGGTGTACCAGCGCTCGACCTTGAATCCGGAGTCGATCGGCTGGTAGCGAAGCACGTTCGCGGCGTAGCGGAGACGCATCATGTAGAACAGCGTGCCCGTGCCTTCGCGCGTGAACACGACCGGCAGCTGCTGCCCGGCCGGTGCCTTCGCCAGCAGGTCTTTCATCGAGAACACCTTCGACTTCGCGTTCGTCGAGCGGCCCTTGAACGTCTCCGTCGCCAGCGATTGGTTGCCGAGAGCGACGGTCGCGAGGAAGTCCGGCACTTCCGCTTCGTACTTGCGGTAGTAGTCGACCAGCGCCTCCATCGCCCACGCGTTCTCCTGCGTGTTGCCCCAGCGGCCGTCCTTGCGCACCTTCATCAGCCAGCGCACCATCCGCTTCACGATCTCTTCCTCGGAACCGTCGCGCACCAGCGTCTGCAACGCCATCGCCGTGGAGCGGACGTTGGAGTTCCAGAACCAGAGCAGGTACGGATCATTGAGCTCGTTGACGAACGCATAGCCGCCCTCGGGGAGGATCGAGTTCATGATCCGGCGCTTCAGCTCCGTCACGCGCGGCCCGCTCTTCTCGCCCTTCGCGATCAGCGCGTCCAGCAGATGCGTGAGACCGAAGACCGGCATGCGGTCGCGATAGTCGTAGATGCGGTTGATGTGGCTGTCTTCGTTGCGTCCGCCCTCGGTGAGGATCTTCAGCGCGAACGCCTGCCACGCGGTGTAGCCCGGCATCCAGCCTTCGTTCGTGGGCGGCGTCTCGCGCAGCACGCTCTCGAGGAACGTATAGGCGCGCTCCAGCATCGGCGCGTCGACGTCGTAGCCGAGCATCTTGCCGCGCTGGTAGACGTGCGTCACGTACGCGGAGAGATACGGCGACGAACGCGAACCGCACTGTCCCGGCCAGAACGCGAAGCCGCCGTCGCCGCACTGGAAGCGGCGCAGCTCGTCGAGATTCGTCTGGACGGCGTCCTTCTGTTTCGCCGGATCGATGCCCGGCAGCGTGAACGCCTGCCCGAGGTCGGTGATCAGCATCAGGCCGAGGGCGCGTGAGGAGCGCTGCTCGGCGCAGCCGTATGGATACTCGACGAGATACTGCGCGCCTTCCGCGAGTCCGATCATCGCCGTCGACGAGAGATCGACGCGCAATCCGCCGAATCCCGGTATGACGTCCGCCGGAATCTCGATCTTCTCCTCGGCACGCGGCTTCGCCTCGCCGTACGCGGCAACGGTCTCGGGCGACACGAGCACGCGCACCGGGATGACGTCCTCGAACGCGTCGTTCTCGCGTCCCATGCTGACGCGCATCCGCACGCGCGCGGTGCCCGCGGATTTCGCTTCGGCGTCGAAGCGAACCTCGGTGTCGGAGCCGGGTTGGACAGACAGGGTCGTCTGTCCTCCACTGATGGTGATCACGCTGGGATCGAGCGACTCGATCGACACCGTCGCCTTGCCGCCCTGCTTGAGCGTGTTGTGCACGACGCCGCCGAAGTGCGCCTTGTCGCCGACCGCGAGGAAGCGCGGCCACGACGGCGTGAGCATCAGCGGCTTGTTGATCTTCACTTCCGCCGCGGCGTTGCCGAATCGCGACTGCTTGTCGCCCGCGACGGCCATGATGCGATACGTCGTGAGCGACTCCGGCAGCGTGACCTCGGTGTGCGCGCGACCCTTCGCATCGGTGACCAGCGATCCGAGCCAGAACGCGAGCACGCGGAAGTCGCGGCGCAGCATTCCGGGTCCGCCGTCACGTCCGCCGCCGCCACCCTCCCCTCCGCCCTTCGGCGTGAGCACGCGGCGGCTGACGATGCGCTGGCGCGAGTCTTCGTTCGCGACCTGCAGCGCCTTGTCGAGATAGATCCACTGCAGCACGTCGGGCGGCTTGTAGCCGGTCAGCGACAGCACGCCGTAGTCGACGGCCCACAACGTGACCTCGGACTGCGACGGCTTGCCCTTCACGTCCTTCACGGTCACGTCGATCTTCGCCTTCGACGCGGGACGGAACTCGTCGCGGTTCGCCTTCACGTCGACGGTCAGCTTCTTCGACGCGTCCTCGACCGCCAGCTCGACGTATCCGAGGCGGAAGGCCGGCTTGCCGGGATCGCTCCCGTCCTTGTCGGGATCCTTCTTCGTGCGCCCCTTGAGCAGCAGCACCGAGACGTAGAAGTTCGGGATCTCTTTTTCGGTGATCGGAACGGTGATGGTCTGCTGCGTCGACGTGATCGCGAACGGCTGCCAGGTGCGGACGCCTTCACGCTCGGTGGTGAGCAGCGCCGTCGCCGACTCCCACGGCGACTTGATCATGATCTTCGCGACGTCGCCCGGCTTGTAGGTCTTCTTCTCCGGGATCAGGTCGATGCGGTTGTGATCGTAGCGCTCCCAGGCCGTATAGCCTTCGCCGAGCGCGTAGAACCACTCGACCGTGGTCGTGTAGCGCTTCGTCTTCGGCTCATCGGCGCGCGCGCGCAGCACGTACTGCCCGCCTTCGGGAAGCGGGATGTGCAGCGGCACCGGATCGGCGGCGGTGGTGACCGTCCACTCTCCGGCCGGCACTTCCTTCCTCTCGGTTTCCCATTCGTAGAAGCCGTGGCCCTCGGCTTTGCGGACGCTGGTCCACTGCAGGCGCTTCAGCTCGACCTTCACCTCGACCCCCGGAACCGCGAGGCCGTCGAGTCCCGCGGCGATGATCTCCGTGTCGACGCCGTTTGCCGCCGTCGCAAAGTACGGAGGCGGCTTGACTCCGATGTACCAGGGTGCGGGATCGATGCGCGTCGTCGCGCGGCCGGAGATCTGCTGGCGGGTGACGTCGGTGACGGAGCCCTCGAGCGTGTACTCGTACGGCCAGCCCGCCTCTTCTTCGGTGTCGAGCTTGAGCTTCAGCTCGCCCTTCGCGTCGAGCGTTCCCTCGTTCTGGGAGATCGTGACCGGGCCCGACGTGCTTTCTTCGTCGTCCGACTCCTCTTCATCCCAGTCCCAGCCGATGAACGTGAAGCGGTCGCCGTAGCGGTCGGCGATCTTCGACGGCACGTCGAGGACCTGCTCCTTCGAATACGTCCACTTCACCGCCTTGCCGGACATCGGCGAGCCGAAGAGATATTTGCCGCTGACGGTGCCGTTGAGCTTCGTGCCCGCGAGGGAGCTCGAGGACTGGAGGGTTACGTCGGTGCGGAACTCCGGGCGGCGATAGGCGGCGACGAGGAACGAGCCGCTGATGGCGCCGTGGTGTCCGGCGATGTTTCCGTAGACGGAGTACGTTCCGAGCGGCGCGTCATCGGGGAGCGTGAGCGTCCAGTCGGCGCTGCTCCAGGCGTTGACCGGCACCTTGCGCGCGTCGACTTCCTGGTTCTGGCTGTCGGTGACGCGGATCTCGATGTTCGTGCCCGGCGCGATGAGCTTCATGCCGTCCGGCGTGTCGGCGCGGGCGATGGCCTTGAAGTGCACCTCTTCGCCGAGCTTGTAGACGCCGCGGTCGACGAAGATCGTGCCGCGCAACTGCGCGTCGGCTTCCATGACGTCGTAGCGCGTGCCGAAGTCCCAGGGCGTGATCCCTTCGCTCCAGTCGCTGCCGACGTAGGCGACGTCGCCGTCCTTCTCCGCGGTGACGATGAAGTGGAGATCGCTCAGAGCGCGCCAGCCGATCTCCCACTCGTTCTGATCGGGCTTGCGCTCGCGGCGAAGGTCGGTGTTCGGCGCGACGGCCAGGCCTTTCGCGTCGGTCGTGCCGCTCCAGAAGATCTTGTTCGCGGTGTCGCGGATCGAAACCGCCGCGCCTGCGACCGGGTTGCCGTCGTCGAGGCGGGTGACGAGGATGACCGCGTTCTGCGGGCTGTCCTTGACCGAGATGCCGAGGTTCGTGGCCTGGACGAGCGTGGCGGTGATGTCGGGGCTGTAGACCTTCGAGCGGGCGATCGGCTCGCCCGGCTTCACCGCCGCCCATGCCAACCCCATCGAGTCGCTGCCGATCGCCGGCGCGAGATCGAAGCCGAGCGCCTGGATCTTGTCGGGCGCGAGATTGAGCTTGCGCGTCTGCGGCTGCGTGTCGGGAGGCGCGATGGTGAAGCCGCTTTCGCGCATCTTCATCATCGTCGGCATCAGGTCTTCGAGCTTCAGCGGCGCCAGCCACTGCGTGACGCTCTTGTAGTTGCGCGCGTGGAACGGCAGCACCGAGCCGCCCGTCGACTCCCACACGCCGTGTCCCGAGCCGAAGCTCACGAACGCGGAGCGGTGCCAGTTCTCGATCACCGCGACCCACGGATAGCCGAGCTTCTGCCCGTCGTCGGCGGTGAGGCTCGCGTCGATGCGCACCGCGTACTTGCGCGCCGGCAGCAGCGAGTATCCGAGCTCGTCGAAGCTGTAGTTCGACGACGGGTACTCGTAGGTGTTCGAGACGGTCTTCGGCTTCACCACCGACTCGTTCTTGGGATCGGTTATGTCGGTGACGGTGATGGCTTTGCGGAGGTTCGCGAAGGGAATGCCGGAGTTGGTGCGGAAGGTGACGGCGTTGCGCCAGTCGGGATCGCATTCCTCGACGCAGTCGATGTCGGTGGCGAAGAACGTCGGATCGAGCTCGAGCGTGTAGTTCTGCTCCGCGCCCGGCACGGTGCTGACGTTCACGCGGATCCAGGTGTCGGGGGCGATGCCCGGCTTGGTCTCGAGGACGACCAGGTCCTTCCCTTTTGGGAAGCGCTCGACGTTCCACTCGGTGGGCACGAACGCGAAGATCTGTTCGTTGTCGGACTGCGCCGCCGCCTGGGCCTTCGCTTTTTTGGCCTCGAACGCCTGCTCCTCCGCGGGCGTCATCCGCTTCTGTCCTGCCTCCTGCAGTGCGACGTCGGGAAACTCGTGCGCCGCCGTGCGGAGCTGCAGGTGGGAGACGATGTTGTTGACGTCGACCGGCTGGTTGAAGCGCATCCCGATCACGATCGCGCCGTCGGACTTGCCGCCTTTGCGATACCAGCCGGTGTTGACGAGGCGGATCGACGGCGTGGAGAACGTCCACTTGTAGTCTTCGCCGAGCGTGTTGCCGGCGATCGACTTGGCGTTCTTGCCGACGGTGACGCGGTACTCGGTCGCGTAGGCGAGCGGCTTGTCGGGCGTGAAGATGAGCGTCGTCGTGCCTGACCAGCGGAACGTCCCCTTCACCGCCGGATCGATGCGGAAGAACGGCGCTGTCACCGGCGATGGGATCTTGCCGAGAACGACCATCGGCTCGGAGAAGACCACCCGCACCTCATTTGCCTCGGCGAGACTGGCGACCTCGCCCACCGGCCCCGCGCTGACGATGCGCAGACCGTTGGCGGCGGATGCGTACGCGGGAATGAACAGCAGAAGGAGCGCGGCGACGACGACTCTTTTCATGGCGGTGGAGAGTGTAGTCCGCCTTTGTGGCGGCTTCATGGCGATGCGCGGCAGTTTTGGACTAACGCGGGACGCGCACTCGCACCGTCTTGGCCTTCTTGTCGCGGTACATCGCCTCGTCGGCGGCGCGGAGCGCCGCCTCGGGCTCGCCCCTGACCGGGAGATACGCGTGGCCGACCGCGAAGCGGATCTGCGGGCCGCCGGTCTGCTCGAACTTCAGCCGCTCGCGCAGATTGGCGACGCGGTCGGCGACGCCGTCGGGCTCGACGCCCGGCGCCACGACCACGAACTCGTCGCCGGCGTAGCGGATCACGTGATCGTCCGGGCGGAAGCTGGCCTGCAGCACCCGCGCGAAGCGCTTCAGGCAGTCATCGCCCATGTGATGTCCGTAGGAGTCGTTGATGTCCTTGAAGTCGTTGAGGTCGAAGAAGAGAATCGTCGCGCCGCTGTCGAACGACTGCCGCAGGATGCCCGGCAGCGCGCGGCGGTTCGCGAGGCCGGTCAGGGAGTCGCGGTCGACCAGCTCCTGCAGCACTTCCTTCGCCGCGAGGAGAGCCTGATTCGAGTCCATCAGCTCTTCCTGGATGCGGCGGTACAGCGCGAGCACGCAGCCGAGGGCGATGACCCATTCCGCGCCGGTATCGAAGGAGGAGTGCGAGGCGAGGAAAATCGCGACCAGCGGCTTCTTCGACCAGGCGTGCTGCGTGAGCTGCGACGCGTAGGCCGCGGTCTCGATGAACGCGAGCGCCGCGCGCAGCGTGAATCCCGCGGCCAGCCAGCCCATCCGCCGCGCACGGACCGCGCCGACGGTCAGGCAGATCCCGATGATCGCCGACTGCGCGACGCCGATCTTGTCGACGCTGTCGAGCACGAACGCGCCAGCGAAGGCGAGCACGCCGGTGATCGCCGCCGCGCGTCCCCACTTCGCGAACCGGAACGCGCCGAGCACCAGCAGCAGCACGAACATCGTCTTGGCGAAGGTGTAGGCCCAGCGCAGGAGGATGAAGGCGAGCTGCGAGTCCGGCTGCGCGAGCCAGAAAATCAGCGTGACCGCCAGCGCGACGAGGTTGACCAGCCACGCGTTCACCCACGGCCGCAGCTCGATCCGCTTTACCGACCGGCCGAGGACGTAGAAAAACACCGCGATCATCAACGCGGACGTGATCTGCGCGGCGGTGCTCCAGCGCCAGAGTAGGAGTTCCATGTGGGGTTACAGAATAACGGGTTGCCCGGTTTCCCGGTGGCCCGGTCAGCGGGTGATGCGATCCGAGATTGTTGCTGCTCGCCGGGAAACCGGGTGACCGGGCAACTGGGAGACCCTACTCGGCAACCGCCGGCTTCCCGAACAAAAACCCCTGCACTTCCTCGCATTGTTGCTCGACGAGGAAGTGAAGCTGCTCCTCGGTCTCCACGCCCTCCGCGGTCACGGCGAGGTCGAGACCGTGGGCCATGGCCACGATCGCGGAGACGATCGCGCGGTTGCTGCGGCTCGCTTCGATCGCCTGCACGAACTCCTGATCGATCTTCACGCGGTCGATCGGAAAGCGGCGGAGGTAGCTCAGCGAGGAATGGCCGGTGCCGAAGTCGTCGAGCGCGATGCGCACGCCCATCTCGCGCAGTCCTGCCAGCGTCGCGATGGTCCGCTCCATGTTGAACATCGCCGTGGTCTCGGTGATCTCGAGCTCGAGGAAGCGCGCGTCGAGGCCCGTCTCTTCGAGCACGGCGCGGACGACTTTGCACAGATCCGAATGCTGGAACTGGCGCGGCGAGAGATTGACCGCGACGCGCAGCGGCCGCCCGCTCTCCTGCCACCGCCTGGCCATGCCGCACGCCTGCCGCAGCACCCACTCGCCGATCGGCACGATCATCCGCGTCTCCTCGGCGACCCCGATGAACGTCGCCGGCGGCATGAGCCCGTGTCCGGGACGATTCCAGCGCAGCAGCGCCTCCATCCCCGCGACCTCGCGCGTATCGAGACGCACCTGCGGCTGGAAGTGCAGCACCAGCTCGTCGCGCTCGAGCGCGCGCCGCAGCGCGCTCTCCACCGACAGCCGCTCCGCCGCGCGCGTGTTCATCGCCGGCGTGCAGAGCTGATACGAGTTCCGCCCGGCCTCTTTCGCGCGATACATCGCGCCGTCCGCGTTCTGCAGCAGCGCCTCGGCGCTGGCGCCGTCGCTCGGATAAAGCGCGATGCCGATGCTGGTCGTGACGAACAGATCCTGCCCATCGATGCGCACCGGATCCGCCACCGTGTCGAGCAGCTTCTGCGCGATTCGCACCGCATCCTCCGCCTTCTTCAGGTCGGTCAGCAGGATCGTGAACTCGTCGCCGCCCATGCGGGCGATGGTGTCGCCCTCGCGGAGCACGGTGCGCAGGCGCGTGGCGATCGCGCGCAGCAGCTCGTCGCCGAGGCTGTGGCCGAGCGTGTCGTTCACGATCTTGAAGCGATCGAGATCGAGGAACATCACCGCGACCGGCGTGTGCTGCCGCTTCGCGTGTGCGAGCGCGATCGTCAGACGGTCGCGGAACAGCAGGCGGTTCGGGAGTCCGGTGAGCGCGTCGTGGTACGCCTGATACTCGATCTGCTCCTCGGCGCGGCGGCGCTCGCTGATGTCGCGCGATACGGCCACGACCTCCGCGATCGCTCCGCCAGGGGCGTCGCGGACCGCGCGGCTGCGGCTCTCGAACCAGACCACCTCGCCGTCCTTCCGCCGCACGCGGAAGCTGAACGTCTGCGGCCGGTCGAGCAGCTCGGTCACGCGGCGCAGCAGATGGTGATCGTCCTCCATCGCGAACTCGAAGATCGAGTGCCCGATCATCTCGGCGGGCTCGTAGCCGAGAATCTGGCGCGCGGCGTCGGAGACATAGAGGAACCGGCCGCGCGGCGTGGTCCGCGAGATCATGTCGGTCGAGTTCTCGGCCATCAGCCGGTAGCGTGCCTCGCTCTGCCGCAGCGCGTTCTCGGCGAGCTTGCGGTCGGTGATCTCGATCATCGTTCCCTCGAGGATCGTCGTGTCGCCGTCCGCGGCCAGCGCGTGCACGCTCTCCAGCAGCCATACCGGCTCGCCGTCCTTGCGGCGCAGGCAGACCTCGAGGTTGCGGATCCCGCCGAGGGAACGGATCGTCTCGATGAACGGATCGCGATCCTCGGGGCGGAAATAGAGCTCGCGCGCGTCGAGCCCGATCAGCTCTTCCTTCGACGCGTAGCCGAGCATCTTCGCCATCGCGTCGTTGCAGTCGAGGACACGTCCGTCGAGCGTGTTGCGATAGACGCCGGCGAGGTTGCGCTCGAACAGCAGCCGGTGGCGGGTCTCGCTCGCGCGGAGCGCGTCGTACGTGCGGCTGCGCTCGATCGCGCCGACGAAGATCTCGCCGGCGATGCGCATCAGCGCGATCGCCTCCTCCGAGAACTCCACGACGCGGGAGATCGTGCTGCAGCCGACGACTCCGAAAAGCCGCTTCTCCAGAAGGATCGGCACGACCGCCGTGCTGATGATTCCCTGCCGCTCCATCAGTCTCCGCTCGTTGATGGCCTCGGGGGGCAGCTCGTCGATCGTCGACAGCACGATGCGGCTCGCGCGCGTCAGCCGGTCGACCCACCACGGGAACGACGCCGCCGGGAACTCGGAATAGCGCTCCTTGTTCAAGCCGATGCCGGCCGCGCTCCAGTCGTGCGTCATCCGCGAGCTGAGGCCGTCGTCGGCCATGAGCATCACGTACACGCGCTCGGCGCCGATGAACGGACCGATCGCCGCGAGCGACTGTTCGATCGCGCGATCGAGCTCGCCCGGCCCGACGCTGATGAAGCGCGAGGAGATGCCGGCGATCAGCTTCTCGAAGTCGACGCGATGGCGCAGCGCCTCCTGCGCCAGACGGCGGTCGGCGGCATCGACCGCGGTGGCGACGAGATCGGCGATCGAGCTGGCGAAGTTTTCCTCGTCCGTCGACCAGACCCGCGGCTCGCCGGTGTGCTCGAAGCAGACGACTCCGCCCACCTGTCCGAGACGGCGCACCGGTGCGTCGAGCATCGAGGTGATGCCGGCCGGGATGAGGTAGCTGTCGGTGAACGCGCTCGTGCGGGGATCGAGGCGCGCGTCGTGCGCGGTGATCGATCGCTCGGTCTCCAGCGCGCGGAAGTAGACCGGATAGCGCGCCGCGGAGAGCTCGAAGCCGTCGCTGTGCAGTTGCGTGCCGCGGTTGAACAGATCGCTGCAGCGGAGCGTCTGGCGGTCGGGCGTGAAGAACCAGATGCCGACGCGGTCGACTTCGAGCGTCGCCGCCGCGGCCTCGCCGACGTCCCGCAGCGCGTCGGTGAGATTGCCCGAATGCACCGCCGCGCGCCGCGCGAGATCGACCAGGACATGGTTCTGCCGCTGGAGACGGCTCTCCGCGTCGCGAAGAAGAGTATCGATGCGGGCGTCGCTGCGGGTCACGACGCGAATCAATTTATCAAGCTTTGCGTATGAAACGCGTATGAGAACGCTCTTTGTCCTGGCCGCGCTCCTCCTCACCGCGGATGCCACCCACGCCGCCGGCATCCGGAACGTCGTCGTCAACGTCGTCGTCATCGGGGACTCGCTCGCTCACGGCGCCGGCGACGAGACCGGGCGGGGGATTTCCGGCGCGCTCGCGGCGATGACGCACGCTCACGTCGAAAACCTCGGCATCAACGGCGCCCGCACGGCGAATGTGATGCGTCACCTGCAGCGTGCCGACGTGCGCGCGGAACTTCGGCGCGCGCAGCTGATCGTCGTCTCGGTTGGCGGGAACGACCTGTTCGGCAGTTCGCTCGAGCGCGTTCGCTCGCTGCTCGCACCGCGTCTTGTTTCGTACTTTGTCGCCTCCCGCGTGCAGCGCGTGATCGCGCATCTCCGCCATGAGAACCCGTCCGCGCAGATCGTGCTGCTGGGGCTTTACAACCCGTACCGCATGGCCATCCTCGACACGGAGATCGCGCGCTGGGACGGCGGCATCATCACGCTGTTCGCAAGATGGCACGCGGTGAACGTCATCCGAATCGCGGACCTGCTCGACACGCCGGGCGCGCTCAGTCCGATCGATCACTACCATCCGTCGGCGAGCGGCTACCGCGCGATCGCGGCGCGCATTGCGAGCGCCTACGCCTTCTCCAGCCCGTAAACCTTCACGTTCACTTCGCGCGCGTAGTGGCGCATCGGAACGGAGTCTTCGCGGCGGATGCCGGCCGCCCAGACCAGCGTCTCTTCCAGGCCGAGGAGGTCGGCGCGCTGGAGCGGGTAAGGCTGGTGGTGGACGCGTGCGCGGTAGAGGGTGTGCTTCTCATCCTGCGCATAGAGGATGTAGCGCTCGCAGAGGAAATGATCGAGCGATCCCGGTTGCGCCGGCTGCACCGGTCCTTCGACGGGCCGGTATCGGATGTGCGCATTCGCGGGAAGCTGGCCGCGTTTGTCGGTGCGGTGCGACTCGAACGCAATCTCCGGCAGCGGGCCGCTGCCCGCGTCGAAGGTGATGTCCGCGTCAAAGTACGGCAGCTTGTACATCGCGCGGGCGGCGGCGACGGCAAGCGAGCTCGCGGCGTCGAGACTGAAGAACCAGACGCCGGGGTCGCCGCCGCGATGGTGTACGTACGTCCGCACGTTCACCTCGTGAAAGCTCGAGATCCACGGCAGCGGCGGCGTGAGGATGGCGCGGACGCCGGTGATCGTGAACGGGATCAGCCCGACGTACGCCTTCCCCTCGTAAGTGTCGACCGTCAGCTCGGGCGGAATGAGCGCCTGCAGCTCCGCCGCAGGAACTTCCCAATGCAGAAAAAGAAGGTGATGCCAGTTCTGATGCATCACCACCATCTGCTCCGGCTCGAGAGTCGGAGCGATACGGTCAATCGTGTCGTGCTGATGCATCAGCGCCGCGCTACTCGAAGATCTCGTACTCCGCCGCCGGCAGCTCCGGACGCGGGGTCCAGCGCCAGGTCTGGAAGACGTAGAGATCGAAGAGCAGCAGGTAGACCTCGCGGTACATCTCGATGCGCGCCTGGACGCCGGGGCCGAAGCCGAGCTTGGTCTCTTTCTTCACGTGATCGAGGCCGTAGATGACGGTGTGCTGCTGGCGGTATCCGGTGTTCGCGCAGAAGCAGTTCAGCGCGACTTCGATCTTGTAGCGCGCCTGATACTGCGCGGGCACGGTCTCGAACACGTCGCGGCGCATGACCCGGATGCCGGAGAGCACCGGGCAGAACTTCAGCTTCAGATGCATGAAGTTCGCGTACGGGCCGCGGTCGCGGATGCCGATGTTCATGTCGCATTCGCCGCGCAGCACCGGCCGGACCAGCGCCTCGATGTGCTCGTTGGTGACGTTGTACATGTCGCCGTCGCAGAAAAAGAGCACGTCGTTGGACGCGTTCGCCACGCCGACGGCCATGGCGAAGCCTTTCCCCTGATTCCGGTGCAGGGCGATCGTCCGGACGCCCTCGAAGCTGCGGCTGATCTCGACGGTGCGGTCGTCCGATCCGTCGCTGACGACGATCACTTCGTCGATCAGGGGACTGGCGGTCAGCCCACGCAGCACGTCGGCGATTGTTTTCTCTTCGTTGTAGGCCGCGATGATTGCGGTCGTCCTCACGTTGACTCCTGAACAGCGGGCGTTGGGGCTCCGGAATATGAAGCAGTGCAACGGGCAGACCACGGATTCTACTTCAGGACGCCAGGGCGCTCTGTCACGGCGAGACCTTTGCACAGCCCGCTCTCGCCATGAAACGAACTCTGACCCTCGGAACGCTCCTCGCGATCTTCTGCATCGTGGCCGGAACGGCAACGCTCCTTCTCTCGGGCTGCGCCGCGCTCCGGAACACGCTGAACATCGAGAATCCCCGCTATTCGATCCGCAACATCCGCCCGCGCGTCGACATCGCCCTGCCGCTCTCCGCGTCCTCGATCGATATCGATTTCGCGCTGGAAGTGGACAATCCGAACTCGGTGGGGCTGCGCCTCGACCAGATCGACTTCAACCTCTTCATCAACAACAACCGCGTGCTGGACAGCGTCAGCCAGCAGGGCCTCCGCATCCCCGCCAACGGGCGCGGCGACGTGAACCTGCGCACGCGCATCGGCTATCAGAACGTCCGCTCGCTGTGGGATGAGATCGTGAACGTCGTGCGCGGGAATCGCGCGAAGTACGAGCTGCGGGGAAATGCGTATTACGACACGCCGGTGGGGAGATTGAAGTTTCCGGTGAGCGTCTACTCGACGCAGTAGAAAAGTGGAGCGGCGGGCTTTAGCCCGCCGGCTTTGGAGGCTGGGCGGGCTGAAGCCCGCCCCTCCACTGGTACGTTGGTGGGTTAGCTCACGCTGCGGACGACTTCGATGGTCTCGGCCATGTAACGGCCGTTGTCGTTGTAGCCCTTGACGCTGATCTGATCGCCGCGCTCGAGATCCGTCACTCGGTACTCCTTGTTGTTGTAGAGCACGCGCGTACGGCTGTCGTAGTAGATGGTCCCCTTCTGATTCGAGGAGCCGCTCTGGCGGAGATTGTTGACGTAGGTGACGTCGAGATCGATACGGCTGTTATAAGTGTCGACAGCCGCCACGTAGCCCTGAACGTCAGATGACTGCGTCGATGACGGGCTGCCCAGGATGATGTCGCCGAGGCTGCCGCCGTTGCCCATGGACCCGCAGGACGCCAGCATCAGCGTCGCCAGGATTGCTGAGGTGATAAAAGTTGCTCTTCGCATCGTTATCCTCCACCTGTCACAATGAGCAAGTTTGAAGCCGAAATACCTGCCGGCGCTGATCGCTATCCTCTATTTCAATCAAGGGTTTCCATTCGGAATATATGACCGCACGCTGAATCTCTATCTGAGCGTCGCCAAGGTCCCGCTCGCCACCATCGGACTGCTCAGCACGGTCGGCCTCGCGTGGACGCTCAAGCTGTTCTGGGCGCCGCTGGTCGATAAGTTCGGAACCTACCGCGCCTGGATTCTCGGTTCGCTCGCCGCGCTGTCGTTCGCGCTCGGAACGTTCGCATTCACCCCCGCGGCGAGCACCGCGTTCTGGATCGCCGCGACCGTGCTCGCATTTGCGTCGGCGACGCAGGACATCGCCACCGACGCGCTGTCGATCCGCATCACGCCTTCCGAGCGCATCGGCGTCGTGAACTCGATTCGCGTCACGTCGGCCCGTATCGCCTTCATCGTCGCCGGCGGCGGACTGGCGATCCTCGCCGATCGCATCGCCTGGCGCGGCGCGTTCCTCGCCGCCGCGGCCGTGCCTCTGCTGATCCTTGGCTTCATCGCGTTCTTCGTCCCGCGTGAGGCCGGCGGCATGGAGCGCCAGGAGAATCCGGTGCGCGCGCTGCTCGAATGGCTCCATCGCAAACACGCGCTCCCGCTGCTCGCCGTCGTCCTGCTTTATCGCCTCGGCGACTCCGCGCTGCGCCCGATGATCGCGCCGTACTGGATCTCGCGCGGCTTTTCCGCGACCGAGGTCGGCAACGTGACCACGACCCTCGGCATGATCTGCGTCATCGCCGGCGCGATCGGCGGCGGCGCGTTCGTCTCGCGCTTCGGCATCTTCCGGGGGCTGCTCTGGCTCGGCCTCGTGCAGATGCTCTCGAACCTCGGCTACGCGTACGTCGCGACGACCGGCGCGGGACGTCCGGCGATGTACGGTGCGGCGATCGTCGAGTCGTTCTGCGACGGCCTCGGCACGGCCGCGTTTCTCTCTTTCTGTATGTTCATCTGCGAGCGTGATAACGCCGCGACCGAGTACGCCATGATCACCGCGCTCTTCGCCATCTCCCGCACCGGCGCCGGCATGGTCAGCGGCTTCTTCGCGCAGGACCTCGGGTACGCGAAGTATTACTGGCTCACCGCGGCACTGGCGCTTCCCGGTCTGGCCCTGCTGCCGCTGATCCGCGAGCGCGTCAGCGGCAAGGTGACCGCCGTCGTCACCGAGGGATAGTCACATGCGCCACCGAATCTTCATCGACGCAATTCAGCCGGCGGTCAGGGTGGAAGGCGACGAGTTTCACCACTCCGTCCGCGTCGTCCGCCTGCGCGAGGGTGAAGAGGTCGAAGTCTTCGATCGCGCCGGAAAGATCGCGCGCGCGCACGTCACCACCATCGCCAAGGACCACGCGGTGCTCGACGTCGGCGAGGAGATCGCGTCGCGCGAGTCGCCGCTCGAGCTCACGCTGGCGATGGCGGTCATCCAGCTGGAGAAGTTCGAGCTCGTGCTGCAGAAGGCGACGGAGCTCGGTGTCCGCGCGATCGTCCCGCTCGTCACCGACCGCATCGAGCTGCGCGCCGAACGCTACGCGGGGAAAGCGGAGCGCTGGGAACGCATCGTCTTCGAAGCGGTGAAGCAATCCGGCAGAAGCATCGCCCCGAAAATCGAACCGCCAACAAAGTTCGACGACGCCATCGCCCGCGAAGGCCCGAAGATCTTCTTCGACGCCGACGAACCAAGTGGAGCGGCGGGCTCTCAGCCCGCCGAAGACGACGGTGGGCTGAGAGCCCACCGCTCCACTTTGTTCATCGGTCCCGAAGGCGGCTGGAGCGAGCGCGAGATCCACTTGGCGCGCGATCGCGGCGCGATTTTCCAGCGTCTCGGACCGCGGCGTTTGCGCGCGGAGACGGCCGCGATTACAGCGCTGGCGATCATCACTGCCCGCCTCGGCGATCTGTAGTAGATTCACCGCCGCAATTCTGGAGGTGGCTTGGTGGCGGATACCCTGACGATTACAGACAACCGGACCGGCAAAACGTACGAAGTGCCGATCAAGGAAGGGACCATCAAGGCCCTCGATCTCCGCCAGATCAAGGCCGAGGACGACGACTTCGGGCTCATGACCTACGACCCGGCGTTCATGAACACCGCGTCGTGCCGCAGCTCCATCACCTACATCGACGGCGACCGCGGCATCCTCGAGTATCGCGGCTACCCGATCGAGGAGCTCGCCGAGAAGAGCTCTTACCTCGAAGTCGCGTACCTCCTTCTCAACGGCGAGCTGCCGACGACCGAGCAGCTCGCGCAGTGGGAGTACTCGGTCACGCACCACACCATCCTCAACGAGAACTTCAGGCGGCTCATCGACTCGTTCCGCTACAACGCGCATCCGATGGGACGCTTCATCTCCTCGATGGCCGCCCTCGGCACGTTCTATCCGGAGTCGAAGAACATCTTCGACGCGCCCTGCCGCCAGAAACAGATCGAGCGGATCATCGCCAAGGTCATCACCATCGCCGCGTTCAACTATCGCAGCACGGTGGGGATGCCGTACGCGTACCCCGACAACGACCTCTCCTACCCCGGCAACTTCCTGAACATGATGTTCAAGATGACCGAGGTGAAGTACACGCCGAGTCCGGTGCTGGAGAAGGCGCTGGACGTGTTGTTCATCCTCCACGCCGATCACGAACAGAACTGCTCGACCAACGCCATGCGCGCGGTCGGCAGCTCGCACGTCGACCCGTACTCCGCGGTCGCCGCGGCGGCGGCGGCGCTCTACGGCCCGCTGCACGGCGGCGCGAACGAGGCCGTGATCCACATGCTCACGGAGATCGGATCGCTGAACAACGTGCCCGACTTCATCAAGCGCGTGAAGAGCGGCGAGGGGACGAAGCTGATGGGCTTCGGCCACCGCGTCTACAAGAACTACGATCCGCGCGCGAAGATCATCAAGCGCGTGGCCGACGAGGTGTTCGAGGTGACGGGCAAGAACCCGCTCATCGACATCGCCGTGGAGCTGGAGCGGATCGCGCTCGAGGACGAGTACTTCATCAAGCGCAAGCTCTACCCGAACGTCGACTTCTATTCCGGCCTGATCTACCAGGCGCTGCGCTTCCCGATGGAGATGTTCACCGTGCTCTTCGCCATTCCGCGCGTCTCCGGCTGGCTGGCGCAGTGGCAGGAGCTGCTGAACGATTCCGACCAGAAGATCGCGCGCCCGCGGCAGATCTTCACCGGCGCGGCGCGGCGCGGCTACGTCGCCATCGACAAGCGCGGCTAGCGCCGCAGCAGCGTGTCGACCGGCGCGTAGTCGTCCGTGAGCAGCGGAACATCCGCGGCCGCGCGTCCGTATGGCTGCATCATGTTGATGTACCTCGTCAGGTACGGTAGACGCGCCGCCGGCGAGACGCGCGCGCGCTCCAGCACGGTCTCTTTCGGCGTGATCAGCGCGACGTCACTGGCGAGGATCTCGCCATCGGAAACGTAGACCGAGCCGAACACGCTGGCCATGGTCTTCTCCAGCGCCGGCAACAGCCGGCCTCCGCGGAACGCACAGTGGAAGTGCAGGATGCCGCCGTCCGAAAGATGCTGCGAGACCTCCTGGAAGAACTCCTGAGTGACCAGGTGCGGCGGGATCGTGTCGCCGTAGCGGTTGACGGTGTAGGTATCGATGACGATCAGGTCCCACTTCTCGTCGGAGCGCCGCAGGAACAGCCGCCCGTCGGAGAGATGGATGCGCAGGCGCTCGCTCGGGCGCACGGCGAAGTACTTCTGGGCGACGTCGACGACCAGCGGATCGACGTCGACGACGTCGACGGTAGTGTCGGGATAAAAGTGCGTGAACTGCTTCGGCAGCGTCCCGCCGCCCAGGCCGATGATCAGCACGCGGCGCACGCTCGGACGGAGCAGCCGCGCGATGTGCACCGCGTCGGCGTAATAGAGGCCGGCGCCGTTCGGATCCCTGAGCGACATCTGAGACTGGATCGCCGAGGCGAACGTGAGCCGCCGCAACACGCCCCCCTGCTCCGTCACCGTCACGCGGTGATACGGACTGTCCCCGACGAACAGCACGCGCCAGTTCGGGAGCGGCGTGAAGAGCGACTGCTCAATCTGAGTCGAGCCGATGAATGCGAGCGCGGGCGCCGCGAGGAGCAACGCCACTCCGATGGCCGGCACGCTGCGGCGAAACGGCATCGTCGTGGCGATCAGGATGATGGCGGTGACGCACGCGCAGAGCGCGACCACCATCACGGTGCGGGTGATGCTTCGGAGCTGATCGATGAGCAGAAACGCGGTGATCACGCTGCCGGCGATGCTGCCGACCGTCGAGACCGCGGAGATCGATCCGGCCGTCGAGCCGCTGTGGCCCGCGTCTCTCGCGAAGAGACGGACGGCGATCGGCGATACCGTGGCAAAGAGGACGGTCGGGAGAGCGAAGAGCAGCGTCGTGGCGGTGAATGCGTGCGTCGAGAGGTCGAGGCGCGACGCGGCGATGCGCGGCGAGAACAGCGCGTCCAGCCAGGGCACGGTCAGCAGCACCGCCGCGGCGCCAAGCAACACCGCGACGAGCGTGCCCGGCCGCGGCCAGCGATCGCCGGCCCGCCCACCCGCCCAGTAGCCGATGCTCATCGCGGCGAGGAAGACCGCGATGACGGCCGTCGTCTCGCGCAATGCGGAGCCGAACGTCTTGCCGATGATCCGGAACGCGGCAATCTCCAGCGCCATCAGCAGCGCGCCGCTCAGGAACACGACCACGTAGACCGCCGCCCGTTCAAACCGTGACATCGCGGCCATGATAACGGCCGCCTATCGCTTCGCACGGAGCTGCGATACCTCGAATCGGGCTTTCGATGAGTCGAATCTAGCCTCCGATGGCGCCACTAACAAGACTGCTCGGATCCTCTCGGCGCTGCCGATTCAGACCGACGCGTCCAGCGCGGGGTTCCCGAAGTTGCGCATGTGATGCTCATGTTCGGGTTTGCGGGAGGCGTGAATAGAGCGTAAACTTGTTCGGCATCGTCCGCTGCGGAGGACGAACCGGCTAGGGGAAGGAGATCAAAGCAATGGCTACGAATCCACCGAAAGGCGACGGACATCGGAACGGCGCGGTTCGCGACCGAATCCAGGTACGAAACCCCGTGAATGGTAATTGGACGAAGATCGACAGGAACACGGGAAGGTTCATCGACCAGAAAACGGACGGGAAGCCATTTAAAGGCGTGACGAAGAAGTAGATCGCGCGATCGCCGGTAGCGCCAGCTAAATCAAGTGCCCGGCGATGGCCACCGGGGACCAAGCAAATGCGAGACATTACAGTTCTCTTGATGCCACTTCAGGATGGTTTTCGAGCTGTGGCGGGTGCCACGGCCTTGGATTCCTATTCTTTGGATACATTCGGTACGCGGATCGAGCAAGCGCTGAAGAAAAATGTCGGTGAAGACATTGATGTGGAATATGCGTTATCCAATGACCTAAAACCGCGGTTTGCCACGTGCCCCGTGTGCCATGGAGCAGAGCGAGTCGAGGTCGAAGGGACAATCGCAGGACAGACGTTGCAAAGCGTCTACTCGTCTATCGATTTTAGTAAGCGCGCCACGGACACTTGCCCTCGTTGCAAAGGACTGGGTGTTGACATTCCTCGGTTCTGGGAGACGTTGCCTTTATCGGCCTAACGGCCTGCGGTTCAGCCGCGCGGACCGCGACGCCATGGTAGCGCAATTCGGATGACAGCATCGCAGCGGTCCGCGCCGGCTGCAACCGCTCAGTTAGGCCGCGCCGAATTTCCTGGCGATTGCTCGACCTACCCAGAACCACTGAACGGAAGAGAGGCCTAGAAAGACGACTGCCGAGACCCACGATTGTGCGCGCACCGAGAATAGGCCAGATGTGGCTCCGACGACTTCGAGAGCCGCGTCGAAGATTCGAGTTGCGACGAGAGGGACGACGTTGGCAGTTTCGATGACCTTCACCCAGAGTTCCTCACCGCCATGCCACTTGCTCCATTTGTAAAGTGGTCGCTCCGCGAGGTACATGCTTGGCTCCGCGCTGCTGATCACGAAGCTTCCCTCACTCCGAGCCTGCTGCTTCGCCCGCAACCATCCACCGGTATCACGGGGACGACCTGCGAGAAAGGCTACGCAAACGACCCAGTTGAGGACGAGGAGGAACAGTGCTGCCTGGTGTTGTCTCGTCACCTTCATTTCGAGCGGCCTAACGGCATTGGCGCTCACCGGCGCTGTGCCACACACAGCAGAATATCCGAAGTAGCCGCTTGCATGGAAGACGGCGACGAGCGGCACGGCTCGGTGCAGCGCCGAGTTAGCTGCCGCTCAGCAGTCTGGCTCCCAAGTGTTCGCTTTCAACCACTGTTCTATCAAAATACGCTGGTCTCGGAACGTCAACTCAGGAGGCACAAGCCCCTGACGTTGGCACCAACGCGGTAATGCCCGTTCGAAACGTTCAAAGCGTCGCGCGATGACCGAACCACTAGGGATCATCACACCACGAGTCACATAGTTACTCAACCAATCGCGTACCGCGGCGATAGCCTTACGATGACTGTTGTAATGAGGACGGACCTCCTGGCCCGCGATGTCCGAGCAAAACACTCGATAGCGAAATGGTTCGCTGTCGAGCACAAGACACGACTTTACCGCGTGTTGATTTTCTCCAAACCCCTTGGCTCCGAGAAACAATCCTAGTTCCAATGGCATGTTGAAGCGGGGCAACTTCGTTTGTCGGTCGAGTGCGACGCGTGAAATGTCGTGGATGCCATACTTGCATTCGCGAATGATTCTGACGATTTTGCTGTAGCGAACTTCTCCGGCATCATCCTCCTCGAGAGCTGATCGTACGATAAAGCCAGAGTCGTACACGGCGAACATCAGCGCGCGAAGCATCGGACGATATGCAATATCGAACGGGCAATTAATAAACACGCTTATACCATAGCGGTCGGAGCTCGTCATCGTGTACGTTTACTTGCGTCCGGGCGACTCCGAGTCGCGGAGTAATTCTTTCAATGTTCTACGAGCTGTAGTGGGCTCTACGTAGATGCCTGGACTGTCTGCGCTCTTAATTGTTCTGACATTTGGAAGACTGATTTGATCGTCAACGTCTCCGGCCGCTATAATAGCAGCCACATCGTCGCTGCCGATCTGCTGCGCCTCCAACGCGCTGCGAAGCACGCGCAGAAGCCTGTCGATCCTCTTGTAAAGCTTCTTCTGATCTATTCCGAGGCGCGCGGCAATTTCGGGCACCTTCAAACCGCTGAAGTATCGCAGCTGGAGAATGGTTTGTTCCTCTTGATCAAGCTGAGATATGACATTCCTGACAATTCGCCCAATCTTCTCAACTTGCCCTTTTCGCTCCGATGTGCCGATTTCATCGGGAAGTTCGATCATCGCGAGATCAACTGGCCGATTACCGCTGCCGTAGTCTGACCTCTCCATCGACTCGTCACCGCCATTGATATCTACGTCGGCTTCGTCGCCAAGAGAAACGGCGATGCGCTTCGAACGATGAGGCAGCCTGAGGTAGACCGTTTCCAGTTCCTTTCGAACGCGAGCGGGATCGCGGTCGCGGTCGGGGGCGAGAAGCTGTACGGCCTCGTCGAATGTGAAACCATCTCGCTCGATTAAACGTTCAAGAGTCACGGCGGTGTCGCCGAGACGCCTCGCCTCTGCAGAGGGCCGCCACTTTCCCCAGGCGGAGATTCGGTAGTCGGCAAGAAGCCTGTGGATAACAGTTGCGAGATAAGTGGTCAGAGACGATCGCCCCTGGAACTTTCGAATGATGGCGTAATCGTCCTCGATGAGTAGTAGCTTCACAAGCGAGGCAAACTCCTCGGTGTCTGCCTGTGAGAGGCGGTTACGGCGCGCAACAAACGCGGTGATACGCTCGATTAGCGGAAGGTTTGATAGAAACAGATTTTCTGGGTCCATGACGGTTGCACGCGTGATGATCGCGTGAATCATACGCTGGTTTTCGCGACAATCGACAATCGCGTGCGGCGCTTCTGGAGTCGGCCCGGGAGGTCGCGGTGCGCCTTCTCGTGCGCCTAACGCTTCGCGTTAAGCTGTGCGGCCAGGGCCCACGTGCCGAAGCCGACGCGGCACGCCGCCTGCTGCCGTTGCGCCTGATGCGCTGCGGGCGGATGAAATGAGAAGGCCAACCTCCTCGGCGCAGTCGCAAGATTGCGCTGCATATTCAAACGCACTCGAGGTGCAAAGAAAGGAGATTGGCCGTGAGGAACTCTACCAGCACAGCAACCGGCAAGGCGAGGACAACAGCGAAACTCAGCAGGCAGCATGTAGATTGGAAGCACGTCGTGACGATCGGGATCGATGTCGGCGATCGGTTCAGTTACTACTGTGCGATCGACGCCGACGGCGCGATCGTGGCGCAGGGCCGCATGTCCACTACCGCTGGAGCATTCGAGCTGGAGCTGACCAGAGTTCCGCGTAAGACGATCGCCATCGAGGCAGGCGTGCATTCACCATGGATCAGTCGTCTTCTGACCAGGCTCGGTCACGAAGTGATCGTCGCCAACCCACGGAAGCTGCGACTGATTTATGTAAACCAGCGAAAGAACGACCGCGTGGATGCCGAGTATCTGGCGCGCGTTGCTCGTCTCGATCGGAAGCTGCTCGGTGCGCTCGAGCATCGAAGCGAGTTGGGACAGTCACACCTGTCCTTGATCCGCTCACGCGACACGCTGGTGCGGAGCCGCGTTCGGCTCATTCAGCACGTCCGCTCAGCCATCAAGTCAATGGGCGCCCAGGTACCGTCTTACACGGCTCACGCCTTCCACAAGCGAATCGGCAAGGTGCTTCCGGAACAGCTGCGTGACGCGCTGCTGCCGCTGGTGGAAACGGTCGAGCATCTGACCGCGCGCATCGGTGAGCTCGACCGCAGGATCGAACGACTCGCGGAAGATCGATATCCCGAGACTGCGGTTCTAACGCAGGTGCACGGTGTGGGTCTGCTCACCGCACTGGCGTTCATGCTGACCATCGAGGATCCCCAACGCTTCGCTCGCAGTCGCAGCGTCGGCGCGTGGCTTGGGCTCACTCCCGGGCAGCACGATTCAGGGGAGAGTCAACCGCAACAGCGGATCACCAAAGAAGGAGATCACTACCTGCGCCGGTTGCTCGTTGGGTCGGCGCAGTACATCCTCGGCCGTTCGGCGTGGACTGTGATCTGCGCCGCTATGGCCTCGCCATCGCAGCACGCGGCGGCAAAAACGCGCGAAAGCGAGCGGCCGTGGCGGTCGCACGTAAGCTTGCAGTCCTGCTTCATCACCTCTGGCGCACCTTGGATGACTACGAGCCGTTTCGCAACAGCGAATCTCGACGCCAGGCTGCATAGAGCCTGACCAACGGACAAGAAACGAACCGAGCAGCGAAAGGAGAAGCGAGCACAGATCTGCCGCGAAAGCACAGCGTCGGAATCTCATCCGATCGACTGCGAGGCACGCCCTGGCGCCGGCTCACACCGGCAGACCGCCAAGCGGATTGCAGCGATCCGATGGAATGGATCTCAGCATGCACCGAGCTCCTTCAATGAGCTCACACAGAGTGCGGATGGAGGCATGGTCCACGACGTTTGCTTACACCGACGTGCTGGAGAACACTGAACGACAACGGTGCGGCCGCCACGTCGGCCGCTTGACAATGATGGCCTTCTCATGGAGGCGTGCCGCCGTGATTCTTGTGAGTTGACTAGCCGGCTCGGCCGCCGGCTTGGCCGGCGGGCCAGCGCCGGGCCGCATCAACTTCTAGCCGGAGTTAGGCGGACAACGTCGCTCCCAGCGCAACCATTTCACCTGAAAGTGCAAAAGTAGTAATGATCTTCGCTAGAAAGGCGGCGACTTCGAACTCTTTGTGTGTGAAAGGCGTCCCCTCCAGCCTTCGGACACTATTTGTGAAGTGATGCAACCGGCCTCGCGTACGGACCAGGAATCTCGCGGCTCCAGTTTCGTCGAGCGCAAGCTCACCCGCTGCAAACGCGGCTGTGACCCGTGCATACATCCCTGGCTGCTCGCGGCCTGCCGCGGCCAACGAGGCGATAACGGCGTTTCGAAACGTCGACGAGTCGGTAAATGCCTTCTCGACAAGCCGGTTCTTTGTATTTCCCTGTCCGTATAGGCCTTCGAGCACAAAGTAGAAGCTTACGAACGCCGATATAAACCTGAATTGATCGTATTCGGCAAGCCCTTCGCGATAAAATGATAGTGGAACTGTCAGCGGAGCGAAGACGAATCGTGATTTAACAACATCGATGACCGCGTCCTCATCGGCCGGCATAGGCGCCCGCCGTCTTTCTTCTTTGGTCCCATAGCCGTAGACTTGAAACGCTTCACGCTCCGCAGCTGTCTCTCGTATCAGCTCGAAATGCGGCCACTCCCACATGATCCGGCAGAGAGGGAATCGAAAGCTGAGCTGTGACTCGAGTGCATGGAATTCCGCACGTATCTGGGCGACTAGTTCGTCGTCCATCTCGAATACGACGGTCGACGTTGGCTCCGGATGCGTCGTGTCCATCGTTGTTCGAAACCGCTCCGGCTTTCTGATGGGAGCGACGATGGCTATTCGCGTGAGCAGACCGTCGCTGCCCGGTATGAACATGTACTCGAAGTTATCTGGGGCAAGTTGGGTGGTCCTGACAGTAACGGCGCGATCGAGCTTCATGACGCTTTGCACATCGCAGTCGACTCGTAACTTCATTCGCCGATTTTACTTTGGACCCGACCTTTTGTTCCGCCTGACGTCCTTGGTGTAAGCTGTGCGGCCGGTCCCGCGTGCCGAAGCGCGAGCGGCGCGGCGCTTGCCGCCAATGACGTGAAAACACCGAGTGGCGAACTGCAACCGCCGTGACGCCGTCACGCTGGCGACGATGTAGGCAGCTCGTCTGCCGGGCCGAAGCCGGGGCCGCACCAGCTTCACACCAAAGTTAGGCCGTCAACTCTTGCCGTCGTCGTGGCAGGGCCCACGGTAGTCCGAGTGTATGGTATCTACAGCGCTTAAAGCCTCCGAAACTGAGCGATCCAAACGAGCCGCGCGCCAGTTTGACCCAGTAAAGATGAACGAGATCTTGCGCAGAGTGTCCGTGTAGTTATTACGCTGATCACCCAACTCGCCATCAGGTGCTAGAACGAATCTTGTCTGCGCGAATGTTTCAACAGAACTCCAAGCCCCGCCGCCGCTGGTTGTCGGGAACGGCTGCACCTCACGCACTCGAGGGACGGGAATTATTCCGAACCCTCCAAGCGGGGAAAGCTTAGCGCCTGACAGATTCGCGGATCGCAGCGACACATTCAATACTTGAATATTCGCCATGACGTCGTCCGGGTAGATTGGCAATAAGGGATGACGACTGAAATTAACGCTGCGAAGATCGGCGCATGTGAAATCTGGACCCTCTATTGTATACCTTTCCTGAGAACCGGGCTGAGGTCGTTCGGTGCGATACAGTTGCTGCATTACATAGTTGCGATGCCGGTTCGCAGCCGAATCGTCGAAGGAAAGGCTGATATTTGCATTTGTGAGTATGGCATCTCTAAACCGTGTACCCGCCAAGTCTGCATCCTTAAACGACGAATGGGTAAGCTTTGCGCGACTGAAATCCGTCCACGCAAGTATCGCATCATCAAATGATATCCGCTCCAGGGTAAGATCAGTCATGTCAGTCGCTGAGAGATACGCTCTCGACATATCCGAGGTACGAGCACCCTTTTTTAGCAAAACAACTATTGCCGAGGCGACCGTGAGCGCACGCGATTCAACGCTTGCGTGAGGTGGTGTTTGGTACGCGCTCTGCCGACGGGTATTCCACAGGTCGCCTTCATGTACAAGGCCACGACTTACGGTTACAAGCGACTTAAGCGCCACGTTGAGCTCAGAGAGTGGAACGTCGGTAACCTCGATCCGCTGCATGGCAGCTACTATCGCGTTTCTGACTGTGACGGACTCTTCAAGTGCTAAAGCATTTGTCAGCACCTGTAACACCTGCGGAGCATACTCGGTATCGTGGGAGAAAAATGAACTGAGAGACACGACAGCAGCCAGTCGAGAGGCCGGGTTTGAGTTACCCATTAACGACAGTGAACGATCTAAACGCTCCTCAATTCGAACCCTACGGGTCGACGCCTCAGAGCCAAACCATTGGTAGGCAGAAATGAGAAGTCCGAAAACGGCGGCTACCCCAGTTACCAGCCCGCCGAGAGCGGCGTAGCCACGCAGTCGCTCATGTTTCTGGTGCTGAGTCGATAACTGGAGTGCCGCGATCTCCGCTTCAAGGCGAAGCTTGGCGACTCTCGCTCGCTGCTCGTCTTCGTCAAGAGCAGACCGTCGCGACGACGCGTCAGGCCTCGATCGGAATAGCGACCACATCTTTGAATCATACATAAAACTCTGATCGGTCTAACTTTAATTGAAATGTGGCATAAGCCGTGTTTCTGCGGCTTAGCGCGCGTGCCATATCGGCAAGGGTACCCGTGTTATGCGACTCATGGCGTGTCGAGGGGGCTGCGGACTCCGCGGGCGCCGTGGCGCAGGACGTGGGTGTAGATCATTGTGATCGAAACGTCCCGGTGGCCCAACAGCTCCTGTACCGTCCGGATGTCGTGCCCGCGCTCGAGGAGGTGGGTGGCGAAGGAGTGCCGGAAGCTGTGACAGGTGGTTCGTTTGGCGATCCCGGAGGCAAGCGTCGCTCCGCTGACCGCGCGCTGCACGGCGGTTTCGTGAAGGTGATGCCGACCCTTCCCGCCCTTCGCGGTCCCGCCACCGCCTCGTCGCGGGAAAAACCCAATGCCACCGCGAATGCCTGGGCGCTGACGGTAACTTGCGGGCGATCGCGTCCGGCAACCACGTCTCTCCCCATCCGCGCGCAAGGTCCTCCTGGTGGACCAGCCCGGAGTCAATTTGAGTGGCTCGGAACTCAACGTCGGGTTCGCGGAACTCGATTTGAGTGGTCCGGAACTCAACGTCGGGTTCGCGGAACTCGATTTGAGTGGTCCGGAACTCAACGTCGGGTTCGCGGAACTCGATTTGAGTGGTCCGGAACTCAACGTCAGTCTCGCGGAACTCAACGTTGAGTGATCCGGAACTCAACGTCGGTTCCGCGGAACTCAATTTGAGTGGTCCGGCACTCAACGTCAGTCTCCCGGAACTCAATTTGAGTTGTCCGGAACTCAATTTGAGTGGTCAGGAACTCAACTTCAGTCTCGCGGAACTCAATTTGAGTTGCCGGGAACTCAACTTCGGCTTCGTGGCAGCCTTTTTCGGCTTTTCCGGACTTAATGTATCGATATCGATACCATCGGCGCTGTTTCGTATTAAACACCACACGTATGGACCTTGATTTTGTAGATTGTGGTAGCCTTGCCACGATGATGAGACAGAAACACGCTCGGGCGCTCAAGAGCGCCGCCGGCTCTTGCCGGGACCGTCGCCGACCGCAAGGCCAGCGGCCGGACGCGTGGGTCCGTCCGCTCAGGCGCGTGAACCACGCGATCGACGCATCCGTTCGCGTGCTCTGCTCCAGCCTGCGCACAGCCGCCGCCGCCAGCCGCCGCGCGCCCTGGCGGCCGGTCCGG
>Ga0070675_100000017_pt1 | contig 180937 bp, 126 predicted proteins | sample KBSM43metaG_FD_65343 | JGI IMG/M metagenome (GOLD analysis project Ga0070675, IMG submission 65343) | Miscanthus rhizosphere microbial communities from Kellogg Biological Station, Michigan, USA - KBS M4-3 metaG | ecosystem: Host-associated > Plants > Roots > Rhizosphere > Soil ... | reverse complement strand
GGCCATCGTCTTCACATTGCCAGACCCGTCGTACGCGTAGGTTCCCGTCGTCCACGTGCTGCCGCTGTCGGGCTGCAGGATTCCCGGTCGCTGCACGGACAACTCCTCGACCGATGCCACTCGCGGGTAATTCCGAATCACACCTATCGCCGCATCGCCGGCCTTCAGAATGAATCGCGCTCCTTCGCCGTCGGAACCGGGCTCGATCTCGCCGCGGGTCACCGTGGCGATCTGCCGTCCGATGGCCCGAGCGTCCTCGCCCGGAAGCAGCCTCAATGTCACCTCGTACCGGCCCGCGTACGTCGTCGCGCAGGGCATCACCGCGAGAACCCAAAAAAGCGTCAAACGCAGCCTCGAGCTCATCGAACCGCTCCCTGCAGTTCCGTCATATCCACAGCATAAATCACCGATCGCCGGGCGGCAGGCCACGTGTACGAAACCGGAGAAAGCGACAACTGAGCTCGTGCCGCATCGATTGCGTTACGCAACTCCTGAACATGCGCGGCGAAGACCGTGGCGTGCGGTCCCACGCCGGCAGAAAACGCCGGCGTGGCGTTTGGTCCGAACGCACGCCGATACAGCGACGTCGCCGCCGTCCGCAATTGCGTCATGTGAATCGCGGCAATGACCGTTTGCCTCGGAACGACCGGGTCGAACATCACCGTCGTCGCCAGATCGTACACAGAACCCGATTTGGCGCTGCCCTTCACGGCGCGCACCCTATAGATGATCGCCTGGTCGGACGGCGCAAACGCGTCAGCATACGAACGGTCCTGGGCAGACGTCGTGGTGTAAATCTTGTCGGTCTCCCGGTAAATCTCGAAGCGATCGGCAGATCCGGAGAACTGCCAGGTCAGGTTGACTCGCGTCGACGATACCGCGGTGGCGACCAGGTTCGTCGGCGCGGGCGGCGGTACGTCGGCGGTCACCGTCACGGTTGCCGTGTCGCTGGCGGAGCACCCGTATGCGTCAGTCGCGTTGATCGTCAGCGTCGTCGTCGTTTCGGATGACGTCACCGCATGCTGGGCCGGAGAAGAGGTGACATTGCTCTGAACGAATCCGTCCGGCCAGGAAATGGTCCATGGCGATACGCCGGTGAGTACAGCGACGAGGTTCACGCTCGTATTCGCCGTCGTCGTGACGTCATCGACTGCCAGAAAAGGCGCGATGGCCACCGTCCGCGCGCTGCTCCCCGTGCATCCGCCGGCGCTGACCTGCACGCTCAGGCTGATGCTTCCGGAGCAGCCGGCTCGAAACGTGATCGCGTTGGTACCCATGCCGCTCAGCACCGTCGCCCCATTGACCGTCCACGTATAAGTGGCGCCGCTGCCCGCCGCCGGGACCGACGCGGTCAGCGTACCCGACACCGAAACGGTCGATGCGACAGCGATGGTCGCGTCGGGCGGCGAACACTGGCCGCCGGTTGCCGTGACTGTGGCAACACGGCTGTCCACGGTACATGAGCCATTACTGACACGGACCCAGTATGTAGAGGTCTGGTTGACCTGGATGGTGAGCTCTGAAGCCGTTTGTGCGGACAGCAGCGATTCTCCCTGGAACCACTGATACGTCGACCCCGCGGGGGCCGTCACGCTAATGCCGGCCTGCGATCCGGCGGCGACAGTCTTATCGACAGGGCCGGAGATGACCAGATCGGCGCAATAATTCGTTACGGAGATCGAACCGGGGCGGGGCATGGCGCCGTCAAGAGTCTGCGTGTACAGCGGGCCGTCGCTGTTGTTCGCATTCCGTGCCTGAACCGTCTTCACCATTCCGTTGGGATGGTAAGTAATTCCGGACGTCCCGGTGTATCCCGAAACCCCGGCGAGAAAACCGTTCTGATACTGGTTCGTGACCGTTCTCGCGGGGCAGAGCAAACACGTGGGGTACTCGATGGTCTGGATCTCTCCCAGGGCGTCGTAGGTATATTTATCGGTGAACGTATCACCCGGAATCAAGGTGGTCTTCTTTTCCGATAACCGGCCGTCCGTATCGGAGTACGTAAAGACCTCTTGAACAGTCGGGGCGTCGACGCCGAGGATCGTGTTCGGGTGGTACCGAACCGCAGTGGTGACCTTCCCGTCTCCGGCGGCGGTTTCATCGTAAGTCAATTCCTTGAGGGGCGTACCGTCCTGCAGCACCTTCCGAACGCGGCCGGCACGATCGTACTGGAACTCCGTCTTGATGCTTCCGCCGGTCTTCGGAATGGTCCGGCTCACCACGTTGCCGCGGGCATCGTATTCGTACGACGTGGTACCGGATTCCGGATGCTCCTCGGAAGTCAGCAGGCCCCGCCGGTCGTAATTGAACTTCCGGGCCGGTTGCGTCGTCCCCTCGCCGGCCATCTCCACCCGGATGAGCCTGTCCGCATAGTCGTACGTATACGTCGTGACAGGTGGGGTACTGCCGTCGGAGTTTTCCGTCACCTTGTACAGCCGGCCGGCGCGGTCGACTTCCTCGGTGACCGAAATCGGGGTTTCACCGGCGGACGTCGCGATCTTCTGCTTGCGCTTCGTTTCCCGCTGGCCTTTGTACGTAAATTCGACCGTCGATTGATCGGCATTCGTGATCTTGCCGACGCGTCCGAACGCATCGTAGTCCGAGAAAACGGTTTTCCCGGCCGACGGCGCACCTGATCCGGCTTCCGAAACCGAGGCGCGCCGTCCCAGGCCGTCGTAAAGGGTCTCTCGGACGCTCCACGTGCCATCCGGCATCAGTTTCTTCTCGCGAGCGATCCGGCCCAGAGCATCAAACTCCCATTCGTCCTTGACCGTGCTCGCACCCAAGGTCCGGCTGGCCGTCACCTTCGCCGGCTCCGTCTGGGATGCCGGCGTGTATACGTAACTCGTCGCGACCTCTCCCGGCGGCGTGACACTCTTGAGCCGCCCTCTGGCGTCGTAGAGATAGGTCGTCTCATTCCCGGCGGTATCGCGGCCCGCGGAGGCAACGCCGGTGTTTCTGTCCAGGGTCAGGTCGACCGAAAGAAAGTCATCATCCCCGAGCAGTTTCTCCGTATAGCTCAGAGGACTGTATGTCCTGCGGATGCTGTACACGCTCGCCGCCGGCAGCGCCATACTACAGTCCGCCGACGTACCGATGGACTGCGTATCCCCTCCGAAAGACTCCTCTTTGGCGACATATCCGGCCGCGTCCGCCGTGTACACGACCAGCAGATCATGTTCGAGCGGAGTGGTCTCGCTCGACAGGGCCCGCCGTCGGGTTTGAAAGCCCGTGTTCTGCTCGAAACAGTCCTGATGGACTGCTTTGACGCCGTCCTCGAGCGAGTAGCCCGAGGCGAACATCCCCAGCAGCCATTTCGCGCCCGCGCCGAGTCCGATGTAGCCGCTGGCACGCGTTCCACCAGGTCCCAGAGCATAGGTTCCGGCGGAGACGTTGAAGTTCGTGTAGGTTTCCTTGACGTTGCCTGATGCAAAGTTCCCGGCCGTCTTCTGCTTCCGGTAATGACCGAGCCCATCGAACTCCGAGAAATCCGTTGCGGCATATTTCGGACTCGTGTCGCCGGCCGGTATGTCGGTCAGGTAGGTCGTACGCTCGGATGCGACCCGGCGATTCCGTTCTTTCCAGCAGGGAGTGTTCCAGACGCACGCGTTCGGGTTCGGGTGGGCCTCATCATACGGCTCGACATAATCCATTTCGTACCGGACGAACTGCGCGCGCTCGGCCGCCGTATTACAGCCGCTCGATGGGTTGCAATCGTAGGTCAAGCTGGACAGAAAACGCCCCGTGACGGCGCTGTCGGGATTGGAGATGCCGGTCACCGTTCCGGTCGTGAACGGAAGCCCGAATTGCTCGGTGTCGGCGGTGATGAAATAACTGTCCGTTCTGACATCCGGAAATGCATCCGCAGGCTGAGCATAGGAATCGACGGTCGTTTTGGCGTATCCCGTCGCCTGCGACGGATCGTAGTCGTAGAGAGTCTTCTGAATGGTCGCCGCCGTGCCCCCGGCCCCGGGCACGGTGACCAGCTTTTCGCGGACCGCATTCGTCAGACCGTCCGGAGCTGTCCAATCGAAATTGAGAGTCTTGTACTTCCATTGAATCGCCCCCAGCGTCGGCAGCGTCGCGGAGAGCAGCGTGCCCGTACTGTTGTCACAGGGCGATCCCAGCGCCGGGTTGTTGTACGTGAAGGAGTAAGTCTCGCCGAGCGGCAGCACGACCGAGGAGAGAAGCTGAACGGTCTGGGTGACCGAGGTATTCGAAGCGTGGCACGGCCGCGCGAGCTCGGTCGTCGTCCGTTTCAACGTGTAGGTCGCAGTGCCCCCGCCGAAAGCCGCCAGAGTCAGCACCACGTCGGGATTGGTGCCGGTCTGAAACGCCACCGTATGCGAGCGTCCGGTGGTGTCTGTAATCGTCCATTGATTCGCCGTCGCCGTATCGATCTTGACGTAATTGGCCGTAGGTACGCCATTGGCGTCGGGCGCGGAGAATCGGTGGTAGATGTAATCGGGGGGGTATACCGTTCCGGCGGTCGTACCGGAGCTCACGACGAAGCGCTGCATCGTTCCATCCGGAAACTCGACGAGCTTCGTCGTGGCGTTGATGTCCTTCATGCGAAGGTAGCTGCCGTCGCGCGTGTAACGCACGGCGGTGTCGATCGGGTCGCAGTCCGTCGTGACCGCCCCCGCGCACTTCGGATCGTGCAGCGTGCGAAAAAAGAGGTGCTCGCTGCCGTCGGGCGTCCGGTATTTCCACATCGAAGCGGCGACCGAAAACTCCCCGCTGGTCTTCGGTTCCACCAGCTCGCCGAACGTGAGACGCCATCCGGGAGCGATATTGTCATCGCGCATGTCGAACGGAACGCGGCACTGGTCGCCGTCTTTACCGGCGCAGATTTCCGTCGCCGTCCAGATATCTCCCGCATAACGCAGCACGAAGCCGTAGGACAGCCCGGCAGAAACGGGATAGCTCGGACCGAGAGGGACGGTCAGGATTAGATTGCCGTTGAACAGATTGACGGAATCGAATCCGTTGAACTGATAGACGGCGTCCGCTTTGAAGCCGCGCTCCGTTGCCGGATGCTGGGCGATCGCGGCCGGCACCACCAACAGGAGCAGCAGCAGGAGAATGGCGATATGGGAGCAGCGAGCTCTCTTCATTCGGTCTCCCTCATGGCGTCACGCGGACATCGAACGTGTCGAGCCGGAACAGATCCACGGCCACCACGATGTCGCCGGGCCTGAAGTCCTCGGGCGGCGCGGCGTCCGAGTCGACGGCCTGCATCGACGGGAGCGCCGAGGAGAGTCTGCCGTCGAATCGTCCATCGCCGTCGTCCGGCTCGCCGTCGTAGAGAACGGCCGACCATGCGCCGACGCCTGGCCGCACACACCAGAAGGCCATCGATTTCGCCGCCCAGTCGATCCCGGCACGCCGGCCGTTACCCTTGCCGTGAATCGACGCCGCGGGAAGCGGAAGGCGGTGCACATGTTCGGGACGCGGCGTGTCGAAGGCGCGATCGCCCGAGCTCATATCGACGACGATCCAAACGGATTCGTCTCGCAGCGGCTTGTCGAGCGCGAGCCTCACCACCCCGTCGTTGTCGTCGTCGGTTACCGCCGAAGTGCGCGTGATGACGCGAAAGCGATAGGCCAGCGGATCGTGACTGACCGTCATCCAGACCGTCTTCGCGCCGGGCGTCACTCCGGAGGCGACGATCGCGCCCGGTTCGAAACGAAGCTTCATCGCGGCGAACGACGGCAGGGCACTCAGCATCAATGCCGCGCCGAGGAGGTAACGCTTCCATCCTCCCCGGACGAGTCTCGATGTCGTCATGATCACCTCGGGGCCGGCGGCGGCGGCACCACGATCGGCCCGGGATCCGGATCGCAGTCGCCGATGCGCTTCGCGGTATGGATCTGGCGAACCGTGCCGCTGTCGGTCGTCACGACGACGACGCCTTCGTAGTGATCGGCGGCATAGGTGAACTCGACATCCGAGGCTGTCTTACCCTTGCCGCAGTTGGTCTTGTATTTCAGCACGTTCCCATGCAGTGAGCCGACGGTCTGGCAGTCGTCGGTCGATTTCCATTTGGGTGGCTCCGGACGCTCCGCTTCCGCGCTCGAGATGCAGATTTCCGTGGTCATCGGCGAGGTCTCGATCGGAGCCACGGTCTTGATGGTGATTTCCCAACGCCCGGGCGTGAGCACGCCCGCATGCAGCGGCAGCGACAGAAGCGCGGCGCAGGTCGCAAAGAGGATCGTTCGCAGACGAATCATGTTGTTCTCCAATTTCCTGATTACTGCAGGCTGAGAAGGACGAGAATCTCGCCTTCGCCTCGGTCGAGCGGCTCCAGGGCCTTGCCCACCACCGTGCCGGGACGGTGAATCGCCACTCCCTGAATTTCCATGGGCACCGATTTCATCGCGACGCCGGGCTTTCCGCCCGTCACGAGGAGATCCCCGATCGCGATCGGACCGGCGGAAGCGTCGACGTGCACACGCACGCGTCCGGTCGTGGCGATGAGAACTTTCGAGGCGCCGGCAACACCGAGCGCGATGCCCGGCTGCGCGGAAACGACACCGGCCACCGACGTATCGTAAGAACGCGTCGAGGCGACGACGTGATTCACGTGCTGGCGATCGAGGACGACCACAGTCCCCGGTGTCAGCGCGTCGACAGAGGGAACCCACTCCGCCAGATCCTGATATTTCGCCGCCAGATTGCCGTTGACGGTGAGGTCGCCGGCAACCGTCACCGCGCCGCCGAACGTCGACACCCCCGTCCCCTCGACACGCAGGCGCGTCGCATCCGCCGCCGCACCGACCACGACGTCCGTGTGCGAGTCCTTGTTGAGATAGAGCGCGGTGCCGGTGCTGTTGATCACCGGCTGAGTCAGCGCGCCGATCTGCAGATTACTGACGCTGATCGTGCCATTCAGGGCCATGTCCAGCATCACGCTGCCCGGATACGCCGCATTGTCGCGGAACTCGGCGACGCCGCCGGTGGTGGTCTCGATCCGTAAAGGCAGGCTGTTCCTGATGTGCAGCGCCGCCGTTGGATTCGTGACCCCGATGCCTACAGTGCCGCCGAAATAGTTGCGGTCATCGGGGCCGACCTGAAAGACCCCGTATCCGTTCGTGGCGGCGATGTCGTAGACATACAGGCCGAAGCCGTCCGTAACGACGTTCGGACCGCCGTAAATCGAGACATACGTGCCGATCGCGGTCGTGACCTTTGGGTTGGAATTCGGCGCGGCGCAGCAAACGCCGGCGCTGACTTCATTGGCGATGGCCTGTCTGAGCGTTCCCGACCGACTCCAGGAAGCGGCGTTATTGCCGATGAGTATTCCTTGATTCTCCGTCGCGCTGGTGTTGTAGGCGTTCGCGAGGAACGCGCGGCTCGCGGCGTTCGGATCGGTATTGTTCCAATTCAGCCAGAGCACGCTCGCCAGTCCAACGCCCGTGGGCGAGGTCTCGAGAACGCCGAAACGGGTGGCCGGGCTGCCCACGGAATCCGTGGAATTCACCGCGATCTTGCCGTCGCCGAGAATCCGCATGCGCTCCACGCCGTTGGTGGAGAAAAGCATCGGGCCGTTCGAGCTGTGCCACAACTTGAAGGCATTGGGGACATCCCCTGCCGAGTCCGTGCTCGTGATCTTCGACTGAACGACGGTCGCCGCACTATTTTTGAACTCCACCGAAGCCTGCTGGCCCGCAGGAGGGATGACGGTGACGTTCTGAGCGAAGGTGGATAGTGCCACCACCAGCGACAAGAAAACCGCGGACAGAAAACGCATACAGTCTCCATGTCTGCGGTTTTACGTATTACGCAGACAAAAAAAAGAGCGGCCCCTTCTGCTGAAGCGCAGAACTCGACGCCGCCCCGTAATTCTAATTGTTAGAGTTTCGACCTGCGAAAAATGAGCGAGCAGAATGGACTTCTTGCCGCTCTCAGTCAAGAACTTTTTTTTATTTTCTGTTAGGCAGCCGCGACTCCACGCCCAGTTCCTTCAGCAGCGCGTCGGCGTGGTCGACGGCGTCCATGATCCAGAGCGCGTACTGCATGTCGACGTGGATCGAGCGCGTGTCGGCTTCGTGGAAGAGGAAGTCGGCGTCGATCGACTCGTAATTGCCGTCGAACAGCAGGCCCACCAGCTCGCCGTTGGCGTTCAATGTCGGCGAGCCGGAGTTGCCGCCGGTGGTGTCGCAGGTGGAGAGGAAGTTGACCGGCACGTCCTTCAACTCGGGATCGAACCAGGGAACGCTGTTGTGCTCGTCGGCGGCCGCGGCGAGGAGCGGCTTCGGACTGGCGAACGGCTCCTCCCCTTTCTCTTTCTCGAGCACGCCGCGCAACGACGTCTGCGGCGTGTACCAGGTCGCGTCTTTCGGACGATAGCCGGCCACGCGGCCGAAGGTGATGCGCAGCGTGGAGTTGGCGTCGGGATAGAGCGGCGTGTTGCCGCTGATGTTGCTCAGCAGCTCGAAGTAGCGCGGGCGGAGCCGGGACATGGCGCCGCTCCAGGCCAGCTCGCGCTGATCGCGCGCGTCGAGGAGCGGCAGCAGCGACAGCGCGAAGTCGACCATGGCGTCGCCGCGCGCGCGGAGCTGCGCCGACGACTCGGTGAGCATCTTCGCGCGCTCCTCCTGTGAGGCGACCTTCGTCGCTCCGTAGAGGCGCTCGACGAGCGCATCGACGTTTCCGGCGGACGCGATGGCATCGTCGACCGGCTTGATGCGCTGCCCGGCCGGCAGCTTCTCCGCCTCGCCGAGCAGGTACCGCAGAATGGCCCGGTCGCTCCGCGGCTCGATGGTCCGCTGCGCGCGCGTCGAGCCCTGCAGCAGCGCCGGCCACTCGCGCTCCTGATACCTCGCCAGCCGTTCGATGTCCTTCTTCGGCCGCTCGGTGGCGACGCGGGCGATGGTGTACGCCTGCACGAGCAGCTGCGAACCGCGCCCGGTGAGCCAGTCGAGGATCAGGTCGCGCTCGCGCGTGCTCGACTTCTCCGCATTCAACTTTGCGATCGCCTCGAGTGGAGCGGCGGGCTTTAGCCCGCCGTTGCCGTTCGGCGGGCTAAAGCCCGCCGCTCCACTCATGCTCTTCTCGCGCTCGAGCCGCGACTCGAGAATCTTGTCCTTCGCGAAGCCGGCGCTGACGCTCTGGTAGTTCTTCAGCGCGTTGGAGTAGCCCTCGATGCGCCCGGAGTTCTTGATCTGCGCGTCGCGGTCGTTCTTCCCCGCCTCCTCCATCAGCCGCACGGCCTCGGCGTAGTAGCGGATGCTCGTCGGATAGACGAACTCCTGGTAATTGCGGACCTCGTCGGCGGTCTTGTAGCGGAACGTGCGGCCCGGATAGCCGGCGACGAGGACGGCGTCGCCGTCGTTGATGCCGGTCGTGGCGACCTTCAGCCAGTGCGCCGGCTTATACGGCTTGCCGCCGGCGTACGCACGGAGGAACGCGAAATCGCCGGTGTGGCGCGGCCACTCGAAGTTGTCGATCTCGCCGCCGAAGTCGCCGACCATCTCCGGCGGCGCGTAGACGAGGCGGACGTCGCTCAGCTCCATGCGCGTAGTGCGGTGGTACTTCGAGCCCTCGAAGAAAGAGGCCACGGCGCAGCGCACGCCGCCCGGCTTCTCGCACTCGGCGACGAGCTCTTTCTCGCGGTGGTCGAGCATCCGCGCCCGCTCGGCGTCGCCGGTTCGGTCGTCGACGCCGCCGGTCATGCGCGCGGTGACGTCTTCGATCTTCGTCGTGACCCAGACCTTCGTGCCCGGCGCGGCCGGCAGTTCTTCCTCGCGCGTCCGCGCCAGAAAACCGTTGGCGATGAGATCGCGCTGCGGCGTCGAGTTGTGCTGCACCGATCCGAACGCGCAGTGATGGTTGGTGACGATCAGGCCGTCGGGCGAGACGAAGGAGGCCGTGCAGCCGGGAATCTGCACCACCGCGCCCATCGGATCGCCGGTGAGATCGGCCAGCCGCGCCGGATCGATCCTGATCCCGAGCTTCTGCAGCTCCCCCGCGAGCCGCGGCATCTGCTGCGGCATCCACATGCCTTCATCGGCGAAAACGGGCAGGGCGAAGAGGAAAAGGAGGAGGAGCGGCTTTCTCGACAGCTTTCTCGACATGCGGACGGCAGAACCGAACCGCGTTAAACTCGCTTCCCACTTTTGGAGGTCACCATCACATGGGCTTCTTCGACAACCTGAAAAACCAGATCGGCTCCCAGTTCATCGAGATCATCGAGTGGCTGGACGACTCCGACGACACCCTGGTGTACCGCTTCCCGGTCTACAACCAGGAAATCAAGATGGGCGCGCAGCTGACGGTGCGCGAGAACCAAGCCGCGATCTTCATCAACGAGGGCGAGGTCGCGGACATCTTCAAGCCCGGCCGCTACGAGCTGTCGACGCAGAACCTGCCGATCCTGACCACGCTGCGCGGCTGGAAGTACGGGTTCCAGTCGCCGTTCAAGGCCGAGGTCTACTTCTTCAACACGCGGATCTTCACGGATCTGAAGTGGGGAACCTCGAATCCGGTGATGATGCGCGACGCGGAGTTCGGGATGATCCGCATCCGCGCCTTCGGCACGTACGCGCTGCGCATCTCCGATCCGAAGGAGTTCTTCAAGACCGTGGTCGGGACGCAGGGCCTGACGACCACCGACGACATCCTCGGCCAGCTGCGCTCGACGATCATCAGCCAGCTCTCCGACATCATCGCCGAGTCGAAGATCGCCGCGCTCGACCTGGCGTCGAGCTATCGCGAGCTCTGTACGCTGGCGCAGAAGGAGCTCACGCCCGCGTTCGCGAGCTTCGGCCTCGAGCTCTCGCGCTTCAACATCGACAACATCTCGCTGCCCGAGGAAGTCGAGGCCGCGATCGACCAGCGCACGAAGCTCGGCGTCCTCGGCGATCGCCTCGGCCAGTACGCGCAGATGCAGACCGCGGAGTCGATCAAGATCGCGGCCGCGAATCCCGGCGGCCTCGCCGGCGCCGGCGTCGGCATCGGCGCGGGCATGGCCATGGGACAGGCGATGGGAGGAGCGTTCAATGCGCCTCCCCCGCCTTCCGGCTCCGCCGCGCCTCCTCCGCCTCCGGGCGGCGGTGCCGCGAGCGCGCCGCGCTGGTCGTTGGCCATCGACGGCAAGACCTACGGGCCGTACACCGATGACGCGCTGAAGTCGATGGTGCAGAGCGGCCAGGTCGCCGCGTCGACGCAGGCCTGGCGTCCGGGCGCCTCGGGCTGGGCAGCGATCGATTCGTATGCGGAACTGGGGATCGGCAGCGGCGCGATGCCGCCGCCTCCGCCGCCGCCGGTGAAATGAGCGCAGACGCAGCACTCAAGACGAAGGTCCGCAAGTTCCCGTGCGAATCGTGCGGCGCCGACCTGCGCTGGGAGCCGGGCGTCACCCGGCTGAAGTGTCCCTACTGCGGGCACACGAAGGAAGTCGCGCGCGCGGGCGGACCGATCGCCGAGCGCCCCGTCGACGTCGCGCTGCGCGCGCCGCGCGATCTCGGGTGGGGCGCGGAGCGGAAGGTCATCGTCTGCAAGCGCTGCGGCGCGCACACGACGCTCGATCCGCTCGTCTCCGCGAGCGCGTGCGCGTTCTGCGGCACGACCGCGGTCGTCGAGGCGCCGTCGAATCCGAACGTCGTGCGCCCCGAGGGGCTGCTGCCGTTTCACATCGCCCGCGACGTCGCCCTGCAGTCCTTCCGCAAGTGGATGAGCGGGCTCTGGCTGCGGCCGAACGATCTGAAGTCATCCTCACGCATGACCGCGATGCAGGGCGCGTACATCCCCTTCTGGACGTTCGACGCCGCGACGAATTCGTGGTGGACCGCGGAAGCCGGCTATTACTACTACGTCGAAGTCGGTAGCGGGCAGAACCGGCGGCAGGAGCGGCGCGTGCGCTGGGAGCCGGCGGCGGGACAGGTGGAGCTGTTCTTCGACGACGTGCCGGTGCCGGCCTCGCGCGGCCTCGACTCCTCGCTCTGCCGCGACATCGAGCCGTACCCCACCGCGGAGCTGACGCCGTACGACCCGTCGTACCTCTCGGGCTTCCTCGCCGAAGAGAACGCGATCGACCTGCCGGAGGCGCTGGAGACGGCCAAGGACCGGATGCGCAACGAGATCCGCTCGGCCTGCTCGCGGGAGGTCCCCGGCGACACGCAGCGCAATCTCCAGGTCGAGACCCAGTTCTCCGCGTTGGCGTACAAGAACGCGCTGCTGCCGGTGTGGATCGCTGCGTACGACTACAAAGGCAAGCCGTACCGCTTCCTCGTCAACGGCGTGACCGGCAAAGTGAGCGGCGTCGCGCCGTGGTCGTGGATCAAGGTGACGCTGCTGGTGCTCACGATCCTCACGCTGGTGATGATCATTCTCTACATCGCCGAATCATGAGCGCCGCCGCGAAGAGCCTGTTCGCGTTCGCGATCTACCTCTTCATCCTCGGCATCGCCTTCATGATCGTCCCGCACGCCGCCGTCGCCCCGCTCGGCCTCGGCGCGGACGACATCTGGACGCGCGCCCTCGGCATCGTGGTGCTGGTCCTCGGCTACTACTACCTCGTCGCCGCGCGCAACGAGCTGACGGTGTTCTTCCGCGCGACGGTGATCGGGCGGTTCTTCGTGCTCGCCGCGGTGATCACGCTGATTCTCGCGCTGCACTCGCCGCCGATTCTGGTCGTATTCGGGCTGGTGGATGCGGCGTTTGGGGTGTGGACGTTGTTGGCGCTGCAAAAACTCTGAAATTTTCAGCGCGTTCGCTAAAAACACAGGCAGATAGGCTTCATGTCAAGCAATCTCGCTGAAACATGGCCTAAACATGCTTCACACTTCAGCGTATTCGCTTAAAAGCGAAGTGCAGAAGTCACAATGATTAGCAAACTCGCTTAAAATTCCAAGCACATTGCTTAGAACTCAAGCAAACTTGCTGAATCTTCAACAAAATATTGCTGACTCTTTAGCACGTTTGCTTAAGTTTAAAGTGCAAACCCCACAAACTTCAGCGACTTAGCTTAAAATGTGACACGCGATCGATCATTGTTCAGCATGTTCGCTGAAGGAGAAGAGCATGAGGCCACGTGAGTTCGGAGTGCGTTTGACCCAGTACCGCGAACGGAAGCAGCTCTCGATCACCGAGCTCGCCAACCGCATCGGCGTGGACTACATGCAGGTCTCCCGCTACGAAAAGGGGCAAAGCCTGCCGTCATTTGAAACCGCGATCGGGCTCGCGCAGGTTCTCGAGGTCTCCCTCGACGAGCTCGCGACCGGCAACGAGCCGCCCGAGCCCCCGGCGTTCAAGAACCAGCGCCTCTTCAAGCGCATGCGCGACCTCGACGCGCTCCCGGCCGACCGCCAGGAGCTCGCCCTCCGCGTCCTCGACACCGTCATCGCCGGCCACGAGCTGGAAAGCCTCGGGGAGCGGTTGCGGCGGTCATGAGGAGGAGCGGCTCCTCACGAGACGGGCTCCCCCACTCTGCAGCTATGCAACTCTGCATTATTTCTGGCATTTTGGACGGCACGAACCTACATTATCGATCCAGACCAACGGCTCGCCTGCGCCGATGTGGCGTCCTTGTCGGAGGATCGCATGAAGACGTGCTGGATCAGTATCTCCCTTGGCGTTCTCATCGGTGCCGCTCCAGGGCTCATTGCTCAGGAGCGCGCATTGTTGCCTCCCGCGGAGCTAGCGAAACAGGCCGGCTGCTTCGAGTGCCATGGCGTCGACAACAACGTCGTCGGCCCGGCCTATGCGGACGTCGCCGCGCGATACAAAAGCGACGATAAGGCGCGCGAACAGCTGATCGAGACCGTCAAGAAAGGCGGCAAAGGCAATTGGTCGCGCATCACCCGCGGCGTACCCATGCCTCCGCACTCTCCACGCCTCACCGATGAAGAGATCTCCCGCCTCGTGAACTGGATCCTCGGCCTCGAGTCCCGAAAGCAATAGGTGTGTTATGGGAATCGCAGCGACAACGGCGCGCCGCGGCGCGCTCATTTCGTGCGTCATCGCTTCGCTGTTTGCATTCGCGATCGTCGCGCAACCCGATGATCCCCCGCTGCAGGTGTTGAAGACCGGCCTCGGGGCCGGAACAGTCACCGGCAGCGGCATCAACTGCGGCACTATCTGCGACGGAAACTTCCTGACCACAGACACGGTGGTGCTCACCGCAAGCGCGGCCGTGGGATCGACCTTCACGGGGTGGAGCGGAGCCTGTTCGGGAACCGGAACCTGTACAGTCACGATGAGCGTGGCCCGCGCGGTCACGGCGAACTTCCAGTGGAACACGGCCATCACGCCGATCACCGACTTCTCCCCTGACGGCTTTACGGGCCTGCAGAATTACCTCGCCGCGCATCCGGAGATCAACACGCCCGCGCGCTTCATCGCCGCGCTGCCGACCGAGTTCCGGCAGAACTGGATCCTGATGTCGCGCTCGGAGAGCCTACAGACCGGCACCGCGCGTACGCCGCGCATCCTCATGCCCAGCAACAACGCGCGCTTTACGTTCACCGTCGGAATGACGCCGCACAGCTCCTACCCCGGCGCACATCCCAATGCGATCGAGTACATGCAGTGGGACGCCGCTCAGAAAAACTTTCGCTTCCACGAGATCATCGTCGACAACATCCCCGCAATGCCGTCGCCGAGCACGATTCCCGCGAGGTCTCGCGGCGTCTCAATCGACGACGACAAATGTTCAAGATGCCATTCGACGAGGAACGTGCTCAATCACACGATCTCCAATGGCACCAGCGGCCCGCCGGGAGGCGTCAAGTTCAAGAACAAGCCAAACTGGGACGCCTACGACAGCTGGGGAGGAATGACGCCGTTCAATCGCGACCGCATTTATCAGGGCTCAGTGGAAGCAGCCGCGTTCCGCAGCACCTTCAATCTCTGGAACTGGCGCAACAGCGCCCAGAACGACAGCATCCGCCAGATCCTCGAGCAGTTGCAGCTCCAATCGAGCGCTTCCGCCGGAACGCCGCACACGATCACACGCACTCTCGCGGCGACGACCGACACCGGGCACATCGTCTTCGGATTCGACGGTCTGTCGCCTATCACCACGACCACGGTATCCAATGCGTACAACTTCGGAGGTGCGAGTGCGCCCGCGTCGACGGTCACGCAGGGCGGCAGATACGTGACGCTGCGCGTCGCGAATCCGATTCCGTCGCCGAGCAATGACAATTACCTGAATCCCGACTCCGACGAAGGCCGCGGCGTCCAGTTCTTCGACCTCCTCGGCGGATTGGACGGAAACCTTAATCCCCAGCGGATCGCGGATGAGCTCATCGATCACCGCTTTGCAACGGGAAGCGTCAGCATCGACGTCCGCCCCATCACGCTGGCGATCGCGGGAAACTGTCTGAGCATCAACAGCGCGGGCAGCGGCTCGATCACCAGCTCGCCGGCGCTCACCGTCAATTTCAGCTTCTTCAATTCCCGGAATGCAGTCACTGGCATCAATGACGTCGTGAACAACACGCGAGCGCGCGCACAGAGCCTTCCCCAGAGGAAGGCGGACATTAAGAAAATCGACCTCGATCGGGTGGGCGATCCCTATCTGATCAATCCGGAAAACGGCCTCATCCTGCAACATGGCTCCGGCACTTCGGCGGGCCTGAGCACGGCGACAGGCCGCATCCGGCAGGAGGTCTTCCAACGACCGCTCGAGGGCTTCCCCGCTGACAGCACGTCGATGGGCGGGATCTATGTCGATCGAGAGCTTTACACCTCCAATACGAACAAGATGGCTCTATTCCGCTACTTCCTGGAGCCGCTCGGCGTGTCGGTCGACAAATGGTCGATGAGCGTCCGCGGGCGCTCGCGCACATACACGTTCGCGGACGTCTTCGGCTCGTACCTCAACGTGCTCGAGTCGGAGATGCGAACGAGCCTCGGCCTCGGGTCCTCCACGTCGTGCTCAGTGGTGATTCCTCTCGTCAACACGTCGCTGGGATCGCTGCCCGCCGCCTCAGCTGTTCCCACGTACACCGACGTGCAGCGGATCTTCAACAAGAGCTGCATCGAGTGTCACGGCGATCTGCACTATCCTCCGTATGAAAACTTCGGCACGGCGTTGAACCTTTCCGAGGAGGAAAACCCGGCTGTGGGAACATCGCCGATGAGCCGGCCGTACAGCATCGCGCAGCCCAGAGCGACGTCGCTGGCGGGGCCGATCTATCAGTTCATCACGCGGACGGCTGAGACGTGCCCGCCAGTCAGCACCGGAATGATGCCGTGTGGCGGTCCGGCGCTCACCAAGGCGGACATCGAAACGATCCGGCGATGGATCGTCGGTGGCTCGAATTACACGGAAGGCGATCCGCACCTGCAGACGATCGACGGCGTCCATTACGACTTCCAGAGCGCGGGGGAATTCGTCCTGTTGCGCGACCTCGACATGGAAATCCAGACGCGCCAGACCCCGGTCCAGACGGGCGATCCTCTTCCTCCTAATGCGCATACCGGCCTCAGTTCCTGCGTCAGCATCAATACCGCCGCGGCCGTGCGCGTCGGTCCGCATCGAATCACGTACCAGCCCCCGCGCGAAGGACAGTCCAATGAACGCGGCCCCGAGTTGCGTATCGACGGCAAGCTCACGACCCTCGGCGCTGGTGAGATCCGGCTCCCGACGGGTGGCCGCGTTTTCCGTGCGTCGCCCGGAGCAAACCTGCAGATCGATACGCCCGGCGGGACGGTCATCAACATCACGTCGAACTGGTGGGCATATCGTCAGCTCTGGTACATGAACGTCAACGTGCGGCAGTCGCGCGCAACGGAAGGAGTCATGGGCGCGATAGCTCCGAACAACTGGCTGCCCGCGCTGCCGGATGGAACGCGGCTCGGCCCGCGGCCGTCGAGCCTGCACCAGCGGTATGTCGACCTTTACGAGAAGTTCGAGAGTGCATGGCGCGTGACGGCCGCGACATCTCTCTTCGACTACGCGCCCGGCACGTCCCCGGCGACGTTCACGATCGAACAGTGGCCGATCGAGAATCCCAGGCGCTGCGACGCGCGCATGGAGGGAATCCCGGCGGGACTTGCGCCGCAGAAGCCTCTCGATGAAAGGACCGCCAATGAGGTCTGCCGCAAAATCGCCGACAAGAACCGTAGGAATAACTGCATACAGGACGTGATAGTGACCGGCGAGATCGGGTTCGCGAAAGCGTATGTCGAGACCGAGCAGAGCGAGCGCAATCAATTCCCCGCGCCGCCGAAGCTCGATTTCCCCGGAGACCGGGCGGAGATCCCTCAGCTCGTGCGTTTCACCTTCAGCGAAACGGCCGATCGAGAAAGCAAGGGTGTGACGTACAGACAGTGCATCTGGCCCATCGAAAAGCTGTTCACCCTGAACGACTGCGACCCCAAACCGATCACGGTCGAACGATACAAGCCCGGAATGCTGATGAGAACGGCGAAGAGCACCCCATCCGGAGCCGCGTTGAAATCGGGGAGATCGTATTTCTGGAAATTGATCGTGGAAGATGGCAAAGGCGGGTTGACGGAGAGTGAAACGCGACGGCTCGTGGTCAAGTAAGTTTCGCCGACTACTCTCTATACCCGAGACCTCCGGCCTGTCACGCCGGCCTTCGAGAACCAGCATCCCGATGCCAATCCCGACACCAGCCCGGGACCATTGCGCGCATTCGAATCGCCCCCTTACTGAATCAGCGCGCTAGCACCGTCGACTGCCTGGAATCCGGCGTCTCGCGGCCGTCGACGAACGCGCGCCAGCCGTCGTAGTGGTGTTCCGCGAACAAACACGGATACGGGCCGATGACTATACTGACCGCGATGAAGCGGCTTGCGGTTGCATTGCTCTTTCTCGCCGCCGCCACGGCGCTCGCCGACGACGACTTCACGCTGTACGACCTCCTCGCGCCCGACTCTCATCAATTCGCGATTACGTACGACGTCACCACCGCGCGCGAGGGAGCGACGCTGTTTTTCAATCCGATCCGCCCGGGTTCGATCGCGTCGAAGGAGCAGGTGATCGCGCGTGCCAGCGGGAAAGAGTTGCAGTTCGAAGTCGTGAGCGGGAAAGAGGCGAAGACGAGCGGCCTCGTCTCCGGCAAGACCGCCGACGATGCGCAGTTCATCCGCGTTCATCTGCCCGGCCCCGTTCCGAAAGGCGGCGAGACGCGCCTGCGCATCCTCAAGACGTACACCGACGCCGCCTCCTACTTTCTGAAGGACGGGCAACTCGTGTTCTCGCGCCCACTGGGCGTGAAGCGCAATGTGGTCCTCCTGCCGAAAGGGTGGGAGCTGATCGAGTGCGCGTCGCCGGCCATCGTTTCCACCGACGCCGGCGGACGCGTGCGGGTCAGCTTCCTCAACGACCGCGACGATCAGCTGCCGGTGAAGATCGTCGCGCGGAGGCTGCCGTGAAGCGGCTCGCGCTGTTGGTGTTCGTGGCGCTGTCGGTCATCGTTTTGCCGGTAAAGGCACAGGAATCCGCACATCGCGCGGAGCAGGATCGCGAGATCAGTTACTGGCTGCTCGACCCCGACACGCATCAGTTCCGCATCTCGCATGACTTCACCGTCACCCGCGCGGGCCAGAAGTCGGTGCACAGCTTCGTGCGCAAAGGCAGCGTCGTGTCGCCGGACGCGAAGATGATCGACCTCGACACCGGCAAGGACCTGCCGACGCACACCGTCGCCGGCAAGGACGTGAACGCCCTCGGTTACTACCCGAACGCCGTCGAGCCCGAGTCGGTTGCCGTGCAGGGCGACCTCGAGACACCGGTCGCCGAAGGCCGCTCCGCGCGCATCCGCGTACAGGAGACGTACACCGATCCCGCCGGCTATTTCGCGCAGGACGGCGAGCTGACTTGGAAGCGGACCGTCGGCCGCCCGCTCAACTTCGTGACGCTTCCCGCCGGCTGGATGCTGACCTCGGTGAACGTCCCTGCCACGATTTCCCTCGACGAACAGGGACGGATCGTCCTGCGCTTCGTCAACATCCGCAACGACGAGCTGTCGATCGTGATCAAGGCCAGGCGGCGGAAGTAGATGAGTTTTTGACTTTCTTCGTGACGTTACGAAGGACACGGTAGCGGGAACGCTCGACATCAGGTCATCGACGACTTCATGTCGTTGAACCACTGCGGGATGTAGCGGGACGGGCGAACGCCCGTATCATCTGCGCCATGCGATTCATCGCCGCCGCGCTCGCGCTCTTCTGCTGCGCTGCTGGCGCCGCGGAGGCGCCGAAGTACGAGGTCGTTGCGATCCGGTACGCCACCGTCCCGCAGTTTCCTGTCTCGGCGTTGATCAAGGGCGCCGACGTCTCCCGAAAGTTCGACATCGCAATGATGGTGTGGCTGATCCGCGGCGACGGACGGAACGTGCTCGTCGACTCCGGCTTCTATCGCCCGCAGTTCTTCAAGAACTGGAACGTCACCGGCTTCGTTCGCCCCGATGAAGCGGTGCGGCGCGCGGGCGTCGCGCCGGAGGCGATCACCGACGTGATCCTCACCCACGCGCATTGGGACCACGCGGACGGCGCGGATCTCTTCCCGAAGGCGCGCATCTGGATCCAGAAGGACGAATACGTCTACTACACCGCCGACGCGTGGCAGAAAGACGGCAAGCACGGCGGCATCGAGCCGGAAGACATGGCCGCGCTTCTGAAAGCGAACACCGAGGGACGGCTGCAGCTCGTCGACGGCGACCGCGAAGTGCTGCCCGGCATTCGCGTCCACACCGGCGGACGGCATACCTACGCCTCGCAATACGTGAGCGTGACCGCGAAGGCGGGCACGGTGATCCTCGCGTCGGACAACCTGTATCTGTACGAGAACCTCGACAAGCACGTGCCGATCGCGCAGACCTTCGACGCCGCCTCGAACCTCGCTGCACAGGACCGGATGAAGATGATTGCGACCGACCCGCGGCTCATCGTGCCCGGCCATGATCCAGCGGTGATGACGAGGTTTCCCGCCGTGCGCGAGGGGATCGTGCGAATCGAGTGACCGGCCGGCCGAGGTAATGGCGCGAAGGGTGCGGTAGTTGTTCTCGTGAGGGGCCTGATCACTTCATCATTCGAAGTTTGTAGGCATTGACATTAATCGCCAGCGACCGCTCCGGCGCGGAGGGCCAGCCGGGAACGGAGAGGACACCGCGGTAGTAGTGCGGGTAGGTGGCCGCCACCGCGCCGCCGCCAGGCTGGTTGTCATTCGACTCGATGCGGATGCGCAGCGGGCGGCCGAGGCAGTCGCGGACAGGCTTCTGCAGCGGCACCTGGATCCAGCCGTCGCCGAGCAGCTCGCTGCCGACGTCGCGTTTCCCGAGCAACTGATCGCCGCTCCATACCGTCAGTGACACGACGGAGGCATTGGGCGGTATCTCGGTGCGTGCCACCTGCAGAGCGAGATCGTGCATCGTCCCGACGGGACAGGGCAGCTGTTCTTCGACCGGCGAACCGATGAGAATCTCCGGTGTATTGAGCCGGCGTTCGGGCTCCTGCGCGAGGACGAGCTCCGGATCGGCAAAGTCGGCGAGGCGATGGTCGCGAAGGTAGGGAAGCTCCTGCCGGAGGTACCGTACGTCGCGGTTGTAAAAAACCGCGGGTCGTGAGAGGAGCTCATCCGATACGACGTCGAAGTTCCGCAGGATGACGTGGTGCCCGAGCAGTGCCGATCTCCAGAGGGCGGCGTCATAGAGCCCCTGGATGTTCGCGGCGATCAATCCCGGCAACAAAAGGCCGAGACTGGCGACCCAGAGGGACCGGCGCGGTCCCTCCGCGTGGTCACGGTCGATATCCGCGGACCAGATCAGATACAGGCCCACGGTGGCGAAGAGGGCGTGTCCGACGTAGGTGGGCGTGATGAGGCCGGTAAAGACCGTGGTGCGTCCCAGGCCGATCATGGCGCAGGAGCCGACGCCGTATGCGATCAGGGCAGCGGGTGCGGCGTCGAGGCGCAGCCGCTCGCGCGAGCGCAACCAGGTGATTGCGGCCGCCAGCACTGCAAGCGCGACCATGATTCCGACCGCGCGCGCCCAGAACACGCTGCCGCCGTGCAGCGGCGAGCCGAGGATGAGCATCGCGTATTTGACCGAGCGCCAGAGAGTCGATACCCGCATGGGCAGCGCGTCGAACGCTGCCGGGGGCTCGTATCTCCAGAAATATGCGGCAACCGAGGCGATGCCGGCGATTCCCCACAGCAATTGATGCGACTTTCGCGCGCGCAGAGCAAACAGCATCAGTTGCCCCACCGGCCAGACCAGGAGGCCGTTGAGGACGGAGAAAGAGGCGATCAGGCCGCAAACGATGGCCGCGATCACAGCGGCTGTAGTCGGGAGCGCGAGGAACGCGATCGCCCCGCCGACGCCGGCCATTGTGAAGTACTGGCACATCTGCATGCCATAGAGCATGTTCTGGTACTGCGCGAGGCTGCAGACGAGCGCCGGGACCGGCGCGAAGCGCAGGAGATCGGTCCCGCCGATGCTCCGGTAGATGCGCCAGAGGGCAAATACCAGCAGCGCCGCGAGCACGGCGCTCACGTACATCTCGGCTTTGATGTTCCACGACGCGAATTGCGCGATCGCCGCGATCGCCAGCTTCATCGGAATGACGCGATGCTCATTGTGCTGGTGCCACAGCATCGGAATCCAGCCGCTGCCGTCGCGCACGTGCCGGACGAACGGCATGTACGCGACCTCGTCGGCGGCGACGGAGTTGACGCCGAAGTAATGGACGACCGCGAATTGTCCGATCACCGGCAGGAGGGTCAGGCACACCCCGAGGAGAACGCGACGGCGGGGCGTGAGCGCGATCATCCGCAACTATTATCCTTTTCAGGACCGCATCATCTACGCCATGCGATTCATCGCCGCCGCGCTCGAGCTCTTCTGCTGCGCTGCCGGCTCCGCGGGCCGGAGGTCCGACTTTTCTCAGGATGGTTTGCCGGTCGTGGGCGTATCCGACATGGTCCCCGACGAACCCTGCAGCAGCTTCGCCATCCAGGCCTGGTTCTCCGCGGAGATCACGTCTTCGCACCGGCGCACGAAGGCGGACCAGTTCGCGTCCGGCTTGTCGCGCGTCAGCAGCCAGGAGTATTTGAGGTCGCGGAGCTCCTGGGCGGTCGCGTAGTAGGCGGTGGCCTGGAACTCGTAACGGTTCGCGGCGGCGTACGCGGCGAGGCTGCCGCCGATGGTGGTCACGACGGCGATCCAGGGACCAAGCGCGGCTCTGTTCGCGACGTACGTGGAGACGGCGCTCATGAGCGCCGCGAGCAGCGCGAGCGCGATCTCGATCATGCGGAAGAGCTGCGCCCTGTCGGCGTTGAGCTTTGCTTTCCGCAGATAGAACGTCTCGACCTGCTCGTCGATCCGATGGGCCAGATAGCCTTGCTCATCGAGCTTGTCGGGCATCGGCTGCGGTTTTGCGCTCGTGCGCGCGCGCTGCGAGGACAGATCTTTCGCGAGTGCGGTGATCGCGCCGATTTTCTGATGCAGACGTTCGAGTGCATCGGCGCCGGTATACGGATCGGCGGATGCGCGGTAAGCGTAGAACTCCGATTTCATCCCCTCGGAGACCGAGCGCGCGCGCAGCCAGCGCTGCGTGTTCTCGGGCTTGAGGAAAAAGCCGGCGATGCCGGCCGCGAGGGAGAGCGCGATCGTCCCGGCGATCCCGGCGGCGGTACGGAACTGGGGATGTCCCGTCCCGGCGAAGGTCTGCAGGACCGCGCCGGCAATCGTCAGCGCCATGACGATGGAACGGGAGCGCGAGCGCACGTCGCGCAGGCGATCCGCGGTCTGCGACCACGCCACATGCTCGTTCCAGAGATCCAGCTCGAGATCATTCGCGATCGCGTTGCTCATGTTCCATTCCTCCGTTCGATCAGGGCCTGCACTTCGCGAATCCCCTTCTGCGCCTCGGCATCTTTCGGATCGAGGCGCGCGGCTTCTTCGTAACCTTGAAGCGCAAGGGCGAGCTCGGCGGCGGCGCGGTCTTTGTCTTCCGCGCTCCTGGTCAGCTCCACGCCGAGATACTGTCGCCACGACGCCTGTTTCGTCCGGAAGAGGACTCGGTCCGGCGCCAGCGTCGTCGCTCTCCGGGCGTCGATCAAACCGCTGCGGATGGCGTTCTCCCATCCGGCCATGCCGAGGTTGCGGCGGATCATGCCGAGGCGGCACTTCGCATCGGCGAGAGAAAATCGATAGTCGGGCTCGGCGGGCGCGCGCTGCACGAGACTGTCGACGACGACGACCGCCTCCTGCATCAGGCCGAGCGCGGCCTCGCTGCTTTTCGGATCGTTCTCGGCGATCAGCGCCTTCGCAAAGTCGTTGCGCGCGTCGAGCAACTGGTAGTTCATCGCGTTCTGCGCGGACTCGGGCGCCAGCCACGCCGCGATCTGCGCCGCGTGCATGGCCGCGCTGAGCGCCTCGAATCGTTCCGACCGATTGCCGAGCTGCTCCTCGGTTCGTTGCAGCTGGTCGTACACGAACCGCAGCTCCTCGTACGTGCCGAACGAAGCCGGACTGCGGCGCGCCGCCTCGCGCAGCGCCGATTCGGCCGTGATGAGCTCGCGCGCGGCTGCCGCGTAATCGTCACGGCGCGCGAGCTTCAAGGCTTCATCGACGTGAGCCCTCCCGCTGTCCCGCAGTGCCTTCGACGCAGCGATATGCTTCAGCTGAAGCTCGTCCGATCTCGCCGTCGCGCGCTTTTCCTCGGCCTTCGCGGCGGCCGCGCCGCGCGGATCTCCGGCCCGCTCCCGCAGCGTCGCCTCGCGCGCCCACGTCGACGCCAGCGTGTCGTAGTAGACCGCATTGACGGGATGCGCGGTGACGAGTCTCGTGGCGCGATCGATCGCGCGGCGCAGCGTCTCGCGCGCCTCGGGCAGGCGCCCGAGCTCGAGGAGAATCTCGGCCTCCTCGCCGAGGAGCTGCACCGCCGTCTGTTCGCGCGCCGCGTTGTTCGGATCGCGAAAGGCCTGCTCGTGGATGAGCTGCGCATTGCGAATGACGAAGAGCCGCTCGCCGGCCTGACCGCCGCGCGCCGCGAGGATCGCCGAGCGCGCCTGCGCGGCCGTGACGAGATCGTCCTGCAGGGCGGTGTTCGTCGCATCGATCGCCGCCAGCGCGCGCAGCGTGGCGATCGCCTCCAGCGCGAGCGCCTCGGCGTCGTCGAGCGAGGTCTCCGGCGCGCAGACGCCCGGCTTCTGATGGCAGATGACGATTCCCCGGCTCACCAGCAGTTGCGAGATCGCGCGTTCGCGCTGCCAGAGCCGGTCGTCGGGATCCGAGCGGCGCAGCTCTTCCGACTCCGCCAGCACCTTTCGAAAATCGGCCAGCGCCGTTGCCGGCGAGGCCCACCGGCGCACGTAGCCGCGCCAGGCCAGCGTGATCAGCGCGTTGTGCCGCGCCGAGATCGACGACGGCCGCAGCAGGCGGGCCTGTTCGGCGAGCGCCGCCGCTCCCTCGGAGTCTTCCTCCGAGAAAAAGAGCACCGTGCGCGCGAGTGCGGCGCGGGTGAGCGCCTGCAGCGCGCCGGGGTCGGGATACGGCGCGGCCTGCTCGGTCATGACGCCGCATTCGGGCGGCGCCTGGCCGCGGCCGAACAGCAGCTCCGCGAGAATGGTGTACGTCCGCTCGAGATCGGCCAGCGCGTGCGCCGAATCGCCCATGCGCGTCTTCATCTCGACCGTCGCCACGAGGCTGTCGGCCATGCTCGTACAGTCGGTGCGCACGGCGGCCGGCGAAGCGGGCGTGTTGGCCACGATGCGCCAGTACTTGTCGGCGGCCTCGCTGTACGGCAGCGCCTCGCTGATTTTTCCCTGGCTCGCCAGCGCGCCGCCGAGGTGGTCGTTGGTGCGGGCGAGCTCGCGCGGCGCGTCAGGGTTGTCGCGAACGCTCTCGAACGCCTGCAACGACTCGCGGAACAGGGCCACCGCCTCGGCGACCTTGCCCTCGGTGCGCATGATCTCGCCGCGGTTGCGCAGTGAGAGGCCGCGGTTCAGCGCGCTGCGCATCCCGACGCCGCGGCGGTCCACCTGCTCCTGCACCTGCTGCAGCAGCGTGCTGCGCCCGACGTCGCGCACCTCGCCCAGGAACCGCTCGCCGAGCAGAAACCCGAGGAGATTCTCGGCGCTGTCGCGTTCCTCCTGAACGGTCTTGTTCGACACCGCCATCACGATCACGATGAGCACCGCGGCCACCAACAGCACGGCCGCGCCCGAAGCCCACAGCGCGCGCCGCACCGACTTGGGGAGCTTCTCGCTTCGCGCGGCGAACACCGACTCGGCGAGCCGGTCGTGACTCAGCTCGTAGAACGTGCTCTCCATCCGCCGCTCCTCGCTGACGAGGCGCTCACGCCCCAACACGTCGAGCGTTTTTTCGGAGACGCCGTACTCGCTGAGGATCTGTGTCTTCTCGAGCATGAGCCGCTGTCCGGACGATCCGAGCAGCCCTTCTTCGCACAACGCCGCGGCGCGTCTGCGCTCTGCGGGAGAGGAAATCCGCGACAGCACATCGCGATAGAAATTCGAGAGGACGACGGCAAACGCGTCATTGCCCTTGAAGTCGTCCATGGTCAGCGTGACCGGCCCGCCCTCTGTCAGGTTATGTATCGACTCTTTCCGCTGCGCGATCCCCTCGGCATGCCGGCAGAGCAACTGCAGCTGGAACGGCTCGATGACGTCGGAGCGTCCCTTCAGGTAAGTCAACATGTTGTCCAGAGTGTTCTCGTCGTAGGTGAACGGCCTGGTCCAGTACTCCTGATCTTCCAGCTTCGCGGGGTTGACCACCGCGTCCGCCGCGTCGTTCGCCGACAACGGCTCCAGCCGCAGGCGCTCCTGGAAGAGCCGCGGAATCCTGGCGCTGAATTGCTCCAGATCGCCGAGATGCGTTTCCTTGAGACTGATCAGCAGCTTCACATCGGGACGATCGAGTTGCGCTCCGCGCAATCGCTCCGGTGGAGTTCCGGTGGCCAGCCGGCCGAGCTCCGCCGCGAGCTCGGTCCGAAATCTCTGGTCCCAGAGGGTGAAGACCTCCTCGAACTGATCGAAGGCCAGGACGGGCGTCAGCAGCAGATCCTCGCGCCAGGCGGTGGTGGTGGCGAGCAGTTCCCACAGCCCGGCGGAGGTGTCGCCGATGTCGACGCCTTCGTTCACGACGCTCTCGCGGATGGAGCGCGCCACCGCGTCCGTCAACGACTCGGCCGGATCATTGAGACGGATCATGACCGGAAGAAACGGTTTGGTCCGCAGGCGCGGAAAAAGCCCCGCCTGCAGCAGCGACGTCTTGCCGAGACCGGACTTGCCGAACTGCAAGAGCAGCGGGACGCTCAGGATGCGGAGATAGAGCTCCTCGGTCTCCCTCTGGCGCCCGAAGAACAGCGCCGCATCCTCGGGTCCGAACGGACCGGTCCCGGGGTACCGTCTGTGGCTCGTCACGCCACTGCCTTCGACCCCGCGCCGAGCGCCGCGCGTCTCCCCCAGTCCTCGAGGATCGAGTCCGCAAGCGCGTCTTCGCTACCGGGCGTGTCGATGTCGATCACATGGCGGCTTTCGAGATCGCTGAGGATCCCGCAATTCCCGCATTTGACCGGAATCAGAAAGCGCAGCTTCTCGCCCTGGTACTCCGACATCCCCGACTGCCGCACCTGTGCTTCCTTGATCTCGCGATGGAACACGCCTTCCGTCCGCGACAGCATCTGCTCGGTCTGCAGGACGATGACGTAATCGACCATCTTCTGGATGACGCGGATCAGCTTCTGGTTCCAGTCGTCTCCGGCCCGGAGGTTCTGCCTGTCCTGCCAGACGTTGATGCCGCGCGCCTGCAGCTTCACCATCAACTGCTCGACGCGGTCGCGGTTTTCGCTCGCGTAGCTGATGAACGCCAGCGGCGCGTTCTCCGAAAACTGCACGGGCTCGGGCGCCGCATGGGTCGCATGCATTCCCTTGCGGCCGCCGGCCTCCCACGCTTCGGAGAGCTGCCGCGCGAACGTCTCGAATTGCAACGGCCTGAACTCGATCAGGCGATCTCCGGAAAAGAAGCCCACCACCTGCTGGCGCCCGGGATGCTCGAAGAAATGTGGTTCTTCGAACGCGATGGCCTTGCTCTGATGGCCGTAGACATTCATCACCTGGAGCAGCACGCGCAGATACCAGTTGTGAAATCCGAAGCCGATGAAAAGGAACGACGCCGCGGGATCGGCCAGCATCGAGCGCACCTGGTCGGGCACGGCCGGAGCTCCGCGAACGATGGCCACGAGGAACTCGATCAGATCGCCTTCCGTGAGCACCAGCGACCGCGCCTCCACGTGATGGCCGAACAGGTGATAGACGATCGGCCGTTCGGCGGTGGGCGTCGCGAGACGCGGCGTGTAGACGGGGCGAAAACCGTAATAGCCCTTTTGCGGGGACTTCCCTTCCGTCGCCGCGAAGGCGTTGAACATCAGGCTGTCCGGCGACGCGGAGATGCAGAGCCGGAACGGGAGCTTCGCGAGATCGCGGTGAAAATCGGTGGTGGCGCCGGCCTGCCGCTCGTAGAAATCCTGCACCGCGACATCGAGCTCCACCCGGTCCTGGCGCGCCCGATAGTAAAGGTCAGCGGCGCGATGGAGGTCGGACGAGGCAGCGGCGCCTTCGGCTCCGGTGACGCCGATCGACTCGATCAGTTCCTCGGCCAGCAGGGTGTCGAGCGGCCGGCGCTCGGGATCATCGGGACGCACTGCGACACGCGGCCCGAGGACGAGCACGCAGTCACCGCGATTGATCCGTTCGACCAGCCCGCGCAGCTCCCTCGTTGTCTCCACCTGCCAGGCGATTTTATCGCGATCCGCATTTGTAAATTGCGTAAATTCCTCGCGGACGGTCTGGGCCTGTATTGCGCAACCACGGACGCGATCCTAAATTGTCGTTCGTCCACCATCGAGAGAGAGATCCCGGGCAATCACGCAGTGTTTGGAGGCAGCTTCGGTATGCGATCTCCGTCGCTCTACGTTCTCCTGCTCTTCGCGCTTCTCGTCTTCACGCCGGCCATCCTCGCGCACGACGTCACGATCAGCGGCACGCAGACCTTCGCGTCGCTCGATGGCTCGAGCTCCGATCATGACGGCAGCGTCAACGGCGTCTTCACCGTCAACGACGGCAACCTCGTGGTCAACGGCACGGTGAATTGCAATGACGAAGGCATCAACAGCAACAGCGGCTGTCCGATGGCATTTGCCGTCAGCGGCAACATGACCGTCAACAGCGGCGGCGCGCTGTACGCCGAGAATCGCACCGCCGGCGGCAACGGCGGCGCGATCACGCTCACCGTCGGCGGCAACCTCGCGCTGAACGGCACGGCCATCGTGTCCGCCGCCTCGACCTCCGGGAACGGAACGAACGGCGGCGCGATCAGCGTGACCGTGACCGGCACCGTCACCCTCGCTTCGGGTACGACCATCGATGCCGGCAGCGCGAATGCGACCGGCGGCAACATCACCATCAGCGCCGGGAGCGTGGTCAGCATCGACGGCAACGTCTACTCCGGCCCGAGCCGCACACTCCTCTCCACGCGTCTCACCGGCGCGGCCCTCGACGGCGGCAAGAACTACCAGATCGGCGGCACGATCACGATCAGCTCGACGACGTATGTCGAGCCGGCGATCGTGATCAGCGCGAACGCCAACGTCATTTCGCAGGGCGATCAGAACGGCACCGGCGGCGTCACGATCGACGGCTGCGGCGTCGAGGTCCGCGGACTCGTGGCCGCGCTCTCGCTCAAAGAATCGGCCGCCAAAGTGACGATTCGCTCCGGCAAGTCGCTCCTCGTCGACTCGCGGGACCTCGGCGGAAGCGGCACGCGCATGGGCCGCGTCCGCGCCGATGCGCCGACCGGCAGCGCGGTCAACAAAGGCGTCGATCTCTTCGCCCGGGAGGACATTCAGATCCTCGGCGCATCCACCAGCGGATCGCTCTTCGCCGTCAGCTCGATTCCCGGCAGCTCGAAGAGCGACGGCGGCCTGATTCGTGTCCTCTCGACCGAAGACGCGATCACCGCGTCGGCGAAGGCGATCGATGCCGGCCACACTCTGGCCGGCGACCGGGGAGGAACGGTCGAGATCTCGGCCAAAGACGATGTGAATTTCGACACCGCCGTCGTTGACGCGAGCGGTGACTACAGCTCCAGCAATTCGAATCGCGCCGGCGGCTCGATCAGCGTGCGCTCGTACTCGGGAGATGTGACCTGGACGAACGGCTCCGGCGACGTGCGCCCGCTCGGCTCGACGTCCGGCATCGCACTCGCCGATCAGGGCACGATCGTTCTCACCGCGTGCGGCACCGTCGACACGACCGGCTCCACGTACCCGGTGAATGGAACGGCGACGAGCGTGTTCCCCGAAACGCACACCGGTACCTGCTCGCCCGCGGCCCCGTCGCTTCCGAGCGGCGTCTCGGCCCTGATGACATGCAACACGCCGCCGGTCGCGAACGACCTCACGCCGTCGACGAATGAAGACAACACCATCACGATCACGCTCAGCGGCACGGACGCCGACGGCGACTCGCTGACGTTCTCGATCGTCTCCGGTCCATCGCACGGCGGACTCGGCACGATCACGTCCACCGGCCCGACCACGGCCACCGTCGATTACACGCCGAGCCTCAACTACAACGGCTCCGACAGCTTCGTCTATCAGGCCAACGACGGCAACGGCGGCACCGACAACGCCAACGCCTCGATCAGCATCGTGGCGGTCAACGATCCGCCGACGTTCACCATCGGATCTCCGGTCACGGTGCTCGAGGACTCCGGCGCGTCGACCTATACGAGCTGGATCACGTCCATCTCGGCCGGACCGACGACAGATGAGACCAGCAGCCAGACCGTGAGCTTCAACGTCACGAACGACAACAACGCGCTCTTCAGCGTGCAGCCGGCCGTCAATTCCAGCGGCACACTGACGTTCACGCTCGCAGCGAATGCGAACGGCAGCGCGACGATCACCGTCGAGGCCCAGGACAGCGGCGGTATCGCCAACGGCGGCGACGACACGTCGAATCCGCAGACCAGCAGCGTCACCGTCACGGCCGTGAACGACGCCCCGTCGTTCACCTGCGGCGTGAACGTCATCGCCGACAGCAACAGCGGCGCGTACTCCCAGGCGAACTGGGCGAGCGCGATCAGCGCCGGCCCGGCCGACGAGTCGGGACAGACGCTGACGTTCGAGATCACGGCGAACTCGAACTCGGCGATCTTCAGCGTGCAGCCCGCGGTCAGCTCCGGCGGCACGCTGACGTTCACTCCGGTCGCGGGCGCGAGCGGCAGCTCGAACATCACCATCCGTCTGCGCGACGGCGGCGGCACGGCCAACGGCGGCGTGGATGTCTCCGCGAGTTGCTCGTTCACGATCACGGTCGACGCCGCGCCGTTCGTCAGCAGCACGAGCCCGGTGAACGGAGCGGGGCCGCTCGCGTCAAATGTCAATATCGTGATCACGTACAGCGAGCCGGTCACCGCCAGCGGCACCGCGTACACGGTCAAATGCACCCCCTCCAACACCAGCAGGCCTTTCGTGCTGAGCGGCAACGGGACGGCCGTACACACCCTCGATCCAAACACGAATCTGTCAGCGGGCCAGACCTGCACGGTCACCGTCCTCGCAGCGCAGATCACGGACGTCGACGCGGACGATCCGCCGGACACCATGGCCGCGAACTACAGCTTCTCGTTCTCGGTCGACGCGAACCCGCAGATCACAGCAACCTCGCCGAGTGACGGCGCGACCAACGTGGCGACGAACGCGAACCAGAACATCACCTGGACCGAGGCGGTCACCATGACGTCGGTCAACATCAATTGCGCGACTTCGGGTGCGCACACCAGCACCCTCAGCACGAGCGACAGCATCACCTGGACGGTCAATCCGGACACCGATTACGCGCAGGGCGAGCTGTGCACGATCGAGGTCCTCTCGGCAACCGTCACGGATAACGACACCAACGACCCGCCGGACAATCCCGGTCCGGATATCTCATGGCAGTTCACGACCGACGCACAGCCTTCGGTGACGGCCACGAGTCCGACGAACGGCGCGGGACCGCTCGCGTCGAACATCAACATCGTGATCACGTACAGCGAGCCCGTCACCGCCAGCGGCACGGCATACACGATCCAGTGCAACACGAACCGGACCTTCACGCTGAGCGGCAACGGCACCGCGACACACACACTGGATCCGAACACGAACCTTCCGGCGGGCCAGAATTGCACGGTCACCGTCATCGCCGCACAGATCTCCGACACGGACGCGGGCGATCCGCCCGACAACCTGGCGGCGAACTACAGCTTCACGTTCTCGGTCGACGCGAACCCGCAGATCACCGCGACCTCGCCGAATGACGGAGCCACCAACGTTGCGACGAACGCGAACCACAGCATCACCTGGACCGAGCCGGTCACCATGACGTCGGTCAGCATCAGTTGCGCAAACTCGGGCTCGCACACCAGCACTCTCAGCACGAGCGACAGCATCACCTGGACGGTCGATCCCGATACCGACTACGCGTCGGGTGAGCTCTGCACGATGACCGTCTTTTCGGCGACCGTCACTGACAACGACACGAACGATCCGCCCGACAACCCCGGTCCGGACATCTCGTGGCAGTACACCACCGATGCCGCACCGAGCGTCACCGCCACCTCGCCGGCGAACGGCGCGGGGCCGCTCGCCTCGAACACCAACATCGTGATCACGTACGACGAGCCGGTCACCGCCAGCGGGACGGCCTACACGATTCAGTGCAACACGAGCCGGACGTTCACGCTGAGCGGCAACGGCACGGCCGTGCATACGCTGGATCCGAATACGAACCTTCCGGCGGGCCAGAATTGCACGGTCGCGGTCATCGCCGCACAGATCTCGGACACCGACGCCGGCGATCCGCCCGACAACCTGGCGGCGAACTACAGCTTCACGTTCTCCGTCGACGTGAACCCGCAGATCCAGTCCACCTCGCCGACCGACGGATCCACGATCGCGGCGAACGCGAACATCACCATCAACTTCACCGAGAGCGTCACGCTCACCGCCGTCGGCATCAACTGCACCGTCTCCGGCTCGCATACGAATGTCGTCAGTGCGAGCCCGGCCACGAGCTTCACGGTCGACCCCGACGTCGACTTCACGTCCGGTGAGACCTGCACGTTCCAGGTCCTCTCGGCGAACGTCACCGACACCGACACGAACGATCCGCCCGACAACATGGGCCCGGACGTCTCGTGGGAGTACACCGTCGATGCGGCGCCGAGCGTCACCGCCACCACGCCGGCGAACGGCGCGACCAACCTGGCGCAGGACACGAACATCGTGATCACCTACAGCGAGCCGGTCACCGCCGGCAGCACGGCCTACACGATCACCTGCCCCACCAACCGGACGTACGTGCTGAGCGGCAACGGCACGGCCACGCACACGCTGGATCCGACGACAAATATGACGGCCGGCCAGACCTGCACGGTCACGGTCGTCGCCTCGCAGATCACCGACACCGACGCGAACGACCCGCCAGACAACATGACCGCGAACTACGTCTTCACGTTCTCGGTCGATGCCAACCCGCAGATCCAGTCCACCTCGCCGAATGACGGCTCGACCAACGTGGCCACGAGCTCGAACATCACCATCACCTTCACCGAGAGCGTCACGCTCACCGCCGTCGGCATCTCCTGCGCCACGTCCGGCTCGCACACGAACGTCATCAGCGCGAGTCCGGCCGTGACCTTCACCGTCAATCCGGATGTCGACTTCTCGCCGAACGAGCTGTGCACGATCACGGTCCTTGGCTCGTCGGTCACCGACACCGACACCAACGATCCGCCGGACCTCATGGGTCCGAATGTCTCCTGGCAGTTCACCACGGCCCCATGACCGATCGCCGCGGCCACCCCGCGTCAATGAGCGATACTCGCGGGTGCACATGGAGCTCGAGGCCTTTCTCAGGCCGCTGTATCAGGATCTCGATGGGGCGTCGCGGGTCGACGAAGTCGAGCGCATCGCCCGCATCGCGCGGAAGCTGTATGCGCCGGCCACGGCCGACGATGCGCGCGCGTTCGAGTTGCTGCTGCGGTTTCACCGGCTCGGGAAGTGGCTGGATAAAGTCGGTAATCTCTCGCGCACGCTGCTCGCGGTGAATGGGCTCGCCGAGGACGAGCTGCGGCGGACGGCGGCGGCGATTCAGCGGCTCGAGGCGCCGGTGAGCGAGGCGGAGCGGGCGGTGGCGGCGGCGGTGTTGATCGACGAGGCGGGCGTTCGCGGGCTGACGCAGCACTTCACGCGCGCGCGGCGCGAGGGGAGCTCGCTCATGGATGTGCTGCGCGCGGCGCTTTCCGACGTCGCGGTGCCGGAGTGGCTTCCTCCCAAGGCCGAAGAGTGGCTCCATGCGAGGCGGGAGGCGCGACGCACGGTATGCAGGCGGCTGCTCGAAGAGCTAGCGCTTGACGACCTCGCGTAGGAACGCGCCGAGCAGGTGCGTGAACGTCTCCGGCTGCTCGGCCCACGGGAAATGGCCGGCGTTTTCGATCAGCTCGACGCGCGAGCCGGGGATCACCTCGTGCAGCTCCTCGGCGGTCTCCAGCGGATCCGACTTGCCGTGGATGATCAGCACCGGCGCCTTCAACTGCTGCAATCCCGGTCGCAGATCGAACGCCGGCGTGATCTGGCTGACGATCGGCCAGAACGCCTTGTCGTTGAACGAGTCTTCTGTCAGCGCGTCGGCGAACTCCTTCGCTTTCTTCGGGTCGTGAAAGTACGGCGGCGTGCGCGCCTTGGTGATCTCCAGAATCGCGCGCTTGTGATCGGTCGCGATCTTGCCGTACCACTCCGCGACGCGCGCTGTATCCTCGGGCGTCATCCGCGCGGTGTGATTGGCGGTGAACTTTGCTAATGACTGGAGGGTGGGGCCGCCGGAGTCGACGAGGATCAACGCATTGATCCGGTCGGGATGCTCGGATGCGTACAGCATCGACAGGATGCCGCCCCAGGAGTGGCCGACGATGGTCAGCTTGTTGACCTTCAGCACGCGGCGCAGCGCGTCGACGTCGGCGACGAGCTTCTGATGGTCGAGCGTCGTCGCGTCGTATTTTTCCAGCAGCGACTTGCCGGTGCCGCGCTGGTCGAGGAGCACGAACTTGTAGCGCTTCTTCAGCGGCTCGGCGACGGCGCGCATGTAATCGGAGGAGAAGCCGGGACCGCCGGACAGGAGAAGCACCGGGCTCCCCTTCCCCACCGTCTCGTAATGAAGCGTCACGCCGTCGTCGGACTGAAACGTAGCCGCTGAAATTGGAAACGTCATCGCCAGCAGGAGCAGCAGAGACCGAACCATCGGCGCATCGTAGCAGTCATACTTAATCATGCGCAGAATCGTGATCGCCTCGCTGCTCTTCGCACTCAGCGTCTCCGCACAGAAACCCGACTCCGTCACCATCGGCCTGGACGCGTATGACGCGCTCCGCCGCAATGCCGAGGGGCCCTCGGCGACGGTGATCGACATGATCGTGCTCTCGGGCAGCTTCGCGGAGAAGGATCTGGCGATCACGTTCAGCGGCCGCGCGACCGGCGCGCGTCCGCTGATCAAGGCGCTCGAGGCGAGCGACGCCACGATCTACGCGTGCAAAGGAAACGCGATCCTCTCGCGCAGCGGACAGGGAGCGTTCGAGCTCATCGCGCTCGCGAACGACTTCTCGGTGCGCTGCGAGCTGCGAATCGCCGGCAGCGACAGGCTGCAGCTGAGCGTCCCGGCGACGGTGCTCGCGGTGGCGTCGTCCGCGAGCGACGGTGAGCTGGTAGCGGGCGACCAGAACGGCGAGGGCGCGCGCGGCTACACGCTGGTGCGCCACGTCAGCGGCCCCGCGGGCGAGACGCTCGCGGCCACGGCGACGGGCCGCTATCTGATCACGCTCCTCCCCGACGCCACGCGGTTCCGCTACGCGATCGACGTGCACAATCCGAATCGGACGACGTCGACGCTCGAACTGGCGCTGCAGTCGAGCGAGCATCTGCAGCAGATCGACTCCGCGGCGCCATACGAGATCCGCGAAGGACGCTACGTCTTCTCGATTCCGCCGGGCGACTCGGCGATCACGCTGACGGGCGAGCTGCGCGGCACGGCGTTCGTCGCGCCGGTGCGCGCGAGCCTGCAGTACCTGGTGATCGAGTCGCATCCGCTGCTGCGGCCGACGATCACCACTCCCGCGAAGCGGATCTCGCTCGCGGAGACCGGCGTGACGCCGCAATACCGCGGCGCGCTTGCGTTCGAGACCGGCGCGGCGCGCATCGAGTGGAAGGTGACGCGGCTCGAGGCGCTGCACGCGATCAGCTACGCCGTCAACTCCGCCGATCACACGTTTTTCGTTCCCGTCGACGGTCCGGTCCTCGGCGAGTCGACGCTCGCATTGCGCAACGAAGGCGCCGCGGAGCTGGTGCTGCCCGCGAAGCCCGAGCCGACTTATGTGAGCCTCAGCGGCGAGCCGGTGCTGATGACGAAGAACGCCGCGGGACAGCTCACCGTGCCGCTCTCGCAGGGCGAGCAGGCCGTGCTGGTACAGCATCGCCAGCCGCTGCGCCGCGGGCTCGGATTCGCGCTCGGCGGCATCGCCATTCCGCAGCTGGCCGTGCCGGCGACGACGACGAACGTGCGCCTCAGCTATCCCGGCCAGTGGCTGCCGCTGTACGAGAGCTTCGCCTCGCACGCGCGCGTCTGGGTTCCCGATGCCGGTCAGATCGCGCTCTTCTTCCTGCTGGCGATCTGGCTGGAGCGGATGCTCGCCTGGCTGCGCCTGGAACTGCGCCGCCGCTTTCTCATAGCGCTCGTGCTCGCGTTCGCGGCGACGATCGTGGAGACGCTGATGGTGCTGACGCTCATCGCGCTGACGGTTCTGTCGGTACTCTGGATTGCGACGCAGCCGACACTGCGGCGCCGCCTGCTCTACGGCGCCGTCGCCGTGATCGCGGCGCTCGCCTTCCTCGGCTATCTCTCGATGACGCGAATCGCGAGCAGAAGCTACGAGCCGGCCGTCGCCAGCTCCGCTCCCACCCGCGCCGATTCGAAGATGGCTGACGCCGAGCAGCAGTCGTTCGGCTTCGCGTACCAGGGCCTTCCCGCCCGCTTCACGCTTCCCGCCGGCGAGCGCTGGAGCCGCTTTTCGCAGGAGCTGCTGCGCACGGACATCGAGCAGCGCGCCTACGTGTTCGCGATCTCGTCGACGCTCGTGAGCTGGCTCGGCGTTGCGCTCGCACTCCTGCCGCTGATTCTGCTGTGGCGCGAGCGCCGCGCGATCCGCGATGCCATCCGCGCACGCATAGCGATGCTCACGCCGCCGCCCGCCGAGGTGCCGGCGACATGACGGAGTGGGTGGGCGTCCAGTGTCCCTACTGCGGCGAGCCGGCGGAGCTCGACGTCGAAGACAGCGGCTGGAGCAAGCAGTCGTACGTTCAGGACTGCCCGGTCTGCTGCCAGCCATGGCAGGTGGATTTGACGCGGGATGAGCATGGCGATTGGGGTGCGGTTTTGAGGACGACGGACGAGTAGTTGTTCGCATCCCTTCATATTTGCTCCACATTCACGACCGATCCTCCCTGACAAGGAGGATGTCAATGAACACACAACGCTGGGCCGTGATCTTCGTGGGGGCGCTTCTGCTCGCCGGCGTCACGGGCTATTTCGCATACAACGCGGGCGTCGAGCGCGCGGTGGTCTATAACAAGGCGGTCGCGGCCGCGCCGGCGCAAGCGCCGTATCCGTACGCCTATCCGTATCCGTACTACGGGTGGCACCGGCCGTGGGGCTTCGGCCTCTTCTTCCCGCTGTTCATCCTGGCGTTTCTGTTTCTGGTGATGCGGCGGCGCTGGTACGGCGGCCGCTGCGGCTACGGCTATGGCCGCGACCGGATGGAACAGTGGCATCGCGAGATGCACGAGCGTATGAAGGACGCGTGAAGACGATCCTGATCGTCGACGACGAGCCGCAGATCGCGGAGATTGCCACCGACTATCTCCGCCACGCCGGCTTCGGCGTGCTCACCGCAGGCGACGGAGCCCGCGCACTGGAAACGGTGCGCGGGCAGCATCCCGACCTGGTCGTGCTCGACCTCGGCCTCCCGCGGCTCGACGGCATGGACGTCGCGCGCGCGATCCGACGCACCTCGGACACGCCGATCATCATGCTCACCGCGCGCGTGGAGGAAGAGGATCGCCTGCAGGGACTCGAGGTCGGCGCCGACGACTACATGACCAAGCCGTTCAGCCCGCGCGAGCTGGTGGCGCGCGTGCGCGCGGTGCTGCGGCGGAGTGAGAAGCGGCACGCCGACGCGGACGTGTTTCGCGTCGCCGATCTGATGATCGACGCGCCGGCCATGATCGTCACGCGCGCCGGCGAGACGATCGACCTCACGCCGACGGAGTTTCAACTGCTGCTCACGCTGGCGCGGCATCCGGGGCGCGTCTTCACGCGCGCGCAACTGCTCGACGCGATCCACGGCGCGGACGCCGCCGCGTTCGACCGCGCCATCGACACGCACGTGAAGAACATCCGCCGCAAGCTCCGGCGCGATCCGAGCTACATCGCCACGATCTACGGCATCGGCTACAAGTTCGAGGAGCCGTGATGACGTGGGATCGGGCGAATTGGCCACGGCATCGATTCCGGCGCGGTCACGCTCCGCCGCCGTTCGCGCGCCGCCTCGGGTGCCTGTTCATCTGGGCGATCGTCGGCACCGCCGTGGGCGTGTGGCTGCTGGCGCGCTCGCGCCAGCTGGCGCTGATCATCGCCGTCGAGTTCCTCCTGGTCATCCTCCTCTCTTACGCCTTCTTTTCCGTGCTTCGCCGCGTGACGCAGCGCTTCCGCGAACAGGACGCGCTGCGCCGGCGGCTGATGGCCGACGTCGCGCACGAGCTGCGCACGCCGCTGGCGATCCTGCAGGGACGCATCGAGGGACTGATCGACGGAGTCTATCCGCTCGACGACCGGCAGCGGCTCGAGGAGCTCCTCGAGGACACGAAGCGGCTGGGGCGGCTGGTCGAGGACGTGCGGACGATCGCGAATGCCGAGGCGGGCGCGCTGGCGCTGCAAAAGGAGACGTTCGATCTCGCGGAGCTCGTGCGCGACGTGGCCCGCTCGTTCGAGCGGGAGATCGACGTCGACGCGCCGGACGAGCTGACGATCGACGCCGATCCATTGCGCATCCGCGAAGTGCTGTTGAATCTCCTCACCAACGCCGACCGCCACACACCCGCCGAAGGACGCGTGTCGATCCATGCGAGCGCCGGCGCGCGCGAAGTGACGCTGCGCGTCTCCGACAGCGGCAGCGGCATCGCCGCCGAGGACGTGCCGCGGATTTTCGACCGCTTCTATAAGGGTTCGGACTCGCGCGGCTCCGGCCTCGGACTGGCGATCACGCGCGACCTCGTCGTCGCACACGGCGGCAGCATCGACGTCAGGAGCGCGATCGGCGAAGGGACGACGATCACGCTGGCGCTGCCGCGGTGACGGGCGTGACCAGGATGATGTTCGAGTAGTCCGCGATCATCGCGAACGCCTCGTCCTGCAGGTCGTTCAGCCAATGCTCGCCCTGATAGAACGCGGCTTTCGTCCGGTCGCGATCGAGGAGGCTCGGGAAGCCGCGCAGCCAGGTGAGCACATCGGCATCATCGTCGTCCTCGAACGGACCATAGATGGTCATGCCGAGGCGCAGCTGCTCGGCGAGCGTCTTCTCGCGGAGGAAGGTCGCGAAGCGCGCGCGCATGCCGGGCGCGAGACGGTACTGCCGGATCTCGACGATCGCGCAGGCGAGGATGGCATCGAGGTCGAGCAACGCGTCCGCGTCCGCGGTCAGCCGGCGCGTGGTGGACTCGCGAATGAAGTCCGCGCTCATCGGCGCATCGCTGCGCTCCCGCAGCCAGACGAAGACTTCGTCATCGCGGAGGGAGAGAAAGCGGCCGAGGATCGTGCCGCGCTCGGCGAATGCCTGCAGGCGGTTCCAGCGGCGCTCGTATTCGAGCTTTTCGATGTGCAGTTCGATGTCCATACGCAATCGTAGTGATTGCGGTGGTCCTGCTCAATGACCACATTCACGCCCTCTGATATAACCACTTCGGAATGCTGCTCCCGCTCCCGGCTTCGGGCCCGCTCTACCGGCGCATCTACGAGGCGCTGCGCCAGAAGATCCTGAGCGGCGAGCTAGCCTCCGGCACTTCTCTCCCCGGGACGCGCATGCTCGCGCGCGACCTCGGCGTGTCGCGCATCGTCGTCCTCGCGGCCTTCGAACAACTCGCCGCCGAGGGCTACATCGAGTCGCACGTCGGCTCCGGCTCGCGCGTCGCGCCGCAAATGCATCTCCAGTGGAGCGGCGGGCTCTCAGCCCGCCGAAACGCCACCGGCAACATCTCTACGTACGCAACACGCGCTACAAAACTCTCCCCGCAAGAACCTCCCGGCCAGGAACCGCGCCGCACGAAAGGCGAGATCGACTTCCGCTACGCGACGACTGTCCCCGACGCGCGCACGGTGGACCTGTGGCGCAAGGAGATCGCGCGCGCGGCCACGGAGCCGCTGGTCGATTATCCCGATCCCGCCGGCCTGCCGGCGCTGCGGCGCGCACTCGCAGAACACCTGCGCGAGCAGCGCGGCGTCATCGCCGATGCCGAGGATGTGGTGATCGTCAGCGGGGCGCAACAGGCGATCGATCTCACCGCGCGCGTGCTCTGCGACCGAGGCACGCGGATCGGACTCGAGGATCCGCATTACCAGGGCACGCGGCAGGCATTCGTCGCCGCCGGCGCGCGCGTGATTCCGTGCGCGGTGGACGAGGATGGGCTCGACGTCGCGCGCCACGCCAAACGCCTCCGCGGCGCGCGCGCGGTCTGCGTGACGCCGTCGCATCAGTTCCCCACGGGCGCGATCATGCCGATCGCGCGGCGCCTGGCGCTGCTGCAGTGGGCGGAGGCGCGGCGCGCGTGGATCGTCGAGGACGACTACGACTGCGAGTTCCGCTACGGAGTCGGCGCGATTCCGGCGCTGCAGGGACTCGACGGCGGCGGCCGCGTGATCTACATCGGCACGTTCGCGCGGATGCTCTTCCCCGCGCTCCGGCTCGGCTACATCGTCGCGCCGCCGGCGCTGCGCGACGCGTTCCGGGCCGTCAAATGGCTCGCCGACCGCGGCAGCGCCGCGCTGGAACAGCGGGCCCTCGCGTCGCTGATCGAGTCGGGCGCGTACGAGAGCCTCCGCCGCCGCAGCGTCCGCGCGCTGACGGAAAAGCGCGACCGCATGGTCGCCGCGATCGAAAAGTACTTCGACCCCGAGGACGTCATCGCCACCGGCGCGTCATCGGGAACGCACATCTTCCTGCGCTTCCCGCGTCTCGCCGCGTCCGCGCCGCTGATCGACGCCGCGCGATCCGCGGCCGTCCACGTCTACAGCGGCCGCCCCTACTACCAGCGCGCGCCGCGCAACGCGACGCTGATCCTCGGATACACGACCGTGCCACCCGCGGACATCGAGCGCGGCGTGCAGCGGCTCGCCGCCGCTATCTCCGCGGCGTTTTTCATCCCGACACCCCTTCGCAAATCGTTATCAGTTTTGACAAGACTCGGCTGAGGCGAGAGTGTACGTTCTCCCCGTCGAAAGGAGACACATCACATGAAACGACTGGCTTTGACTCTCATCCTGCTGTTCACGACCGCCACGCTCTTCGCCGGAGGCAAGGAGTGCAAGATCAACCATGAGGCGAAGAACGTCACGCTGACGGGCTCGCTGGTGACCACCGGCTCGGGCGACGAGGCCAAGACGGTCTTCCGCGTCGCGAACTCGGATCAGAGCTACACGGTCTGCGAGAAGACCAAGGCTTCGATCCTGAAGATGAGCAACGACGCCTCGACGCTGCGCATCAAGGGCAAGGTCATGCACTGCAGCGAGGGCGAGGAGCTGGTGATCGAGTCGGCGCAGAAGATTTAGCAGATTCCTCGCCGTCTTCGCGGCTCGGAATGACAGGTCATTGCTGAATGAGCGCGAGCAGGTTCGCGGGCTCCACGGGCTTGAGCAGATGTTCATCGAAGCCCGCCTCCCGCGACTGCTCGCGATCCTCGGCCTGCCCATATCCCGTCAGCGCGATGAGACGCGCGCCGCCGCACTGCGGCATCGTCCGCAGCTGCCGCGCCACGGCGTAGCCGTCCATCCCCGGCAATCCGATATCCAGCAGTACCACCTCGGGCGCGAAACGCCGCGCCTCCGCGAGCGCCGCCGGTCCGTCTTCCGCGGTGCGCACGTCGTGTCCGCTGCGCGTCAGCATCAGCGCGAGGATGCGCCGCGCGTCGGCGTGATCTTCGACGAGCAGCACGCGGCGCATGCGATGTTCGGCGCGCATCGCGGCCGCCAACTTCGCGGCCGGCGGCGGTGAGGTGGCGGGGAGCCGTACGACGAACTCGCTGCCGCGCTCCGCGCCGTCACTGCGCGCCTCTACGGTCCCGCCGTGCAGCTCGATGAGCCTGCGCACGAGCGTGAGCCCGAGTCCGAGGCCGCCGTGCGGACGATCGAGCGGCGGCGGACCCTGCACGAAGAGCTCGAATGCGTGCTCGAGCACGTCGCCGCTCATCCCCTGCCCGCTGTCGCGCACGCGCACGCACGCGGCGCCGTCGATCACGCCGGCCACGACGTCGACGCGGCCGCCGGGCGGCGTGAACTTCGCCGCGTTGTGCACCAGGTTCGCGAGCACCTGCGTGAGCCGCAGAGGATCGGCGTCGATCCACACCGGCCGCTCATCGACTTCGATCGAGAGCCGCAGGTTCTTCTCTTCGATGTAGTGCCGCCACATATCCGTCGCCGCACGGACGATCTCCGACAACGCGACCGCGCGGCGATCGAGATGCACGCTGCCGCGGGTGATGCGCGAGACGTCGAGGAGATCGTCGACGAGCCGCGCCAGATGCTGCGACTGGCGGCGGATGACCTCGCGCGCCTCGCCGGCGTCGGGCGTGCCGAGGAGAGAGGTGGCGTGGATGATCGGCGCGAGCGGGTTGCGCAGCTCGTGCGCGAGCATCGCCAGGAACTCGTCCTTGCGGCGGTCCTGGAGCCGCAGCTCTTCTTCGAGCTCCTTCTGCCGCGTCACGTCGATATCGACGCCGATCATGCGTCCTTCGTCGACGGTCGTGCCGCGCGCGTCGATCCAGTGGCCGTCGGCGGCGCGGCGGAACTCCGCCTCGTACGGCGCCGACGTGGCGATGGCCTGCTTGATCGCGGCGTCGATGCGCGCGCGGTCGTCCTCGTGAATGCGTTTGCGATACGCGTCGTGCTCCTCGCCGCCGATGTCCCAGTCCCACGCGACGATGCGCGCCCCGTCGATCGCCATCAGCAGGCGGCGCTCGCTCAGCTCCGCGCGCTCCTGCGACTTGCGGTTCTGCGCGGCGATCGCGCCGAGGAGCAGCGAGGTCGTCGCGGCAACGGCCATGAAGATCTGCAGCAGCACGAGACCGTGCTCGGGGCCGGCGTTCGCGAACGGTCCCAGGCCGGCGTGCGTGCCGAGCACCGCGATCGCGTTCGCGGCCACCGCGGCCGCCGCCGATCCCGCGGGACCGAAACGCAGCGCGGCCCAGATGACGAACGGGAAGATCACGTACTCGACGGCCAGTACGGACGGCGAGCGAAGGAAAACGAGCATGCTGGCGGCGATGGTGCCGAGGAGGAGCAACGCGCCCTCGGCGAGCGCGCCGTCGCGGCGCGGCATCCGATCGCGATCGCTGATGACGAAGAGCAGCGGTCCGAAGATCAGGCCGCCGAGGGCGTCGCCGAGCCACCAGATCCACCAGAGCGCGGGCGCGGCGCTGACCGGCTGCACGCCGCCGATCGCGAGCGAGGCGACGCCGACGGTCGCGCTGACGATCGGGGCGACGACGAGCGCGCCGAGCAGCGCGATGACGTCGCGCACGCGCGCGAGCCTGCCGTCGAAAGACGCACGCCGCAGCAGCCACGCACCAACAAGGGCCTCGAGCGTGTTGCCGATCGCGATTCCCGCGGCGACGAGCACCGGCTCGGAGGCCGTGGCGTTGGCGATGAACGCGCCGAGAAGGACGCCGAAGATCGCCGGGCGTCCGTAGCGCAGCACGGCGACGAGCGCGAAGGCGGTCGGCGGCCACACCGCGGTGACCTGCGCCGCGCGAAATGCCAGCGCCAGACCGAGCTTCGCGCACGCGACATAAAGCACGGCCACGCCGAGGGCGATGAAAACCCGCTTCCTGGACGACACTCGGCTGCTAGTTTACGCGCCTAAAGCGCGATGCGCTCCATCGCCGTGACGTCCTCGGCTGTCAGCTCGAAATCGAGGGCGCCGAGGTCTTCGCGCATGTGCACGGGGTCGGTCGTGCCGGTGAGCGGGAGCATGCCGATCTGCAGTGCGAAGCGGAAGACCACCTGCGCGGGCGTCCTCCCGCTGCGCAGCACGATGTCGCGAAAGCGCGCGGTGCGCAGCTCGGCCAGGTTCGCGGTGAGGAGCGAAAATCCCTGATAGACGATGCCGTGCGCCCTGCAGAACGCGCGCACTTCGGCATCCCACAGCGCCCGCGCGTAGCAGCGGTTCTGCACGAACACCGGCTTCACCTTCGCCCGCGCGTGCAGCAGCTCCAGCTGATCGAGCGCGATGTTGCTGACGCCGAGAAAGCGCGTCTTCCCGCTCACGTGCAGCTCTTCCATCGTGCGCCACACTTCGAGATCGTCGTCGCCGAGGCCGCGGCGGCGCGATGGTCCGTGCAGCACGTAGGAGTCGATCGCTTCGGTCTGAAGATGCTCGAGCGAGCTCGCGAAGGACTGGCGCACCTGCGTCGCCATGTCCGCGTTCGGGTCATACGGCAGGCGATGATCCTGCGAGTCGCGGTACGTGAACTTGGTCTGCAGAAAGAGCTCGTCGCGGCGCACGAGGCCGTCGCGGATCGCGCCCGCGACCGCGGCACCGGCCGCGGCTTCGAAGTAGTGGCGGCGCTGGTTCGCGGTGTCGATGCCGCGGAAGCCGTTCTCGATCGCGAGCCGCACCAGGCGCTCGGTCGCATCCTCTTTCCACGCGGTTCCGTAGAGAAAGGTCGGGATCATTCATCCAACCATATGTTTAGCCACCGCTGAGCGCCGGCAGGATCACGATCTCCGCGCCGTCGCGCACCGGAGTGGCGAAGCCGCCGGAGTAACGGATGCTCTCGCCGTCGACGAAGATGTTGAGGTGCGGGCGCAGCTCGCCGAGCTCGGTAATGACGCGGTCGCGGAAGGCCGGGCATTCCGACCACAGCAGCGCGAGCGCGTCGGATACCGAGGCCGCGCGGCCGTCAACGTGCAACTCGCCGCGATTGCCGGCCAGCTCGCGCAACGGACCGGAGACGACGAACGTCAGCATCACACCACCGCCGTTTTCACGGCGACGATCGGTGGCAAACCATCGGCCAGCTCGGTCCAACTCTCGCCTTCATCCGCCGAACCGAACAGCTTGCCGTTGCGCGTGCCGAAGTAGACGCCGGCGGGATCGAGCGCGTCGACGGCGAGCGCGTCGCGAAGGATCGTCTCGTACGCGTTCTCCTGCGGCAGTCCGTCGCCGCGCGGCTCCCAGCGCGCGCCGGCGTCGCGCGTGCGATAAACGCGCAGCTTTCCCTCCGGCGTGCAGCGGAACTGATCCGACTCCAGCGGCACGATCCAGGCGCTGTCGTCGTCGCGCGGATGCAGGGCGATCGGAAATCCGAAGTCGGACGGCACGCCATTGGCGATGTCGGTCCAGTTCTCGCCGCGATCGTCGCTGCGATACAGACCCCAGTGATTCTGCAGGAACATGCGCGAGACGTTGTGCTGCGACTGCACAACTTTGTGCACGCACTGGCCGAATTCGGGGTACTTGTCGGGTAGGAACTCCGCGCGCACACCGTGATTCGACGGGCGCCAGCTCGCGCCGCCGTCCTCGGTCACATACATGCCGGCGGTCGAGACGGCGATCCGCATCCGCTTCGCGTCTTCCGCGTCGAGCAGAATGGTGTGCAGGCACAACCCGCCGCCGCCCGGCTCCCATCGCGGCCGCTGCGGATGATTCCAGAGTCCCTCTTCGAGCGACCACGTCTCGCCCGCGTCGCGCGAAACGAAGAGCGCCGCCGGCTCGACGCCGCAATACAACGTGTCGGCCTCGGATGCGCGTCCCGGCGTGATCTGCCAGATGCGGCTCAGCGCCGCGCCGGTGCCCTCGGGGAACTTGACGTTCGCCTGCTCCGGATTCGTCCACGTGCGGCCGAAGTCGTCGCTGGCCTGCAGCAGCGCGCCCCAGTGCATGCTCGCCGGACCGGCGAGGATGCGGCTGCGTCCCGCGCGGCTGTCGTACGCGATCGCGTAGACCGCGCTGCCGGGAAAGTACGGTCCGCCCATTTCCCACTTCGCGCGCTGTTGATCCGCGCGGAAGACGAACGCGCCTTTCATCGTGCCGACGAGCAGCAGGACATCGCCCTGCTGCGGACTGACATGTTGTGCGACGGGCATGGCGCCTCCTCAGATCGCGGCGCCGAGACGGGCGCGCGTGGCGCGCACCTGATCGAGCAGCTCCGCGTGTGTTGCGGGAGCATTCTCTTCCAACGCGCGGCTCGTGCGCCAGGAGTGAAACGCGAGCTCGGTCGCGAGCGCATGGAAGCGCCGGCGCTCGCGCCACTGTGCGAATCCGCCGCGGAAGAGCGCCCGCGCGGACTCACGGCAACGATTGCGAACGGAGGTGACGATGGCGATGTCGTCGCCGCTGAGGACGCCCGTGGCGATGACCTGTTCGAGATGGGCGCGGATCATCTTCGCCTGCCGGCGCAGGGAGAAGAGCGCCACCAGAATGACGGAGAGGATCGCCGGAACCATGATCAGCAGGTAGGCGACGAAGAAGAGCGGGCCGGCGCTGGCGGCGAGGTTCCAGATCGAGTGCAGGGCGACGGCGCCGCCGAGGCCGAGGAGCGGCATGAGCCACTTCCGGGAGGTGCGCGTGCTCTCGCGCGCGAAGCCGAAGCCGATGCCGGTCATGCTCGTATAAAGAGGATGCGCGAACGGGCCGAGGATGCCGCGCAGGAAGAACACGGTCACCGCCACTCCCCCGCCCTCCGCGACTGCGGCGCGGCCGTAGTACAGCACGTTCTCGGTCATCGCGAAGCCGAGGCCGACCATGGTGGCGTAGACGATGCCGTCGGTGACGTCGTCGAATTCGTCACGCCGCCACATGAAGAGCAGCAGCAGCGCCGCGCCTTTCCCGAGCTCCTCGACCAGCGGCGCGGAGAGGATGTTGGTGAGCGCCGACGCGCTCGCCCGCCCGAAGACGGCGGTGAGGATGCCTTCATTCAGCGTGTTGAAGATCATCGCGAAGAACGTGGCGATCGACGCGCCCCAGAAAAACGCGACCGCCAGCATCGACAGCGGCTCCGGCTCGAGCCGGTCGATCCATAACGCGAGCGCGATGTAAAACGGCACCGGCACGGCGGCCATCAGGAACCCGATCGCGAACCCCGACAACCCGGTCTCGAGCCCGATCGCGCCGAGGGCGAGGAGGCCGAAGAGGCAGGCGTTCACGAGGAGGACGATGGTGATGAGGGCGGTAGGGCGCATGGGGATGGGGAAATGGTACCTGAGATGAGCCGCGAAGCGTCTCGGCTAACGAGACGCTTCGCGGCCCTTGTGCGAAGTGCTTATTGCGACGCTACCAGATCACGTCGAGTTTGGTCATCCCGCATCAGCGTCACTTTCCGAAGTCTCTCGCTCTCTCCGAATTCAACGTGCAAGAAGTATCCATCTCGAACGTAGCGCGCCCACGGTGAGAGGTAACCGAGGAGATCATCAACCTGACCTCCGCCGGACTGCTCTGGCTGACCCAGCTGAAAAAGAATGCTCTTCTCGCTCGCAGCCGGGTCAATGCCGGCTGGCAGATCGCCGCCGTAGGACCGAAAGCCCTCATGCGGCTCGATGTAGAAGTGCGCGTGATTCAATAATCCTTTTCTGAAACCGAGGACGAGACCTGTGTTCACGAAGCTGTAGTACCGCGTGTGCCGCTCCGGATCGTGGTACGCGATCGGATCCTCAGTGATCTCGGGTTCTTCACCGACACTTGCGACGAGGTCTTCAACCTCGCGCGAGGACTCTGGCGATCCCAGGGCGCCTGCAATGCGTTCCCACCGAGCCGTCATTCAGTGACTCCCTTTTTACGGTTCCTCTGTTTCACCGCTTCAATCGCCCGGTTTACCTCTTCAGGACTGAATCCGCGACGAACCAGATTCTGACGATGCAATTCTAGGTCTAACCGCTCGGCCTCAGACAGGTTGGCGCTATCGGCCGCGACCTGTTTCTTCGTGTTCTTTCCTCCATGGGTCCGGCCTTGGCGATGGACGTCTTTCGGCACTTCGATGGCAGTCCCTTTTTTGTAGAGCTCCGCGGCCTCGGCTTCTGTCAGCGGACGTCCCAGTGCCTGCTCTTTCGCCGCACGCAAGCTTGCATACGAGGGAACGTGATCGTGCTCCAAGCCGTCGCCTTTGACTTCTCTGGCCTTTAGATTCTCGAAGGAATCAACCTCGAGAGGCTTGACTCCATTTGTCGGCTTCACCGGCTCGACGGGCTCAACGGGCACTTTAACGGGTTCCGCGGCGGGTGGCTTCCGAACCGCGCCGCGAACGGTTTCAACGGTGCCGACGACAACGACAGTGATCGGTCCCGTATATTGGCCGTGCAGCGTCTCGCCGGATTTGAAGCAATCCCCTTCATCCTCGGCTGCTTGTACGCGGTCCATCACGGTGTAGTACCGCTTGACCGGGTGCATGATGAAGTCTTGCGCGTCATCGAGCGCAGCATTTGCCGCGGCCGGATCAACGTCACCGAAAGCGCCGCGCACCAGTCCGACGGCTCCCGTCACAAAGCCCCACCCGATCTTGCCAGTTGCCTTCAATGAGCCAAAGATGCGTCCCATCGCACACTGCACCTTGGGGTCTCGCGCGAGCGCCTCTCCCGCACGCGCCGACTGCTCCTCGCCCATCCCAAGCGGATCACGACCATTAATAGGATCGCCACCAGCGAATGCATACAGATTCGAGCTATCGAGATATCCCAATGGATCCGGTGTCATCCACGTTGCCGTGATCGGATCGAACCAACGTTCACGCACATAGTTCTTACCGGAGAACGGATCCTGGAACGGTTGCGCGTGGAAGCTTGCCGCCATGAAGAGGTCGGCATCGCCGTTGCCGCCATTGACTCCCAATGATCCAAGGCCGGTGACTTCGTACGGGGTGGTCACGGATTGGGAATTGTTGGAGACCCCGGCGATAAAGGTGGTGAAGGTGCTGAGCGACTCGCGGACTTCGACGGGCAATGAGCCCGAAGTGAACACCGGTTGAATCGCGGACGCCCACGCAGGCGCGGGCAGCACGGGGACATCAACAGCCCATGCGCCGGCGCGGAGTTGGCTCGTCACCGCGATCGACAGCGTCTTGCCGCCGGCCGCGATGCCGTCATTCACAAACGTGTTCCACGCGGTGCCGGCCAGGTTCCACTCGAGGCGGAACGGATCTCCCGTGACCGCAACGGCGGGTGCAGGTGCTTGCGCGACAACGCCACCGCTGGAGTTCAGGATCGCGAGGCGCGAACCGATGCCGATGGTGGTCTCGCGCAGCGCTTCCGTCGCGCGCATCTGTACGCGCACTTCCTGGAGGACGCCGGTGGCGGTCTTCTTCGCGATCACCTGCACCTGATCGATGGCAGCGCCGGCAAGCTCGAACTCTTCGGCCCCATACGGATCCGTCGCGATGTGACGCGATACCACTTCACCGTTTCGATTGAGCACGACTTGCAGCGTGCCGTTGCCCGCCTCGTCGTACACCGGATAGACATGAGTGACAGGGACTGCGCCGCCCGGCGGAATCACGCCGACGAGATCAGGCGTCGTAATCTCGATCGGATCGTCGAGGCCGAGGTCGCCGTGAATGAACTGGCGAAGCAGGTTCTTGTTCGGGTCGATCGGTGACGCGCTCGCGCCGCTCTTGAAGATCGACAGCAGACGATCGGTCACCGGATCCCACACGAATGTGAGCTCGGGCGCGACGCCATCGGCAGCGATGACGGTCGGACGATCTTCCGTCTGCCACGTCAGCGTGTCGTACGGCGTCGACAGCGTCGGCAGCGTCGCGTACTGCGCGGTGCGGCCGACGAGACGATCGTTCGCGTCATAGGAATAGAGGATGCGGCGAATCGGCGAAGCGGTGCTGAGAACTTTCTCAGCGACCCATACCAGACGGCGTTTCTCGTCATAGCTGTACTTGAAGCGGCCATCTTCAGTGCGCACGTCGCCGTCGCCGGTTCCATCCGGCTTCGTCCACCTGAAGTCTTCGGCAGTCGGGCCTTTCGTGAACTTCGAGATCTTGTGTCCGGCCTGCGGATCGGCCGTTGATCCCGGAGGATCGATCTGGTCGGGATCGATGCCTTTCTTCTTCAGATCATCGCGCGCCGTGGTGTCGAACGCCGGCGTACGCTCCTGCGCCTTGCGGAAGTCGGCGGACGACATGAGGTCCTGACGCACGCCCGGCGTGGCGCCGACTGCGGTACCTGGCGTTGTCGGAGTCGGAGGTGTCGTGTTATCGGAGACCGCGGTGACGGATCCGAAGAGACGTCCGCGCGAATCGTAGCTGTAGCGCGTGTGACGATTGGTGCCGCCCGACACGCCCGCGAGTTCTTCTTCGGTAACCTGCAAAGTGTCTTCGTACTTCACTTTCGAACCGGCGATCTCGATCGTGCCGATCTTCGCGACCATGCCCTCGAGCTGCGAGGTCTCCGGCTTGTATCCGTACGTGCGAACGAGCTGCTTGAGGCACGACGACGTCGCGCAACCCTGCGGCTTGATGAAGACCGTGCGCGAGTCGGGACGACGCGCGTTGCGATACTCGCCTTTCAGCAGTGTCTCGCCATCGCGCTGCAGCTCGATCAGATTGCCCATCGAGTCGTAGTCGAAGTGAAGTTTCTTCGCCCAGTCGCCGGCCGGCGCGCCGGGCATGGTGAGGTCGGTGAGCTCGCCGTAGCCGTTGAAGTCGTGCTCCACGGTGTACGAGTCGAGAATGTCCGCTGTCGTAAAGCCGCCGGCGTTCTTGAATCGCGTCTGTTTCGTGGTCCTCGGCAGGTTGTCGCCGGTATAGCCGCTGTACTCGATGAGCGCGTCTTTCGTGCGCCACGTCTTCAGACGTCCCGCTTCGTCATAGGTAATCTCGTCGAGCTTTGCCGCACCGGCGATCGGCGCCGAAGCAGCGTAGACCGTGACGAGCTGCGCCTTGCCGTTGTATTCGAACGACTGCCACCTGCCCTGCCGATTCTTGATCGCAACGAGACGCGGGCCGTCGTACACGAACTCCTCGGTCGTCAGGTCGTGATACGTGATCGTCTTCGGCCGTCCGATGTCGTCGGTATCGGTTTTCGTCTTCTCCGTCTCTTCGTCGATGCGGAGCACCTTCGCGCCGGTCTCGTTGTGCTGGTGATTCTTGATGCTGCCGTCGGGCAACGTTTCGCGAATGAGCTTGCCCTGTGAGTCGTATTCGTATTGCGTCGTCGGACGACCGGGAACCGAGGACTTGATCGGATTGCCGTTCTGATCGAACTGCGCCTGCCACTGCAGGGCCGAGATCTTGACGGACTTCGCATTACCCAGCGTGTCGAAGTCGCGATCGATGACATACGTTGAAGGAGCGGTGGACTTCGGCTCGTGTTGTTCGACGCGCTTGGCGAGCTCCGTGGAGCCGTACAAGGAATGGTTCTTCCGTTCGTAGACGGTGCCCATCGTGCTGATGGTTCCCTGGCCAGTTCGCGACTCCTTCAAACGGCCGGCATCATCGAACTGCAGGAACATGGCGCGTCCGCCGTCTGTCGTGCTGCTGGCAGTCGCTGCGAGATGCACCGGACGTCCGGCCCCGTCCCACTGCTGTGCAATGTCACGCGTGAAACCGGTACCGCTCTCGGTGATCTTTTCGGCTTTACCCGTCGGCGTGAAGTCGATGTGCTTCCTGTAGTACTCGTTGCCGGCCGAATCGAGGAGATGGAGGTCGGTGGTGCGGCTCCAGCCGTCGTAATCCATCTTCTCTCTCGTGCCGTTGAGACTGAGCGCGTCCGTCATCCGACCGGCGTGATCGAAGGCGAACGCATTCGCGTTCTTCTGGTCGGTGGTGTACACCGCGTTGCCAGCGAGGTCGTACGCATTGGAGTTGATGAGGAATTTGCCCGACTCGTACGACTGCTTCGTCTCCTTGGTGCGGCCGAGGGTGTCGAGGGTCGAGGTGATCTCTGACCCGCCTGGAGGCGTGGTGACGATCTTGCGCGTCGGAGCTGCAAACTGGGAGTAGTCGGTGGTCTGGGTGATCGTGGAGCTGGTCCCATTGACATCAACGTTGTCTGTCTTGACGGACGTGACGCGGCCCGTCGCGTCGTAGTCGTACGTCGTCGTAACGGTCTCGTTGCCGGCGAGTGTGGTTTGACGATCGCGCTGCTCGTGAATGCGGCCGTTCGGGTCGTACACGAACGCCTTTTCGATCGTCAGCGGGTCGCCGGCGTTGTTCGTGATCTTGATCTGAATCGGTCGACGCCACTCGTCGTACGTAGTGGTGGTCGAGTTGCGGCCATCGTCCACCAGATCCTTGTCCTGGCTCAGATACGTGTACGACGTGGAGAGCGCGCTCGTACCGATGTGCATCGCCGTCGGCAACCCGCGCTTGTAGAGGTCGGACGGCGGAGTCGGCGGATAGTCGATCGCGATCTTGCTTGCGGTCGGATCGCCGGCGGTGCCGCCGCTGGTGCTGATCTCTTTCGCGAGTCCCGTCTCGAGATCCAACGTCGTCGTCGTGGTGACGCTGCTGTTTGTCGCTGTGAGCGTTGTCTTGTCGCGATGTGCTTCCGGTGACTCGATCGTCTTTCCGTTTGCAGTCGTCGACTGCAGGTAGGTGCCGTTGTAGTTGTACGTCGTCTGCACCGTCGCGCCGGAGGTGCACGGCGATGACCCGGCCGGGCCGACGGCGATACACGACAGAAGTTTGCCGAGGTTCGTGCCGGCGGATTTGAACGTGTATTGCGTCGTCGAAACGCCGGCGAGCGTCGCCGTCTCCATCAGGCCGTCGTCGTCATAGCCGAAATCGAGCGAACGCGTCTTCGGCTCCGTGGTTGCCGCGTTCGGCGCAATGCTGGCCGGCAGTGCGCCGAAGTTCGCGTCTTTGTACGTGTCGACGTTCGTCTCCTCGAAGTGCAGGACATGCGGACGGTCTTGCGTGTACCACTTGTACTTCTCTGTGGCCGCCGGGACTGGCGGCATCTTGAAGGTGTATTTGCGTTGCTGGCCGAGGACATCCTTCGTTTCGGCGGTCGGGTTGGTGCCGGGGGTGAAGGTGAATGTCGCTTCTTCGCCGGTGGCCCATTTCTGGGTCTTCACGTAGTCGCGGGGGCCGGTGTAGGTGAAGGCGACTCGGGCGGGGCCGTTGAAGGGGGCGCGGTCGGGCTCGATGACCGACAGGAGGTTCGAAGAGAGCTCGAGCTTGTCGGCGTAGTTGCCGGCGCTGCCGGTGTCGTAGGCGTAGCGGCGCTCCGGTTTGGTGAGCGTGCCGAGGAGGGCGCGGAACTCGGGGAGGAAGACGTTCGTAAGGCGGCCCTGGGTGTCGTAGTCGTAGGCGAGCTTGCGCGCGGGCGTGCGCCAATCCTCGACGTCCTTGAGCCAGCCCTCTTTCTGCAGGAAGCTGATGCCTTCGAAGTAGTGCAGGCGGTTGGCGCGCTCGTTCGGATCGATGATCGTGTCGAGGCGGCCTTTCGAGTCGTAGACGTAGACGATCTGGTTGCCCTTGCCGTCGGGGGTGAAGAACTCGTCGCCTTCGCGGACGACGCGGCCGTAGTCGTCGAAGTAGGTGACGCGCAGCTTCTGGTCGGTCATGACCCAGCCGCCGTCGTAGCGCGCGAGGCGCGCGAAGTAGCCCTTCGGCGAGGTGTACTCGGTGCCGGCGCGGACGTAGCGGAACACTTCACCGGAGCCGTCGCGGTATTCGACGTCGCCGTTCGGCAGCGCGCGCAGGCGCTTGAAGATTCCGGAATCCCAGCCGATGCCGAGCGGCGTGAAGCCGAGGCTGCGCGAGCGGTAGGCGCGGTCGACGATCACGTTCCAGCCGGCGCGGCCGCCGGCGTCGAGATCGACGGCGTCGTGTCCGACTTCGCCGCTGTGGAGATACGTCGTTTCCTGCAGCACGCCGCCGGCAACCGGCGGGTTCTGCGCGGCGATGAGCACATTCGCCGGCCGCACGGTGTCGGCGATGATGGTTCCGGCGCGCGCGCGGAGGCGCTGCTTCTCGCTGAGCCACGCGTACACGTTGCTCGCGCTGATCTCTTCCGGCCGCGCGGAGATGAAGTGGCCGGCGGTGTAGAGCTCTTTCGCGTTCGTATCGTTCTTGATGACCTTCGGGCGCTCGCAGGCGAAGCAGCCGAGGTTCTCCTTCTCCGCCGCGGACGTGGTGCCCCAGTTGTAGTCCTTCGCCGCGCGCGGATCGGCAATCGCCACGATCCAGTCGGAGACGTAGCGGTTGTAGCCCTTCTGATAGCGCAGCTCGGGGATGGACGGGATGTCGAACGCGCGCTTGAGCGCGAACGACGTCTGCGGACGCGCGTCGACGTTGCCGTCGCGGCGCTTGTAGCGGAGATGCGCGACCGGATACGGATCCGGCGTCTGCGGCGTGTCGGCGCCCGGAACGAGCTCGCTCTCGATGGCGATCTGGAATCCGGCCGGCGGCAGCGACTCGACGATCGAGCCGGGCAGCCTGGCCTCGACGCGGAACACGCCTAGAGAGGCGCCGCAATCGGGATCGGTGACGAGATCGCACTGTAGCACGCCGGTTGGCGGCGCGATGCCGAGCGGCACGATGCTGCCGACTTCCTTCAGGCCGGCGGAGCCGACGCTGATGACGAAGTGCATCTTCGGATCGATGGCCGAGGCGACGTGGACGCGCTGCGCGAGGAAGTCGGCGCCGTAGAGGAATCCGGTCTCGGCGTCGACGACCGGCGCGACCTGGCCCATGCCCACCGGCGCGGTCGAGCGCCAGAGAATGCGCGGATCGTTCGCGCCGTAGCCGCCATAGCCGCTCGTGCCGAGGAGCGCGGCCTTCGCGGTCGGGAAGACGCCGGTCGTCGCAGTGCCGCCGACGATGCGCTCGTCGATGCGCGAGAGATCGATGAGCGCAGCGTGGCCTTTGCCGTCGATGACCACGGCCATGTTCGTGCCGTCGACGACGCGCACGGCGTGTGCACCCTCGGGCAGCCACACCACGTCGGCGAAGCTGTCGCTCATCAATGGCACAGCGCCGGCCTCGACGACGAAGAGGCCGAAGTCGAGCGCCGGCATGAGCAGGTAGTCCTTCTTCGTGTTCGGGTTGTAATAGGTGTCGGCGGTGTTGAAGCGCGCCAGCGGCGCCGGAAGTCCGGCGGTGATGATGGCGCTCTTGAGCGCGTCGAAGCGCGCGTTGGCGCCGCCGGTGAGGATGAGCTCACCGCTGCGCGAGATCGACGCCGGCGGCGTTGCCACGAAGTCGGCCACACCCTTCTTCGCGTCGAGCGCGTAGACGCGCGACGAGTTTCCGGGGCCATTCATGATCGCGGACTCGGGGCTGTACGCAAGGCTGGAGATGGACGTGCTGCTCGCGGCGGAGGGATCGTCGAACGCGTTCGGCCGCAGCGCGATCTGCTCCTGCGGGCGATCGGCGGAGGTCGTCCCGGCGGCCTGCGTGGCGTCGTTGCTCTCGACGGCGTTCACGTCGAAGACGCCGATCCCGTAGCCAAACAGCGTAACCACCGCGTACGTCGACTGGTTGTAGGTGACGCGCAGCGTGTCTTTCGGACCGGCGATGATGTTCTTGAGGTCCGCGTCGGGCAGCGTCGCCGCGTCGGTCGTGGCGCGCGCGTCGGCGGACCATTTCAATCCGAGGGTGACGTTTTCGACCGTCACGCGCTGGATGCGGTACTGGCTGGTGGTGGCGGGGAGCTTCGCGTCGAACTTGTGCAGCTCGTCGGGAGTGCAGGACGGCGCGCCGCTGACGCAGGTGCTGCCGGACGAGAACGCCGAGACGAACGTATCGCGGTCGTAGTCCACGGGTGCCGAGTCGCCGACGACGATGCGCACCTTGCGCGGAATCGCCTCGACGCGGTCGGCGGTCACGAATGCGCTGCCGAGTCCGTAGCCGTACGAGGTGCCGATGTTCTGCGAGAGGATCGTCGACCCGGTCTGTTTGCAGACCGTGTTCTTGATCGTCGGCAGGCAACCGCTCGTCGCGGTCTTCGCCTTGATGAAGTCCTCGACGCGGAACGTGCGCAGCACGCCGAAGAGGTTCGTGCGTCCGGCGGCGTAGACGCGGCCGTGGCGGTCGACCTGCACGCTCCAGTAGTCGGTGACGGCGTCGCCGGTGTCGCTGTCGCGTCCCGGCGCGAGTGCAACCGGAAGCGGAGATGCCGACTCGTCGAGCGCCGCAGGATTCGAGGTGTCGTACGCGAGGATGCCGCCGTCGACGGCGGCGATGAAGAGGAGGTTGCCGAATGACGTCATCTCGCGGATGGCGCCGAACTGCGCGGTCGGACTCTGGTGGATGTTGAAGTCGGCGATGTTGCCTTTCGGTCCGCGGGTCTCGAACTGGAGCTCCATCGGCGCGGGCGTGGGACCGATCGGAACGACGGTGGCGCCCGACTTCTCCCCTGCCTGTCCGAGCAGCAGGCCGTTGGTGGAGCGATCCTGGATCGCCGTGTCGAGCGTGAGCTTGAACCTCTCGCCGGCCGCGAGCGCGGATGGCAGCAGGATCGACACGCGCCGTCCGTTCGAGTCGAGGCGGAGCAGCGCCTGCGGGAGCAGATCGATCGGCGTGCCGCCGCCCGGCACGAGTTGCTCGAACCTGATCAGCTTCTTGAGCGCCTCGTCGATCTGTTTCTCGGTCGTGGCGGTGCCGATATCGATGGCTTCGTTGAAGACGATCGACAGCGGCGTCGTGGCGTCGACGTCTTTCTCGTCGATCATGATGATCACGCGGTCGCCCGGCTTGGCGTTGAGAGTCAACGGCAGCGACTGCGGGCCGCGATGCTCGCCGTTGTTGACGTCGAGCGCCGAGACCTTCGTCAGTGCCGTGAGCGAGCTGCCGGTGCTGGCCTGCACGGTGAGCATGCCGGTGCTGTTGAGCACCAGCTGGATGTCGCGGATCGACTGCAGCGTGACGCCGGCCGGCGGCACCTCGGCGATCTCGACGCGGAACGGCGTGCCGAAGACCGGATGCGGTCCGTTGAAGTCCGTGGCCGGATTGGCGATGACCACGCCCTTGCCGGGATCGCCGAGCGGAATCGGATCGTAGGTCGTCTTGAACGAGCTCAGCGACGTCGCCGGATCAACGCCCTCGACCGTGAACGCGGTTCCCGCCGGAACGGGGAACGCGATCCTTCCCAGCGCCTCGGCCACGTAACGGTGGCCGACGTACATCGAATACATCGTGTCCCAGAAAAGATCGACGTTCTGGGTGAGGCCGTCCATGAACGCGAAGACCATCCCGTGCGAGGCGGCGGTGGTCTTCATCTGATACGCGGCATACGAGCCCTGCTCGATCACGCGCAGCAGGACGTCTTTCGGATCGTCGAAGCGCGCGAGACCCTGAGTCGGCTTGAGCGTCCGCGCGCCGGACGTCGACTGGCGCACGGTCGTCAGCGTGCCGTTGACGATCGCCAGCGTGTCGACGGCCATGATGCGCGGACCGCGCACGGAGTCGCCGAGGACGCCCAGGAAGTACTGCCCGCTGGCGCCCGGAGCCGGGAACGTGAGCTCGAGCGGAACTTTCGCGCGGCCTTCGAACTTGAGCTCGACGGTCGCGGCGGCGGTCAGCTCATTATTGATGTTGGGGACGACGTCGAAAACCGCGGCGGGCGCGGGAGCCATCTCGATGAGCGTGGCTTGCTCGAACGCGCCGGCCGGAACGGCGACGGCGATGCCGTCGGCGCTGGTGAAGGTGACGGCGCGATTCGCGGGCGCGACGAACGCGCGGCCGTTCTCGGCGACGAACGGGGTGAGCGGGATGATCGCGGAGAGCGCGCCGTTGTTGTTCAGCACGCGCAGATCGATCTCGTCGGCGAACGTGACGCGATCCTGGTTGATGGTGATCGAGAACGCGCCGTCGCTCGCGGCGGTGCCGGAGTAGTTGTGGCCGAAGTCGCGGACGCGGCGGACCGGAATGGCGACCCAGTTCGCGGGGAGCGCGCCGGCGGCGCCGGTGATCTTCGAGAGGCCGTTCGCGTCGGGGATGGTGATCTTGATCTTCTCGGGATGGATCTCGCTGTTCGTGAACGTCGTCGCGGTGGTGAAGCTGAACGCGTACGACTGCCCGAGAGGCGTGCCGTTGATGCCGCGCAGCGCGGGCGAGACGGTGGCGACGTAGCGCGTGCCGGCGCTCAGCGCGCCGCCGGCCGGGAGCTTCCAGAGCACGCCGGTGTTGCCGATCGCGCTGACGGTGCCGGTCACGGTCTTGCCGGTGGCGGTATCGAGGACGACGAGCGTGGTCGCGTTGACGGAGGCCGGATCGATGCCGGGCTCGAGACGCGCCTCGACGGTCGTCGAGAGTCCGACGTTAGTGTCGTTGTTCGACGGTATCGTCGAGGATACATGCGGCGGCTGCGCGACGAGCACGAGGTCGCCGACGTTGACGACTTCGTTCGGCGCGGGAGCGGGCGACTTCTGATACGCGGCGCCGTCGCCGAGGGCCACGGTGCGCGGAATCAGCGAGAAGCCGGTCGCCGGCGTGGCCTGGACCGGAACGTTGAAGATGCCGGTGGTGCGCGTGAGATCGGCGACGCCGAGTCCCGACGCGGTGACGCGCGCGTTCACCGCCGCGGCGCCGGTCGCTCCGATGCGCACGACGCCTTTCGCGAATCCGATCGGCGCGTCGGCGGCGAGCAGCAGATAGCGGCCTTCGCGCATGACGCCGTCGACCGGAAGCACGTTGCGGTCGATCGCCTTCGTGCTCCAGCGCGCGGCGTCGAGTGCGGTCATCTCCGACGCCAGACGGAAGACCCGATTGCCGAACGGAGTCTGATCGATCAGCTCGACGAGGATCAGCTGCGACGGCGAGAGCGCCGGGAGCTTCGTGGGATCGATGGTGAACGTGGCGCTCGCGGGGCGTGTGAGCTCGACCGCAGGGGCCGCATCGATCTGTCCATCGCCGTCGTTGTCGGCCGGTGTCGTTGCTCCGACGCGCTGCAGCGTGAGCTGGAATCCGCCGACGATGCGATAGCCGGCGATCGGGCCGAGCGTGGTGGGATCGGTGAGCGACGACGTCGTCGCACTCAGCGCCTCCGGCGTCGCGCCGGCCGGAATCTCGACCGTGATCTTGTCGTCTCCCGGCACGCGCCCACCCTCGGGGCCGACGAGCGTGCCGCGATCGAGGCGTCCCGGATACGGCAGGATGCGCAGATGTTCGAAGCCGACTTCGAGGAACACCTCGGCGGCGCGTGTCGACGGCGCGAGGTTGAACGCGGCGACGCCGGTGTTGCCGGCGAGGTCGCGATAGAGGAGCAGATCTGTGGCGAACGGGAAGCCGAGCTCGTTCCCGCCGTCGGCGAGACGCAGCTCTTCCTCGATGTAGGCCTGCACGGCGGTGCCGCTCGGGAACGGCTGCGCGCCGCTGCCTTCGATGTTCAGCGTGGCGATCGTGCTCTCGGTCGGCAGCACCGTCGACGGCGAGAGCGGGAAGCTCCTGGCCTGCATCGCCGGGCACGTGCCGTCGGCGCAGCGATCGGCGACGCCCTGGAGCGGCGCGCCGGAGCTCGCGGGCTGTGGCGAAGTGAGGCCGCTGCGTTTGTCGGGATAGACGAGCGCGTACGCGCCGGGCGCGCTTACGTTGAACGCCGCCTTGTCGCCAGCGATGTTGACGACGGGCGTGATCACGCGCCATTCGTCGCGTGAGGCGTCGTAGCGCACCGCGGCGAGCGTCTGCGAGGCCGCGGAGATCTCGGTTTGCGGCACGTCGAAGGTGAGCGTCGACGCGCCGAGGGTGGTGGCGGTGGAGACGATCTCGGCGGAGGCGAGCGGGGACCAGCCGAGCGGCAAGAGTCCGGCGAGCGACTGTGCGCCGACCGAGGTCAGCGTGACCGAGGTGCTGCTGTTGATCGCCCCGGCGGGGATGTTCAGATCGGCGTGGCGCGTGACGGCGTTGTTCGCGCCGTGCGAGAGCGTCAGCGCGCCGCTGGTCATGCTCTTCGTGTCGCCGCGCTTGGTGAGCCGGATGTCGATCGGGATCACGCCCGCGCCGGCGGGAACGATGATCTGGCGCCACACGGTGGTGTAGCCGTTGGCCGCGGCGCGAATCGTGTGCGCGCCCTCGGGGAAGCGATCGCCGTAGCGGCCGCGCGAGTCGGTCGTCATGGTGACGCTCTGCTCGGGAGCTTCGATGGTGATCTCGGCGCCCGCGAGCGGACGTCCGTTCGTGGCGTCGTAGACCTCGCCGGTGATGAAGCCCTTGCCGTCGCCCGGCTGCGGCGTGTCGTCGCCGTACGCGAAGAGGTTCGTGTATGGGAAGTCGAGCTTGCGGCCCTGCGTGTCGGTGGCCGCGGTGGAGATCTTGAGCGTGAACGTCTTCGCGCTCAGATCCTCGGCGGGCGTGACCACGGCGTTCGCGCCGGTGACGGCGACGGTGCCGCCGACGATGCGCGAGTCGGGCATTTCGAGCTGCACGCTGCCGGCGGTTCCGGTGGTCAGCGTGTCGGCCTTCATGTCCGAGGAGAAGACGATCGTCAACTTGTTGACCGAACGGTCGTAGCTGGAGCTGAGGACCTTGGGACCGGTGCAGTCGAGATTGATCTTCAGCTCGACGAACGGCGAGAGCGTGCCGTCGGCGCCGACGGTGCGGACGCGGATGACGTGATAGCCGGGCGTGCCTGTGAGCGCGACTTTGTAGGAGAACGCTCCGCTGCTGTTGGCTTGGGTAACGAAGAAGATCGAGCCGTAGTCGAGGCGCACGCGCGCGGACGGTGCGGTCGTGCCGGCGACGTCGATGAGCTGGCCGCAGAAGCGGCCCGAGGCCGTGGTGAGCGTCGGCGCGGTTCCGGGCGCGGTGGTGGCGACGGTGAAGCTGCTGGTGAACTCGCTCGCCAGCGACTGCCCGGCGAGATCTTTCGCCGCGGTGGTGACGCGAATCGTGTAGCGCTCGCCCGGCGTGAGAATCGTCGCCGGCGCGAACGTGAGGACGTCTTTGTCGAGATAGGACTTGCCGTTGATCGCGGTGCCGCTGGCGTTCTCGAGACGGAACGCGTCGGTCAGCGTGGTGACGTCCATCGGGTTGGAGAAGAGGACGAGCGTGACAACGCCGCGATCCACTTCGAGCGCGTTCGCCGCGGGGAAGGTCTCGACGACCTTCGGCGCCTCGGCGAGCTTGAAGACGCGAATCGTGTCAAATGCCTGCGCGCCGCCGGGCTCGGTGACGCGGGCGATCGCGGGGGTCATGCCGCCGGCGAGCGTCGAGAACGGCACGTCGCCGAAGAACGTCTTCGCGGTCTGATCCTGCGTCGCGGCCGTGCCGCCGACGTCGACCGCCGCGCCCTCCCCTGCCGAGTACGAGCCGGAGAGCCGGAACGTGCTGCCGGCGGACGCGGGGAAGTATTTGTTGTCGATCGGATCGGTAATGGAGATCGTCGGATTCGTGCTGGCGTACTTCACCAGCACGTTCGCGCTGGCCAGGCGGCCGGTGCGATCGCGTCCGGTGACGGTGATGGTGTTGTCGCCGGAAACGAGCGGCACGTTGCGCGCGATGAAGCGGCCGGTGGTGTCGCTCCATGGCGTCGGTTCCACCTGTCCCACGAGTCCCGCGATGGTGAGCGACGACGGATCGACGTTCGACCAGGTACCGCTGACGTCGACGGTCGCGGTACCGGTGAGGTATCCCGGAATCGGCGAACTGATCGAGATCGACGGCGCGTTCAGCACCAGCGTCACTCGGCGCGATGCGGTGGCGGTGCGGCCGCCGTTGGCCGACGCGTGGGCGACGAGGATGTTGACGCCGTCGCGCAGACGGACGTTCGCCGCGGTCCAGTTGGAGCCGCTGATCGTCGCCGGCGTGCCGTTGACGTCGACGGTGGTCGCGCCGTTGCCGAGCGTGCCGGTGACGGTGATCTTGTCGATTGCCGAGATCGAATCCTCGCCGGGCGTCGTGATGGTGACGCTGGGATCGTTCGTGGCCCGGATGAGCGTGATGGTGACCGGGTCGCCGGTCTCGGTTCCCGCGGCGTCAGTGCAGACGATGCGCACCGAGTTCGCGCCTTCGACCGGCAGCTCGACGGTCGCGCAGAACGAGCCGTTGGACATCTTCGCGGCGATGCCGTTGACCTTCACGCCCGCGGCGCCGCCGGAGCGTCCGATGAGCTCGACCTTCTGACCGGTGATGACCGACTGATCGGGCGGATCGAAGCCTTCCAGCCTGCAACCGCCGCCGGCCGTGTTGCCGACGGTGAACGTCCGCTCGAGGCGAGACTCGTTACCGGCCGCGTCGCGCGCGGTGATGACCGCGGTGTGGCCGCCGGCCGCGCTGATCGTCAGCGGAAGCGTGGTAACGCTGTTGCCGTCCACGATGAACGTGAACGGAATCGCGGCGTTGTTGTCGGTGGCGTCGGCGCCAATCACGGCCTGCGCGCCGAAGTGCGCGCCCTCGGCGAAGACCGCGCCCGACTCCAGGATGCGCACGCGCGGCGGCGTGAAGTCGGCGATGACGCTGGTGGTCACGCTGGTCGACTTGCCGCTGCTGTCGGTCGCGACGGCCGTGATGGTGGTGGTGCCTTCCCTCAGAGTGGCGCCGGTGACCTTGAACATGCCGGCGGCATCGGGCGCGACGCTGACCGCGTTCGCGGGCGGCACGGTGACGGCGACGGTAGACGACGGACGCAGCACGCGTCCCATGACGTCGACTCGCGGGCGGTTCGTGGTGTACGGATTCGGCGGGAACGTCAGCACGAGCGCCGGTCCCGGAATGCTTCGATTGACGACGACCGCGTCATGCGCGGTGTTGCCCACGGAGTCGCGGCCGGCGGCGACGAGATCGTTCTCCCCCATCTCCAGCGGCACGTTCGCCGCGGTCCAGGAGTTGTCGGCGTTCTTCACCGCCGGGATGCCGTTGACGGACACGCTCACGGCGTCTTCCGCGGTGGCGTTGACGTTGACGCGATCGGCCTCGAACGTGGCGTTGTTCGCCGGCGCGGTGATCTTCACGGCCGGCGCGGAGCGGTCGATCGTGAAGTGACGCGTGATGGCGTTGGTCTGGCCGTAGGCGGCGTCGGTCGCGGTGGCGACGATGACGTGCGCTCCGTTTTCGGAGACGCTGCGGTCGTTGTTGAACGCGGTGCCGTCGAGCGTCGCGGTGAAGGTGACGCCCTCTTCGAACACGCGAACGCGCGGCGTCACCGCGCGGTTGTAGGTCGCGCCCTCGACCATCGCCTGGCCGCCTTCGACGATCTCGATCAGAGGCTTGGTGGTGCGGATGCCGAGGGTGTAGGAGGCGCGCCCGATGTTCCCGGCGCGGTCGACGGCTTCGAGCGTCAGCTCGTTCACGCCGTCGGCGAAGCCGACGCCGGCGAGCGTGAACGCGCCGTTGGTTACCGGCACGCCGGCCCTGCCGGCCACGCGCACTTCGACCACGTCGCTGTCGGTGGTGCCGCTGAGCGACTCCGGAATCTGCGCGACCTTCGAGCCGCTCGCCGGAGTGAATGTCAGGAAGTGCGGTGCCGTGACGTCGATCGTGAACGTGCGGGTCTCGGTCTTCCTGTTGCCCGCGCAATCGGTCGCCGTGACGGTCAGCGTGTGCGACGTCTCCGCCGATACCTGCACGCCGGAGACGACGGACGACGATCCGAGCGTCGCGGTCAGCGTCGCGTTCGCGTCGGCGTCGGTGGCGCGGAAGAAGAGCGTGACCGGATGCGCGACGAGCGTCGATGTGAATGGCGCTCCGCTCTCGGTGATCTCGATGACCGGATCGGTGCGGTCGACGGTGAGCGTGAGCTGGCGCGTCGCCGTGTGACCAGACGTGTCCTTCGTCTCGACCAGAATGCTCTTCCTGCCTTCCGCGCCGAGGGCCACAGTCGCGGTCCAGTTGCGGCGGGCGGCGTCGAGCCCCGCCTGCGTCGACGTGCCGTCGACCGTGACGGTGATCTTGTCGACGTTCGGATCGGACACCGTGCCGCGAAGCTCGATGCTGTCGTTGTCGATGCAGGCGTTCGCCGACGGCGCGGTGATCGCCAGCTCCGGCGCGCGCGTATCGAGAACGAGTTTCAGCGTCGTGCTGCCGGCGTTCGTGGCGCGGTCGATGCCTTCGGCGGTGATGGTGTTCTCACCTTCGAGCAGAGACACCTCGGCCGTGAAGGTCTTCTCGATCTGATCGACGACCGCGCTCACGCCGTTCACGGTCACGGTCTCCGCGTCGTCGCTGCCGCCTTTGACGGTCACGGTGCGCGAGGAGACGACCTGATTGTTCGTATGCGAAGTGAACGTCGGATGCGGTACGGTCTGGTCGATATTGAGCGTGACCGTGAGCGGCGTACTGTTGCCGGCGCGATCGACTGCCGTCCGGCTGACCGTCAGTCCCGCTCCTTCTGCGGTCACCGTCACCGAGGCGGGGCAGGTGGCGATGCCGCTGCCGGAATCGGCGCAGGTGAAGCTGACGGTCACGTCGGAGTTGTTCCAGCCCGCGGCGTTCGCCGCCGGCGAGATCGAGCGCTGAATCGTGGGAGCGACAGTATCGAGACTGACGACCGGATTGATGGTGCTCCCCACACCGGCGCTGTTCGTGCCGATGATCGTCAGCGTGTGCGCGCCGTCGGCGCCGAGATCGAAGCTCGCGAGTGACCAGACGCCCGCCGAGACCACGGCCGCCTGGCCGTTCACGGTGACCGATACCGCGTTGCCGGAGCCGCCGGAGAGATCGACGACGCGGGTATTGACCCACGATCCAGGCGCTGGAGAACTGAGCGTGAGCACCGGCGGCGGAACGGTCGTCACCGTCACCTGCGCGCTGTTGCTGTTGCCCGACAAATCGGTGGCCACGGCGGTGATGGTCGCCGGTGAGGCACCCGACAGATTGAGCGTGATCTGGAATGTGCCGTCGGAGTTGACCGTGGCCGCCTGTCCGTTGACCTGCACGGTCACCGGCCCTTCATCATCGGATACCGTTCCCTTGACCAGCACGTGCGCCGGATCGGCGACCACCGTGCCGTTGGCCGGCTGCGTGATGCTCACGCCCGGCCGGATGTCATCGATGGCGCGCGAGACGTGCGAGCTGCCGCCGCTGATGGTGACCTTGTCGGCAAAGATGGATCCGATCAGACGCGCGGAAGAGATCGTCGATGCCGCGGACGGCGCGTAGACGAATCCGGAGAGGGTCGAGCCGCCGGAGAGGGTGAAGGGACCCGCGCCGGAGACCCAGAAGCGGAAGCGATACGGCTGCGGGTTGGCGAAGCTGCCGCCGCTGATGTCGGCGCGGCCGGTGCAGAGGAAGCGGGTCGGGCCGGTGAGAGTGATGGTGGAGCCGCCGGAGACGGTGAACTTGGTGAAGTAGTAGGTGCCCGGGGCGAAGGTGATCGTATCGCCGCCGCTCAGCGTGAATTCGGTGTGGCTCGAGCCGCCCATCGGATTCTTTCCGCCGCCGGTGAGCGGAATGCGGCTGTTGTCGTTGGTCGCCTGAACCGCGGGGACCAGTGACGTCAGATCGATCGGCATGCAGATCTCGGCGGCGGCGGCGACGCTCTTGGTGCCGGTGACACGCGAACTGCCGGAGTTCGTGACCGCCTTGCCGGGACCGGCCGTGGCGTCGCCGTAGACCACGGCGCCGCCGGACATCTTGACGTTGCCGTTGGACCCGACGTCGCCGTCATTGCCGATGACGTTGTTGGAGATGCCCAGGGAGTCGACGACGCCGTCGGAAAACGTGAAGTCGGTGCAGGAGAAGACCGCGCGCCGCGTGATGGCATTGGTGACGGTAAACGGCGGCTCGCTCTGCGCGAGGAGTGGCAGCGGCGCCAGCAGCGCCGCGAGCGTGATGATTGCGATCGAAGTCTTTTTCATGGAAATGCTCACGTGCTTTCTCGTGCTCATCACTGCCGCCTCGCGGGGGCCGACAAGAGGATCGTGTTCGGTTGCTGCGACCAGACCTGCACCTCGGTCAGGACCAGCGCGTCGTTGGTGTTTGGCCTTTGCAGGCGGACGTAGCGCGCGGTCTTGTTGAGGGGGATGTTCGCGACCGGCATGTACGTGCCGACCCACCACGCCGAGACGTTCGGATCGGCCAGCAAGGTTGCCGAGGACTCGGAGACGAACGGCTGATTGGAAGTGAAGACCCAGTATCCGGTCAGCTGAGTGGGGCAGCAGTCGAAGCGCGACGAGACGTCGATGCTCGAGACCGGGTACGACTTGCCGAGATCGGCCTGCCAGTAGGTGTCCATCAACGGCGAGATCGAGTGGTAGATGCCGCCGGCGGTGTTGTACGCGTCGTAGGCCGATCCGTTGACGGCGTGCTCGGGGTAATACTCCTGATACCGGTGCCCCGGCGGCGCGTATGCCGGCTTGCCGGCCGCGACGTTGAGACGCATCGGGCTCCCCGCCGCCCACACGTACACCTCCGGCAGCGTCAGGTAGTCGCTGTTTCCCTTCCAGAGCTTGATGTAGCGGCCCGACCGGCCGACCTGGAACGAGTACGTGCTGCCGGCGTCATTGGGATATCGATAGATACCGACACCGCTGAGCGCGCGCGCCGCGGCGAGGCTCGGCGCGGTGATCGGATCGTCGGAGACGAACGCGGTGACGGCGCTGGTCTGGCCGCCGCAGCAGTCGGTGCGTCCACGGATCTCGATCGAGTCGATCAGCGGGGCGACCGCGCCGAGGTCGACCTGCCACCACGGCTCGACCTGCGTCTGGGTGATGGACATCGAGCCGCCCGAGCCGAAGAGCGCGCTGAGAGGATTCCCGTCGACCGCCTTGCTGGGCAGATAGTCGGGGTGGTAGTCGCCCGAGTGGGTCGCGGTCTTTTTCAGCGCGAGATTGACGCGGCTGAACTTGCCGCTGCGGTCGAACCACGCGCGGCCGTCGTGGAGCGAGAATGCCTGGCCGTAGATCTTCCGCTCGTTGAGACCGACCATCGCCGCCGGCACTTCGAGGCGCACCCACTTGCCCGTTTCCGGCAGCGCTCCCATGCGCGTGCGCGTGCCGCCGAAGACATCCTCGCCCCAGTAGGCGCGGTGGTCCCAGTTGGAGCCGTCGTTCCACTGCAGCTCGACCGCGCGCGGCGGATTGCAGGGATCGATGAGGACATACGTGTAGAGCACGTCGCCCGGCTGCACGCTGACCGGGTTCGGGTCGTTGTAGTAGAAGTGCTGGTGGAAGCCGCCGGCGAGCCGCTCGACGTGCGACGCCGATCCCGAGACCTTCTGCGTCGTGTCCCAAACCCAGATGGCGTTGTTGTCGGTGTCGTTCCTGAGCGTGACGCCGGTGGGCGTCGTGTCCTCGAACCAGACCGCGTCGTGCGGTCCGAACGAGGACGGCGCAGTCACATTCGACGCCAGCGAACAGGTCGCGGTGCCGATGCGATCGACCCAGAGGTCGCCGGCGTTGGTCCTGATGGTCAGCGACTTGATGTTCTTCGTCGCGTTGCCCCACAGCCGCGAGGCCAGTACTTCGAGGCGAATCCACTGCCCGGCCGCCGGCACGCTCGAGACGCGCGTGCGCGCGAGCATGGCGTCGATGAGGTCTTCACCCCACGTGGCGCGGTAGTCGGTGGTGCCGTCGTTCCAGGTGACGTGAATCTCGCGCGGCGGATTGCACGGGTTGACCAGCACGTAGAGCACGAGGTTGTCGGCGGCGACGACGCTGAACGACATCGCGCTGACGGTCCACTGCGTCGCGGACGCTCCGGAGATCGCCACGGACTGTGTGCCCGACGCCGCCTGCGCGGACGTGAACGTGCCGGCGCCGGTCATGGTCGCGTTCGCGGGCAGCGCGTCGTCGATCCAGCTGGTCGTCAGCGGCGCGGAGGACGGAGCGGTGACGCTGCCGAGCGCCGCGCACTTGGTGAGCGCGAGGTCGGCCGACTTCGCCGCGCCGTAGACCGCGTTGATCGTCGCCGTCGCCGGCGCCGAGACCTTCGACGTCGAGATGGGGAACGTCTCGCTGGTGGAGCCCGGAGGAATCACGATGGACGGCGGCACGGTCGCCAGCGAGGTATCGGAGGAGGAGAGTGTGACGGTCGCACCCGACGCGGGTGCGGCGGTGCCGAGGTTGACCGTGCCGTTGACCGTGCCGCCGCCTTCGATGGTCGCCGGATCGATGACCAGCGACGTCAGCGCGTTCGCGGCGATCAGCTTCAGCGTCGCCGACTGCGAGGTGCCGTTGCTAGTCGCGGTGATGGTGACATTGGTATCGGCGCTGACGCTTGTGGTGGTGATGTTGAACGACGCCGCGAGCGCGCCCGTGGGCACGGCGATCGCCGCCGGCACGGTCGCCACGGAGGGGTTGGAACTGGTCAGCGACACGACGCCGTCGGACGCGCGCACCACCCCGTACAGCAGGCGCACGCCGCCGTTGACGGTGGTGCCGCCGGTGGCCGCCGCCGGCTGCAGCGTCACCTCCGCCACGCCGTTGACGTTGGCGATGACGCCGGCGGCGTCGACCGGCATCGTCTTCGCCGGCATCGTGAAGGAGTCGTACGCGTACAGCGAGAAGGCGTGGCCCGGTTCGCCGGTGACGGGGATGCTGAACGAGCCATCCGTGGCTACCTGCACCGAGCCCGACACCCACTGGGTCTGCTTGTTCGTGGCGACGACGTAGAACGGCGTGTGCGGATCGCCGCCGACCGCGCCCGCGCCGCCGACGACGAAGTCGCCGGTGGGCTTGCTCTGCGTGGAGATCAGCGAGGCGTTGACGGCCGGAGGATCGTTGATCGTCAGCAGGCCGCCGTTCTCCTTGACGACCGTGCCGCGGACGTCATCGAGCGTGCGGACGTGCGAGCCACGGATCGTGAGCTTGTCGAAGGAGTAGACGCCGCGCCAGCCGTCGCCCGGCTGCGCGTCGATCGTCTCCGTGCCGTTCGGCAGCAGCTTGACGGTGGTCGCCGTCGTGCTGTCGATGCGCCACGTTCCGCGCACCGTTCCGGTGGGCGACGTGATGCGGATCCAGTGGCCGCCGAAGTACACCGGGATGTCGGTGCGGTCGAGCGTGAGCGTGGTTCCGCTGACACCGGCCACCCTGCCGGTGCCGAGGCTCGGGAGCTCGGTGTAGTCGGAGCTGAGACCGCTGTTGTCGACGAGGCAGTCTCCGTACGTCGACGACGGTCCCTTCGTGTAGTAGGTTCCGGCGCCGCCGGCGTAGTAGGTGCCGGTGGTGCCGCCGCGCAGGAGAACGCCCGGCAGCGTACTGGAGGCGTCGGTGTATTCGATCGAGACCGCGCCGCCGCCGCCCTTCTCGTAGTAGCCCTCGCCTCCGCGGACTTCGATCGATCCCGGGCCGCTGATCTTGCCGGTGGTGATCCAGACCGAGCCGCCGGCGCCGCTGCGGCCGCCGCTGTTCGCGCCGTTCGCGCGAATGACGCCGTCGAGCGTCGTGGTGTTGGCCTTGATGCGGACCGTACCGCCGCCCGCGGTGCCGTCGTACGCGCCGCCGCCGTTCTCGGACGGACGATAGATACTGCCGAATGCCACCCTGGCCGTCGCGTACGTGGAGATGCCGATGTGACTGCCGCCCACGTATGCGTACGGCTGCACCGCGCCCGGATAGCTGGCGTTGTTCTGATAGCCCTGACCGGTGACGTCGATCGTGCCCTTGATGTTCAGCGTCTGCACGTCGATCGTCAGCGGAATCGTGGTCGCGACCTGCTTGAGCACCGCGCCGGTGTCGACGGTGAGACTCGTGCCGGTGATCGCGTTCGAGTAGAGCGTCCCGCGCACCGTGGTGTTGGCCGCGGAGATGGCCGTGTGCAGCTGGTTGGTGTTGCCGGTGACGTCGAAGTTTGCGACGCGGATCGGGTCGCCGCTCCGCACGTTCGCGGTGTTCCACACGCGGAACGTGTCGAAGAGGTAGAGGCCCTGCCACTTGTCGCCGACGGCGACGGAGATCGTCTCGGTGCCGTTCGGCGTGAGAGTGATGGTCTTGCTGTTCGGCGTGACCGGGCCGACGCGCCACAGACCCTTCACCGTTCCGGCCGCGGTCTTGATCTCGACGTAATGCCCTTCGAAGTACGCCGGAACGTTCGCGCCGCGGTCGAGGGTGATGGCCGCGCCGTTGACGGCCGTGACGTTGCCGCTGCCGAGGCTCGGAAGCTCGGTGAAATCGGGCGCCAGGCCGGCGCTGTCGAAGGTGATGTCGCCGTAGGTCGACGACGGACCCTTCACGTAGAGCGAGCCCGCGCCGCCGGCGTAATAGGTGCCGGTGGTGCCGCCGCGCAGCAGAACTGTCGGAAGCACGCTCGCTGCATCGGTGTACTCGATAGCAACGGCGCCGCCGCCGCCCTTCTCGTAGTACCCCTCGCCGCCGCGGACTTCGATCGAACCGCCGGCGATGATCTTGCCGCCGCTGAGCCAGACCGAGCCGCCGGCGCCGCTGCGGCCGCCGCTGTTGACGCCGTTGGCGCGAATGACTCCCTCCAGCGTCAGCGTGCCGCTGGCCTTGATGCGGACGATACCGCCGCCCGCGGTGCCGTCGTACGCGCCGCCGCCGCCCTCGGACGGACGATAGACGCTGCCGAACGCCAGGCCGCTCACTCCGTACGTCGACAATCCGATGTGACTGCCGCCGACGTACGCGTAGGGCTGGGTTGCGCCTGAATAGCTGGTGTTGTTCTGGTAGCCCTGGCCGGTGACGTCGATCGTGCCCTTGATGGTGGCGTTCTGCACGTCGATGTTGACCGCCTGGACGTTCACGACCTGCCTCATCGACGCGCCGGTGTCGAGCGTGAGCGTCGTACCGGTGATGGTGTTGACCGCGAACGAGGTGCCGCGGATCGTGCTCGTCGTCGCCACCAGCGGCCACTGGAACTGCACGCCGTTGCCGGCGACGTCGAACGTCGTGGTACGGATCGGATCGACGCTTCTCACATTCGCAGCGTTCCAGGCTCGCAGCGTGTCGAACAGATAGACGCCCTGCCACTTGTCGCCCACGGCGACGGAGATCGTCTCGGTGCCGTTCGGCTTGAGGGTGATGACCTTGCTGTTCTGCGTGACGGTGTCGATGCGCCACAAACCCTTCACCGTTCCGGCGGCCGTGGTGATCTCGACCCAGTGGCCTTCGAAGTACGTCGGAACGTTGACGCTGCGATCGAGCGTGATCGTCGCGCCGCTCGAGGCGGTGACGCTGCCGCTGCCGAGGCTCGGAAGATTGGTGGATTCGGCGCCGAAGCCGGCGCTGTCGAAGCGGACGTCTCCGTAGGTCGACGACGGACCCCTGACGTAGAGCGAGCCCGCGCCGCCGGCGTAGTAGGTGCCGGTGGTGCCGCCGCGCAGGAGCGCGTTCGGAATCGTGCTGGTGGCGTCGGTGTACTCGATGGCGATCGCGCCGCCGCCGCCCTTCTCGTAATAGCCCTCGCCGCCGCGGACCTCGATCGTGCCGCCGCCGCCCATCCTGCCGGTGGTGACCCAGACCGAGCCGCCGGCGCCGCTGCGGCCGCTAGAGTCGTTGCCGTTCGCGCGGATCAGGCCGTCGAGCGTGAGATGCGTCGTGGGCTTGAGGCGGATGATGCCGCCACCCGCGCTGCCGTCGTACGCGCCACCGCCCGCCTCGGCGGGACGGTAGACGCTGCCGAACGACAGGTCGGGCGATCCGTAGGTCGACAGTCCGATGTGGCTGCCGCCGACGTAGGCATACGGCTGCCTCGCGCCCGGATAGTTGACGTTGTTCTGGTAGCCGCGGCCATTGCCGTCGAGCGTCGCGCCGCACGCCACGTACATGCCGCGCGTCGTCGTGATCTCGATCTTCTCGCCGTTGTTGTGCACGACCGTGCCGCCGAGGACGACCAGGCGGTCGAACGTGTGCGGTCCGCGAATCGTCACGGTGCCGCTCTCGATCACCAGGGTCTTGTTGTCGTACGTGGTCGTGGTCGTGTCGATGGTGGTGTTGCCGGTAATCTTCGTGACATTGGGGACCACGACCGTGAACGTGGTGAGCAGATCGGAGGTCGCGCCGCCGGCGCTCTTCGCGACCGCGCGGACCGACACTTCGGTGCCGTCGGCGGTGCTCGCGTCGATCGGATAGCTCGCCTCGTAGAGGTTGTTGCCGAGAGACGTGATCGGCTGCAGAGACGTGGACGAGCCGTTCACGAACATCTGCACGCTCTGCACGGGGTTCTGGGCGTTCGCCGGCGTCGCGGTGACGCGCAGCTTCGCGGTCCAGCCGGCCGGATACATCGCGCCTGCGTTCGTGCAGGTCCAGGCCAGGCCGGGCGCGTCGGGGTTGGTGACGGCCTTGAACGTCAGCGTGATCGGATCGCTCGTCTTCGAGTTCCCGGCGTAGTCCTTCGCCGTGACGGTGAAACGCCCCGTGACGTCCTGCGTGCCGTCGACCGGCGGGACGGTGAGCGTGCCGCTCCATTCGTTGGTGCCGTTGACCTGGGTGAGCGGTACCGCGGTGCCGCCCTCGATCAGCGCGGACACTTCTTTCACCGCGACCTCGGCATCGGTGACGCTGACGCGCACCAGGAACGTCGAGGACTCGTCGAACGGGCCGCCGAGCGGCTGGATGACGGTCACGGACGGGGCGACGGTGTCGGTGAGAATCGCCACCGGCTGCGTCGCCGTCGTCGGGGCGCGTCCGGCGTAGCCGTCGCTCACGCTCGCGTCGATGGTGAGCGTGGAGCCGCCGGCGGCGGTGTTCGGAACCGGGACGGTGAACGACTGCGTCGCGTTCAACGTGTTCGGCGTGAACGATCCGGTCTTGATCGATGTGCCGTTCAGCTTCGCGTCGAAGGTGATGGTCTTGACCGCGACGTCGTCGTGCGCGGCGATCGTCGCCACGACGTCGTGTCCGGCGTGGAGCGATGCCGGCGCGACGGTGTAGCTGTCGATCACCGGCGCGGTGTTCGCGACGATGGTGTAGGTCTTGGCCGGGAGCGTGTGCGTGCGGCCGGCGCGGTCGAAGACCTTCACGGTCAGCGTGGCCGGACCGAGCGGCGTCGCCGCCGGCACCGTGAGCGCGACGTTCTTGGTAGGCGTCGGCGATGGGTAGTCGTTGTAGGTGTCGACGCGCGGCGTGGTCTCCGGCGTCCAGACGAGCGTCACGCTGCGCACGCCCGGCGTCGAGGTGACGCTGTAGTTCGTGCTGAGCGGCGTGTCGACGACGATGTTCTGTCCTTCCGCCGGCGTGCTGCTGAACGTGAGAACCGGCTTGTCGTCGATGAGCGCGACGACCGCCGTGGTGTCGACGGTCATGCCGCTGGTCGAGTCGAGCACACTCGCGGAGACGACGCGGTCGTCGAAGCGGAGCAGCGCGCGCTTGCCGGCCGTGACCTTGTCGAACAGCACCACGCCTTCGTAGGCGACGGTCTGCGAGGTCGCGACGGTGAGCAGGCTGCCGTCGGCCGGATCGGTCTGCAGGGTCTTGCTGTCCGCCGAGACTCCGGTGACGGTGAACGTGCGCGAGGTATTGCCGGCGACGAACAGCTCTTCGCCGATCATCCACTTGTCGAACGTGCGCGAGGAATCGGTGAGCGCGTTCGCCGCGACCGCGGTCGAGGTGCCGCGGCCGATGCGGCCGATCGGAGTCGGACGGTTGAGGTGAATCGAAGCCGGATAGCGCGAGTCGTACGAGGAGACGGTGAGGTCGCCGCGATCCTGGCCCGGCTTGCGGATGAAGATCGTGCCCGCGCCGCCGTCGGAGACGTCGCGCGTTTCGCCCAGGGCGTTTCGGCCTCCGCGCGCGTCGATGACCGCGGTCGAGACGTCGAGCTTGGTCGTCGCGGCGATGGAGATGCGTCCGCCGCCGCCACCCCACGATCCCGGATTGCTGCCGTCGTCGTCGCCGCCGTTGGCGCTGACGCTCGTGCGCACGCCGAACAGGACCTGCTTCGCGTCGAGCCAGATGCTGCCGCCCGAGCCCGCGGCCCAGTTCGCGTTGGGGTTGCCCACGCCGTATCCGCCGTCCGCGCGCACGGCGCCGGCGATCACGATCCGCGAGGCATCGCTCTCACCGCTGCCGCCGTGCAGGGCGATCGCGCCGCCGCCCGCCGCGCCGTTGTTGCAGCAGGCCGGCGATCCGCCGCCGCCCGAGCCGAGGTCCGCAGGCTTCGCGATCGAGCCGTACGGCGCGTTCGAAGTGTGGGCGTCGTCGCCGGTGCCGCCGATGCCGGCATGCGTTCCGTGCGAGAGATTGTCCGCACCGCCGGCGGTCGTGTTGCCGACCGTGCGGCCGTGGAAGTCGTTGTTGCGTCCGTCGGTGGTGTTCTGCCAGCCGCCTACGTATCCGCGCTCGCTCACGTTGATGCTCGACTCGCAGTCGACGAACGTGACGCCGGTGACGGTGAAGTCGACCTTGTACTCCTTCAGGATCGTCGTCGGGAGCGTCTGCACGCGCGCGCCGTTGAGGACCAGCAGGTTCTCGAACGTCACCGGCAGCTGCGGCGCGAGCACGGCATTGGTGCCGATGAGCGCGACGCTCTTGCCCTGGAAGCCGCTGATGTTGGAGTCGAAGATCGCCTGGTCGTTGGCGATGACGACGTCGGTCCGGAGGACGTCGAGCGTGATCGGGAGGTCGACGGTGTGCGTCGCGATCGTGTCCTTGACCGTCGCGGTGATGGTGATCGTTCCGGGCACCGGCGTTCTCGGGAACGTCAGCGTGCCGGTCCAGTCGGCGGCGGTCGACGTGTCGCGCACGCCGGTCGCGGTGATCGGCGTGGCGGTGTTCGTGGCGAACGTCACCGAGGTCACGTCCTGGTCGACGGCGCTGATGCGCAGCTTGAGCTGGAAGTTGTCAAGATCCGCCGGAATGGCCGCGCGGTCGATCGGGCAGAGCCAGGTGACCTTCGGCGCGTCCGGATCGTTCACGCCCTTGTACTGGATGTTGAACGTCCTGGAGCGGGTGTTGTTGTTGGCGTCCTTCGCCGTGACCACGATCGGGATCTGCGTGTCGTCGGCGAGCGGCGGAACCGTGATCGAGACCGAGCGGAACGTCTGATTGCCGGTGGACGGGTCGGTCGTCGCCGACGCTGTCGCCTTCACGACGCCGTCGACGACGAACGTCACCGACTGCACGGTGGTCTCGTCGTCCCTGACGATCGCCTCGACGACGTAGGTGTTGTCCTTGAAGTAGATGGTGCTCGCCGCCGGAGTGGTCTGGATGATCGTCGGCTGAATAACGTCTTCAGCAACCAGCACGGTCCCCGACGCCGGAGCGGACGTGAGCCCGCGCACGTCATTGACGGTCGCGGTGAACGTCGCGCTGGCCCCGGGCTGCGCGTTGACCGGCAGGTCGAACGTGAACGTCGCCAGCGGCCAGGTGCCGTTCGCGTTGCGCGTGTACGACTGCGTCTTCGTGACCGGCACCGAGGTCGTGCCGTTGCTCAGCGGCACGCTGAAGGCCATGTTCACGCTCGCGAACGAGCCTTCGTCGTCGAACGTGACCTTCGCGCTGACCTTGTTCGACGGATAAGCCGACGTCTGGAGCGGTGTGACCACGACGTTCTTCGGCGGCATGTTCGGCTTCACCGTCCACGACGCCGTCGCCTTCGGTCCCTGCCGTCCCGACGTATCGGTGGCTTGCGCCCCCACCGTGAGCGTGACGCCGCTCTCCGGCGCTTCGGGGCCGAGGATCTTCGTCGAGAAGGGCGCCTTCGTCACCGCCGCGAACGGCGTTTCGACGCCGGTCGGCGACACGGTGAAGTAGTCCACCTTCGCGACGTCCGTCGCGATCGAGCCGCCGGTGCTGCCGTTGTGCACCTCGATGCGCAGCTCGTACTCCGAGCCGGTGACCAGCTGCTCGCCCGCCGCCGGATTGGTGAAGACGACGTACGGATCGATCTCGTCGTACGACGAGAAGTAATAGGTCTGCTCGGCGAGGACGTTGCCCTGCGGATCGCGCACGCCGTTGAAGACGACGCGATAGAACGACTCCGGCTCGATCGGATCGTTGTCCCCGGGCGCGATGAAGAGCGACATCGCCGTGGCGGGATCGGTAAACGCGCGGCTGGAGAGCTCGCGGATGACCGGCGAGGTCGCGACGCCGGGCGACGCGATCTTGTAGATATGGAAGACGCCGTTGCCGCCGGGGAGCCACGGAGCGGGATCGATCGGCTCGTTGAAGCGGAACTCGAACGTCGTCGCGCGCGGGATCGGGCTGGCCGGCAGCACCTTCTGCACGCGCGGCTCCGCGTAATCGGAGGTGGTGAAGGAGAAGCCGCGCGTCGCCGGGATGGTGTGGCCGGTGAGATCGGCGACCTCGTTGCTGACGATGACGCGATAGAGCGTGTTGCTGCGCAGCGGGAATCCGGTGGCCGGCTGCGGCACCCTCAGCGTCACCGCGAACTTGTTGTTCGCGAGCGTCTGCCAGGTGATGTTCGTGTTGGTCCTCACGCCGTCGGCGTCGAGGAGCTGGAAGGAGTTGCCGTGGACCGTGCCGGTGTTCAGCGGCTCGCTGAAGGTGACGGTGATGGAGGTATCCGGCGAGACGTTCAGCGATCCATCCGCGGGCTGAATGGTTTCCAGGATCGGCGCGGTGGCGTCGAGACGGATGTCGGCCACGGCCGCGACGCCATCGGCGGCGAAGACGACCTTGGAGCGATAGCCGCCGACGGTCGTGTCGTCGGGGCCAATGAACGTGAGGTTGACGGTCGTGCCGCCGGTGCCGCTGGTCGGGATGCCGAGGATCGTGTAGCGGCCTTCGCCGTCGGTGCGGATCTGCGCGGTGCTGTTGCCGAAGTAGGCGACGACCAGCGTGCCGACCGACGGGCTGCCATCCGCCTCCGCGTAGACGCGGCCGGTGACGCCGGCGTAGCTGCCGAGCGCGATGCTGGCAGTGGCGGGCTGCGAAGAGCGGGCGATCGACGTCGAAGTCGAGCCGTTGAAGCGGCCGTCGACGGATGTGGCCTGAATGTAGATCGAGCTGTTGAGCTGCAGGCCGCGCGCGACGGCCTCGCCGTTCGAGTCGGTGTAGACCACGACCGACTTGCCCGGTCCGTAGACCGTGACCTTCGCGCCCGCGGCGCGCACGCCGGCCTGGGTGATGGTCACGACGACGTCGCCGTAGGCCGGCCAGACGTACGTGTAGGGATTGCTCTGCGTTCCCGTCGGGAACGAGCCGCCGAGGTCGACCGTGCGCTGGAGGCCGCCGATCTCGGTCATGTGCAGGCCGTAGCCGGCGTTCTTGAGCGCGCTGGTGAACGTCAGCGGATTGCCCTGGAGCTCGCGCACGTAATCGCAGTGCCGCTCGCCGTAGACGTACCAGCAGCGCTGCGTCATCTCCAGGGTGACCGGGGGCGCGAGGACGCCGGAGTTGCCGCCGGTGTCGTTCGGCAGATAGACCGCGAAGTGGAACGTCTCGGTCGGCTCGAGCTCGAGGTTGACCGTGCGGTGCGGATCGAGCACCGACAGCGCGTTGTCGCGATGCGCGCGGCGGTTGGACTCGGTGTCCTTCACGTCGAGCGCGAACGCGCCCTCGCGGATGCCGTTGAAGATGAAGAAGCCGTTGACGTCGGTCGACGAGTTCGTCGAGTAGTTCGACGCGGTCAGACGCACCACCGCGCCCGGAATCGGCCTGTTGCTGGCCATCGGATCGGTGAATGTGCCGTCGACGACGCCGGAGAACTCGAGCTCGAGACGCTCGACGGCGATGCCGTTCGCGGTCACGTTGATCGTCTTCGCGCGGCTGGTCTTGCCGAGGGCCTTCGAGTACGCGGAGATCGTGTAGCTGCCGACCGGGAGTCCGCTGAACTCGACCGCGCCGGTGGCGTCGGTGCTGCCGAAGTCGAACGCGCGTCCGCCGCCGCGATACAGGCTGACTTCGGCGTTTGCGACTTCCTTGTACGACTGGTTCGGATCGACGACGCTGATCTTCGCGCCGCCCACGCCTCCCCCGCCGCCGCTGATGGCGATGTAGGCCTTCGGCGCGGCCTCCGCGCCTTCGTCGTCGATGCTCCCCTGCCAGTCGCCGCGCAGCTCTTCGTTGCCGGAGTCCCAGCCGGTCGCACGCACCGCGCCCATGAAGACGTTGTTGATGAGGAAGCGGCCGGTGATGTCCGCGGTGAGCGGCTCGACCGAGCGGCCGAAGCTGCGATACGGGAAGTCGAGCTCGCGCAGGTAGAACTTCGCCAGCGGCACCGGCGCGTTGTCGCTCATGTCGTTCGGCGTGTCGTCGGGGATGTTGTTCGCGGCGTTGGCGGGGTCGTATTTCTTGTAGTCGCGATAAACCACGCGCCCGTCCACGAAGCCGCGCTTGCGGAGGTAGACGCCCATGTTCTCGACCACGCCGCCGTTGGGCGGCGTGAGGGCGACCGCGTAGCCGGTGCGGTAGATGCCGCTCTGCGTGACCTGCGCGGTCACCGTGACGTACGTGCTCGAGGGCTGATCGCGGAACTCGAAGCGGCCGTCGGGTCCGGTCGTCTGCGGACCCGGATCGCTGCGGCCGTTGTAGATCGTGACCGACGCGCCGGCGATCGGCGTGACGCCGTCGATCGCGAACACCTGGCCGCGCACGGTGGCCAGGGTGTTGAGCTGCAGCGTGTGCGAGATCAGCGCGCCGTCGTAGGTGAGCTGTCCGCCCGCGCCGGCGTAGCCGTATTGCGGATGCGCGCTGGAGACGTTGTACGACGTGAGCGCGGGGATGGCGGTGAAGACCGCGTAGTCGGCCTCGCCGTTCTTGGCCGTCGACTCGGTAAGGGTGAGCGGCTCGGTGCCCTGTTCGGCCTCGCTCCACACCGGATACAAGAGGTTCACCGGCGTGATGAGGTCGAACTGCGAGCGCACTTTCACGCGCACGGTTCCCTGGCCGGGCAGGCGCAGCGTGAGCGCCGCGACGTGGCCGTTGAACTCGACCTTCGACGAGCCGCCGGCGATCTGATCGCCGTAAGGCCGCGGATCGGGACCGCTCGCCGGCCGCTGGCCCGACGGCACCGCCAGGACGTTGTACTTCACGCCGACCGGCGCGTTCTTCACTTCATAGACGCCCGCCGACACTTCCCTCAAAACCTCGGGCGGGAATCCCGGAACGATGACCCGGTATCCGGGAACGGGATTGCCCGCGGAGTTCAAGAGGCGCACGCGGATGGTGCCGGTGCCGCGGTCGAACGCGTTGATGAAAATCGAGACCGAATTCGTGGCCGGCAGCTCCGCCAGCGTCGGAACGTCCGCGGCTTTGACGCGCTGCGTGGCGGGGTCGTACGCGGTGATCGCGCGGCCGGTGAAGCTGACCGGGATCTCGTCGTACGTGAACTCGCCCTGCGCATTCGCCGTGACGATGCGGTAGTTCGCGATCTTCACCAGCGCGCCCGCGACGCGCTCGTATTGCCCTGGCTGCAGCGGGTTCTCGCGCCAGACGACGCCGGTGAGCGACGCGTACTTCTCGCTCGACGGCACCGAGAGCAGCAGGTCCTGCTGCTTCACTTCATCGGAACGAAGGTCGAAGTCGAGCGCGATGGCGGTGCGCGACACCGACCACTCGGATGCCAGCAGCGTCACGAATCCCGAGGGGACTTTCGGGAAGTCGAAGCGCCCGTCGGAGTCGGTGAATCCGTCGACGAGACCGTAGCCCTGGCTGTAAACGCCGACGTGTGCGCCGGCGACGACCGCCTGCGTGTCGGAGCGGCGCACGATGCCGTAGACGCGGCCCGTGCCGGGGAACGGCTTGCGGAAGATGGAGAGGTTCTGCGTGACGAGCTGTCCCGGCGTCGCGATCTCCGACGACGCGAACGTGACGTTGCCCAGCTCGTCGGCCGCGCTGAACGTGAGCGGGCCGACCGGCAGATCGTCGATGCGATAGTGGCCGGCGGAGTCCGCGGTCGCGCTGCGGAACTGATCGAACATCGTGCTGCCGATGACGACCCGCGCGCCGGCGACGATGCTGCCGTCGTTGTAGCGCACGTATCCTTCGGCCGCTCCGCGCCCGAGGAACTGCAGCGTGACTCTGTGGACCTTGCCCGGCAGACGCACGCTCGCCTCGAGCGTGGTGTGCTTGCCGTCGGGCGCGGTGGCCTCGAGGCGGTACGCGCCGCTGTAGCCGGCGTCGGTCTGGCGCCGCACGTACTCGAAGAGGAACGCGCCGTCCGACGCGCGCGTGAGGTCGTACTGCGGCGGCGCGCTCGGGTCGCGCGTGTCGTTCGGCATGTACTGCCGCAGGATCACCTCGGCATTCCCGATCGGCGAGTTGTCGCCCTTGACGACGTACCCGAACACGATTCCGGCGGGACGATCGTTGTCGATCACCGGCGCGACCTTGTCGGGGAAAGACACCTCGGCCGCGGTGAGAGGATCGATGAGACTGCCCGACGCGATCAGATACGTCCCGTTCTGATGCAGGGCGTGATCGAAGGTGATGTTGACGGTGCGGTCGTCGGGCTGCAGCGCGGCCGCGGAGATCGGACGCGGCGCGGTGTACGCCACGCCGTCGCGATTGAAGTCGATCGTGCCGGTGTACTTCGTGCTCAGCACGACGCCGTCCTGCGCCTTGACCGGACGGTTGTAGAGCAGCGAGACGTTGTGGCCTTCGTCGTTCTGATGCAGGTCCTGCCGCGCGCCGGCGATGCGCAGCAGCTGCGGGTTCACGGTCGTCACCGTGCCGGTGGCGACGAGCGTCGTCCCGTTGAACGCGTTGGGCGTCTGCGCGCCGCGCGTGACCGCGATCGTGTAATGCGCGTCTTTCCGCGCGTTCGCGATGTCGAAGTGCGCGCGCAGCAGGTGGCCGTCGACGGTGCTGCTGGCCGGATAGATGAGGTCGACCGCGAACGTGCCGTCCTGCGCGGGCGTGACGGTGACGTCGATGTCTTCCGTCCAGCGTCCGATGAGCGCGACTTCGCCGTTCTCGCTCGAGCCGTTGAAGCGCGAGATGTCGGAGAACGGCAGATCGCGCTTCCATCCCGAAAGCGCTTCGTTCGGGATGTCGCTGATGCCGCCGGTCGTGCGGCCGGTGAGCGAGATCGCATACGGACGCTCGCCTGTTGCCGCGCCGTGCGCGAACGCGGCGAGGTACCCCTGCCGGTGCGCGGTGGTGCTCGCAAAGGCATCCGCGAACGCGCTGATGCTGGTGCCGTTGATGAGGCCCGTCGTCTCGAGCTGGCGGACGACCGAGGCGCCCGCGATCCGTCCCGAGTTTTCGTCTTTCCGTCTGCGCAGCGCATCCCACTCGCGCAGCTCGATGCCGCCGTTGCCGAGGAGATCCAGCGCGAGATGGATGTACGCGTCGCGCTTCTCTGCCGGCGCCGAGTTGGTGATGAAGATGCGCTGACCGGCGCGCGAGACGTCGACCGCGCGCTGGAACACGTCGGTCTTGATCACGCGCGGGAACTTCGCGGTCATCGCGTTGAGCGGCGCGGTGGCCAGGCTGTATCCGAGGCCGAACAGCTGCAGGTTCGCGGACACGACGCCCGGCTCCACGAACTGCGCGTAGTACGGCATGATCAGCGTCGCCGGCGAGAGCGGAATGCCGGTGAGGCTCACGCCCATCGTCAGCTTCACCGTGGCGCTCAGCGTGCCGGTGTCGCTGATCGTGCCCGCGGTCGCGAAGACCTGTCCCGTGACGCCGGGGCGCAGCTTGTACTCGATCACGCGCATCTCGCCCGCGGGAATCGTGATCAGGTCGCTCTGCTGTCCGTTGAGCCGGCAGGCATTGGCCTCGGGATTGACGTCGCATGACTGCAGATCCGAGGTGACGTTGATCGTCTGCGAGTCCGCGCTCATGTTGGTGATGAACGAGTAGGTCGAGTACTCGATCCCTTTGCGCACCGTGTCCGGATGCGAGAAGGTGATGTTGAAGCGCGGGTCGTGAATCACGATCGCGGCGCTCGGCGTGGCTTTCAGCGGAATGTCGTCCTGGCCGGGCTGCTTGAGCGTGGCGCGCAGATCGAAGTCGATGCGGTGCGTGCCCGACTGCAAGCCTTCCAGCGTCCACTCCGCCTCGCCGCGCGACTGCGCGATCAGGAACGTCACGCCGGTGGTCGGCTCCACGATCGGAACCGCCTGACCGAACGCGACCGACGGCGAAGTCTTCACCGTGCGCAGCGCGCTCGGGATGCGGATCGTGGCGTGGATGTCCTCGAGCCGCGCCGTGCTGCCGTCGGGCGCGCCATTCGTCACCATCAGGCCGACCGCGAAGAAGTGGTGCAGCACCGCGAGGCTGTTCGGGATGACGATGGCCGCGGGGATGCTCGGCCGCGTGCCGCCCTTCTCTCCCTCCTGCGGGTCTTTCCCGGGCTCGGGCAGCTCCCCCTCTTCCACGAACTCCGTCGCGATGATCGAGGGCGGCGTCCAGCGCGGCGGCTCGATCAGCTTCGGACTCGGCAGGACGTAGTCCGACTCTTTGGTGATCGGCTTCGCCTCGTGCGTCTTCGGATCGATGACGACCGGGAACGGGATTTTGACTTCCTGGCCGTTGATGATGAACGTGAACGTGTACTCGTAGACGTCGAAGTTGCGCGCGTCGATGGTGATGCCGCGCGCGCGCAGCTCTTCCGGCGTCAGCTGCCGGACCGTGACTTTGGTCTGCAGCAGATCGGCGACCGTGATCACCGCGACCGACGGAGTCGCGTACTGCAGGAACTCCGTCTTCTTCATCATCCGGACGTTCTGCAGGTAGTACGTTCCGAGCTGCGCGAGGCCGGGGATCTGGAACTTATGGCCGGGCGCGGTGGAGAGCTGGATCGGGGTCTCCAGCCCCGGTCCGGTCAGCTCGCCGACGACCGTGACGTCTTCGAGCGTCACCGCCTCGTCATTCCTCTTGCCGCCGAAGACGGTCTGCACCGTGGCCGGCATGTCGATGCCGGTGGTCACGACTTTCGATTCGTCGGCGATCTGCAGCGCGGCGCCCTGGATGCGCAGGCTCGTGCTGGTGATGTTCGCGGCCGCGGGCAGCGCGATCGAGGCGGCGGCGGCGAGAGTGAGGACGATGCGGCGTAGCTTCATGCGAGCGACTCCTGGACTGCTGGCTCGGGAATTCGGTCAGTGGCGGGAGGAAGTGGGATGCTCGAGCTCATCGAGCTGCTTGCGCGCGGCGACGGCGCCGGTCTCGACGAGCTTCGCGCCCGGCGGAATCGCCAGCACGTCCGGCGGCGCGAGCTCGGAGCCGACGCGCAGCACAACGCTGCGGCTCTCGACGATCTCGCCGTCGAGATCGAAGCGGACGATGTGCTCGAGCGGCAGCCGGTAGTCGGCGTCTTTGCGCAGCGCGTCGAGCACAACCCTGGCCGCGGCGTCGGGCGCATTCGGGTAGGAGGTTCCGAGAAGCGCCTCCACGGCGCCGCGGCTCAGGGCGAGTTGGTGATCGGCGGTGACCCGGATGCTCTGGCGGAGATGATTGACCTTGCGCTCGGCCTCGATGGTCTCGCCGGGACGCGAGGCCACCACGCTGCCGCCGCGCGGCTCGATCTTCCACTCGTGCGCGTCGCCGGCCAGCGCCGCCTCTTTCATCCCGCCAGCAATTCCCTGGTTGGCCTTCGCGATCTCCTCGAACTTCGTGATGCTGTACGTGCCGGCCGCGAAGTCGATCGCCGTCATTTCATTCCTGTCGTAGTCGACGATCGCCGTGCGCGAGCCGCTGACGGAAACGACGCGGTTCCCGCTGCAGTACTCCTCGACGACGCTGCGCGCCTTCGAGACGGGACTCACGATTTCCCGCGTGATGTGCAGCGGCGCCGGGAAAAGGACCTTGGAAGCGGCGCTCGCGGGAAGGACCAGAGAAAAGAGGGCTATCGCCGGGAGGAGTCGGGCACCGGTAGTCACGAGAGTCTCCTTTGTGATGCGTGGGATGAGTTGGGACCTGCTGGAGAGAAGGACGGCGAAACACGCCGCGAATTACCATCGGCCCAAATTCAACGAATGTTGCTGCTTCCCTCACCCACCACTACGAACGGCGCCCAATAGAACGGATGCGCGTAATGGGGATCGTGCAGCAGGGCGAGCCTGGCCTGGCGCAGCGCCTCGGCCTTCGAGTCTCCGGCCAGTAGACGCTTGTGAAACTCGATCATCAGTTTCGCGGTGGTATGCGACTCCGCTTTCCACTGGCTGACCACCGTGGTCGGACAGCCGGCCATCAGGAACGCCCACGACATTCCGATCACGCCTTCACCCTGATGGACGTCGCCGCGCGCGGTGTCGCAGCCGGAGAGCACGATCAGGTCGGCCTGCAGGTCGAGGTCGCGCATTTCGCGCATCTCCAGCAGGCCATCCTCGGCATCGACGTCCGCGGCCGACAGGACCAGCGCCGAATAGAGCGGCGAGCTGTCGTCGACGACGCCGTGCGTCGCGAGATGGATGACCCGGTAGCCGCCGATCAGCTTCTTGAGCACCGCCTCGCGCGCCGCCGCTCCGGTGAACGCCGCCGTGCGCTCGCTGCCATAGAGCTGCGTCAGCGTCCTCACTTCGCGCACCGCGTCGGGCAGCGCGCCCAACGACAGATCGCGATACACGGCCGCCTTGCGCGAGGTCTTCGCGGAGATCATCGGATCGCCGAACGCGAGCAGCTCGTGGCGCGCCGAGGCGACCGGCACCCGTTTCGCGGCCCAGTCGAGCATCGCGATCGACGGCGCGTAGGCGATCGCATGACGCTCGGCCACGAACCTGCCGGACGGCGTGATGAGCGCGTCGAACGGAACCGTCCATAAGAATCCGTCCGGCACGATGCTCACCATCCGCTCGCCGCGCACGAGGTCCGCCACCGGCGCGAGCAGCGCGTCGTACAACCCGCGTGCATCTTCGGCGTAGCGCTCGTCGCGGTTCGAGATGCGCCGCAGCAATCGCGCCGAGGCGCGTTCGAGGTCGGCGGGACGAGCCGCGAGCTTCCGCATCTCGACGGTTCCTTGATGGACGACGAAGACCACGATGAAGTCACGCTGCAGCGAGTACTCGATCACCACCGGCCGCTGGCGATTTTCCGCGAGCGCAAACGTCCGCGCCTCGGCATGCGCGGCGACGGCGCGCGGATAGCGGATGGCCATCTCCTGCGTGAACGCATCGAGCGCCGCGCGCGCGTCGCGCAACTGGCGGCGCGTCTCGCGCTGGTCTCCGGTCGAGGCGAGGAGCACGCGGTTGAGATCGACGATGCGCTGATTGAGCGCGCGCTGCTGCTCGCGCTCCGCGTCGTTGAGCGGCTGCTTCTCGCCGTGCGCGTTCAGCGAGTCGCCGAGAGAGCGCGCGCGCATCTGCTCGGCCACCTGGAGCGCCTTTTCACTTTCGTTCAGCGCGAACAGCGCCTCCAGCAGCCGCCCGTGGACCCAGACGCGCGAGCTGAAGTGCCGCACGTCGGTGGCCGGCGACGGCGCGAGCTTGCGCCGGGTCTCGAGAATCTCCACCGCCCCCCGCAGCGACTCCGCCGCCTCGGCCGCGTTGCCGCACTCGAGCAGCATCTCCCCGATCGCCGTCTTCACGTCCCACAGCCGCAGCGGATAGTCGCTCCCCGCGCGCTCGCCCTCGCGCGCGAACGCGATCGCCTCGTCGATCCTCCCCTGCGTGCGCCGCAGGCGCGACGCGAACCAGTACGCGCTCACCCGGCGCGCGCCGCTCGGCGGCGCCAGGCGCAGCGCCGGCTCGAGATGCGTCTCCGCCTCTTCGGTGCGGCCGTAGCACGCCAGGATGAAGCCGAGCTGCGAGTGCACGTACGACGCGGTCTCGTTCTCCTCCCGCAATCGCGCCACGGCGCGCTCGAGAATCTCGATGCCGTCCGGATTCTGCCGGTAGATCACTTCCACGAGGCCGATCTGCGTCAGCGCCTCCGCCTCGATCTCCGCGTTGCCGATGCGCGCCGCGATGGCACCGGCCTTCTCCGCCAGCTCCACTGTCTCGTCGTGGCGGGCCATGCGATACGCGACCCGCGCCTGCCCGAAGATTCCCCGCGCTTCTCCCTCCTCCCATCCCAGCTCGCGCGACCGCGACTCCACCTGCTCGAAGAGCATTTGCGCGCGGGAGATGTCGAAGGAGTCGAGCGCGTCGACCGCCTCTTTCTCGGTCGCACGAATCGCGTCGTGCGGTCCCTGGGCCACGCTCGTGGTACCGAGCGTCGCGGCGAGGACAAAGGCCAGCAGGATCATTCGCGTTTCCAGGAGCGGACCGTTCGGATCAGACGGTCGATTTTCGGGTCCGGATGCTGAACAGCATAACTCCGCAGTTCCGATTCCGCTGTCCCCACCATGCCCTGGCGCGCATAAAGGACGCCGAGCAGCAGGTGATCGCCGGGATGCTGCTGCCGCGCCTCGGCGAGCTCCGCGTAGGCCGCGTCGTCGATCACGTGAAAGTCCGCGGGCGGCTGCGGCGGTGCAGGGATGATCCGCTCGTCGTCTCCGAGCGTCACCTGCCAGCGATACGTCGCGCCGCGCGCGAGCTCGCGATCGCACTTCCAGCGCGTCGCCGTCAGCTCGGGACTCCGCGCGACCTCGCGGCCGTCGCGAAAGACGTAGACCACCGCGCGCATCGGAGCCGGCAACGCCCAACGGAAAGTGGGACGCGTGTCGTCGATGGCCGTGCCCATCGGCGAGATCGTGAAGCCGGTCTCCGGTTTTTCGTCGCTGCGCAGCGCCTCGACGGGAAACTGCACGACGTCGAGAATCGCCGGCCGCGCGATTCCCGTTGCGAGCGCGGTCTCGACGAGCGTGCTCCAGCGCCCGTGCGGCGCGATTGCGGTTTGTGGAGCGGCGGCCGCTTCGGCCGCCGGTCTCTGGCGATTCGGCGGCCGAAGCGGCCGCCGCTCCACGAGAGACGGAGGTGTGTCGTTCGTGCGTGTGATCAACAGAGCGCCGAATGCGATCGCGAGCGATGCCGCGATGGCCGCGATCGCCCAGCGTATCGTTCGTCGAGGTGGCCGCAGCGCGCGCAGCCGCCGCAGATCCGCGAGATCGTCGCGACACAAATCGCACTCCTCGATATGCGACGCGACGATTTCCGACTCCACTGGCGGAAGCGTGCCGTCGGCGAATGCGAACAACTCCTCGTCCTCTACGTGGGCGGGCTCGTCGCCGGTGACGAGCTGGCGCTTCAGCGCCGCGGCGAGCCGGTCGGAATCGATCATAGAGACCTCATTCACGTCCATATTCAACGTCCGCTGTGTTTCAGGAGCCGCCGCGCGAGACGCTCGCGCGCGGACTTGCGCAGGTTGATGACCTGCTGGCGGGTGATGCCCAGGGTGTCGCCGATGGTGAGATCGTCGAGCGGCAGGTCGCGCCAGATTCCGGCCAGCTGTTCGTTCGACAATCCCGTCGCCTCGGCGACGTCTTCGAACCTGGCGATGCCGAGCATCACCAGGAGCGACGCGGCGTTCGCGCCGTCGGAGTCGCGCAGGTTGAGCAGCAGCGCCGCGCGCTGCATCGGCCGCAGGTCGCGGATCTCTTTCCAGGCGATGGTCAGGAACTGCATCGACTCGACGCGCTGCGCGGCCAGAGGCTCGTGCGCGGCCGTCAGCTCCGTCACCGGTGTCGCGCGCGACTCGCGCACGTTCCAGAGATCGGCGGCGATGCCGACCAGCGCGTCGAATGCGATCGGACCGCCGAGCCGGCGGAAGATCGCCTCGATCGCATCGGCGGGAGCGCCGCTGTCGCGCATGATCCGCGTCGCGGCCGCGGCGATCAGCGACGGATCGGCGAGCTTGTGCGTCTGCATCCACGTTCGCAGGCCGCAGGCCGCGATGCCGTCGATGTTCCACATCGCGAAGCGGCGGTCGCGCGTGAGGATGTAGCGCAGCCGCTTGCGCAGCCGCGTCCGTTCCGGATAGCGGCGGCGGTTGTAGTCGTAGATCGTGCGGTAGGTGATCGTGGCGACGTAGTCTTCGAGACTGCCGATCGCCTCGTCTTCCAGCTCCGCGACCGCCCGCAGCTTGGCGATGAGCCGCAGGCTGACGGTGGAGGCGATGTCGTCGGCGTCCTCGGGACAGACGCGCCAGCCCGAACGGAGGTGGCGTCCGATGACGTCCTGAATGACGGGCCGGGCATGCGCCACGAGAACGTGTTCGATCTCGCAGCGGCGTGCTTCCTCGTGCGCGGCCGTGATGAGCGGCGCGAGCACTGCGTCATTCGCCGGCAACAAATTCGGCTCCTTCCGCCTTAGACACCTACTACTTTAGGGAAGGACGGCCGAAAGTGCTCGGTATTACTACGGGCGGGATGCAATACGTGCCGGGCGCACACACCGGCACGCATTGCGGGTTTCATTGACTACTGCAGGCAACATCCCTCGAGTTTGAGCTGCGCCGACACGACGGCGCTGTCATCCTGAACGTAGAAGCTCAGCATGCCGGTGTTGAGCAGATTCTGCGGAATGTTGGTGAACGTGGCGGTCGCCGTCTGTCCGACCACGGTCACACCGCCGATGAAGGGCTGCTGCGCGAATCCAGGAACGCTCGCGCCGTTGCTGACGAGTTGAACCCAGTCATTGGCAGAACTGGCACTCTTCGGGGGGCCGGTCTGAAGCGCCTTGATCGTGACGGTCAGCGTCGCGCGGGTCATCAGGCAGCACTCCTTCCCCGGCTTCGGGAAGTAGAACGTGTGACCGAATCCCTTGTCGGCCGCGGTCTGATTCCACACCGAGCCGGCGACGGCGGTACCGAGGACTCCGGTGAAAGTGGCCGGATCGGGCGTGGGCGGCGTGGGCGGCGACGACGGCGCCGTTCGCGTGATCGTCACCGGGTGAGGACAGGGAACCACCAGCTGGTAGTCGGTACGCGCGCCGGTCTGAGCGACGAGTGCCCCGGCGGCGAACAAAGCGATAGCGAATGCGGCGAAGACTTTACTGCGGTACATGGACAAACCTCCATTGAATGGAACGCGGTTGAGTGGGAAGGCACGGGGGGCGCGCGTAACGCTCTTCAGATGCCTCGGGCGGGTCCGGACGACTTTCTCTCTACCCGCCTAGTAGTGACGGACGCCGATCAGGCGTTTCACTTCGCGCCGAGCGGCCACGGCATGTTCACACGGCCGAAACCGGCCAGGCGCGACGCGTACCAGGTGTGGGAGAGCTTCTCGATGCGCACGCCGCGGCCGTGGCCCTCGGCGTGGACGAAGTATTCGCGGTCGATCATGATGCCCACGTGGTAGATGCGGTTTTTCGCGCTGCTCCCGAAGAAGACCAGGTCGCCCGCGGCGACGCGGTCCGGCTCGACGCGCGAGGTCGCGCGGAACTGGTCGCCCGAGGTGCGCGGGACTGAAATGCCGATCGCCGCGTAGGACAGCTGTACCAGTCCCGAGCAATCGACCGCATGTTCAGACGCCGAGCCGTAGCGATATGGGGTGCCGATCCGGCTGACCGCGTCCGCGACGACCATCGCGCGGAGGTTGGCAATCAGCGCGAACAGCAGAAACGCCGACCGCATCATGGCCGCGCACGCTATCGCGTCCCGTCCAGCCCGTCAACACCTGCCATGCGAGCCCGCGCGTCACCTCGGCGATGAACGAGCTCTCCGGCGGCTGGTCAGGTTGCGTCCCGCCGCCGATACACACCTTGAAGATCGAAGTCCGAATGCTGAAATCGGAAGCGCAAGCATCTGACGGTCAGATGTTCGCTTTGAACATTTAAGTGCGCATGCTGAAGATTGAGGTGTGAACGTCTGAAATTGGAAGCATGAGCATCTGGCCGCCAGATGTTCGCCTTGAAGATCGAACTACGTATGCTGAAATCGGAAGCGCACGCATCTGGCTGTCAGATGCTCGCTTCTGGCCGTCAGATGCTCACCCTGAAGATCGAAGTACGCATGCTGAGATCGGAAGCACACGCATCTGACGGTCAGATGCACGCTTTGAAGATCGAAGTACGCTCGAAGAGATCGGAAGCGCACGGGTGAAAGCGGCAGCTCGCGCTGCCGCAGTCCAAAAATGACTACAACCCCGCCGCCATCCGATCGGCGAGGGCGGCGAGCGCGCGGCTGACGCCGTCCGCGATCGCTGCGCTTTCGAGGGACGCAACATTAATAATGATGCGTTCGTGGTGGGTCACTGCGTTCAGGGTCCAGCGGGCATCGAGGGTCACGTTCGGGTCGGGGCCGGCGGAGAGGTCTTCGAAGACGACGCTGATCGAGCGCGAGGTGGCGGGCTTGAGCTGGCCGGGCAGGACCACCATCCCCTCGGGTAACCGCGCCGCGAGGTCGAAGGCGAGCGTGTGTAGGACCATCGGCTCGAGCGACGCCGACCACTGCTCGGTCGTGCGGACGTCGAGCTGATGATTCACCTTGCGCACGACGATGTCACGGCGGTCGAAGCCGGGCGGCAACTCGATCGAGTCGATCGCCACCGGGGTCGAGGCCGCGGCGGTGACGGGAGCCGCGGGCGGGATGCGCTCGAGCGAATAGAAGTTGCTCTTCGAGCGCGACGAGAGAAAGCCGCAGCCGCCGGCGAACAGCAACAGGATCGCCAGTGTCATTGTTTTCATTTCGCTTTTCCTCGTCCCTTGATCAACGCGTCGGGATTCTCCTCGAGGTACGACGCCAGCGCGCGCACGGCCTCGGCGGCGCGGGTCAGCTCTTTCACCAGCTCGCCGATGTCGTAGTTCTGGCGCGGGGCGTTGCCCATCAGCTGCTGCGCGCGCGCGGCTGCCTGTTCGGCGGATCCGGCCGCGTTCTTGAGGCTGTCGACGATCGGGCCGATGTTCTCGCGTCCCGTCGCGGCGATCTTCTCGACGTCGGCCATCGAGCGATTGAGGCGCTGCAGACTCTCGCCGAGCGCCGGGTCGTTGAGCAGCGTGCTCGCGCGCGACGTCGCGCTGCGGATGTTGCCGGCGATCTCTTCGAGCGGCAGCGAGCGGATGCGCGCGGCGATGTCGCCGACCGCGGCGAGCGCGTTCTCGATGCCGCTGCCCTTGCCCGCGGCCGGAATGATCGGCGGGTTGTTCTCGACCACCAGCCGCGCCGTGCCCGGCGACCCGACCGTCTCCAGCGACACGCCGCTCGCGCCGGGAAGCACGAGGCTAGTCGCCAGCGTCGCGCGCATCCCCTTCTGCACCAGCCGTGCGAGCGCGTCGTTCATCCGCATCCGCAGCTCCTCGCGCGTCGCGAACGCGCCCACGTCGAGCTGCAGTTGCCGCGGATCGATCTCGATCGTCACCGGCGTCTGCAGCGTCGCGTTCTGCTCGATGTAGCGCAAACGCACGTCGCGCACGTGTCCGACCTGGATGCCTCGCATCCGCACCGGCGTTCCCGGCACGAGTCCCTGCACCGGGCCCGAGAAGAACGTCAGGTAGGTGAGATGCGGACCGTCGGATGCCGCCACCGCGGCCGCCTCCGTTTCATACAGCTCGAAGCGCGTCCCGCTCGCGACCTCGGGGCCGGGCAGAACCTCCGGCGTGTAAAACGCGACCGGCGCATTGAGCAGCGATCCGATGGACGCGCCGGAGGCGGAGATGCCTCCGCCGCTGAGCGAGATGTTCACGCCGCTCGCGCGCCAGAAGCGCGTGGTCTGTTTGACGTAGCTCGCGAAGCGCTGCACGACGAATGCGTGCACGATCGTGACGCCGCGGCCGGCGTCGTACTCCGCGCCGAGGATGCGGCCGACGCGCATGCCCTGGAACTGCACCGGCGAGCCGACGTTGAGCGAGCCGAGTCCGCGCGCCTCCAGCAGCACCAGCTTCCCGCTCTCCGCCGGCGTGAGCACCGGCGCGTACTCCTGGCCGGCGAATTCGCGCACCTCGTCGCCGGGGCCGGGCGCGATGCCGACGTACGTGCCGCCCAACAGACTGCCGAGGCCTCCGCTCTCGAGGCCCGGCTCCACGATCCAGAACTTCGTCCCCTTGCGCAGCGCGTAGTTCATCGCCGCGTCCATGGAGATGCGCACCACCACCGAGCGCGAGTCCTCGTCGACGGTGATCTTCTGCACCGTCCCGACCTTCGCGCCGCGATAGCGCACCGGGCTGTAGCGATCGAGCCCGTGCGCGTCGGCGAAGCGGACGGTGATGTCGCCGCCGCCGAAGAATCCGTAGCGCACGATCAGGTAGCCAACGAAGAAGATCGCCAGCGCCGGCACGACCCAGATCCACGGCGTCCACTTCGCGACATAGACGTGCGCCTTCGGCGGCTCCTCGCCTTCAGCGGGATGGCGGCGCTCGGTCTCGTGATCGTCGTATTCGCTCAAGCGGCCTCTCCGGCGGTCTTCCACATCAGGCGCGGCTCGAACACGCGCATGGCGAACATGAGGAGTGCGATCAGCATGAACAGCGGCGTCGCGCCGGGGCCGGCCACGATGTCATCGATCCCGCGGAAGTCGACGATTGGCGCGGCGATCGCGGCGATGAACGGGATGATCATCGGCCAGCGCACCAGCCGGTACATCACCCGATAGACGCGCGTGCGGATCACCAGGCCGTGCTTGTTCGGGAAGCGGACTCGCACCAGCAGCCAGACCAGGCATGCCAGCTCTGTGAGCGGCAGCGCGATGCCGGCGAAAAGCACCACCACGCCGATCTGCCAGTAGCCGCGGTCCGCGAGCAGCTGCACCGTGCCGATCACCGTGTGCTCGAGCACGCCCGTCAGCTGATCGTTGACCATGAACGCGGCGGCATACGCGGGGATGCAAAGCGGAATCGCGGCCGCGACCGCGGCGACCGCAGGAATGAATCGCGGCGCGATCCTGCGGTCCAGCCGCGAGCCGCAACGCGGGCAGTGATCGCCCGAGCGGCGGTCGGCCACCGTCATCTCGCAGACGTCGCACGACGCAACGTGGCGCCGCGACGGGACGAAGTCAGGGTCCGGCAGAATCGCGTTCCACACTTTCCTTCGATCGAGTGCCGCGTCTCCGATGAACACCAGCAGCGCGATAGCGGCGTAGCACCACGCGCCGACGCGCACGTTGACGTCCGCCGGAATCGCCGCGCGGACGTACGCCACCGCGCCCGCGATCACGACCACGTCGGTCATGCTCCAGATCCGCAGCTCCTCGCTCCAGCGGAAGAGCCGCCCGCGCTGCCACAGCCCCCATCCGAAGCGCAGCGAGGTGAACACCAGGATCTGGAAAAGCGCGCGCAGCGCGGGGAACAGGAACGCGAAGAACATGAAGCCGAAGGCGAACGGGAACCAGACCTCGTGATAGATCGTCCCGACGCTCGACACCAGCCTGCTTTCTTCGAAGAGGAGGTTCTGAATCGTGGAATCGAGCAGCGGCATGAACACCGCCGGCGGCAGCAGCAGAAAGATCGCGGCCGCACAGGCGAGGCTCAAATCGAAGCCGGTCGCGGTGCGCCGCGCCAGAACGCGGTCGCACCGCTCGCACTCCGCCGCTCCCCTCACGGGAAGCTCCGGTACAGTCTGCATCTGCCCGCAATCAGCACACGTAATCGTCATGCGCTGGCGGGCGTGCTCTGCAATCTCTACTCCACCCCCTCCGCGATCTGCAGGCCTGCCGGCGTGCAAACTTGCGATAGCAATGACTCCCTGTTGAGCGTTAAATATGAATATTCTTCATGGGAACGAGCGTTTCCCGTCACATTCGCGAGAGGAACACACACTGATGAGCTCGAGCCGTTACGTCATCGCAGTCGTCTTGATCGCACTCGTTTCCACCGCCGCGTTCGGAGGCGAATCCGCCGCCGCCACCACCATCACCACCTCCACTCCTGCTGCTCCGGCCGCGGCCAAGCGCTTCGGCACGTGGGGTGTCGATCTCGAAGGCATGGATCGTTCGGTCAAGCCGGGCGACGACTTCTTCAAGTTCGTCAACGGCAAGTGGGCTGCGACGACGCAGATCCCCGCCGACCAGACCCGCTGGGGCGCGTTCCAGATGCTGCGCGACCTCTCCGAGGCGCGCGTGCACGGGATCCTCGACCGCTGGGCGGCCGACAAGAAACTGAAGGCCGGTACCGACGAGGCCAAGGTCGCGGCGCTCTACCGCAGCTACATGGACGAGAAGAAGGCCGAGGAGCTCGATGCGAAGCCGCTCCAGCCCTATCTCGACGCGGTGAAGAAAGCGGAGACGCGCGACGACGTCGTGAAGCTGATGGGCCACTCGTTCGGCAGCTTCGGCCGGACGTTCTTCAGCGCCTTCGTCGGCGACGACGCCAAGAACCCCGAGCAGTACACGCTCTACATGGGCCAGTCCGGCCTCGGATTGCCCGACCGCGAGTTCTACCTGCGCGACAACTTCAAGCCGCAGAAGGAGCGCTATCAGAAGTACGTCGCCGACATGCTGGCGCTGGCCGGCTGGGAAGAGCCGGAGAAGAACGCCGCCGACATCGTGGCGATGGAGACGAAGATCGCCGAGGCGCAGTGGACGCGCGCCGAAGGCCGCGACCGCGACAAGACCTACAACCCGATGACCGTCGCCGAGCTCGAGAAGAACGCGCCGGGCTTCCCGTGGGCGCTCTATCTCAAGGAAGCGGGACTCGGCAAAGTCGATCGCGCGGTCGTCCGCCAGAACACCGCGTTCCCCAAGATCGCCCAGGTCTTCGCCGACACGCCGGTGCCGACGCTGAAAGCGTGGGCGGCGTTCCACACCGCCGACGACGCGGCGCCGTTCCTGTCGAAGCGTTTCGTCGACACGGAGTGGGAGTTCCGCTCGAAGTTCCTCAACGGCGCGCTGGAGCAGAAGCCGCGCTGGAAGCGCGGCGTGGCCGCGACCGAAGGCGCGATGGGAGAGGCCATCGGCCGCACCTACGCCGCCGAGTACTTCCCCGCCGAGTCGAAGGCGAAGATGGAGAAGCTCGTCGCCGACCTCCGCGCGTCGATGAAGGGCCGCATCCAGCAGCTCACCTGGATGGGCGACGAGACGAAGGCGAAGGCGCTGGACAAGCTCTCCAAGTTCGGCGTGAAGATCGGCTATCCCTCGAAGTGGCGCGACTACTCGAAACTGCAGGTGGTCGAGGGCGATCTCGTCGGCAACGCCGAGCGCGTCGGCAAGTTCGAGTGGGCGTTCGACGTCGACCGCATCGGCAAGAAAGTCGATGAGGCGGAGTGGGGCATGTTCCCCCAGACAGTGAACGCGTATTACACCGCACAGAAGAACGAGATCGTGTTCCCGGCGGCGATCCTGCAGCCGCCGTTCTTCGATCCGAATGCCGACCCGGCCGTGAACTACGGCGGCATCGGCAGCGTGATCGGACACGAGATCACCCACGGCTTCGACGATCAGGGACGCAAGTCCGACGGCGACGGCATGCTCCGCGACTGGTGGTCGAAGGAAGACGCCGCGAAGTTCGAGGCCCAGGCCGCGCGCCTCGGCGCGCAGTACGAGGCCGTCGTGTTCCCGCAGCTCCCCGGCATCCACATCATCGGCAAGCAGACCATGGGCGAGAACATCGGCGACCTCGGCGGCGTCCTGATGGCGCTCGACGCCTACCGGATCTCGCTCAAAGGCCAGCCCGCCCCCGTGATCGACGGCTTCACCGGCGACCAGCGCGTGTTCCTCGGCTTTGCGCAGGTCTGGCGCACCCTGATCCGCGACGATCAGCTCCGCCAGCTGATCATGACCGACTCCCACTCCCCCGGCATGATCCGCGCGTTCGCCCCCCTCCGTAACATCGACGCCTGGTACGAAGCCTTCGGCGTCAAAGAAGGCGACGCCGAGTACGTGAAGCCGGAAGACCGCGTCCGCATCTGGTAATTGCTGCTTCTTCGTAGCGCGGCGGCTTCGCCGCCGCGCTACTCTGCTCGCGACCGAATGCTGGATCGCTTGATCAGAGCCCTCCTCTCCCTCGCCAAGAACGCCGTCCCCGCGGTCGGCGTGCTGGCGCGCGGGTGGTCGGCGCCGGATGCGATGCTGTTGTATCTGGGCGAGAACGTCGTGCTCGCGCTGCTCGCTGCGACCACAGTGCGCATGCTGGCACCGGCTGAAGAAGTCATCGAAGGCAAGAACAAGACGCGCGGCGAGTCGCTGCAGACGTTCTTTCTCATCGCCGGCCCGTTCACGTTCGGCGCGGCGATCTTCACGACGTTCGTCATCTACATCCGCGACGAATTCGAGGTGCGCCCGCGCGAGCTGGTGCTCGGTTTCGCAATGATCCTGGCCTTCCAGCTCATCGCCTTCGTGCGCGATCTGGGCCGCCTTCGCGGCATCTCGCTCGCCCATTCCGAGGACCTGCTCGTCGGCGTGCTCGGACGCGTTTTTCTCCTGGCGTTTGCAGTGTGGGCGGGACTGCTGCTGGCGATGTTCGTGGCCAAGGCGTTCCTCATCCCGTTTCTCGTGTTGAAGACGATCGTCGATCTCTGGAGCCTGCGCCCCGAGGCGCTGAGGCGGCGCGTGATGACGAGCATCTGATGGAAACCGCACGCACAAGCCTCATCGCGCGAGGCCAGCGACTCGCGTTTCCGATTCCCGACGGACTCATGGCGCTGGTCCTCGCCGGCGCGGCGTCGATCGATTTCCTGCCGGTCTCGATGGTCGGCATGATCCCGATCGGAATCGTGCAGGCTCGCGGCGAGCTGGTGTTCGCGCTCATGATCGAAGCCGGATTCCTGATGATGCAGGGAACGCTCATCGACATCGCGACCCGGCTTCGAAAGCGCCCGCCGGTCTGGGCGGTCGTGCTGATCTTCGGCGCGGTCCTGCTCTTCTCGGGGGAAGCACGCGGAGTCCTCGCGATGGCCTGGCACCGCGGCGGCGCCGTCTTCGTCCCGCTCCTGGTCTCGCTCGGCGAGCGCGCGGCCGTGCTCTGGCGGCTGCCCGACCGCCCGCAGATCGAGAAGATCGCCGCGCGCGCTCTCATCGGCAATCGCATCACCACCGGCCTCGCGCTCTTCGGGCTCATGACCGCGGTGATGATCGCCGGCGTGATCTTCCGCGACCACTTCGACATGCTGAACCGGGACTGGCTGTTCCTCGCCGCCGGCTCGATCTACTTCGCCGTCGCCGCGTTCGACCAGTGGCGCGTGCGCGGCGCGAAGTTCGCGGAAAAACCAACGGTCCTCTTCCGCTTCGACCCGATCGGGATGAAGTACCTCGCGCCGCTGTAACCGGCCTGTGCACATTTCTCCCGCCCACGCGTATTACCGGGCGAACGGAGATCGACACCGATGAATCTTGTGATTCGAACCCTCATGATCGTGACCCTGCTCCTCCCCTTCACCTGCGCGCTGTCGGCGCAGGAGACGACGTCGGCGGCCACCACCGAAACCGCGGCCGCCACAACCGTCACCACCGCCCCCGAACCCACCTCCGCGACGAACAGCTTCGACGTGCGCGGCCAGTTCACCGACCTGCTGCGCCACAGCCCGCCCGAGCTATCGAAGATGTTCGCGCTCGAGCCGGCGCTCCTCGCCGACCCGAACTTCCTCGCGCGCTATCCGGAGATCGCCCGCTTCGTGCAGGCGCATCCCGAGATGGCGCGCCACGCATCCTTCTACGTCCAGGACTTCCAGACTCCCGAGCGCCCGGAAGGACCTGTCGGGGAAATCATGGGGCCGCTGATGGCCTTCGCCGGCTTCGCGATGTTCGTGCTCGCGATGGGCTGGCTGGTCCGCACGTACGTCGAGCAGAAGCGCTGGTCGCGGCTCTCGCGGACGCAGACCGAAGTCCACAACAAGATCCTCGACCGCTTCGGCTCGAGCCCCGAGCTGCTCGAGTACATCAAGTCGCCGGCGGGCACGAAGTTCCTCGAGTCGGCCCCGATCGCGCTGCGCGCCGAGCCGTCAGCGCTGGCGGCGCCGATGGCACGCGTGATGTGGTCGGTGCAGATCGGCGTGATCGTCGCCGCGGCCTCCATCGGCATGCTCCTCGTCAGCACCCGCTTCGACAAGGACAACGGCCAGGGCCTCTTCGCCCTCGGCATGATCGCGCTCTCGATCGGCGTCGGCTTCATCGGATCCGCCGCGGTCTCGCTCTTCCTCTCCCGCCGTCTCGGATTGTGGCAGCCGCCGCCATCCGCGGACGACGCCGGACTCGTGCAATGATCCACGCGATGATGCTCGGCCTCGTGATCCAGAACGCCTCGATGGAGGGAATCCGCGACGCAGAGACCGCCGTGCCGGTCATGGACGACGAGGAGTTCCGCGCGTTCTACGAACGGACCGCGCGGCCGCTCTGGTCGTACCTCTCGCGCGTCACCGGCAGCGGCCACGAGGCCGACGACATCCTCCAGGAGGCGTACTACCGTTTCTATCGCGCGGCCGCTCGCTACGAGAACGAGGCCCATCGCCGCAACTCGCTGTTCCGCATCGCCACCAATCTCGTTCGCGATGCCGCGCGGCGCGCGAAGTATCGCGACACCGTGCCGCTGAAAGACGACGAGACGACAGCCGCGGCGACGCCGCGCAGCCAGATGCCGATGCCGGAACATCACGCGGCGATCCGCACCGATCTCGCACGCGCGCTCGGGAAGATGGAGCCGGTGCAGCGCGAAATGCTCTGGCTCGCCTACGCGCAGGGCGCGTCGCACGAAGAGATCGCCGGAATCCTCGGCCTGCGAACGGCGAGCATCCGCACGATGCTGCTGCGGGCGAGACGCAAGATGGCCGCGATCCTCGGCGGGGTGGCGCGATGATGAACACACTCTCCTGTCCGCGCGAGGCGGAGCTGCTCGACGCGCTCGAGCGCGGCTTCATCGGCGCCGAGCTCGATGCCCACGCCGCCTCCTGCGCGTCCTGCACCGAGATCCGCAACGTCGCCAAGGCCTTCCTCGACGAGCGCGCGAACGCGGTCGTCGAGGCACCGGTGCCGTCGTCGGGAACCATGCTCTGGCGGATGCACGTCCGCCGGCGGCTGGAGGCGCAGGCCACCGCGCGCCGCTCGCTCCTGATCGGCCAGGCCGTGACGCTGGCGGTGGCGATCGCGCTGGTGGTGGCGTTCTTCGGCGGCGAAGTGCGTCACTTCATCGCGACGCTCGCCCTCAGCACGCCGCTGCTGCTGGTGCTGGGCACGTCGTTGCTGGTCGCGCCGCTGGTGGTAGGATGGGCGGCGATCCGGCAGAAGTGATCAGTCGTTTTCCTGCCACGGCGTCGACTGGATCTCCTGCACTTTGCCGCCGACGAAAAGGATCAGCGAATCCATCTTGCGCACGTAGTCGGTGACGTAGCTCCACTCCTCGATCGACACGCCGTCGTAGCGCAGGCGCGCGGCGCGGCGCTCGGGCGGACCCATGATGCGCTCCACCTCGACCAGCGTCTGGCCGAGGTGGACTTTGTTGATGTGCGCGCGATTCGTTTCGGCGAGAGCGAATGCGTGACGGCTGACATTCACGCCGCTGCACCCGAGCGCCGCTGTGAGGAAGAGCGCCGTCAGCCTCAATACCACCCATCCCCTGCCGGATTGACCAGCGTTCGCTCCAGGCTCGCGCGCAGCGCTTCTTCCCGCGCCGCGGCATCGAGTCCGCCGCGCACCACGACGTAGCGCATCGGCAGCTCGGTCGGGTGGAACTGCGAGTGATACGACAGCCAGTCGCGTGTGCCGCCGAGCGACGCCTGCATCGACGCGTCGAGCATCACGATGTAAACCTCGTTCTCGTCGAGGTGCTGGATGCGCCCCGCTTCGACTTCGCTGGCGAGCGCGCGCTGAATGTCGAGATCCATCACCTCGCCGCCAGCGACCGGCAGCGTCCGCGACGACACTCGGAATCCGAACGAGCGCACGCCGTAGCGATCGAGCTCGCGCGCGTGTTCGACACGATCGGCGCCGCGTACATCGGCGATCACCGCGCGCTTCTCCTGCTCCGTCCACGCGCCGGCGAAGAGGACGTGAACCGAGGGATTCTCGAGCACCGCGCCGCCGTGAAAGAGCATCTCGCCCATGCCCTCACCGCCGCGGAAGACGTGCACGCGTCCGCCGTCATCGTCGACGACCATGTCCGCCGGCCAGACCTTCGCCGGAGCCTCTGGCTCGTCCGAAAGCAGGAGCGGCGACGTCGCCGAGGCGCCGAACGTGATGTCGAGGACCGGATGCACCTCGATGCCGTTCGGCGCGACGCCGGTCTGTCCGTGCAGGAAATCCCAGAAGCCGACGCCCTTGATGGTCACCGGCGTGCTGGTGGTCTTCATCGACGTCGTGGCCGTGAAGCGCGCATCGAACTGCTGCCTCGCGTGCGAGATGCCCGGGCCGAACGGACTGCCGGCGCCGACGCAGTTGATCGACGGCAGCTCGATGATCATCGAGCGTCCGGCCGAGTCGACGATGACCAGGTGATAGTCGGAGTCGGACTCGCGAACGTACTTCGTGAGCGTCGCGCCGAGGCGGTACTGCGTGGTCTCGCGCGGCGACACGCGGCCGTTCGACGGCAGCGAGCTCGGACGCGTCGACTGGTGGAAGTTGTAGATCGTCGAGGAAATGTAAGTGCTGAGATTCACCGAGGGAGCCTGCGGGTCGGTGCCGGTCTTCACCGACCACCGTTCGACGCCGCACGCCGCATGAAGCTCACAAACCGCCACCAGGAGAACAGCGCCGAGGGAGAGGAACCTGCGCATCGGGGTCACCTCCTGAATGCAGGATAAACGGCATGCCTCATCTCTTCAATCGATATCCCACCTTGCGCACCGTCAGGATGTGCCGCGGCCGCGCCGGATCGAGCTCCAGTTTGCGGCGCAGCTCCGCGACGTGCGTGTCGATCGTGCGCGTGATCACCGCGTCCGAATAGCCCCACACGCGGCGCATGAGGTCGAGGCGCGAGACCACCGCGCCGTCGCGGTCGATGAGCGCGACCAGCAGGTCGTACTCCTTCGGCGCGAGCTCGACGCCCGCGCCGCCGCGCGTGACCGTGCGCGTGTCGCGGTCCACTTCGATCTCGCCGAAGCGCACGCAGTCGGCAGCGCGCCGCGCCGGGCGCCGCAGCAGCGCCTCGACGCGCGCCAGCAATTCCAGCAGGCCGAAAGGCTTGGTCACGTAGTCGTCCGCGCCGAGCTTGAGCCCGCGCACCTTGTCGGCTTCCTCGCCGCGCGCGGTGAGGATCAGCACCGGCATCGCCAGCTCCTCGGCGCGAAGTGCACGCAGCACGCGAAAACCGTCCATCTCCGGCAGCATCAGATCGAGGATCACGAGATCGGGCCGCGCGGCGCGTGCGCGCTCGAGTCCCCGCGCGCCGTCGGCGGCGACTTCGACTTCGTAGCCTTCGATTTCGAGGTTGTTGCGCAGCCCGTACGCGAGATCGGGATTGTCCTCAACGATCAGCACGCGGGTCATGCCGGTAACTCCACCACGAACCGCGCGCCGCCGCGCGTGCTCTCCTCGACCCACGCCTTGCCGCCGTGCAGCAGCGCGAGCTCGCGCACGACCGCGAGGCCGATGCCCGCTCCGGCGACGGCGCGTTTGCTGTCTCGCGGCAGGCGCTCGTAGCGTCGCCAGATCCGCTTGCGGTCGCGCGGCGGAACGCCGGGACCGGCGTCGTCGACGACGATGCGTACGGTGTCGTTCGCGCGTTCAACGATGACTTGAACTTCCTGGCCGGGCGGTCCGTACTTGACGGCGTTGTCTAGGAGGTTGAGGACGATCTGGCTGATGGCGTCGGCGTCGCCGCTGATTTCGGCGGCCTGAGAGGCCGCCGCTCCACTGAGAGTGACGTTGCGGGCGGCGGCGATCGGACGGAATGACTCCATGGTCGCGCGCACGATGGCCGCGGCGTCGATGCGCTCCCGGCGAAGGCGCAGCGTACCGCGCTCGCCGCGCGAGAACTGCAGCACGTTCTCGACGAGCTGCGTGAGGCGGCGCGACTCCTGGTCGATGATCGTCAGCGCGCGATGCTGCTCGTCCTCGGAGCGCACGCGCCGCAGGAGCAGCGTCTCGGCGAACATGCGGATCTGCGTCAGCGGCGTGCGCAGCTCGTGCGAGACACCGGCCACGAAGTCGGAGCGCAAACGCGCCAGCGCGCGCTCGCGGCGGAACTGCAGAAGCGCCGTCAGCAGCAGCGCGCTCGTCAGCGCGAGCGTGATCATGTAGACCGGCAGCGGACGCGGGATCCCGCCGAACACCAGCAGCGGCGCGACGTGCGGATCGATCGACGCGTCGATGGTCATCCCCCGCAGCAGCCCTGCTTCGTCCGGATGCACTCGCACCGCGAGCGGCGACTCGACTCCGGCTTTCGTCGCGAAGATCTGCTTCCCGTCCGCATCGACGACCCGAAACCGAAACGCATCGTTCTGAATGCGCCCCTCGGCGAGCGAGCGCGGAAGCAGCGGCCGCGTCTCGAGCACGAGCGGAAAAAACGGCGCGATCTGCGCGCGATCGACTTCGAATCCGGCGATGCTCCTGCCGTCGCGTGCGACCGCGTAGACGTACGTGCGGCCGTTCGCGTGCAGCGGCTTTCGATCCGCGGGCGGCGGCGGCGCGGCCAGAAGCTTCGCCAGCTCCGGACCAAGAGCGTCCGCGTACGGCGGACACTCCGACTGCAGCGCGCCGTCATATCTGAACGCGCATCGCACCAGCCGCGCGTTCCGGCCGGTGACCGGCTCGTTCGCCAGCATCGACTGCAGGACCGGATAGGTCCCGTAGAAACCCGCCTGCGCGTCGGCGCGCCGCGCCAGCTCGTCGGCGGCGACGCGCGTCCAGTCGCGCACCACGTTCTCCGCGGTCACGCGGTGATACACCGCGCCGCGTTGCGCGCGCACGGCCATGAACGCGGTGAGGAGGAACGCGGCCACGAGCAACGCGACGGTGAACGCGGTGCGTGCCCGCTCGCGCTGCATCATTCCCCGCAGCATCGGCCAACTCACGCCGCCATGCAATGGCAGGGGGAAGCTCCTGACCGAATCCTGACAATCCCCTGACGCGCCCCCAGCCTTCATGCCGCCGCGCGTCCCTACTCTGCCATGCATGCGAATCGCACGAGTCCTCGCCGCTCTCTTCATCACGTTCGCCGCCATCGCGCAACCGCAGCCGCCGCCCATACCGCCGAGCCCCTCCGGCCGCATCGATCTCATCGGCGCCGAGATTTTCGGGATCGACCGCGCGCACTCGTTCCTCGGCTTCACCGTTCCGTTCATGGGCCTCACCAAAGTGCGCGGCACGTTCAACGACTTCATCGCCACGATCCTCTACGACGACGTCCATCCCGAGCGCTCATCGATGACCGTCGGCATCGACGCCACCACCATCGACACCGACAACGAGGGACGCGACAAGGACCTGCAGGGCGACGCATGGTTCGCGACCGCGAAGAATCCGAAGATCCTCTTCCGCAGCACGCGCATCGAGCCGAAGGGCGCGAACAAGTACGTCGTACACGGCGATCTGACGATCAAGGGCGTCACCCGCGCGATCGCGATCCCGATGACCCGCACCGTCGCGCGCATGCCCGACGCCGGCTGGGGCAACATCCGCATCGGCGGCACCGGCTCGTTCACGATCAGCCGCCATGACTTCGGCATCGACGGCCCCGAGTTCTGGAGCAAGGCCCTCGGCGACGAGATCACCATCGACCTCGACATCCTCGGCAACCGCGCCAACTACGACCGCCGCGGCTTCCAGTCGAACGAAAAGCCGTCGATCGGCGAAGTGCTCCTGAAGACCGTCGAATCCAGCGGCGGCGCCGCGGCCGCCAAACAGCTGCGCGAGCTGCGCGAACAGAAACCCAACGACTACAACTTCGGCCCCGGCCAGGTCTCGCTTGCGATCCAGCGCCTCATCCAGCACCGCAAAGTCGAAGACGCCCTCCCCCTCCTCCTCGCCGCCGTCGAGCTCTACCCGGACGAGTCAGGCTTCCAGGCCCGCCTCGGCGAAGCCTACGCCATGCTCGGCGACCGCCCCGCCGCCATCCGCGCCTACGAAAAAGCAAAGACGATCAACCCGAACCACACCGAGGCACTGGAGATGCTGCGCGCACTCACACGCTGACCCCGGAACGCCGCCGTCCCGGCGGCTGGCCCGGCGGCGTCCCGCCGCCGCCGATGTCATCCGCGCGTCAGCGCCAGAATCTCGTCTGTCGACATCCGCACGCTCGCGCGACCTCGCAGGCGCTGTACGAGGGCTTCGCCGCGAGTCGGGCGTTTAATACTCCTCGACTTCTTCAAAGGAGTGGGCACTTCTTTGGAAGCACTGCGCTTCGGGCGTCGCGGCATTCCTACACCCCCTCCACCACCACCATGTTCGCCCGCGCGCAACTCTCGCGCACCTTCTTCGCCTCCGCGTATTCGGGCGACGCGCGCCAGGCCTTCGCCTTCTCGATCGAGTCGAACTCCAGTACGACGAGCCGGCGCGGGGTCCAGTCTCCGTCGAGGACCTCGCTGCGGCCGCCGCGGACGAGATAGCGTCCGCCGTGCGCGGCGATCGACGCGGAGGCGAGGCGCTTGTAGTCCTCGTAGCGAACGGGATCGGTGACTTCGATGTCGACGATGATCAGAGCAGCCATGCCGTCATCATCGCTCAATTTCAGATGCGTTAAACTCGATTCGATGACACGCGACGCCACGAGCTTGCTGCGAGACGCCTTACAACTGCCTGAAGGCGAACGGGCGGAGCTCGCGGCCCGCCTGCTGGCACAGGACAGCGCCGTCATTTCCGCCGAACCCGGCGTCATGAGCGGCGCACCGGTTTTCAAGGGCACTCGCGTATTGGCGCAAACGCTCATCGAATACCTGGAGGCCGGCGATTCGATCGACGATTTTCTGGAAGGTTTCCCGTCGGTGAGTCGCGAGCAGGTCATCGCCTTCCTGGAAGAGACCAAGGCCAGGGTGTTGGCTTACGCGGAATGAAGATCCTGGTTGACGAATGCGTCGACTGGCGTCTGCTGCGTGATTTGCCGGGTCATGAAGCCAGGACGGTAAAGCAACTCGGTTGGGAGCATATTGAGGACGGCGCTCTTCTCGGCCTGGCTGCAGCCGAATTCGATGTGTTCATCACGGTAGACAAGGATTTGCCGTATCAACAGCACGTTCCGAACTTCGACATAGCCGTAATCGTTTTGCGAGGACGCACCACCCGCCTCGCGGATCTTCGTGAGCTGCAACCTGCCCTCGAAAAGGCGCTTGTCACCGCTCGATCCGGCGAAGTTCAGATCTTGAACTGGCGTGACCTGCGGTAGCTCTACCTCACGGACGACGGCGGTGGCGACGGCCGGCACCCGGACCTGGAGATGCCGGACGTGAAGGAGCGGGGCGCGGAGTAGCTGGCCGCGGAGCTGCCGGACGCGGTGCCGGCGCTGCCGCTTTCCGCGCCGCCTTCGCCGCCGCGCGTGCACGATCCTCGGCTTTCCGCGCGCGGATCGCGGCGATGCGCTCCTGGATCGGAATCTCCAGCCGCTCCGCGGGGCGCTGCTTGTAGTCGAAGTCGGGGACGGTCACGCGCGGCAGGCGCTTGCCGATTGCGCGCTCGATCGCGCGGAGATCGTTCTCCTCATCCGGCGCGACGAACGTGATCGCGTCGCCGGTCATCTCCGCGCGCGCCGTGCGGCCGACGCGGTGGATGTAATCCTCCGGCACGTTCGGCACGTCGAAGTTCACCACGTGCGACAGCGCCTCCACGTCGATGCCGCGCGCGGCGATGTCGGTGGCCACCATGATCCGATATTTGCCGGACTTGAATCCCGCGAGCGCCTCGGTGCGCTGCACCTGGCTGCGATTGCCGTGAATCCTCGCGACCTTGATGCGCCGCTTCTCCAGCTGCTCGAACACGCGGTTCGCGCGATGCTTCGTGCGCGTGAACACGATCGCGTTCTGGATCTCGCCGCGCGCCAGCAGCGTCTCCAGGAGCGACAGCTTCAGCTCCTGCGGCACCGGGAACACCGACTGCGTGATCCCGATCGCCGGCGCCGCCTTCCGCTCGATCGCGATCATGGCCGGGTTCTTCAGCATCTCCTGCGAGAGTTGCACGATCGCCGGCGGCAGCGTCGCCGAGAAGAAGAGCGTCTGCCGCTTCGTCGGGAGATGCTTCAGCACACGGCGGATGTCCGGGAGAAAGCCCATGTCCAGCATCCGGTCCGCTTCGTCGAGGACGAGGATCTCGAGTCCCGCAAGCTTCGCGTACGGCCGCTGAAAGTGATCGAGCAATCGGCCGGGCGTCGCCACGAGCACGTCGACGCCGCTGCGGAACGCGTGCTCCTGCGGCCCCATCCCCACGCCGCCGTAAACGGCCGCGCCGGAGATCGGCGTGTGCACGGCGAGATCGCGCAAGTGCTCGTCGATCTGCGCGGCCAGCTCGCGTGTCGGCGTCAGGATCAGCGCGCGCGTCATGCCGCGCTTCTTCCCGATCAGGCGGTGCGCGATCGGCAGCAGGAACGCCGCGCTTTTGCCGCTGCCGGTCGCGGCAGCGGCGAGCACGTCCCTCCCCGCCATCGCCGGCGGGATGGCGTCATTCTGAATCGGTGTGGGCCGCGTGAACCCGAGCTCCTTGATTCCGCGAAGGAGATCGGGATGAAGATCGAATGAAGTAAATGACATTGCCGCGCATCGTGTCACATCACAGCGATCGGAGGAACGCCATCAGCTTCTCCTTCGCATCCGTAGCGAGCGCGGCGAATCCGTTGCGCGCGCCGCGCGCCTGGCCGTCGTGCGCGAGAATGGCCTGATCGAGCGTCGTTGCGCGGCCGTCGTGCAGATATGTCGTCACGAAGCGCAGACCCCACAGCGGCGCGGTGCGCATCTCGTTCCCCGCCGCGTTGCCCATCTCCAGACCGTCGCCGAGCGCACCCATGTCGTGCAGCAGGAAATCCGAGTACGGGTGATACGTCGTCCGGTCGAGCGCGCGGATCGGGCTCGATCCCGTCTGCAGCGTCGCGACGTGGCAGGCCGCGCAGCCGAGCTGCTGGAACACCGCCTCGCCGTCCGTCACCTCGCGGCTCTGCGCGCCGCGCGGCGGAGGCGCGAGCATCGACATGAACGCCGCCAGTGCCGCGACGCCGCTGCCGTCGTCGTTGATGCCCGGCGCCGGATTGAAGGCCAGCTCCGCGCAGTTGCCCTGCGGACAACTCTCGTCCGGGAAATCGGCGCTGGTGATGCCCAGCTCGTTCACGTACGCATCGCCGGAGAACTGCTGCAGCGACGGCACCTGCGACTTCCAGCCGAACTTCCCGACCGTCTGCATGCCCGCGCGGATGTTGTCGACCAGGTTCACGCGGCCGGCGGTGCCGCCGCCGCTCGCGAGCTGCGCCTGCGCCATGGCGACGAACGTCGCGTCGGGAGTCGCGTCGACGAGCCCGAGGCCGAACAGCGGCGTCGAGCGGCGCCTCACCACCAGATTGGCCTGCTGCGGAACCCGCTCGGGGCGGAACGGGTGCGGCGATCCGTCCGGCGGTCCGATCGCGTGATCCTGGATCAGCGACCCGCCGAGGTTCACCAGCGGATCGAAGACATTCCCGGCGCGGCGCGCGAAGCGCGTCACCAGCCGCCTGCTGCCGCCGCCCGCCGCCGGCACGTTATGGCACGCCGCGCAGGAGCGCTCGTTGAAGACCGGGCCGAGTCCCTCATCGATCGTCTCGATCTCGGTGAAGTCCTCGAGCCCATCGTCGAAGGCCTCGCGCTGCTCGCCGTTGAGGCCCGCCAACGGCTGCCCCGCCGCCACGTTATTGACGGCGTTGCCGTTGCCGCCGCCCGGACGCACGCTGCGCTGCCGCTGCGCCGCCGCACTTCCCGCCAGGATCATGCAAGAGAAAACAATCATCAGTCTTCGCATGCCGCGATATTCGCCGCGACGGCGCAGCGGAGTCATCATCCAGACGCAATCTGTTTGTAATGAATGTAATCAGTCACGCGCAAAAACCGCGAGACGCTCTGGAAGCTCGCGCTCATCGCGCCCCTGCGCGCAGATCACGCTGCCGGCGCTAAGTGGAGCGGCGGGCTCTCAGCCCGCCGAGGTCAACGTCGAGAACCGGCGGGCTGAGAGCCCGCCGCTCCACAGGATCCCGATGCCCGACTTGCCCACGCTTTGGGCGATCGGCGCGGTCAGCGCGCCGGTGCGATAGCCCTCGACCGCAAGAGCGGGCAGATCGAGTGTGACTTGCATAGATATCCGCGTTTCCGGAAACGGCTAATGATGATCCGAAATGCCGGCCTCGTCACGCGCCGGATCGCATATCTATGGACCCAGAACAAAGCGGGCACGTTCGCGGCGCAGCATCTCGAAGGGCGTCATGAACTTGATGCCGAGCCCGAGGCAGGCGTCGGGAATCTTGATTCTCCGCGTCGACGCCGATGGCCGTTCGTGCGTGACCACGGTATGTCCGCCCGCGAGAGCCTGGGCGACGACGTAGTAATCGGCAACCTGAAGGAACGTGCTGATTGCCGCCGGTTCGTATTGATTGCTCGTGGCCCACGTACTGACGGCGCCGAGTGCCGGAATCACGGTCGAATCGGGAGACAGAAAGAAGCCGGAGGGAAGACCCGCAGCCCAATCCGACAGCTCATCGGCACCAGCCTGAATCTCATCCGAGACCTTGTCGACGCTCAGCACCGTGGCCGTGGCGTGATTGGCAATCAGCCAGTCCCAGAAAGCCCCAGATTCTGCCCCAGCTCGCGGAACGTCGACATCTTCCTGAAGCCGAGCAGGTGCAGGGCCTCGGTGAACGAAGAGCGGCCTTCGAGCGTGCTGACCACGAGCGCACGGGCAAAACGTTTGCTCGCGCGGGCACCGAGGGTCAGGTAGAAATTACCCCCGCTGCCGGTGGGCAGAGCCCGAAGACGCTGCACCTCTGCATCGTAAGCCGCGCGAAACTGCGGCTGCGTGACCCCGCCGGCATCGCGCATCCGCCGGAGGATCACCAGCGTACTGACCTTGAAGCGCCTCGCGAGCCGCTCCGTCTCCATCCGGAGATCTGCGCGCGGATCGTACTCGTCGCGAAACACATCCAGTGGCACGAGCAGCTCCGCCGCGACTGCATTGCACCAGCGCTCGATCGCGTTCCCATCGATCTCCGCCGGCTGCGCGTCGGAGACGGCCGACTGGCCGAGCCAGACATGTGCAAGCTCGTGAGCGAGCGTAAACATCTGCGCTGCCTTCGTGTCGGAACCATTGATGAAGACGAGCGGGGCCAGGGGATCGGCGAGAGCGAAACCGCGGAACTCGTCGGCGTCCAGCTTCCGCCGGTTATTACTTCCGACCACGCCGCTGACCATCACCATCACGCCGGCGTTGTCGGCCAGCTCGATGAAACGGCGCAGCGCGTCCGTCCACGTCGGCATTCGCCGGCGCTCTTCGAGATCGAAGCCGAGGGAATGGCGGATGCGCTCCGCCGCGTCGATCACATCAGAGGTCACGGCGGCAGCGCCGGCGAACGCGAGCGGCGGTTCGCCGATCGTACGCGCGAACTCGCGATACCACTCCTGCCGTTGCTGGCAGAGATGGATCGTATCGAGCAGGTCGGGACTCGGCCGCTGCAGACGCGCGCCGCCGACCGTGCGAAAGTCGGGAATCGGAACGCGCTCGACCGGCGGCTCCGGGAGAAAGAAATAGCCGATCGGAGTGTGCGTCGCACGGGCGAAGTCCTCGAGCTGTTTGAGCGTCGGCCGGACGGCTTCCCGCACCCACTCCTTCAGCTTCGGAAAGCGATCGTCGAGCGCGTCACGGTCGATCCGCGACCGCTCCGCCGCCCACCGCAACAACTCCGGTTTGACCTCGACCCGCATGGCGTTTCCGGAAACATCTAACCAAACCCCGGCCCGCGCGTCTATCAGAATACGGAGGCGATATGTGCACCTCGAGATTGCTGATGATGGCTCTGCTATCGACGGTCATCACCGTAGGCCAGTTCCGGTCCGTTGAATCGCACAACGGAGGCAGCGTGATCCTGCGGCACGGGCCGGTGCAGCGCGTGACGCTCGTCGAGGGCGATCCGCGCTATTCGCGGATCCGGGTCGCCGGCGACCGGCTGGTCATCGAAAAATGCGAGCCCGACTGTCCGCGCGGCTATCGGCATCAGGTCGAAGTCGTCACCCCGGAGATCTCGGCCGTCTCCGTCTCCAACGGTGGGACACTGCAGAGCATCGGCGCGTTTCCGGCGCAGGCCGCGATCGAGGCGCACGTCGAACAGGGCGGCACGCTGGACATTCGCGCCATCCCCGCGGACACCGTCGACGCCTCCGTCTACTCGGGAGGCCGGATCTTCACCAATCCACGGCAGTCGTTGAAGGCCGGCGTCGAATCCGGCGGCGTCGTCATGTACTGGGGAGACCCGCGCGTCAGGAAATCCATCCGCGGCGGCGGAATCGTCGCGAAAGGAACCGCGGCCGAAGACAAAATGCCGCTCTCGGAATGGTGCCCCGAGGCGCTGCCGCCCATCCCGCCCGTACCTCCGGTGCCGCCCATGCCTCCGCAGTCGAACGACAGCAGGTAACTCAGCGATCGACGCATCGCCGAGACTTCGAGCGCGCCGATAGCGCGATATTTCATGACAGCGAGCATATCGCGGCGCGAAACGCCACGAAGAGTTCACGCGGGTGCAACCGCGTGCGAAGGCGTTCGTAAGTAGTCTTCGCCATGCGCATCGCACTGCTCGCGTTGTTCCTTTCCGCAACCGCCGCGCTCGCACAGGAATCGCCGAAAGAAACTGCGAAGCCGGTCTACCGCGTCACGCGGCTCGCCGACGCCATCCGCGTCGACGGCCGGCTCGACGAGAGCACCTACAGCGCGCCGCCGACGTTCGAGCTCGCGTACGAGACGCGTCCGGCCGAGAACAAGCAGGCGCCGGTGCGCACCGAGGTGTGGATCACCTACGACTCCTCCAACCTCTACGCCGCCTTTCGCGCGCACGATCCCGATCCGAAGCTGATCCGCGCGCGGTACTCCGATCGCGACAACGCCTTCAACGACGACTTCGTCGGCATCGTCCTCGACACCTTCCACGACCAGCGCCGCGCCTTCGAGTTCTTCGCCAACCCCCTCGGCGTGCAGATGGACCTCACCCAGAACGAGATGACCGGCAACGAAGACAGCTCGTGGGACGCGATCTGGGACTCCGCCGGCAGGATCACCGCGAGCGGCTACGAAGTCGAGATGCGCATCCCCTTCTCCTCGCTCCGCTTCCCCTCCGGAGGCGGCGAGATGACCTGGGGCATCGACGCCGTGCGCACGTACCCGCGCGGCCAGCAATACCGGCTCGGCCTCAACCCGCTGGCGCGCGGCAACAACTGCTACCTCTGCCAGTCCGCGAGCCTCGCCGGCATCGCCGGCGTCTCACCCGCGCGCTCCATCGAGCTCAATCCCACCGTCACCGCGTCGCAGAGCGGCTTCCGCAACGACTTCCCCCATGGCTCCATCGAGACCGAAGATCCGAACATCGAGGCCGGCATCACCGGCCAGTGGGGCATCACGCCGAACTTCACCTTCACCGGCACCGTCAATCCCGACTTCTCGCAGGTCGAAGCCGACGCCGCGCAGCTCGCGGTGAACACGCAGTTCGCGCTGTTCTTCCCCGAGAAGCGGCCGTTCTTCCTCGAAGGCGCCGACCTGTTCGAGACGCGCTTCAACGCCATCTACAGCCGCAACATCGCCGACCCGGAGTGGGGCGTGAAGCTGACCGGCAAGGCCGGCAAGAACGCCCTCGGCGCGATCATCACGCAGGACCGGCGCACGAACTTCCTGATCCCGTCGGCCGAGGGAAGCCAGCTGGCGTTCGTCGACGACAAAAACATCTCGACCATCCTGCGCTACCGGCGCGATCTCTACGGAGCCACCACCGGCGGCTTCTTCTTCACCAGCCGCGAAGGCGACGCGTACCACAACCGCATGCTCGGCGGAGACATCCTCTTCCGCTGGCACGGCACGAACGCCTTCCGCATCGAGCTGCTCGGATCGTCGACGCAGTATCCGTCCGCGGTCGTGGCCAGCGCCGGCCAGAGCGCGTCGGAGATCACCGGCCACGCCATCCGCACCGTCTTCCAGCACACCTCGCGCAACTGGCTCTACTACTTCCTCTATCGCGACGTCGCCAAAGACTTCCGCGCCGACCTCGGGTTCGTTCCGCGCGCCGACTTCCGCGAGAAAGGCGTCGCGCTCGAGCGCGGCTGGTATCCCGAGAAGAGCGCCTGGAGCCAGATCCGTCTCGGCGGCGAGGGCTACGACATCGACGACCAGAGCGGCGACCGCCTCGAGCGCCGCGCAACCGTCTACGCCTGGGCGCAGGGCCCGCGCCAGTCGTTCGTCCGCGCCGACGTCATCGCGCGCGACCAGCGTTACGGCGGAGAGCTCTTCGACACCGACCGCGTCATCCTCTACGGCGAATTCGCCGCGCATCCCGACGTCTTCGTCACCTCGCAGCTCACCACCGGCAACGAGATCGACTTCGCGAACGCGCGCCAGGGCGAGCAGTTCCGCTTCGATCCCGGCGTGCGCTGGAACGTCGGCAGCCACCTCCGCCTCAACCTCACCCACGCCTACGAAGCGCTCGACGTCGACGGCGGCCGCCTCTTCACCGCCAACCTCACCGAGCTCCGCGCGACGTACCAGCTCAACAACCGCACCTTCGTCCGCTGGATCGGCCAGCACCTCGACGTCGACCGCGACCCCGATCTCTACGACTTCCCCATCGACGGCCGCAGCCGCGACTTCTTCAACCAGCTCCTCTTCTCCTACAAGATCAATCCGCTGGCGGTGCTCTTCCTCGGCTACTCCGACACCCGCACCGGCAACGCCCAGATCGACCTCACGCAGCAGAGCCGGACGCTGTTCCTCAAGGTGGGGTACGCGTGGCAGGTGTAAGGCCCGCCATCCAGATTCCGAAGCTCGCCAGGAGCGCCGCCAGCAGCATCAACATCCCGGCGTCGAGCGCGGGCGCATCCGCGGCGTCTGCGGCGCTCCCGGTCGCGATGAGCTTCGTCACGAACCCGTCGAATTGGCCGCCGCCCTTGCTCGCCTGCAACGCGTGCGCGATCGGAAAGTTCGTGGAGGTCGTGAATCCCGCGACGTACATGCTGCCTGCGCTGTCGACGGCGATTCCCAGTGCGCCATCGCCGGTGCTGCCGCCGAGGTACGTCGAGTCCAGGAGCGCGGTGCCGGCGGCGTTCAGTTTCGACGCGAATGCGTCGGCGGCTCCGCTGGCGTTGAATGGCTGGGACGTGTTGACCGTCGGGAAGTTGGCCGAATTGGTCCTGCCGGCCACGAAGACATTGGCGGCGCTGTCGACGGCAACGGCGGACGCGATGTCCTCTCCGGAGCCGCCGAGATAAGTCGAATACACGAGAGCCGTGCCGGCGGCATTCAATTTCGTCACGAATGCGTCGTTCAGACCGGCGTAGCTCGCCTGCAGCGCGTTCGCCGTGGGAAAGTTGGTCGAATCCGTGAATCCGGCGACATACGCACTCCCTGCTCCGTCGACAACGATGGCATTCGCGAGCTCGAGTCCGCTTCCGCCGAGATAGGTCGAATAAACCAGCGCGGTACCGGCGGCGTTGAGCTTCGCCGCGAACGCGTCCCGCATACCGCCGTTGCTCGCCTGCAGAGCGTTGGCGAGCGGAAAATTCGGCGACGCCGTGTCGCCGGCGATGTACGCGCTGCCGCTGGCGTCGACGGCGACGCCGGCGGCTCTGTCAAAGGCGGTGCCGCCGAGGTACGTCGAGTAGACGATGGCCGAGCCGGCCGCGTTGAGCTTCGTGACAAATGCGTCGTATAGACCGCCATTGACGGCCTGCATCGCGTTTGCGGTCGGAAAGTCAGCCGAGTCGCTAAAACCCGCGAGATAGGCATTGCCGGAAGGATCGATGGCGATCGCCGTGGTCTGGTCGGAGCCCGTACCGCCGAGGTAGCTCGAGTAGACGAGCGCGGTGCCGGCGGCGTTGAGCTTCGCCACGAACACATCCAAGAGGCCGGCGTTGCTTGTCTGAAACGCGTTGGCCGTCGGAAAGTTCGTCGAATAGGTGTCGCCCGCAACATACGCATTGCCGGAACCGTCGACGGCGATGTCATTGCCGGAGTCCAAAAAGCTGCCGCCCAGATAGGTCGAATAGACCAGAGCGCTGCCGGCAGCGTTGAGCTTCGTCACGAACGCATCGACGCCGCCGGCGTTGACCGCCTGCAACGCATTCGCGATCGGGAAGTTGATGGATTGGGTGGCTCCCGTGACGTACACGTTGCCTGCGGCGTCGACGGCGATCGCATTCGCCCCGTCCGAGCCACCGCCTCCGAGATACGTCGACCACGCCAGCACGGGATCGATGACCAGCGGGAGCCCGGGGTCGTACGCGCCGAGCGCGATTCCGAACTCGCGCGCGCCGAGACGCCGGTAGCGCGCCTGCACCACCTGACGCGAACCGCCGCGCTCCTGATACGCGACCGGCGCGCGCTGCCGGATCTCGCCGCCGTCAAGGCGCAGCACCAGATCGCCCGAGGCCTCGGTCTCGATCCGTTCCGCTCCCTCGAAACGCATGCGGATCTGCCGGGGGTCGCTTCGCGGCGCCACCACGAAGTCGTACTCGATCTCCCCCTGATTCCCGTAGTAGACGACGTCGATTCCTACGTACACCTCGGACGCCCGCACTCTGCCGAACTGCGGAACGTTCGTCCGCCATTTCGACGGATCGGCGCCGACGAGATAGTTGCTCTTCCCCTCGAGCAATGCGTCGCCTTCAACATGCGGCTGCCGGCTCGCGCCAATCAATTGCGTCCGGAGGACCGCCGGCGCAACACCCTGCTTCTGCAGCACCGCGACCGTTTCGGTGTCGGTGATGAAGAATGCATAGCCGCCTCCGCGCGCAACGAACCGCACGCGCGAGTCCGTCTGGCCCTGATTCTTCTCGAAATGAAGCAGAAGAAGAACAAGGGTGCAGAGCATGACTACATATTACTAGCGGACCTTCTTCACCAGAGCCCGCACCAGACTCTTACCGGACTTCTTCGCCGGCTTCTTCGACCTGCCGCGGAACGCGGCGATGGCCATGACCGCCGTGGTGATCGTGGCGATGGCGATCCCCACCGCCTGCTCCTTCTCCTCGGCTTTCATGTCGTTCCAGTGCGTGAGTAATTTCGCCACCTTGCTCTCGGCGGTTCGCTCCGCACTGCTCAGCTTCTTTGCCACTCCATCGATCGCCTTGATCGTGGCATCGCGCAACAGGGGTTCCAGCGTGCTCGTGTTCATGGTGAGCTGCTCTGCAAAGTTCTTGCACCGTGGAGCTGTATGCGAATACTCAGACAGAAGAGCGCGCTACTCGCGTGCGTGCTGGTAACACTCATTTCGATGGCCCTTCCCATTGTCGCTAACGCCCAAACCGCGACCGAACGCGAGAAAGCAGCAACCCAGGCACAACTCACCAACGCCGAAGCCGCGCTCGCCTCAGCGCGGGCCGCCGGAGCGCGGACGCTGGCCAAGGCGCTGTACGAAGAAGCGGACCGGCGGCTCCAGATCGCGCGCGGAAACTGGTCGAGCACCGATCGCGACGCGCGGAACACCGCCGCCTTGCGCGCGATCGAAGCCGGATATGCGGCAGCCGCCGCGGAAGCACAGGCACAGCTCGTCTCGGCGAACGCCGAGGTGCGGGCGTTGGGCACCGAGATCGGCGCATTCGGCGGCACCGCCGCCGAGCTGGCCCTCTACGACCCGCCCTCGAATCTCAGCTACGGCGGCACATCGATGGACCGCGTCATCGTCGCCGAAAACGCACTCGCCTCGGCGCGGCAGGCCGGAGGAGCCGTCGTCGCCAAGGCCGATCTCGATCGTGCCGAAGCGATTCTGAAGACCGCGCGCAGCGTGGCGCGTCGGCAGAAACAGAGCACGACCGCCGATCACCTCGCGTTCGTCGCGGAGATGCTCTCGCGTCGTGCCGAGTACATCGCGCGCCGCGATCGCGTCGCGCCGAGGCTACCGGAGCTGCGTGCCGAGCGCACGCGCCTCGCGCGGCGGGCAGCGGATGTTCGCGCACAGCAGGAGCAGGAACGCCGTCTCGAGGCGGAGCGTCAGGCCGCCGAGCTGCGGCGCCAGCTCGAGAACCAGGCCGCGACGCAGGCGGAGCTCGAGCGGCTCCGTCAGCAGGTCGCGACCACCGAGGCGGAGGCCCGAGCACAGGTCCAGCGCGATCGCGACGCGCGTCTGGCCGCGGAGCAGGCGGTCGACGACGTCCGCAAGCGCTACGAACAGGCGCTGGCCGAGCAGGGCACGAACAGCGCGGAGCTGGAAGGCCTGCGCCGTCAGGTCGAGGATCAGCAAATGGCGCTGGACATGATTCAGGAGCGCGAGCGGCAGAGCGAAGCCTCGCTCGCGAATCAGATCACCACTCTCGAGACCACGCTGCAGCGCGAGCGGACCGAGGGACGAATCGCCGCCGACGTGCTGGCGCAGCGTGAGAACGAGCTGAAAATGCAGCGCGAGGAACTGGCGCGGTTGCAGACGGAGCGCGCAGAGAGCGAGCGTAAGCGCGCCGAGGCCGAGACCGCGCGAGCGGCCGCGATCGCCGACGCCGAGCGCCGGCGTGCCGAAGCCGAAACGCAGGCCGAGACGCTGCGGCAGCAGATCGCAACCGAGCGTGCCCGCGCCTCGGAGACCGAGGCCGAGCTGGCGCGTGCGAAAGAAGAGCTCGCGCGCCGCGACGCCGCGAGCCAGGAGCGCATCGAGACCATGCAGAAGAATCTGGCCAAGCTCGCCGAGACGAAAACGACGGAGCGCGGCTTCATCGTCACCCTCCCCGGCCTCTTCTTCGACACCGGCAAATCGGTGCTGAAAGCCGGCGCGCGCAACACCCTCGCGCGCATCGCCGACCAGCTCCGCATCAACGACGAGCTCAGCGTGATCATCGAAGGCCACACCGACAGCGTCGGCAGCGACGCGCTGAATCAGGCCCTCTCCGAAAAACGCGCCGCCGCCGTCCGCGACTACCTCGTCTCCCGCGGCCTCGCCGCGAACCGCATGACCGTCACCGGCCTCGGCGAAACCACCCCCGTAGCCACGAACGACACCCCCGCCGGCCGGCAACAGAACCGCCGCGTGGAGCTGGTGATCGAGCAGTAAGTTTGCCTTGCGACGCCGGCCTCGCCCCGCGAGGCCGGCATTTAGGAGTGCGGCGGCAAAGCCGCCGCTTTGGGCGGGCGGGGGCAGGTTACGGTGGCGGCACCGGCAGGCCCGGCCGTCCACCCTGGCATTTCGGGCACTTCCTCAACCAGATGTCACTCCCGTTCGCGCCGTACTCCTCCGGACAGTGACCGCACCGCAGAACGTAAATCGACTGGCCGTGATCGGTACCCGGTAGACCTGTGGGACGAACCACTGTCTGCGCGTTTGCGTTCGTGAATCCTGGCCGCGTCGAATAGCCGCTGCCGCGAGTAGCGGGAACGGTCTCGTCTTCATCCTCCATAGCCGTGAAGGTGCTCGCACCGCGCGGCAACACGACCTCACGCAGGAGCAGCTTGGCAGCGATCGAAGCGACGCTGTTCTCGTAGCTCTCGGTCGCGAGTGCCTCCAACCCTGAGATCAGCCAACCACGTTCGAATAGTTTCCAGCCCTTGGCGTCAAAGATCTCGCGAAGCCGCGCTGGGTCACCATGAATGTTGCCCGCCGCGAGGCAAAGCCGAGCTTTGGTGCCGGGAGGGCAGAAGCCCTGCTCAACCAACTGCGTCTCGAGCCTCGAAAACACAACGTGCCGAAGCGACTCATCGGAAAAGAGCTTGTATCGGGTCTCGTCCGCGGCTTTCGGTCCATCGAACGATGTAGCGCGCACGCCCGCAGAGTCGAGATAGGACTTGCATTCAACGACGAGCAACTCTTTTTCCCGGCCGCTATAGGCGACGATGTCCAGTTCCCAACGCGGAGACGACGGGCGACTGATCGCCTGCTTGTCTTCGCGCGTGAGATTCACCTTTACGCTTGTCCGCACCCAGTATCCGGCGCGGTCGAGGATCGTGGCGACGACTTGCTCAAATGAGTCCATGGGGCGTCCTTCTCTTGTGAGCCTTCACGACGTGAACAGTACACGCCAGAGAATTCTGATGGAGGGCCGGCGGTCCCGCCCGCCATCATCGTTATTACCTGATCCATTACCTGATTGATCGAGTTGTTACCTGATAGTCCTGAGAGGCCGCCAGCGGGCACTCGGACCGAGCCCCAAGGCACTCCACGAGACCTTGTGCTCTCTGCGCCTTCAGGACATGCCGGATCATGTCGATGCCGTTCGACGCGTGAAGTTGGATCCAAGGTGGACGCCAGTGATCCAAGATTGAAGCACCACTAGCCTGACCATGGGGTGATCGGCCCGGCAGCCTTACATCAGCTCGCGCTGCTTGAAAGAAACGAACCCGCTGGCCGACACGATCAGATGATCGAGCACTTCGACACCCAGAGCCGTGCCAACTTCGACGAGTGTACGAGTAAAGGCGAGGTCATGTGGCGACGGCGAGGGATCGCCCGACGGATGGTTATGAAACACGATCACCGCTGCCGCGTGATCCTGAAGAGCGAAACGGAAAACATCCCGGGGGGAAACAGACGCTGTGTTGAGGGTCCCCACATAGATCTCGCGCTCGCTGATGATGCGGTTGCGAGTGTCCATGAACACGCCCCCGAACGTTTCCTGCATTCGGTGCGCATACCGTGGAATGAGCCTCTCAGCCACCGACGCGGGAGTGCGGACCGGTTCTGAGGATGTCGCCGAGACTGCCGCGATCCGGCGGCCGAGTTCCAGTGCTGCCGCGATTCGTGCCACGCGGCCCGGCCCGATACCTGCCATCGACCGACCAGGAATCCACTCTCTCCGTGCGAACGCAAGCAGGCCATCTGCGACGATCTCTCGACCGATGTCAAGCGAACTTCTGCCCCGATGTCCCGGTTCAATCAGCAGAGCGATGAGCTCTGCATCTGATAATGCTACAGCTCCGCCCCGAGCCATCCGCTCACGGGGGCGTTCATCTACCGGCATGTCCGCGATGCTTACGTGATGCGTCTCCATCCTCCGAGGTTCCCTCGGTTCTCGCGCCGATGCAACATCTACCAACCGTAGAGCAAGCGCGATCTATCAAGCCTGACCTGCAGAAACGATGGCGAGAGCTGCCACTAGAGTGCCCGTCCCGGGAGGAACTTGACCCGAACACCGCGCGTTCTCCGGTTCGATCCGATCGATGCGCCCGAAGCGCCGGATCAACCGCAGGAGGTGCTAGTCCTCTCCGCCGGTCAGCTCCCTGACCGCTCCCGGCACAGGCCCACGAGGTCGCACGATCCGCAGGCGTGCTCGTCCCATATCGCAAGACGCGGAAGGTTGTGCGTGCGCAACGCTTCGCCGGCGTTCCGAATCTTGTGCCGTACAGAGTTCAACAGCGGCTCGTCCACCGGCTCACGGGTGGTTTTGCCGTTCTCGTCGAGATTCAGCACCTCGATCAAGTCGGCGGTCTTGCCGGTGAGCTCCTGATATCCGACGGCGTAAACGTGGAGTTGGTCGCGAGTGACGTTTTCGGCTTGGGCGCGGTCGGTGGACTTGAAGTCGACGATCGCAACCTCGCCAGTATCCAGGCGGCGAATGAGGTCGATGCGCCCGTCGACGGTGATGCCCGGCGCAACGTGGACCTGTATCTGCTTCTCGGAGAACTCCGTATTGGCGATCTCGTTGCCGTGCGTGTCAAAGTAGCGTTCGATCGCTTTGATGCCAGCCTTTCGCAACTGGTCCCGCAGCGCTGGGTATGCGAATGGGGCGTTCAGGTGCCGGTCGATCAGCGCCGCGGCCGAGGCCTTCGTGACCACATCGCCTTCGAGTGCGCGCTTGTGGATCTCGGACAGGGCGTCGTGCAGCCCCTTGCCGTAGCCGAGCGCCTCGTGGATCGGAGCGTTGAATCCGTAAAGGAACCGCAGTTTGAACTGGTAGGAGCACTCAAATAGGTATTTCAACTCAGAGAACGACAGCGTGACCTGAGGCGTCACGTGAACTGGCTGTGGTTGCAGCCGGTCACCCTTGATCGGCGCCGAGGTCGTCGATACCCACTGCTGCGCGGCGATGTGGTTAAAGAAGTCCGAGCGAACCCGCTGCTGCTGGTTGGCCGCGAGTGGCGCGAACGTCGCGTACAGGTACTTCTGGGCTCGCGTCACGCCGACGTACAGCAGCCGCGTCTCGTCCTCGACGGTTCCCCGGTAGCGGGCCGGGTCGTCGATCGCGTCGTCCGGAATGACGTGGCGCAATGTGACACCGCCCATCACTCGAGATGGGAATCTGTTTCTGCGTAGGGCCGGCAAGAACACCGCCGGCCACTGCAGGCCTTTCGCCTGATGGACGGTCGCTATGGTCACCGCGTCCGGTGTGGCGTAGCCGACATCGGCGTCCGCGTCGGCATAATAGCCGGGCGCCTGATGCTCGAGCCACTTAGCGAACCCTTCGTACTTAGCCTTTGGTTCTGTAGTGAAGTGGATCTGCTCGTAGTCCGAGATGACCTGGCTAAACTTGCCGAGCTGGTAGAAAACGAGCTCACCGCGCGTGGCGTCACCCGGCAGGGTGTCCTCACGCATACCGAGCGCCTCGAGGAAGTCCAAGAAAAGGCGCTGGATGTTATAGACAGCGTGCCGCTTCTCAGCGCCGAAGTCCCGGCCCGCCTCAAGCACCTTCAGCGCGGCAGCCCATTCGGCGCCGGCCGGGATCAGAGCCGCCTCGTCCCAGAGCGTTTTCAATTGCTCTGTCTCGATCTCCCTGACCACAAATCGAAAGATCCCGACGACTGCCTGGATCTCCGGGCTGTCGAAAAGCCGGTTCAGGCCCTTGACAATGAAGGGAATGCCGCGGCGACGCAACTCGGCGCAGACCGGCTCGGAGTCATTCGCGACCGACCGAAACAGTACGGCACAGTCCGACCAGGACAGACCGCGCGACTTTGCCTCTGGGCCGTTTCGGAACGGCACGCCACGCAGGTGCTCAATGCGGTCGACGATCCATGCAGCTTCTGACTCCGGTGTGTCGAACGTCAGAGCGAGCAAGTCGCCACGCTCCCACGCCTGGTGGCCCGCGGCGACCATCGTTTTTTTCAGCCGCTCGCCGGCAGGAATACGCTCGGCAACCGAGCGTCCCAGTTCGACGACGCCCCGGCTCGACCGAAAGTTATCGTCTAAAACGACTTGCTTAACACCGGCATGCCGGCTCCCGAACGTGAGGATGTTCGACACCTGACTACCCCGCCACTGGTAAATCGTCTGGTCATCGTCCCCCACCACGCACAGGTTTGCTCCGAACTTGACCAGGCTGCGAATCAGTCGCTCCTGTAACGGATTGACGTCCTGATACTCGTCCACGACGACGTACCGGATGTCATCCCGGATGTGATCCTGGACGCGGGCAAAGTCGTCGTCCTCGTACCGGTCCCCTTCGAGGTAATCGACGGCGCTGCGGATGATCTGCGTGTAGTCGAACATCGCGTTCCCGCGGAGAAGCGTCATGTACTTATCGAACGACTCCATTACGCCCGCCGGCACACGATCGAGAGCGATTCTGTCTTCACGCAGCACGCTGACGACCTGCATGTAGAGCTTCGAGTCGATGTAGCGCCGCAGCACGCCCCTCGCGGCTGTCGTCGGGCAGCTTGTGAGCCCGGACTTGGCGCTGAAACGGTCCACGAACAGCTGCGCCGTGATGTCTGTCAGCACGGAGAACTTGAACTTCTCAGGCACCAGCCGCTGCAGCAGATCGAGGCAGTAGCCGTGCATGGTCCCGATGAACATCTCGGCCAAGCCTTTGACGTCCCCAAGTTCCCGTTCCACGATGGAAAGGACGCGCTCCTTCAGCTCCGCTGCCGCTTTCTCCGTGAACGTGAAAGCGATAACGTTGGCGGGCCTGACCCCGGGCCGCGCCAAGATCGCTGCAATTCGCTGGGAAATGACCTGCGTCTTGCCGGACCCCGCGCATGCGACGATCTGCAGCGGGTGGTCGAGACAGGCTATCGCCTCTTGCTGAGCAGACGTGTACGTCGTCATGGTTTACACATTGTCGCTCAGAGCGACGTAGGGTATAAACGAACCCACGCTTGTCTCGACTGCACGACCTGCTCCGAGAGCTCCGAACCCGGGAACCCGCGCTTGCGCGCGATCTCGAGCGCGAAGTGGCGGCCCTCGCGGACCGACGCGCGTTCGGCCTCAACTTCGAGCGTCACGTCCCTGAGGCGGTCGAACTTCCGGGACGCAAACTTCGGAAGGGCGACAAGGTGCGCATCCTGCCGGCGCGTGGTCAGGTGTCCAAGAAGGCCGACGAGAAGCTTTGGCGGGTTATCAGGATTGATCGCTCCGCAGGCATCGCGACGGTGAAGCCCTTGGTGACACCAACTGCGGAATCAAGTCCAACTTACGAGGCCTTAGAGACCAGGACCTTGCCACTCGGCGACCTCGTCGTAGTGGCCGAGTTCCGCGACCCGATCTACCCGGGCCTCGTATCGACGAGTAGAGTCGAGCGCGCCGGCGACAAGCCCTACCACACGGTCATCAACGCCGAGAACTTCCATGCGCTTCAGACGCTTCTCTTTACCCATCATGGCAGGGTCGACTGCATTTACATCGATCCCCCGTACAACACCGGTGCGAAGGACTGGAAGTACAACAACGACTACGTCGAGGATGACGACCTGTATCGGCACAGCAAATGGCTGGCAATGATGGAGCGTCGGCTCGCAATCGCCGGACGACTGCTCAATCCGATGAACTCCGTCCTGATCGTCACAATAGATGAAAAGGAGTACCTCCGGCTCGGGCTGCTTCTGGAGCAGACATTTCCTGAGGCCACAATGGAGATGGTCACAAGCGTGGTAAATCCTCGCGGGCGTCACCGCCCTGGCAGATTCGCCCGTACTGAAGAGTACATTTTCTTTGTCATGTTCGGAAGTTCGGCCGTTAGCCAAGAAGTGGATCCGGACTTCGGGGGTGGCAGTGCGGTTCCGTGGCGCACCTTACGCCGAAGCGATGCAACGTCTGCGCGGGGAACAGCAAAGGGCGGACCGGCTCAATTCTATCCAATCTACGTGAACGCAAATGGCATCATCGAAGCAATTGGCGACGCACTGCCTCATGGGGCCAGCCGTGACACCGCTCCCACGCGAGCAGGATGTACTCCCGTATTCCCCATTCGCGATTCCGGGCAGGAAATGAATTGGGGTCTGGTTGCCCCGGCTTTGCGAGTTCTTCACGAGAAGGGTTACATACGTGTTGGCAGACATACGCCCGACAAGCCGCAACAATGGGAAATCTCCTACCTGACATCGGGAAAGATCGAAGATATCGAGAGCGGACGAGCTGTCGCCGTTCGTCGCGAAGCCAATCGAAGCATCGTCGCCGAATACGTGACTGATAAATTGAAATCCCCGACATCAACGTGGATCAGGGCGTCACACAACGCGGAAACTGGAGGGACCCTTACTCTCGCGCAGTTGATACCAAGCCGTCGCTTTCCTTTCCCAAAGTCTCTCTACGCGGTCGAGGACACTCTGCGCTTCTTTACCGCACACAACCCAGATGCAGTGGTTCTCGATTTCTTCGCTGGTTCTGGAACTACTGCGCACGCCGTCATGCGCTTGAATCGCCAAGATGGTGGTAGGCGTCAGAGCATCTCGGTGACAAATAATGAGGTCGCGGCCGACGAGCAGAAGACGCTCCGCGAAAAGGGGATCCGACCTGGTGACCCGGCGTGGGAGCAGTGGGGGATTAGCGAATTCATCACGAAGCCACGCATCGAGGCTGCAATCACAGGTAAGACGCCGGATGGTGAGCCGATCAAAGGCGATTACAAGTTCACCGACGAGTTTCCTATGGCCGAGGGCTTCGAGGAGAACGTCGAGTTCTTCACGCTGACGTACGAAGCGCCGCTGCGAGTGGCCAGTAACCGTGAGTTCACCAAGATCGCGCCGCTGCTTTGGATTCGAGCGGGGTCTCGTGGTCGGCGCATCGGCGATATCTCAAAGGGCTGGGACGTCGCCGAAGCGTATGGCGTTCTGGCCGACTTGGATCATACCCAAGAATTCCTCAAAGCCATCGCTCTTAACGAGAACGTCGCGTTAGCTTACATAGTCACCGATGAGGACCGTCTCTTCGAAACCGTCGCGCAGGAGCTACCCGACCACGTGGAGCCGGTTCGCCTCTATGAGTCGTATCTGCGTAACTTCGAGATCGAATCGGGTCGGGGATCACTGTGAAGTTCACCCTAAAGGACTACCAGGAACAGGCCGTCGAAGACGTCCTCGCCAACCTTAAACGCGCCCGAGAGAACTTCAAGAACCCTGACAAGCGCGAGAGATCCTCATTCTCGCTCACGGCGACCACCGGAGCGGGGAAGACCGTGATGGCAGCCGCCGCGATCGAGGCGCTTTTCTGGGGCAATGATTCGTTTGATTTCGACCCGGACCCCGGCGCGATCGTGCTTTGGTTTTCTGATGACCCGAGCCTGAACAAGCAAACGTTCAACCGGCTTCGGCAGGCGTCGGAGAAGTTCACCTATTCGAATCTCGTACACATTGAACCACCCTTCGCCAAACCGCGCCTCGATCCGGGCAAGGTGTACTTCTTAAACACCCAAAAAATGACCAAGAGCTCGCTCTTGACGCGGGGCAATGTCGAAACTGCGCCTGCTGATGGGCAAGCGCGCCTCCAAGATCTTGCGGCCGCCCCGCCGGACATGCAGGGTTGGACGATTTGGGAGACGCTCGCCAAAACCATCGAGTCGGACGACCTCACTTTGTATTTGGTACTGGATGAGGCACACCGTGGCTTCAACAGAAAGACCACTTCGGATAAGCCGACCATCGTGCGTCGTCTCGTCAACGGAACGAAGAGGCGTCAGCCGATCCCAATCGTGTGGGGTATATCCGCGACCATCGCTCACTTTGATTCGGCTATGCAGGAGGCCGAGGCAACCAAAGACCGGCGCGCTTTGCCTTCTGTGCTCGTGGATCCTGCACGGGTCCAGGAGTCCGGGTTGGTCAAGGACACCCTCGTTCTGGACATCCCTGATGAAGCCGGCAACTTCGACTCCGTTCTCGTACGGCGCGCGGCTCGTAAGCTGAAAGACTCCACAGACAGATGGGCCGAGTATGCCCATTCGCAAGGCCTGCTCGAGACCGTACAGCCGCTCTTAGTACTGCAGACACCGAACACGCCGGATCCGAACGACGTTGGAATGGCACTCGACACGATCTTTGCCGAGTATCCCGAGCTACGCGCCTCATCGGTACGCCATGTGCTCGGCGATCACGCCACACAGAACTTTGGCGCGTGGCAGGTCGAGTGGATTGAACCGCAGCGCGTGCAAGACGAGTCGTATGTGCGTGTTCTCGTCGCCAAGGACGCAATCTCGACCGGCTGGGACTGCCCGCGCGCAGAGGTGCTCGTGTCTTTCCGGCCCGCGAGGGACCACACCCACATCACTCAACTACTGGGGCGAATGGTCCGCAGTCCTCTGGCACGCCGCATTCCGGGTGACGAGCGGCTCAATGCGGTCGACTGTATCCTCCCGTTCTTCGACCGCACAACCGCCGTCAAGGTCGTCCGCTTCCTCACGGGAGATCTGGAGGCCATGCCCGGCGGTGAGAAGAAGTCGGTCATCGATGGCAAGGAACTGCTTCCGAACCCGAACGTGCCGCCTGAGGTCTGGCAGCGGTGGGCGGATTTACCCACGCAGACGCTGCCACAGCGCGGCGCGCGGCCGGTGAAACGGCTCCTGGCTTTGGCGCAGGCTCTGTCAGTCGACGGCGTTTGGCCAGGGGCTCTCAATAATGTCGAAAAAGAGCTGCACCGCATCCTGGATGCCTACGCCACGCGGTTCTCTGACAAACTGGACCCGGCCATTCAAGAAGTGCACGACGTCCACATTAAAGAGATCCAGGGACACTACGGCGAGGAAGAGCTGTCCTACGCCGATTACGTCGAGCGCGCTGACGACCGCGCCATACGGTCCGGTTTCGAGGCGGCCAAGAAGGCCTTCGGCGCCGATATCGCTCAGTCCTACGTCAACCATCTGGCAGGTCCGGATGAGGACGGATCCGACGACGATGGACTACGCGAGGCGTACGTCCGCGTGGCGGCGCTAGCCACTGTCAAGGAGGTCCGTGACAAGGTAGACCTCGAGGCGCTGGAACTGACGGATCGCCTATTCGCCGAGCATCGCGTCGCGATCAAAGCGCTTTCCGATGTCCGTCAGCAGGAGTACGAAGACATCAGGGCGATGACGACGGACCCGCAGAGGGGTGAGCTGCGCCCGCCACGAACGCGCATCGAGGGGTTCTCTGTTGTTGAGGAGGACGGACAGATCACGTTCGCGCCGCTGGCGCCGCTCCACCTGATGTCCGACGCGGACGGTCAGTTTCCAGTCACGTCACTGAACAACTGGGAGCGCGACGTACTGCTTGCAGAGCTGGCGCGGCCGAACGTGCGCGGCTGGTACCGCAATCCCTCCCGGGCCGCCGTCGATTCACTCGGGATAGCGTATCGTGACGACGACACGGGCAATTGGCGTTCAATGCACCCTGACTTCGTATTCTTTCACGAGATCGGCGGCAAGATTGCCGCGTCCATTCTCGACCCGCATGGACACCACCTCAAGGACGCGCTTATGAAGCTAAAGGCCCTGGCGAAGTTTGCCGGAACGTATGGCGATGAGTTCCATCGCATAGAATCATTGACCCAGGTCGACGGCCGGATGAGAGTCATCGACTTGAAGATTGACAACGCGCGAGAAGCGGTTCTGTTCACCAGTCAGAGCGCGGTAGACCTCTATCGGTCCAACATCGCCGTTGACTATGACTCGAAGAAAGCGTGACCTTCTTCGAGATCGTCGCGCTGGAGCAGGTGGCCGGGCGGGAGGGGAAGTCGGTGGACGCGGTGGTTGCGCGGGAGCTGCTCGATTTCGTGTCGGTGCATTCGCCGTGGCTTTCGGGCGAGGTGCCGGGGTTCGGAGAGGCGTTGCAGTGGCCGGAGTGAGCCGCGTATCGTGAGGGCATGTCGACACGTGAGTTCTTCATCCAGCGGCTCGAGGTGGAACGGCCGGCGTTTGTGAACGTGATCCGGGCGCTTCCGGGGGAGCGGCTCGATTACAAGCCGCATGAGCGCAACAGCTCAGCGGGGGACATTGCCTGGTTCCTGGCGCTCGAGCTGGGGGCGCTGGCGGAGATGGCGCGGTCGTATGAGATGCACTGGGAGCAGAAGCCGAATCCGAAGTCGGTCGAGGCGATCGCGGCGGCGTACGAGGCGGCCGCGGATGATCTGCGGAAGACGCTCGGTGCCATGGACGACGCCGGGTGGGAGCGGGAGTGCCGCATGTACTTCGGGGACCGGCTCGTGAAACGCGCTCCCCTCGGCGAGACGCTCTGGGACTTTTTCTTCGACGCCATCCATCACCGCGGACAGCTCACCGCCTACCTCCGTCCCATGGGCGGCAAGGTGCCGTCGACGTACGGGCCGACGGCTGATTCGCAGGGCTGACGACGGAGAAGCCAGCAACCGAACCAATTTTGGTCGCGAGCGAACCAATTCTGGTTGCGATCAACTATTTTTTTTCGATCGAACTTATTTTTCTTCCGATTCGAACTAATTTATCTTCCAACCGAAGTAATTTATCTTTCGATCGAAGTAATTTATCTTCCGATCGAACTAGTTTTCTTGCCATCGCAGTAATTCTTCTTCCGATCGAACTAATTTTCCTTCGATCGAACCAATTTGCTTGCACATGAAGCAATTTGGGTTCGCCTGCAAGCAAGATTTCCTTCGCGTGCAAGCAAGCCAGCCTGGATTCCTGCGAGATTTCTTCGGAAATTGATTTTGTAACAACTTTTCCGGCGAAACTGGTGTAGTCTTCCGAACGGTCCGGTCCGGTCGCCCCCATCGGCTGCTTCTGCAGAGCAACTACAAATGGGGCCCTCCGGTGTCGCCTCACCCGGGGCTAGAAACCGGCAACGCGCAGGTGTCGTGCGTCCGACCGTCGCCGCAATCAAGTCGGCGGCCGCCGGGCTCCCTCCTCACGCACCCATTTCCCCTTATCCCTGCGCAGGGACATGCCCCCATTTGTCCAAATTTCGACCATACAACGAGGAAAGGAGATTTATCTATGAGTAACGTACAGGAACCGGCCCAGGAGCCGGCACAGAATCGATTCACCCCCGATGCAACGGAACGCATTGCGCGTCTTCGAGCCATCGCCGCGGAGTTTCCCGGCGCTTCGGAGCCGCAGACGCTGACCGTCGCCGAGATCCGACTCGCCCGCCAGACGTCCGTGGCGGCGCTGGAAAAGGCGGCGCTCTTCGCCGAAGCAGCGCCGGGCATGAGTGCCCCCGTCGCCGACGTACCCGAGCTGCGCGAGGCCATCGCCTTCGAGATGGCGTACGGCGGCGTGCGCGACGAGGCGCGGGCGCTGGCCCGCAACATCGATCTAGCGATTCTGCGACGCAAGCTGAAGGCGGCGAAGTCCGCGCGCGGGCTGTACCGGATCGCCAAGGGCTACGTGACGCTCGACGTCGGAGATTCCGTCCGGACGCACGTGGATGAGATGAAGCGCGCGATCTCGCGTCCGCGCCGCCGGAAGAGCGCCGCGAAAGCGGAGCCGAAGACGGAGCCGAAGACGACGGCGCCGAAGTAAACCATTTTCCAGGGGGGTCGCGGCCGAAAGGCCGCGGCCCCGTTTACGACGGTTCGAGGTCGTCCGGCTTTTCTTCGACCAGCACGCCGTCCCGCACGATCACGATGGCGGTGTTGGTCTGCCGCGCGATCTCACGCGCGCGTCGTGCGGCGCGGAGCAGGGCGCGCGGCGCGGCCTGCATGTCGGCGTCCGGAAGCTTCGATTCCAGTTCGCGGCTCATCGATTGATACCTTACATCGAGTGCGGCCGGACCCCTGTGCTAACGTTCCTGCACGGTCCCGTGTCGAGTCCGATGTCGAGAGCTGTCCTGCTGGCCGCCTTGATCGCGTTGACGTTCGCCTGCGCATGTGCGTCGCGTCCGGCGTTCGATTGCGTGGAGACGCGGATCGAGCTGCCGCAGGCGCCGCGGCTCGGGATGCACGTCGACAATCCGCCGCCGGCGTGCATGCACACGATCGCCGGGGCGTCGCAGACCTGGCCGTCCTACGCGACGAAGGTGGACGGAGTCGAATACAGCGTCGGCATCGACGATGACGGCGAAGAAAAGGGGCTCATCCGCTTCATCTCCACCACCGATCCGGCGTTCGCGCCGCCGGAAGGGTTGCACATCGGCGACTCCCCAGCCGCGGCGTTGCAGGCCGCGCCGGGACAGGAGCTCATGCTCGAGAACGGCTGGGGGAACTACGTCAGGCTCCCCTCCGGCTGGATGGCGTTCATCGACGATTCCAATCCCCCCGAGGACCTGAACCTCGGCACGCGTCCGCTCGGCCCCAACGCCAGGGTGACGATGTTCTTCATGCGAGACTAGCCGCGATGCGCGAGCGGTTTCGGGTCAGCATTCCGGACGGCGCGATCGCCGATCTGAAGCGGCGGCTGGGCGACACGCGCTGGCCCGCCGGCGTCACCGATCACGGCGGCGTGCCGCTTCCCGAGATGCAGGAGCTGCTGCGCTTCTGGCGCGACGATTTCGACTGGCGGGCGCAGGAAGAGCAGCTCAACGCGTTTCCGCATTTCCGCGACGGCGGCGTGCATTTCATCCACATCGAGTCCGCGCGCCCGGACGCGATCCCGCTCCTGCTCCTGCACGGCTGGCCGGGATCGTTCGTCGAGATGCGGCACGTGATCCCACTGCTGCGCGACGACTTTCACCTGGTCGTCCCGTCGCTGCCCGGCTACGGCTTCTCGCCGCTGCCGGCGGCCGGCGGGTTCTCGAACGCGCGCATCGCCGAGGTGATGCTGGAGCTGATGGCGTCGCTGGGGTACGAGCGCTTCGCGATCCAGGGCGGCGACTGGGGCGCGGGCGTCGGGACGTGGATGGCGATCAAGGCGCCGGCGCGCGTGCTCGGACTGCACCTCAATTACATCCCCGGCTCGTATCACCCCGAGGGCGCGATCGATGTCTCCGAGGAGGAGCAGGCGTTCTTCCGCGCGCGCGACGCATGGAGCGCCGAGTACTACGCCTACGGCCATGTCCAGAAGACGCGCCCGCTGACCCTCGGCTACGCGCTGAGCGACTCCCCCGCCGGCCTCGCCGCGTGGATCTACGAGAAGTTCGTGGAGTGGTCCGACCCGGAGACGCGCCCGAGCCTCGACGACATCCTCACGAACATCGCGATCTACTGGTTCACGAACACGATCGCCTCGTCGATGCGCCTTTACCTCGAAGCCGCGAGCACTCCCCTGCGCATCCTCGAACGCATTGAAGTTCCGACGGCGATCCTCCGCTGCCGCCACGAAGCGCCGTTCCCGCCGCGATCCTGGATCGAGCGCGGCTACCGCGTCACGCGCTGGACCGACGTCCCGAGGGGCGGCCACTTCGCGGCGATGGAGGTGCCGGAGGTGTTTGCGGGGGATGTGCGGGAGTTCGTCTCGCCGGAGTTGCTGAGTTGCTAGGTTGCTGGGTTGCTCAGCAACTCAGCAACCCAGCAACCAACGAATATCCCGGCTACTTCACGCCGGCTCGAAGATCCTCGATGTCCCACGTCTTGACGGAAACGCCGGGGGCCGGAGGAATGCGGAAGGCGACGCTCGGCAACGATGAGAATCCGCGCGCCGCATTCAGGTTCGCCATCAAGGTGGTGACATGCGAGTCGTCGATCACCTGGGTGCGCAGAACGTTCGGATCGAGATCGGTCGAGGTATAGACCGGCCCCTGTCCGCCGATGTCACGCAGTCCGTTGACGGCTCGGCGCATTTCAGTGATGTGCTCGGCCTTGATCGGGGTCGGAGGGAACGTCGTCATCGGATCGTTGCTGAACGTGCCGACGTACGCGGCGTCCCTGTTGCTCGGCGTCGAAGTCAGTGTGCCGGCGCGCGCAATCACACGATAGAGCGCGACACCGCTCGCCGTGGAAGGAGTGTCGAACGCGGTCGACGTCCCGCCGCCATTGACGCTCTGCGCGAGCTGCCACGGCCCGGACGACACCTTGCGCTCGACGTTGTAACCATCGGCGCCGGATACCGTCGTCCACGTGATCGTCACCGTCACGCCGGATGCAGTGGCGATCACGTTCGCCGGGGACGGCAGAGTTCCGTTGACGGTGATGGTCTGGAGGAGGTGATCGGTCTTGCCGGTGTTGTCGGTGACCGTCAGGACGACCGGACCGCTGAACGTGGGCGGGAACGTATGCGTCACGATCGCGCCCGACCCCGTCGTGTTGTCGCCGAACCGCCACGTCCAGGACGTAATGGCGCCGTTGTCGGTCGACGCGGACGCGTCGAACGTGCATTCACTCCCCAGGCAACTGCTCGTGAACGCGGCCACCGGCGCGGTATCGCCGGTCGACCGCGTGTCCGAAAAGACGATCACGTTGTCGGAGTCCTGGCCGATGTAATTCGGATTCGAGGCGTTGCTCTGCAACGCGCCCCATGTACCGCGGCTGCGCAACGCCTGCTCGACCTGCGCCGGCGTCGCGAAGGGATTGCTCTGAAGGTAAATCGCGGCGACGCCCGCGACGTGCGGCGCCGCCATCGACGTACCGCTGAGATGGCACGTCAGGTTGTCACCGTCCTTGTTGGACGCGATGACGTGAGTCGCCGGAGACCAGATGTCGATGCACGAGCCGCCGTTCGACCCGCAGTCCGAGCCGCAATACTGCGCGTCATCGGGATCCTGTAGTGGACGCCGCGTCCAGCGGCCTTCGTTGTAGTCCATTCCGCCGGCGACGATGACCTGCGGCTGCGTGCCGCCGAACGACAATTGACAGGCGTCGGCCAGCGACGCCGGACCGGTGTAGTTACCGGACTGATTGCCGGCCGCCTGCACGAGCACGATGTTGTTGTTGACGACGCTCTGAACGGCCGTTCGAAGACCGTTGTTGCCGGTGAAGACCGTGGCATTGCCGCCGCTCCAATTGACGATCGAGGGCCAGGCGGCGCCGCCCGAACGCTGTGCGGTGACTTCACCGACGATCCAGTTCAATCCGCGAATCGTGTTGTCGATGAACTGCTGGTTCGTCAGAGAATCGGTCGGGCAGCCGATGGTGCGAACGGGATGGAGCGCCGCGTTCTTGGCCACGCCGAATGTGCGTCCGGCGATGATGCCGGCGACGTGCGTGCCGTGTCCGTAGCAGTCGGTCGTATTCGTCGCATTGCCCGGCACGACCGGGTTCTGGCGCGCGTCGACGCCGCCGGAAACGCGCGTGACGCCGCTCGCATTCAGAAACTCGCGATGCGTCCAGCGGATGCCGGTATCCATGACGTATACATGCGTCCCGCCGCCGTTGTTGATGAACGCGTATTGATTGTTCCGCGTGGCGCTGGTCTGATCGATGCGATCGATTCCCCAGTTGTCCTTGCAGAGCGGCGGTCCCGTTTGGGTGTCGTTCAGTGGATCGGGGTCGCTGCACGTCAGCAATTGCGTCGAGGCGTTGGGCGACGGCAGCGTTCTCGTATCCGCCCAAGTCGTGCCGAAATAGCAATCGCCGACGGGCGTGGAGATGAACGCATTCTGCTCGACGGACTCTACCCGCGGGTCCTCGGCGAGCTTGCGCGCGCGCGCTTCCGGCATGCGGATGACGAATCCCTGCAGCGCGTGCTCCCATATTTCGTCGACTTTGCCGTCGTGTTTATTGCCGAGGCTTTGCGCGACCTGCGCGACGCTGGGAAGATTCGGCTGCCGGGCGTTCGGCCCGGCGGCGACGTTCTCGGCGAGAACGACGATGTAAACGTCCGGCACTGCGTTTTGCGGCGGCGCCTGCCGGAACGTGCCGCCGAACGCCGGCGCGGCCGCCATCAACGCGGCGGTGAGAATGGCTTTGATGATTGGAGGTCTCATCGTTTCCTCCGCGCCTACTGCAACGAGAGCAGCACGAGGATTTCGCCCTCACCCTTCGAAAGCGGCTCGAGCGCCTTGCCGACGATCGTGCCCGGGCGGTGGATCGCGGCGCCGCCCATTTCGATCGGAAGAGACTTCATGGCCATTCCCGGCTTATCGCTGGTGACGAGAAGATCGCCGATGCGAATCGGCGCGGCGGTGGCGTCGACGCGGACGCGGACGCGGCCGGTCGTGGCGATCTGTTCTTTCTCCGCGCCGCCTTTGCCGAGAATGATGCCGGGCTGCGCGGAGACGACGCCTGCCACGGTCGTGTCATAGGCGCGCGTCGATTTCACGACGGTGTTGTCGATCGACGGATCGATGACGACCACCGTTCCCGGAGCGAGGTCCTCGGTTGAAGGTACCCACTCGGCGACGTCCTGATAGTGGGCCTGGATGTTCGTTCCGGTGAGCTGGCCGTCGACCCGGACATTGCCGACGACGTGCAGCGGATACGCGGGACTGGCCGTTCCGATGCCTACCTTTCCGGCGAAATAACTGACGTCATTGGTACCGGCCTGATAGATCGCGTAGCCGGTCGTCGCCTGGACATCCTGAATGAGCACGCCATAGCCGGTGGCCACCCCGGGGCCAACGACATTGATGAGCGAACCGTATGCGGTAGCGACCGTTCCAACGCCTGTGGTGCCGGAGTACAGCACCTGCGCGGCCGTCTGGGTCAGACTCCCGGCGCCGGTGTTCAACGCTTCAACGTGCGTTCCGATCGCGGTTCCGGTGTTCACGACGCCGCTCAGGACGTTGTAACTCGTCCTGATCACACCACCGTAGCCGGTGGTATTTCCGTTCACACTGATGGTTGGGAAGAGATCGGCGGTCAATGCCCATGCGCTGGGACCGGTTTCGACGACGCGCAGTCTGGATGGTGAATCGTCGCTCGTACCAATCGCCACATGCCCGTTCTGGAAGATGCGCATCCGTTCCGTGAGCGCGGTGTCGCTCGTCGCGTTGCGCGTCAGAAACAACAAGCTGCCCATCGGGTTGGGAGTGCCGTCCCAGAGCGAGCCCTTGATCGCAGCGAAAGGCCCCGTGTACGCGGCGAATGCGAGCATGCCTCCGTTGCCGGGTCCTCCGCCCACATCCTGAAGAAACAGCGTCGAGCCGTTTAGCGCCTGCGTCGCGGCGGTGAGCTGAGGGCTGGCCGATGTCTGACCCGATCCCGCCACATGCAGCCCGCCCCACGTACTGGACGTTCCGACGCCGACCATGCCGCACGTTTCGGTGATCTTGTCGGTCGCCGAAACCCACACACACTGTGCCTGCATCGAGACAGCACTCCAGAGAACGACACATATTCCGAGTAGAGAGCGCAACATCGAATCCTCCTTGCCTATGACTCCAAGATGGCTGTTAGGGCGGATTCAGATGTTGGGTTTTTATGGAAAATTTATGGAGGTGTGCAGGGATGGTGTACTCTAGCCGCTCCAAAATCGACGAGGTCATTCATGAGTTCCCATTCCTGGCCGGCCGGAGAACCGACGGCCGTATTTCGGTTCGGTGAGTTCACGTTCGACTGCGAGTCGCGTCTGTTGCTGTGCAACGGAACGGAACGGCACCTCTCTCCCAAGGCCCAGCAGTTGCTCCGCCTTCTGATCCTGGCGCGTCCCCGCGCGCTGTCGCGGCAGGAGCTCTACGATGAGCTCTGGCCGTCCACGTTCGTCTGTGAGACGAATCTGGCGAGCATCGTCAACGAGGTGCGGCGCGCCCTCGGCACCGGCGCATCTCAGTACGTCCGCACGGTGCATGGCTTCGGCTACGCATTCCGCGGCGAGGCTGCGCCATCGGCGCCGATCAGGTTTGCGGCCGCACTCCTGAAGTGCGAAGGAGAGCGGTATCAATTGTTCAGTGGAGACAATGTCGTCGGCCGTACGCAGGACGCCAGAGTCCTCTTGACGGACCGCACGATCTCCCGGCGTCATGCGCTGATCACGATCGACGGCGACGAGCTCTCCATTACGGACCTCGGCAGCAAGAACGGCACGTACGTCAATGGAGAGAGAATCGGCCGCTCGCCGGTGACGGTCAAGCCCGGCGCCCGAATCGAGTTCGGCGCCGTCGTCGCATCGATCATCTCTCACAGAATCACATCGACGCAGTCGCTGCGACTGAGAATGGCCGGGCCAAGACGCGCAAACCGCTGATCACCCCGCCGTCTCCGGCAACGGGTAGAGCGACAGGAACGCGCTCGCCGATGAGGTCGAGGGCATGGGCGGTGGCACAGCCTTAGTACATATTGTGCCCACCACACACTGTAACGCCGAAAGGAAACGACGACATGCCCCAGCTCACCGTGTACCTCTCTTTCGACGGAAACTGCACCGAGGCGATGCGCTTCTACGAGCGCGCCCTCGGCGGCAAGCTCACCATTCTCATGTCCCACGGCCAGAGCCCGATCAAAGATCACGTCCCGCCCGGCAACGACGACCGGATCCTCCACGCGCGTCTCGAGTTCGAGGGCGGGGTGCTGATGGCCGGCGACTCGATGGTGGGGATGGGGCCGCATCAGCCGATGAAGGGCTTCAACGTGGTCCTCAACTACGACACGACGGCGAAGGCGCAGCCGGTGTTCGAGGCGCTTGCCGAGGGCGGCACTACGGGCATGCAGTTCAGCGAGGCCTTCTGGGCCGACGGGTTCGGAATGTGCGTTGACCGCTACGGCACTCCGTGGATCGTCAACGGCGGACTGCGGACCGGCTGGGAAACGAGCTAAGGCCCGCTTTTTTCCCGCGCGATGCGCGAGAGCGCAATCATGGCCGGAACGAAGTCGCGCGTCTCGCCGGGTAGCTTCTCCACGATGCGGTAAAAGTCGGCGTCGGTTCCGGACTCGGCGCCGGTCTCCTCTTTCATGATGCGCGCGACCCGGTTCTCGCCGCTGTTGTATGCGGCGGCGGCGAGATACCAGGAGCCGAAACGATTGTAGAGATACGCGAGATACGACAGCGCCGCGTCGGTCGCTTTGGCGGCGTCGCGGCGCTCGTCGACTTCAGCGTTCACTTTCAGGCCATAGCGGCGCGCGGTGTCGGGGATGAGCTGCCAGATGCCGATGGCTTCGTCGCGCGAGTGGGCCTTGGGATTGAGTCCCGACTCGGCCATCGCCAGGTAGATCAGCTCCTGCGGCATGCCTTTGCGGCGCAACTTCTCGGAGATCATCTTCTCGACGCTGGCCTTCCGCTCGAACGCTGCGGCGATCTCGTCGCACTTTTCGCCGGTGGTGAAGAGCTCGACGAAGTGATCGACGCGCGCGTGCGGGAGGTCGGGGAGGGTGGCGCGGCTGGTGGCGAGCAGAAGGGTTAGCAGAAGGATCATTGGTTTCCCGGTCACCCGGTTGCCCGGTCACCCGGCGACATCGCAATATCGCTGCCGGGAGACCGGGCGACCGGGAAACCGGGTGACCAGCTAACGCCCTGAGCCAACGATCCTCGCGATGAGCCCGGCGTCATCCGGCAGGAGCCCCGACTTCGGCAGCCTCGGCGTGAGCTCGCGCCAGGACGGCTCGAGCTTGAAGGCGCGCGCGAAGACCGGCAGGGCTTCGTCGACGCGCTGCATGTTCACGAGCGCGACGGCGTGCCAGTAGAGCATCTCCGCGTAGCGGCTCTCGGGGATGCCGGTGGTGGTCGCGGCGATCTGTTCGGCGGCGCTGTACTCGCGCAACGCGGCCTCGTTGTCCTTGTGCTCGACGGCGAGGTCGCCGGCGTTCATGTGGTTGTACGCGCGCTGCAGCGCGACGAGGCGGCGCAGCTCGGCGAGCGGCTGCGGATGATCGTCGACGCGCAGGTCGAAGACGCGATCCTGCCACGGGCGTCCGGTCGACTTTGCGTTGACGACGATGAGCGCGGCCGACTGCTTGCCGCGGATGTCGCCGCCCGCGGCCTGCGCGGCGTCGAGCGCGGCGAGCAACCGCTCGGCGAGATCGCCTTTCGCGGAGGCATAGGCCTTGGCCATCGCCGGCCAGACGGTGTCGTTGGCCATGAGGTTGGCCTGCACGGCGAAGTCGCGGCCGAGACTGAGCCGGCCGCCGCCCTCGCCGCACGCGACGTCCGCACCGCCCGACGCGTTCCCGGCGATGCCGCCGGCGGCGATGATGTCTTTGCTGCCGGTGAACGTGGCCACGGCGCCGCTCGCGTCGATGATCGCGACCTGCCGCACCTGACACGCGCCGTCGCCGCCTAGGAGCGCGCGCAAGGCATCGGGCGCAGTCTTCCCCGCGCGCAGCAAATCGAGCCCGAGCTTCCCGTACGCCGGATCGACAAAGCTCTGCGTCGCCACCGCCCCCACCCCCGCCTCCGCCCACGGCACGATCTGCCCCACCGCGAACCAGTGCGACTGCACCGCCACCCCGATCTCGCCGGTTGTGGCGTCGCGGGCGATGATGGAGAAGGTGTTGACGGGGCGCGTGTTGGTTGCGAGGAGGAGGATTAGGAGGAGGTGCATGGGGGGATTATGCGACCGGTGGGTTGCTGGGTTGCTGGGTTGCTGAGTTGCTTGGAGACCCCAGCAACCCAGCAACTTAGCAACTCAGCAACCATTTCTTGCAATACTCACAACCGTGTACCGCTTCCTCCGCTACGTCCCCAAGAACCACCTGAGCCGTACGATCGGGCGGATCGTGCATTTGCGGTGGCCGCGGCCGATTGCGCGGCGGCTGGTGCGCTGGTTCGCGAATGCGTATCAGATCGATGTCGATGAGGCGGGGCAACCGGCGCATGACTATCCGTCGGTGGGGCACTTTTTCATTCGCGATCTACGGGAGGGGTTGCGGCCGGTTGAAGCCGAGCTCGTGTCGCCGGTCGACGGGACGCTGCGCAGTTTCGGGGTCGTCGCCGGCGGGCGGCTGGAGCAGGTCAAGGGGAAGTCGTATACGGTCGGGCGGTTCCTCGGCGACGAGGAGCTGGCGCGGCGGTATGACGGCGGGGCGTTTTTCAACCTCTATCTATCTCCCCAGGACTATCACCACGTCCACTCCCCTGTCGGCGGCGGGATCGCGCGGAGCATGCACATCCCCGGCAAGCTCTGGCCGGTGAACGACTGGTCGATGGCGAACATCGACGAGCTGTTCTCGGTGAACGAGCGCGTGGCGACGTACATCGAGTCGAAGTACGGCGTGGTCGCGGTGGTGATGATCGGCGCGACGAACGTCGGGAAAATCTCGGTGGTCTACGACTCCTTCATCTCCAACGTCGCGCGCGCGAAGCAGGCCTCGCGTACGTACGATCCTCCGGTTCCGATCGCCGCCGGCGACCGCCTCGGCACGTTTCACATGGGGTCGAGCGTGGTCGTGCTGCTCGAGCCGGGACGGATCGATCTCTCGCGGGTGCGCCTCGAGCCGGGGAAGAAAGTGCGCTACGGCGCGGCGATCCTGCATTCGTAGTCTGGAGTGCGGTGACGCCAGTCACCGCTCTCTGGCCGGACGCAGAGCGGTGACTGGCGTCACCGCACTCCAGAGCGCGACCAGGAGAAGGCGGTGCTCTTCGTGAGATCGAGCGTCAGCTCCGGCGAGTAGGTCACCCACCCTTCCGGCGCGTCGTAGCGAATGCGCAGCGCCAGCGGGGCCGCGATGGGAAAGCGCAACGCGTCGCGCCGGCCGACCTCTCCGGCCCGGATTCCGTCGCCGACGAGCGCGGAGTAGCGGCCGCGGTCGTACGGGCCGAGCTCCCACCGCAGATCGCCGTCGCGGTATTCGAACCGCGCGGAGAGAGGCGCGCTCATTCGCATGAGACGCCGGTGGCGCTCGACGATCGCGGGAACGCCGCCGGTGATCTCCACGATCGCGGAGCGTGCGGGGTCGTACTCCCACACGCGCTTGTCCCGAATGCCATTCGACAGGAGATAGAGGTCGTCGTAAAAGCAGATGCCGCCCGGCTCCCGGCGCACGTAATCGGTGCGCAGCCAGTTCAGCTCTCCCATGTCGTGCCCGGTCAGCGCGGGATTGCGCAGCAATCCATTCACCGGCAGGTCGTAGAAGAAAAAGCGATTCTCGTCCGACATGCGCCGTTTATATCGGTACTCGCGCGACCATTCGGCGCGGTTCACGAGAATGGCGAGAACGGGGATGACGATCAGGATCGCCGCGCGAAGGCGGCGGTCGTTCACACCGCTCGCGGCCGCGGCGAACGCCGCGGCGATGACCAGCCACGGAACGACGGCGAAGCGGGTCCCGAGGTCTTTGGCCATCGGCGCGTACGGCGCGATCGCGAGGACGAGCGCCAGCAGCACCACCAGCCACCCGCGCCGGCTCCGGATTCCGAGCGCCAGCACCAGCACGATCGCGGACATCAGCAGCAGCGCGAGCGCGGCCTGGCTTCCCGTCGCGATGCGGAGGAGCCTCCACGGAAACAGCAGCAGCGAGCGCCAGTCGCCGGTTCCGATCGCCCATCCGTATCCGCCTCCGAACGTCTGCAGCACGAGGCCGCGCCAGACGTAATAGACCGCGAAGGCGACGAAGTGTCCGGCGCAATGGCGCACCCGCCAGCGCAGGTCGCGATACGGGAGAGCGAGGAGCACGAGCGGCAACGGCGCGGCCGCCTCTTTGGCCAGCAGCGAAAGCAGGTAGAGCAGCGCCGAGACCGACGGGCGCCGCCAGAACATCACCGCCAGCGCGGCGAACAAGACGCACAGGAAGTAATGGACGGTCGAGAGCTGGGTGACGATCGAACAGAGCGGCGCGCCGGCGAGGAACACCACCGCGCCGGATAGCGCGGGACCCGTGCCGGTGAACGATCGCATCGCGCCATACACCGCGATCGCGGTGGCCGCCACCACGACCAGATGGAGCACGTAATAGCGGGCGGGGTCGAGACCGGACAGCGCCACCTGCAGCTCGAAGAACACCGTCAGCAGCGGCGTGAACATCTTCCGCGGCCACGACGTGCCGTCGACGAACGGCTGCCACAGCGAGCGGTCGAGGACCAGGCGGAGGGTCGCGGGATCGTCCCAGATCCACCAGAGACGGACGGCCTTCCGATAAAGGAGGACGGTGAGCGCGCTCAGAAACGCGACGGCCGCGGCCTGAGGGACTTTTCCCCTGCTTTGCGCGATCTGTAGTGAGGGCCAGATCATGAAAACACTGCTGCTCGCCGCGGTGCTCGCGGCTAATACCACAATTACGCTCCCCGATCTCAAGCCGTCGGAGTGGTTCGACGGAAAGATGGGCGGCACGTTCGGGGCGAAGACCGTGACCGCGTTCGCGAAGACGAACCGCGTGGCCGTCTCCGGCTTCCGGGTCGTCTTCGTGACGCACAACGAGGCGCGCGCGTTCTCCGGCGCGACGTATCTGCCGGGCGGCGTCGAGACCGGCTCGGCGCGCGCGAAGATGGAAGTCGACCTGCGCGGCGTCGACGACGCGACGATGCAGGCGATCACCGACGACGCCTACAAGCTGTTCCTCGAACAACTGAAGTTGGCGGGCCGCGAAGTGATCACGCCGGAGGCGGCCAGCTACGCGGAGTTCAAGGTCGTCCCGACTCCGCAGGCGGTCAACGTCGGGCTGCTGAAGGGAAAGGCGTTCAGTCCGACGGGCATGCCGCTCTGGTGGCAGGTCGGCGACTCGTGGGGCGACGCGGGGCTGAGCCAGAAGAACATGCGCGCGTTCAACAAGCAGTCCGAGGCGCTGCAGGCGCCGGTGACGATCGCGCCGATGATCGTGATCGACTTCGCGCACATGCAGTCGAGCGGCAATCGCAGCGGCCTGATTCAGCGGCGCGCGGAAGTCGGCGCGGCGCTGGCGATGAGCATCCCCACGTTCTCGACGCGCGTGGTGCGCGCGGAGCAGACGCGCTACGGCGGGATCGTGTTCAAGGGCGACGACGGGGCGTTGACGCTGAAGAAGGCGCTCGATACCGACATCGAGTTCGCGGAGATGTTCATCGTCGACACGAAGACCGGCAAGGTGCTCGGGCCGGTGGTGGACAACGTGAGCAAGAAGCAGACGCGCGTCGCGGAGACGACGAACGAGGCCTACGCGACGGCCGCGCACGCGGTGCTGTCGCAGGCGACGGGCGCGTTCGCGAAGCTGTTCGCGGAGAATCCGGTGAAGTAATTTTCGGAGTGCGGCGGCATGGCCGCCGCTTTCAAAGCGGCGGCTCTGCCGCCGCAGTCCGAAAGAAGAGGTCCACGACGACGTCGGGCTTGCGGTAGCCGAGTTGGGCGCCGGTGTAGCGCGCCTCGTACTCCATGCCGAGGCGCGCGGCGACGCGCTTGGAGGGCTCGTTGTCGGGATCGATGATGGCCACGACGCGGTTGCGGCCCAGGGTGTCGAGGACGTGGTTCATCGCCGCGCGGCCGGCTTCGGTGGCATAGCCGTTACCCCACGAGCCGCGAGAGAAGATCCAGCCGATCTCGAGATCGCCGGTGGTGCCGAGGGGCTGCGTGCCGGAGATGCCGATGATGTTGCCGCTGCTCTTCTCCACCACCGCGCCCATGCAGACACCCAGCTCCTCGGCCTGGCGCGCCTGGCGCGCGAGCCATTCATCGGTCTGCGCGTCGGTGTAAGGGAGTCCCGCGTTCACGTAACGCGTCACCTCGACGTCCGACGTGATGGCCATGAACGCGGGACGGTCTTCCGGCAGCCAGGGGCGAATGATCAGCCGGGCAGTTTCGTATCCGAACATGCGGGAGAGCGAGCTACTTCTTGTCCTTCTTGGGCTTCTTCTTCTCTTTCTTCTGGTTCATGCCTTTGCTCATGACGTTCTCCTTCGAGACGTAATAGTAACGTGTCCCCCTTGCTGAATCACCATTCAGGACATAAGCAGGTACTTTGGGGGATCTTTTCCTCCCGGGAAAAGGTGCTTCGGAGCGCAAAATGCGCTATCCTGAGTCGACTCCCCCCAATTAGCGTACGTGCGCGTGGCTGAGCTGTCATGACCGATTTGAGGTCAAGGGCTGACGGACTCGATGCCTGCGGGTCTCCGCAGAAACGTTGCTTGTCTGTCCGTCGCCGGCACGCTCCTCGCCCCGCCCAATTTGCCCGACTGTGTCCCGCCAACGGTCTATTTCCAAAATTGGCGGTAGACCCTGAGACATTCGTGTCACTCCCTCTTCGGGTCCATCAAACAAGCGGGCGCAACAGGAATCCAACAGGCACTGAATGTGTACTTAGAGGTACCTATGACTTATTTTGACTTCATCGGCTATCCCGGCGCCGAGCCGGAATCGGCAATCATCGATCCCGCCGACGAGCACTTCGAGCAGTCGCTCGACGACTTCGCGGAATATGACCGCGCGATCGGCAACAACGAATACCCCATCGAGGAGCTGGCCGAGCCGAATGACGACCAGTTCGGCGATCGCGGCAATCCGATGTCGCTGCAAGGATTCGACCTGGACACCTTCCGCGACCGCAGCTGATTTCTTCCAGGCGATCCCATAGCCCTTGGTGCTCTCCTCTGCGCCCGCGGAGGGAACACTGAATCAGTCCGATCTCGTCTCACATCTTCGCCGCCTGAGAAGCGCACGAATCGACGGCAAGCTGATTTTCGTGCTCGGCTCAGGCATCAACAAGAGCTACCGCCTTCCAGACTGGCGGCAGTTGCTCGAGCGTCTGCTGCGGGCCTGCGGCAGGATGCGCGACGGCTCCGAGATCGATACGCAGATCGGCATCCAGCTGCAGCGGCTCGTGCCCGATCCTCTCCTCCAGGCCGCGATCGTGCGGCAGGGATACCTGCAGCCGAAGCTGTTCGTCGAGGCCATCGAAGAACAGTTGCGCGAACAGTCTGAGCACCCGGCGAAGGACGAGCGCAAGCCGCTGTATCGCGTTGCGGATCTCGTGATGTCGCAGTTCGAGGCCGACCGCCATCGGCACATTGCCGTCCTCACGTTCAATTACGACGATCTGCTCGAGAAAGCGCTCCGCGCCCGCGCGGACGAGCGCGATCACCCGTGGATCCAGTCGATCTCGAGCGACGAGGACTACGCCTCGGCGATCCACGCTTCGGGTGTGTTCGTCTATCACCTGCACGGTTACGTGAAGGATCACGAGAGCCCGATCTTCGATGCAGCGTCCTACCTGCGCGTCCTCGGATCGCCGGGCCGTCATTGGAGCTGGGACTGTCTGACCGCCAACCTTCTCCAACGCGACTCCGGCGTGCTCTTCATCGGCCTCTCGCTCGTCGATCCGAGTCTCCGCCTCCTGCTCACGCAGTGGGCCGACCGAGGACTTCCACTGTCAGGCCTCTATATCTCGGCGCCGCCTCCCCTGCCCACTTCGATCGCGGGACAGAGGACGAAGGGCGGGAAGCTGCAGGCGCAGCTGAAGGTGGCGCACATGACCCGCGACCTCGTGCGCCTGTTCGACGAGGTGCTCGAGCACCTGTCGCTCATTCCTTACCACGTCACCGTCTGGGAAGAGATCAACGATCTGCTGGAGGTCATCGCCTACAATGAACAACTCACTCCAGTTTCTTCAGTACCCGCTTGCTGAGGAAGCGGTGCACATCGACTTCCTGCGGCTCCGCTGCGGGACGGAGAAAACGTTCCAGCAGGGAATCCTGGACGTCCAGAGCCGGCGGGAGGAGCCGGTTCACACGTTCATCGCATTCTCGGAATGGGACGCCGTGATCGTCGTGCCGTCGACGGAGCTGTATCCGCGCATGCTCACCGACATCTACGCGCGGCGCGAAGTGGCCTCGAGCGTCTCCAGCACGTCGGGATATTTCGCCTATCTCTGGGACCATCCCGTCAACAAGGACTGGAAGAACCAACTAAGCCATTTCGAGCGCTCGGGTCCCTCGGTACTGACGTCGTTCCGCATCGCGGAATGGTTCCGCCGCGACGTCGGCCTCGGCGCGGAGCTGCTGTTCTGCAATCGCCTGCAAAAGCTCCTGACGGATCAATACCCCGGCATCGGCGCCGTCGTCGCGCACAGCTTGGGCTGGAACGACGTCATTCTCCTCACGCACGCGGACGATCACGAGGAGCGGCTCACAGCGCTGCTCTCCGACGTCCGGCTCACGACACTGACAGACTGCGTCGGTGACAGCATGGCCGCGAGCGGCGGGTTCTCCGCCAGCCCGGACAGCCAGATCTTTGCCGCGAGCTACACGCATCTTCTCGGCGGACTGGATGGCTATCTGAAGCGCACGCTGACCCTGGGCGGACTGGCATCGCAAATCGAGTCCGCGCGCATTCTCGTACGCGTCGCGCCGCCGCACGAGCGCGAGATGCGCAACTTCATGGACGACCAGCGCAAGAAGGCGGCGGTCTCCTTCGTTCCAAGCGAGATGGGCCACTACAGCCTCTCGATGGAGATCACGAAATTCACCGAGAGCGACGAGGGGAAGCCAGCGCTTGCGTTCATTGCCGACGCGCGCGAGGAACTTGGCAAATTGCGCGGCACAGAACCGGATAGCTACGCGGAGACAACTACCATCTTCCGCTTCAAGGAGCCGCCGAAGGACCGTCCGGTCCCTCCGCCCATCCCAACCCCCGATCAGATCGCGCACGAGATCGAGGCCGTAGAGCGCGTGATGGGCGAGCTGCCACACCTCCTGGAGCAACTCGGGGCGTCCACGATGACGAGCCATCGATTCGTCTCCGTGCTCGTCACGCTGCTCGATCATCTTTCCGATCCGGTGCGCAGCTCGGTGGTCCGCCATCTCAGCCGTTTCACGAAGACGATCCCCGACCTCGTGCGGCAGCTCGACCCGAACGGCATCGACGATCTCTGTCACGTGCTCGAATACGCGGTCGGCCAAGCCATCGACGGCATCGCGCAGTTTCAGCACGACGCGAACGCCCTCGGCCTCTCCGGCCGCGGCGGATACAGCCGGCTGATCGTGACAGTGGAGTGGTACATCCACTCGACGTTCGCGCGTCTCGGCATCCCGGCCCCGCTGCCGCTCATCACATTCGGCCTCCGCAGTGGCAACGCCGGCAGCTTGCTGCGCTATCAGATCGACATCCCGTTCAGCGTGCTGTTCGTCCCCGGCCGCTGGCACAACCTCCTCCACGAAGTCGGCCATCTCGCCTGGCAGCACGCGTTCGGATGGATGATGGAGAGTCTGGCCATCTACCAATCCATGGAGCAGGAAATCAAAGTGGAAGTGCAGCGCGGCTACCTGAAAAACGGGCGCCCGCTGACCGAAGCCGAGGCCGAGGACAAAGCCAGGGAGTATGTACACGTCGAGTTTCTCCGCACCCGCGAGATCCTGCGCGAGCTCTTCCCCAGCTATCTCATCTTCGCGCTCCCGTGCGGCGGGAACAGTAACGAGATGGACGAGCTGATGGTCCGCCGGATGATGTCGATGGGCCATCCCTCCTCCGTCACGCGCGAGCTACTCCTGGCCGTCGTGAGCCACTGCCTGCTCGAGATCATGCACGGCGCGTTGCAGGAAGGCGGCGCGGCCGACCCGAAGAAACCGATGACGGAAAGCCAGCGCGCCAGCGCGTGGTGGAGCATCTGGGAAAGCCTCAAGGGCGAGAACCAGATCGAGCGCGTCCGCGATGCCATCCTCTCGATCGGCGACGCCGCGAAGCGCGTCGCGCACGAAGGAACGGGCGCGGAGGAGCACCGCACGAAACAGGGCGCGGCGAAGAAGAAACAGATCCTGGAATCCAAGTCCTTCGAGAAAGCGGCGACCGAAGCGCTGCACTCCACGATTCAGGTGCTCAGCCTTCGGGCCCGGCATTTCCAGGATCCCGAGAGCCATCTCCCGCCAGCGTGGTTCGGCCGGTTGCTGACGAAGATCGCGCGTATGCAGAACGAACAGTTCCATAACGCCTATCACGACTGGATCGGCCGGAGGTTCACGAGCTGGGTGCAGGCAGGAGAGATTTTTCCGAAGCATCGCGACGCGTTCGTCTGGTCGCGGCTCCTGCTCGCGTCACGCGCAGCGATGATCTCCGGCGGCCGGAAGACATTCATGCGCAGCCAGCTGTCGGTGCTGCTCTCGATGTGGCACGATGCGATCACCGAGGCGCGGCTCGACCGCGAGAAAGTGAAGCTGCAACGCCTCTTTGATCTGGATCTCCTGCGGCGTATCGACGCGAAGTGAGCGGTCAGGTTCGCAGCACGCCGGCGCGCTCGTAGACCTTCGCTTCGATGAACACGCCGACCAGCGACGGGTCGAGGAATCCCTCGTTCATCTCCATGCGCAGGATGTCCAGCGCGCGCTCGGTGGGGACGGCGCGTTTGTAGGGGCGGTCGCTCGCGGTGAGGGCGTCGTAGATGTCGGAGACGGTCATCATCCGCGACTGGATCGGGATCGCCGCGGCGGTGAGCTTGCGCGGATAGCCGCGGCCGTTGAGCTTCTCGTGATGCGCGTAGGCGATGTCGGCGACCGAGGAGAGGTCGCGCGTCCAGGGGATCTTCTGCAGGAAGTTGAAGGTGTGGGTGACGTGGCTCTCGATCTCGATGCGCTCGGCGGCGTCGAGGTTGCCTTTGCGGATCGAGAGGATGCGCGCCTCTTCGGGATCGAGGAGCAGGCGGCGCTCGCCGCGGATGTCCTGGAAGTCTTTCGTCGCGAGCTGCTGCAGGTAGTTGAAGTCGCCTTCGGGCAACACCGTCGGCTCGTTCGACTGGGCGATGAACGCGAAGTCTTTCTGCAGCCGCCCGAGCTCCGCCTGCAGCTCGGCGTCGACCTGCGCGCTGAACGCGTCGAATCCGTCGCGGCCGTGCTGCAGCAGGCGGTCGAGCTTGCGGCGGTTGGCGTCGTTCTCGAGCGACTTCATCACGAATTCGAAACGCCCGCGCACGATCTCGATCTGCTGCGGATAGAGCTTCTTCTCCTTGATCAGCACCTGCTCGCGCACGCCGACTTTTCCGAAGTCGTGCAGCAGCGAGGCGTAGCGGATTTCGCGCAGCTGGTCGGCGGTGAAGCGGACGTCGCGGTACTCGGCGTCGTCGAGGTGATCGACGACGCGCGCCAGCTCGACGGTGAGCTCGGAGACGCGGAAGGAGTGGCCGGACGTGGTCGGATCGCGCTGCTCGATGGCCGTGACCGCGGCGGTGACGAAGCCCTCGAACAGCCGCTCGATCGATTCGTAGAGCAGGTTGTTCTCGACGGCGACCGCGGCCTGGCTGGCCAGCGCGCGCATGATGTCGGCGGTGTCTTCGTCGAACGCGACGACGCTCTCCGGAACGGTCCGTGCCGTAAGCCGCGCCGCCGCAGTGGCGCGTCGTCGATTGATCAGCTGCAGCACGCCGATGGTCTCGCCGCGGTGATTGGTCATCGGGAAGACCAGCAGCGACTGGGTGAGATAGCCGTTCTTCTCATCGAAGGAGCGGTTGATCTCGTACTCCGCGCCGGCCGGGAGGTTGTAGGCGTCGTCGATGACCAGCATCTCGCCGGTCATGGCCACGTATCCGGCGAGGCTCTTGCGCGTGATCGGCAGGACGCGCTCTTCGAAGGCCTCGACGTCGATGGAGTCGTTCTGGGCGAGCTTCCAGCGGAGCACTTTCTTGCCGTCGACTTCGTCGAGCAGGTAGAGCGAGCCGGCGTCGGCGCGCGAGAGCTCGCGGGCCTTGCCGAGGATCATCGTGAGGAGGACGGAGTGATCGCGGACGGTCGACAGCGCCGCGCCGACCTCGGCGACCTGGGCGAGCTCGCGCGTCCGCTCGCCGAGCTGTTTCTCCAGGTGATCGGCGCGCTGCTTCTGATGGAGAAACTGGAACGCGCGCTTGATCGCGCCGAGAAATGCCGGCCCCGAAGGGTCCTTCGGCAGGTCGAAGTAAACGTTTTCATCGGTGAGCCACGAAGGCTGCTCCGAGAGGCCGACGCCCACCACCGCGGTGCGCTGATCGAGGGAGACCGAACGCCCGTCGAGAATCGCCGGATCGACGACGACCACGCGCAGCCCGGCGACCTCGCCGCGCAACTGATCGAGTCCCTTCACGCCGCGCGAGGCGATGGACTCACGCCTGAGCGCGCCCGCGTAGCGGGCGATCGGAAACCCTTCCGAATGCAGGAGCGTCAGCGATGGGGTCATGACACGTCTCGTGATTATCGCACCACAGCTAGTGGAGCGGCGGGCTTTAGCCCGCCGAGCTCTCGGCGCCGAGTCGGCGGGCTAAAGCCCGCCGCTCCACAGGTCACCGCACCACCAGCGAGGCCAGCGGCCCGAGATCGACGCCTTTGCGGCGCGCCTTGTCGGCCGCCTCTTCGGCGACGTCTTTCTCTTTCATCTGATTCGCGGCCACGGCCAGCATGGCGTATCCCTCGGCGGAGTCGTTCGTTGAGCTCTTCCCGAGCATCACCTTGCGCAACCGCTTGAAGACGGTCTCGTACTCGCCGCGCCGCAGCTGGAGGCGCGACTCGACCAGCGCGGCCTCGTCGTCGATGGCGTAGCGGCGGACGATGCTCATCGCCTTTCGCGCCGACTGGATCAGCGCCGGCACCTCGGCATCCTTCCCCCGATCGAGATACATCCGGGCGACGGCGAGATAGCTCGCGGCGTCGAAGTACTGGCTCACGCCGCGCAGCGCCGTTTCCTTCTGCGAGGCCGAGACCAGGACGTCGAGGTCGGTCTCTTCCTCGAACTTGACCGCGGTCACCTGCCGGTAGCGCTGCTCGGCCTCGGCGAGCTTGCCTTCGTACTCGAGGCGCTGCGCGTCGAGGATCAGCGAGCGCTTGGAGCCTTTCTTCTCGTCGAAGAAACGGGCCAGCGCCTGGTTCGAGCGGTCGACCCAGAACGCGCGCGGCTCGGACGGCACGTCGAACTCGAACGCCGCCTCGGCGCCGGTGAGCTTGAAGTGGCGCGTGAAAAACGCGTTGCCGGTTTCCTTCTCGATCTGCTTCTGCCGGTACGAGACGTCGCGTTTGCCGCCCTCCTGCATCACGCCGATCTGCACCGGGACGGTGATCGCGTACTTCGCGACGTCGGCGGCCTTCAGGATCGCGCGCGTGACGTCGTAGCCGCCGCCGGTGTGCTGCACGACGGCGTGGCGATAGTGGAGCGGAGGCTGCTGCCTGGCGACGCCGCGCACCTTCCAGCCGGTTCCCTGTTTCTGGATGTCGTAGGTGTAGCGGACGTCGGCAACGCCGGTGCCGTAGATGAATTGATCGGCGAACGGCTGGAGATCGACGCCGCCCGCGGCCTTGCTGACGAGGTCGAGGAAGCGCTCGGTCGACATGACGCGGTTCGCGGCGAGCCTGGCGATGGCGGTGAGGATCTTCGAGAAGTTCTCGTCGCCGAGCTCGCGCGCGAGCATCGTCAGCACGATGCCGCCCTTCTTATAGATGATGGACTGATACGCGGACGCGGCTTTGCTGGACGAGAGCCGCTGGCCGAGGACGATCGGGCCGAGGGACTCGACGATGCGGCCGTTGTCGGCGGTGTCGAGGAGCGACGACTGCCAGCGCGAGAGCGGATCGATGTGCACGCGGTCGGTCCAGTCGAGCTTGTCGTGGCCGAACTGCGCGGCGGCGTAATTCGCCATCGCCTCGCTCAGCCACTGATCGTGATAGCTCTCCCATCCGACGGAGTTGCCCCACCACTGATGCGCGATCTCGTGGGCGACGATCGTGCGGCGGTCTTCGACGCCGAAGATCGCGCCGAACTGCTGGTAGTCCTCCATCATCGACGTCGAGAGGGTGATGAAGCCGAGCACCGACTGCGAGAAGCCGCGCGGCACGGTGACGACGGTGAGGTGCTTCGCCGGATACGGGCCGAATTTCCCGGAGAAGTAATCGAGCGACCCTACGATGGCCTCGCGGATCTCTTTCTTCACGTCGCGGTCGAGCGCGCGGCCGTTCGGATCGTACGCGAGCGTGACGTGCACCGGACCGGCGTCGAAGTCCTCGACTTTGTACTTGCTGATCTCGAAGGTGAAGCCGGCGATGGGCGTGGTGACCCGGCGATGATCCGTCCCGTCGCCCGGCGAAAGGACGGTGAGGCCGGCAGGATGGGTGAACGTGACGTCGTACGTCGCGCGGTCGATGTCGCCGGCGCGCGGATACCAGTCGAGCGTGCTGCGGAGCGCGTTCATCTTCCACGCGCCCTTCTCGATGAGCTTTCCGGCGTGATCGATGACCAGCGTGACGTTACCGCCGGCGTCGGCGGCGGGAAGTCTCACGAACGTCGTGCCGCGCGACTGCAGGAACGGCAGCGCGTTGCCGCTCGCGTCGCGCACCGCCTTCACGGCGAGATCGGCATGCATCGTGAGCTCGGCGACGGTGTGTTGCGGCGAGTTGAGCGCGGCGGTGATCTTCGTCGTGCCGCGCGTGGCCAGATCGCGCTCTTCGATGACCAGCGCGATCTCGTAGTGGCTCGGCTCGATGGCCGCGAATCCGGGCACGGGCTTGCCCTCGGCATCATGGCGCGAGCTCGCCGTCCAGGTATCCCAGTCGCCGATGTCTTCGATCTCGAGGCCGACCAGCTTCCCCTGCTTGTGCTGCCGCGCGAGCTGCTTGCGCACCGCGCGCTCTTCCTTCTTGTCGAGATCCTCGGGGACGAACTGGCCGATGGTCAGCTGCTCGACGTCGGTCGGATCGAATTGATAGACGACGTCGCCCATCTCCGGCGAGCGGAAGTAGCCGGAGAAGTAGCTGCGGTAGAACGGATCGCCGGACGCGGCGGCGAAGAGGATGCCGTCGACGTGCAGCACCTTCTGCTCGGGCGCGTCTTTCCAGGCGGTGTAGAGCGCGTTGACTTTTTGCGTCGCGGTGGCCGCGAGCGTTGCGGCCGGTTTGCCGCTCAGAAGCGCGGCGACGACCTGCGGATTCGGAATGACCAGCACCGCGGAGTCGAAGCGCACCGAGAGCGACGGCGCGCCGGTGAAGAGCTCGATCTGCGAGCGCTCGATGGCGTCTTTGGTCTCGTACTCGAGCGCGCCGCCGCCGATGAACGCCAGCTCCACGACGTTGCCGCCGACCTTCGTGACCGGGACGATCGTGCCCTTGTCCAGCCGCAGCGCGCCCTCCGCCAGCGCGAGCCGGATGCCCTGCACCGACACGGCATGCGCCGGATCGAGCGCCCGGTCTTTGATGTCGGACTCGAGGCTCGCGGCGCCGGCGGTGACGGTGAGGAGCAGCAGACTCGTAACGAGGGCGTGACGCATGAAGGGTCTCTTTAGTCGCAGGATTGTGCAGGAAGCGGCGATGCAACGCATGAAATTCCTTGCGGCGGCGCTGTTGCTACTCTCGGCGGGCGCGGCCTCCGGCGAGATCCTGGAGTCGTTCAATCTCGACGACTGCGCGTGGCGCGCGGAGAACATCGTCGTAGTCAGCGGCGACAAGGTGCTCTTCCTCCCTCTCGAGCCGAAGTGGGTCTCGACGGTGTGGATCGAGAGCCACAGAGCATTCGTGTATCAGCAGCTGTGGAATCCTGGCCCGCTGGAGCTGGTGCCGCTGGAGATGAGCGAGCGCGAAGTGCTGCAGCGCGTCGATGAGGTGCGGGCGCTGAAGAAGAAGTTCGAAGAGGCGCTGCAGTCGCCCGATGCCGCGCGCACGGTTTTGCCTCTGATGCGATTCAACTCCGCGCCGGTGCGGCTGCTCATGATCGGTGCGATGCAGGAGGCCGGTCCCAACGGAGTCGCGGCGCTGCAAGCGATTCTCGGCGACGCGTCGCTGCTCGACCTCCACGACGACGCGATCCTGGCGCTCGCGAAAGCCGGCGCCATCGAGGCCGGGCCGCAACTGACCGAGCTGCTGAAGCAGGCCCTCGAGTATTGGAAAACCATCCCCGACGCCGAGTTTTTCGACCACCAGATTTACGCGCGGACCTACGCCACGCTCTGGGCGCTGCGAACCCTGCGCTACGCCGAGGCGTACGACACGGTGCTCGCGCTGCGCGAGCTCTGGCAGTCAGTCCCGCAACTGCGCAGCCTCGATCAGATCGCGCAGGAGTGCGACGGATTTCTCAAAGGGCGGTGATCCGCTCCGTTACAGCCGCCGGAGCGCGTGCTTCGTCCGCATGTACGACGCGATTCCGTCCCTGATCTCACCCAAACTCTTCCTTCTTGACGGTCTTGCAAAGACCGCATGGTGTATGTCTGCGGAGGAGTAGCGGCCAAGTTTCCGGCGACTCTCGGCGGGCACAGAGATCTGGCCTTGGGCTGTGAGCTTCGACTTAGGCAAAGCCATGCGGCGACTGTACCACGGTAAATATTCCGCTGTAGATCGCTAGTGCAGACTCTGTTTGTCTGAGAGAACCTCCTCGCCGGTGAGCTCCTGTACGAATGACGTCGCGTCGAAGGAGATGATGCCTTCCGGCCAGTTGATGCCGATGCTCCACCGGTTTCCCTCGCGGCTAATCCCTGCGATCGAGAACGGCGTGAACGCGTAACCGATGTAATCGAGCTCGATACGCAGCGCGAAGACACCGCGGAACGTAAGCGTCGCCGGCGCTATCCGAAAGCTAAACCTGCCGCCTTCGCCGGGACTCAGCCATTCCAGGATGTGATCGAGGCGCAGAATCAGTTCGCCAGTCCCATCCTCTCCTTCTCGAATTTCCAACCCATGCACGTGATTGTCGTGCCACGACATCGAGTCGAAGTCGGCTTCTGTCCAGCGCATCGCTAACGATCTTATCCGCGGACTACAATCCCCGCCCATGAAGAAGCTGTGCGCGCTGCTCCTCTTCGCCTTCCTCGCATCCGCCGCCTTTGCCGCCGATCCGCCGTTTGCGCCGGACCGGCGTGCGGACGAGGGCGAGGGGCCGTACAAGCGGATGATCATTCGCGGGGCGACGGTCATCGACGGCACGGGCGCGCCGCCGATCGGGCCGGTGGACATCGTGATCGAGGGCAACCGCATCGCCGAGATCAAGAGCGTCGGCTTCCCGAAGGTGCCGATCGATCCGGAGCGGCGGCCGAAGGCGGGCGACCGCGAGCTCGACGGATCGAAGATGTACGTGCTGCCCGGCTTCGTCGACATGCACGGCCACATCGGCGGCGAAGACCAGGGCACCAGCGCGGAGTACGTGTTCAAGCTGTGGATGGCGCACGGCATCACCACGGTGCGCGAGCCGGGATCGGGCAACGGCGCCGCGTGGACGTTGCACGAGCGCGCGCGCAGCGCGAAGAACGAGATCGTCGCGCCGCGCATCGTGCCGTACATCTTCACGGTCTCGTCGCTGTGGGACGGCGGCCCGATCACCACTCCGGCGCAGGCGCGCAAGTTCGTGGAGTGGGCGGCGAAGCAGGGCTTCGAGGGGCTGAAGGTCTTCAGCTCCGGCGATCCCATTTACGATCCGCAGATCCTCCCCGCGCTGCTGGATGAGGCGAAGAAGCAGAACCTCGGGTCCACGACGCATCTGAGCCAGATGGGCGTCGCGCGGATGAACATCCTCCAGGCCGCGCGCCTCGGCCTGCGCGGGATGGAGCACTGGTACGGCCTCCCGGAGTCGCTCTTCGACAGCCGCACCATCCAGGACTTTCCGGACGACTACAACTACAACGACGAGCAGCATCGCTTCGGCAACGCCGGGCGTCTCTGGAAGCAGGCCGCCGCGCCCGGCAGCGCGAAGCGCAACGCGGTCATGGAGGAGCTGTTGAAGCTCGACTTCACGCTCGATCCGACGTTCACGATCTACGAGGCCAGCCGCGACCTGATGCGCGCGATGCGCGCGGAATGGCACGACAAGTACACGCTGCCGTCGCTCTGGAAGTTCTATCAGCCGAGCCGCAAGGCGCACGGCTCGTACTGGTTCGACTGGACGACGCGCGACGAAGTGGAGTGGAAGAACAACTACCGGCTCTGGATGGACTTCGTCAACGAGTATAAGAACCGCGGCGGCCGCGTGACGACGGGCTCGGACAGCGGATTCATTTTCAAGCTCTACGGCTTCGACTACATCCGCGAGCTGGAGCTGCTGCAGGAGGCGGGCTTCCATCCGCTGGAAGTGATCCGCGCGGCGACGCTCAGCGGCGCGGAGTCGATCGCCGCGGCGAAGGGCAAGCCGCCGGAATTCGGCACTGTGCGCGCGGGCATGCTCGCCGATCTCGTCTTCGTCAAAGAGAACCCGCTGCACAACCTGAAGGTGCTCTACGGCACCGGCGCGCTGCGCGTGAACGACACCACCGGCGAGGTGGAGCGCGTGGGCGGCGTGCGCTACGTGATGAAGGACGGGATTCTATACGACGCGAAGAAGCTGCTCGCCGACGTGGAGAAGATGGTGGCGGACGCGAAGAAGAAGTAGCGGATGAAGAGGGTCGATGCGGCGCTGGCGGCGCTGAAGAAGCAGGGCACGAAGAAGAATCGCGACGGGCTCGCGCGCTATGCGATCGTCGCCGAGAAAGTCTTCGGCGTCAGCGTGGGCGCGATCCGGAAGCTGGCGAAGGAGCTGGGCCGAGATCACGACCTCGCTCAGGAGTTGTGGGACACCGGCTGGTACGAGGCGCGGATGCTGGCCTGTTTCGTCGACGACCCCGCCCGCGTCACGCCGGCGCAGATGGACCGCTGGGCGCGCGACTTCGATAACTGGGCGATCTGCGACACCGCCTGCTTCCACCTCTTCGACCGCACGCCGTACGCGTTCTCGAAGATCCGGCAGTGGTCGCGGCGCAAGGACGAGTTCGTGAAACGCGGCGCGTTCGCGCTCCTCGCCAGCGTCGCGCTGCATGACAAGAAGGCGGGCGACGACGAGTTCCTGGCCTGCCTCCCGCTCATCGAGAGCGCCGCGGACGACTCGCGCAACTTCGTGAAGAAAGGCGTGGTCTGGGCGCTGCGCGGCGTCGGCGGCCGCAGCGCGAAGCTCCGCGCCGCGGCGATCGCCGTCGCGGAACGGCTGGCTGCATCACCGGAGCCGGCACCGCGCTGGATCGGAAAGACGACGCTTCGCGAAATGAAATGAAGCGTTCTCATGCGATGATCGCGACATGATCTTCGCGTTGGTCGCCCAGGTCGCCGTCGCCTTCGTCGCTTTTCTTCACCTCGCCTTCTTCGTCCTCGAGTCGTTTCTCTGGACGAAGCCCACCGGCCGGCGGATCTTCGGACTCAGCGCCGAATTGGCTGAGAGCACGAAGTCGCTCGCGGCGAATCAGGGGCTGTACAACGCGTTCCTCGCTGCGGGGCTGATCTGGAGCCTCGTGTCGCGAGAGAACTCGTTCGACCTGAAGGTCTTCTTCCTCACCTGCGTGATCATCGCCGGCATCGTCGGCGCGATCACCGCGAAGCGCTCGATCCTCTTCGTGCAGGCGCTGCCGGGCGCGATCGCGCTGCTGCTGGTGTTCTTTACGCAGCGCTGACGGGAAACCTTCGCTACTGGTTCGGTGGACCGAGAGTTTCTGTCACTCCCGGCACCAGAGCAACAGCGTCGCGGTGCAACCCATGACTCTCAGGGTGTCGGTCTCCAAATGTGGTGGAACGGTGCAATCGAGTCAAGCATCAACCCTATTCACAAACGCATTCGTGGCTATGTAGCGTTCCAACGTCGTGACATTGATACGTTGATTCGTCGGCTGACGTTGACCTGCCGCTGAGGGACGGCCTTACGAAGCCGACGCGACGCACCCGCAGCCAGGTGCACGCGACACGACGATGTCTAATCGACTGGCGTGGGCCACGTTTGGAACACGGCTGACGCCAGCGGCGCCGGACCCGAAGCTGGGCCGCGTCAGCTGGGTAGGGATTTGCTCTTGCACGTCACACCTACAGGTGATGTCTGAATCGCGTGCGAAGAATACTCTCGATCACCGTCACCTCGCTTGGTTCTTGGGACCGAAGGCGGAAAATGCGGATGTCTTTGAAGAACTACTGTTGCTCGTGTTCCGCGACTACGTTCATTGGCGTAAGAACTATTTCCCGGCCGATCCCATCCTCATAACAAAGAGCATGCAGCGCGACTTCGTCGAATCGCACGACGCGCTTAACCAGCATGTGCACGAGCTATTGGCTCAACTTCGCCGTAATTTCCCGTTCTACAGCCCACGATATGTCGCCCACGAATTGTCCGACACATTGATGCCGTCATCACTCGGCTACCTGGCAGGAATGCTGTTCAACCCAAACAACGTAACGCCGGAAGCCGCGCCGGTGACGACTGAGATGGAGATCGAGGCATGCTCAGCGATTCTGCGAATGTTGGGATACGCGGCACCACCAGACCTTCCTTCTGACGAAGAAGACGTGACCAAATATTACGAACGAACAGGCAACAGGCAGTTCGGATGGGCACACATCACGTCTGGCGGTACGGTCGCGAACATCGAGGCGCTATGGGTCGCTCGTCAGATCAAATATTTTCCACTGGCCGTTCAAGAACTCTGTCAGCGCGAGAAGGTACCGCTTGCGGTCAGGTTACCGAGCAGCAAAGAAGGTGCGGCTCGTGACATCCGCACTTTAACGCAGCGCCAACTACTGTTCTTGAAGCCGAACGAAGCTATCTATATGCTTCCGCGCTTAGTTGGCGCCCTTCGCAAGCACACGTCACTTCTCTCACGAGATACTGACGGCGATGCAATCTGGGAATTGTTAAATAGCACTGCCCATGGACCGTCCAAAGGCGTCGGGCGGCTTTTTAGCGAGTATCCGCCGGTGATTTTTGTCGCTGGGACGAGGCACTACAGCGTTACAAAGGCCGCTGACCTGCTGGGGATTGGCCAGGCGAATATCGTCCCGGTCGATGTCGACGCTTCATTTCGCCTCGATCCACGTCGCTTGGAGAAGTGTATAAGAACGGCGGTGCGCGAAGGACGCATCCCGCTCGCCGTTATCGCCACAGCCGGCACCACTGAAGAAGGCGCCGTTGATCCGATCGACGAAGTGGTCGCAGTCCGAGATCGTCTGCATCAGGACGACATCTCATTTTGGCTTCACGTCGACGCAGCATGGGCTGGTTACATTCGCAGCCTATTCTGCCTAGCTCCGAGTGATGAAGCCCTCGCCATCGCAAAAAAGGTGGGCTCAGCACTAGGCATCGTTAACCCACCCTCCGATCTCAAGAATTGGCATGCTGACTTTGACAGTACGGTTCGAGTGCTCGCCTCATCTGCTACGACACACTCCGCCAACGCCGATATTGCGGTACCCCGCGAGCGGCTTCTCCGAGACGACCGCTTTCGAGCTACGGTATCAAGTCGCCTAAAAGACATGCGACTGGCTCTCGAATCCGGCGATTTCACCGTGTACTCCGATCTACTTGTGCGTTTCCCCGGTTATTTCGAAAGGCAAGGCTGGCCGATGCCGGGTGGCGAAACGTTTGCGCTAAATGCACGCGACCGAAAGGAAATTCTCGACCGCTACGTCAGGCACGACTTAACGCTCGCGAGAGGTGGTTACCGACGACAACTCCGCGTCCTTTGGCCGCCAAAAGAGATCTTCAATGCTTTCCTCGCGTTCCCGCGTGCCGAATCAATCACCATAGATCCGCACAAGATGGGCTATGCGCCATACCCATCAGGCTGTGTGGCATTTCGCAACGATCGCGTTCGCTTGTTCATTTTGCAGAAAGCACCCTACATTACATCAACCCGACAAAACCCGCTTTTTCATGTTCCGCCCAGGCATGCCGCAGTCGACGAGCACGAGCGTTCACAACGTAGGGTTATCGTGGAATCTTTTAGCCCCTATATGCTGGAGGGTTCAAAGCCAGGTGCGGCTGCGGCCGCACTTTGGCTATCGTCGCGTGCACTACCCCTAACGATGCGCGAGCATGGCTCAGTTGTCCGCGCATCCATTCTCGCGGCGCGCGACATGTACGAATGGTTGAAGCAGTGGCATGATATCGCGGCACAGAGCACCCATGGTGTCGACTATCAATTTGTTCCGTTGGCGCCGGACCCTCCCGATACAAACCTCGTAACCTTCATGGTAAAGAAGCAGACATCGCCGTCTCTTGAGGACATGAACAAACTTACGGCGCAGGTCTATAATAGCTTCACGATTCAATCAGAGCTCGGAGAACGCGAATATAGTTATTCGCAGCCGTTCTTCTTATCAAAGACCGTGATGCGGCACCATGAGTACCCTGTCGATCTCTTTTCCAAGCCCGACAGGGATCTGAAGGGTCGGACGCTCTTCGCACGTTGCAATCTCGGTCGAATGGCACGACGAGATTACAAGGAACATGGGATGGTCGTCTTGCGCGCCACCGTCATGAATCCTTATCTCACACCCCTTCATGACCTCGCGATTCAAGATATGGCTCGCACCTTCGTCGAAGAGCTTGCTGTCGCTGCGGGTGAGGCGGTGCAACAGATTCATGCGTAGTCACGCTAGTGGCCGTTTCGATGGGCCAGAGGGTACGAATCGCGTCGTCCAACCCGAGGTTGTAGAATCGGTCTCTCCTCCCGGAGGCCGGCGTCGTCGCTGGGCTGCTGGCTGGGAGTGTTCGCCCTCATCGACTCCGCCGCATCCCCACGGGACACGCGCGGACCGGATCGGCGCGATTCACGGCGATGGGAACCGCTTCGTGCTGTTCGCCGCAAGCCGGCGGTTTCGGCGCGGTGACCCAGCGCAGCGGGAGATAATCACCGTGGCGGTGCGCGGCGCGACCGTTTCGCCGAGGCAGCCTGCAACCACGAGACCGTTTTCTATGCGTGCGGATGAATAACGGCGGTGGGCCCGTATCCCGCATCCCTCCGAATCAGGAGGAGTGCTCATGAAGTCATGCAGTCTGTTGCTCGCCCTTTCCCTGCTCACCCTGGGTGCCGGGTGCCGGAAGAGCGAGATTGACGAGAAGCCCGCCGCCGGAGTCACCGCGACATCGACGGAGACGACGGCGTCCGCGGCGGATACCGCCGGAACGGTCGCGTCCAGGGTGATCAAGGAGAAGAGCTCGATCGACTTCGTCGCCGCGAAAGTCACGCGCGACCATAAGGGAAAGTTCAACAACTTCGACGGCGCGATCGAGTACGCGGACGGCAAGCCGTCGGGCGTTTCCTTCGACATCGACCTCACCTCGGTGGAGACCGACACCGAAAAGCTGACCGCTCATCTGAAGACAGCCGATTTCTTCGACGTGGCGACGTATCCGAAGGCGACGTTCACCTCGACTTCGCTCACCGAGGCTCCCGCCGGTTCTCCGGGAGGAACGACGCACGAGCTACGCGGTACGCTCGATCTCCACGGCGTGAAGAAAGAGGTCACGATCCCGGTGAAGGCGGAAGTCACGCCGGACGGTGTTCGGACGACGAGTGAGTTCACGATCAACCGCCACGACTGGAACATCAACTACAAGGGCATGGCGGATGATCTGGTCAAGGACAACGTGCTGATCAAACTGAAGCTGCTGTTTCCGCCACCTCCGGCGGCTTAGGGCCCGTCGCGGGAGGGCAACCGTGCGATTGACGCACGTCTGCTTGCGTCTTACGCTAAGTGCGATCGATCGGAACGGAGGCCATTGATGGGACGCACCAAAGTTTCTTCCAAGTACCAGGTCGTCATTCCCAAGGATGTGCGCCAAAGCGCTGACATCCGCGTCGGTCAAGAGTTTCAAGTGATCGCCAAGAGCGGCCAGATCACGCTCGTCCCCGATAAGCCGATCGCGTCGATGCGCGGCTTTGTCCGAGGAATGAAGACCACCGGTTTCCGTGAAAAGAAAGACCGGCTTTGATCGTCATCGACTCGTCGGGATGGATCGAATTCTTCGCCGGAAGTAGCTCTCACGGCCGCCGATCTAAGCCTGGCGCAACGTCTCGCGATGGCTGATGCGATGATGCTGGCGTTCGCTCGGGAGCACCACGCGAATCTCGTTACCACCGATTCCGGGTTCGATGGCATCGAAGGTGTGACGGTGTTCCCGAAGACAAAGCCTTAACGAGCCCTTTCAGCGCGCTCACAAACGCGCGCGGCAGCGGCTGATGAGGGTTTTGAGGCCGTGGGCGTCGCCGAGGGCGTCGCGAGCCTTCAACAACTCGGTGAGCATGTCGGGGGCGGTGATTTCGTCGGCGGCTTCTTCGATGTCGCCGTCGGACGACTCGAGGGCGCCGGCGATGTAGGGGATGGCGCGGGCGTCGCGGCGGCGGGCGAGGCCGAGGGCGGCTTCGTTGGCGACGCAGCGATCGTCGTCGCGGAGGCGCTCGAAGAGCGCCGCGCGGATGCGCGGGGTGTCGTGATCGGAGAGGCTGCCGACCGCGAAGGTCGCGCGGTCGCGCACCGAGGTGTCGCCGTCGCGCATGAGCGAGAGCAGCACGCGCTCGGCGCGCTCGTCGGCGATGAGGTCTTCGAGCGCCGTCGCGACGGCCCAGCGCACGTTGGACGCATCGTGCACCGCCGCGCGCGCGAGTGCCTCGATCGTGCGCGCGTCCTGCTGCTGACCCAGCGCGTGCACGACGCATTCGACGACGCCCGGATCGCCGTCATCGAGCATCAGCGTGAGGATCGAGTGGGCTTCGTCGGCGTAGGTGTGCAGCTGCCCGAGGACCTCGGCACCGGCGATGCGGGCCGTGGCGTCGCCGGCGCGGCAGAGCTGGGCGGCGCGGTCGAATACTTCGCGCGTACCTAGCGCGTGCAGCTCACGAATCGCGACCCAGCGGGCGTCATCGTCAGCCTCCCGAACGACGACACCGAACAGTTCATCGACGGAATGCACGATCCGATGCTACCTTACCTCGGCCAATGCGTTCACGTCTGATCCTCGCACTTTTTTTCATTCTGACGGCGTGCGGAAAACTCGAGACGCCGACCGATCCGGGAGCGGGCGGCGGCGATCCGATCGATCCGACGGCGACGTTCACGCGCGTGCAGAACGAGATCTTCACGCCGACCTGCGCGACGATCTCCTGCCATCATCCGATCGGGCAGCAGTCGCAGATGATCCTGACGCCCGGCCAGGCGTACGCGAACACGGTGAACGTCGCCAGCGTGGAGATGCCGTCGCTGCGCCGCGTCGCGCCGAACGATCCCGCGAGCTCGTACCTCTATCGCAAGATCACCGGCGCGGGCATCACCGGCGACCGCATGCCGCAGTCGCTGCCGCCGCTCTCCGACGCGCAGATCGCGCTGGTGCGCAACTGGATTCGAAGGGGTGCCCCGAATGACTGAAGCTCAAAGCAAAAAGCTCAAAGCTCAACGTATGCTCAAACAGGTTCTGCGTTCTGCTTTCAGCGTTCTGCTTTTTGCCACGAGCGCGACGCACGCCTTCGCGCAGACCGCCGATCCCTACAAGCCTCTGACAAAACTGCCGGTCGGCGACTGGCTGCTGTCTTTGCCGAGTCCGAACATGCCGGCGCGCGGGACGTGGGAGGTGAAGTTCACGCACCGCTTCAACCAGTCGCTCGATCAGGGCGGTCTCAGCGACCAGGTGCATTCGCTGTTCGGGCTCGACACGAACGCGGACGTGGTGTTCGGCGTGTCGTACGCGCTGCGCCGCGATCTGCAGGTGTCGGTGATGCGCAGCAATACCAACGACACGCTCGAGGGCGCCGCGAAGTTCGTGGTGCTGCAACAGGCGGCGGCGGTGCCGTTCAACGTCTCGCTGCGCGGCGGCGTGGACTGGCGGACGGAGAAGGATCTCGGCGACGACCGCACGTCGCTGTTCGCGCAGGCGATCGTCTCGCGCCAGATCGGGAAGAAGATGGAAGTGTTCGTGCTGCCGACGATCGCGACCAAGGCCGGCCGCGCCGTGAGCGGCAACTCCTCGGGTGCGCTGTTCAAGAACGCATTCAACATTCCGGTCGGCGTGGCCGTGCTGCTTCGCCCGGGACTGAGCGTCGTCGCCGAGCTCACCCCGCCGAATCAGGACCTCCCCGACGCAATGGACGCCGACCTCGGCTGGGCGATCGGCATCAAACGCCAGATCGGCGGCCACTGGTTCGAAATTCTCCTCACGAACTCCCAGTCCTCGACCGCCGATCAATATGTCACGAGTACGTTTCAGGGGACGGCGTTGAAGTCGGGGGATGTGCATTTGGGGTTCAATATTGAGAGACGATTTGGGCGGAGGAGATAGTTACTGAGTTGCTGAGTTGCTAGGTTGCTAAAGACGTAGAACCCAGCAACCCAGCAACTTAGCAACCCAGCAACCCGAATGGCAGCGCCGTTGCACCTCCCGCGTCCATGCGATGTCCCGAATGCAACGCGTTGAATGAGACGGACGCGGCGGCTTGCGGGACTTGCGGGCTGTTGCTGATCAATACGGCTCCGAAGCGGCGCTCGGAAGATCTTGCCGTGCAGCGGCGGCGCTCGTCGGATCGCGAGACCGCGGAGTGCAAGTTCTGCGGCGGCGCGATCCGTCCGACGGCGGTCCGCTGCAAGCATTGCTCGGAGGTCGTCGACGAGGAGTTCTTCCGGGAGCGCGCGCAGCGCGTCCGCTCGCGCGTCAACTACGCGAGCTGGGTCATGTACCTCTTCGGCCTCGGCGCGCTGCTGGTGTTCCGTCCGGTGGGCGTGCTCTCGATCGCGGCCGGGCTCCTGCTCTCGATCGCGTACTACGCGATTCCGGTCGAACCGCCGGCCTCGCGAAAAAAAAAGGAGCGGACGAAGCTCGGCGCCCTGATCCGCAGGCAGTTGAAGATGGAGCGCGTGGCGATCCCCCTCCCCGCGCTGCGCAATAAGAAACTGGTCTTCGTCGGCACGCCGCTCATCGCCGCGCTGATCGGATACTCGGCCAACCTCTTTCTATTGCAGGAGCCGGTGAACGACATCCTTCGCCAGAATGCCGCCTTCCGAGGAATGGAAGTGTCGGCGCACTACGAATACTTCATCGTGCCGGGCGTGGTGGTGTACGACCTGAAGGGACTCAGCTTCCGCCAGACGCCGATCGACGTGCACACCGCGTTTCTGGAGTTCGCGAAGCAGCTGAAGGAGAAGCGCTACAAACGCGTCGACCTCTCGTACAAGGGAGAGACGAGGTTTTCGATCGACGGCGCGACGTTCGCGAAGCTCGGGAGCGAGTACTCGAAGCGCAATTTCGAGTTCGCGTTGTACGACTTCCCGCGGCTCTCTCACCCCGCCGCCGGGACGCCTCCGCTCGAAAAGCCGGCGTCGAATCGCGACGCGCTGCTGGAGTTTCACCGCCGCTGGTACGGCGAGGATCAGCTGACCAAAACCGTCGAGAACGGACTTCGCTGAATAACTTTCGCGTAAATGAGGCTATACTGCCCGCATATTTTTCAGGTGCCGCCGGCCGTCCACCGGCAAAGCGCGCCACAAAAGGGGTCCTTCATGCGTGCTGTGATCATCTCCGTCCTGAGCCTGCTCCTGGCTCTATCCGCGTTTTCACAAACGGCTGCTACCTCTTCCGTCGTAGCGCCCACACCGCTGGCTGAGCCCTCCGGTGCGCCGGCGAAAGGCCGCGCCGCCGCGCAGACCGCGACGCGGCCCGGCGAGCTCACGCCGAACACCGTCACGAACCTGCAGGCCACGACGACCCTCGCCAACGAAACGGCGGAGGTGCAGTGGGTCGAGAACGGAACGGTCCGGACGCGCTTTTCAATGAACGGCTCCGGCGTCTCCGACGGCACGTTCAACAACGGCTTCAAGCTGTGGCACATCCCGAACGGCCCGATGGCGTTCGCGACGAACAACACCGAGCGGATGCGCATCATGGCGGACGGCAAGATCGGCATCAACACCGTCGGCCCGCAGGGCAACCCCGACGCCCGCGTGTCGGTGATCGACTTCAATCCGGTTGGGACGGCGCTCGCCAGCGTGCTCTGGCTGACGTCCGACAACCCCGGCGTCAGCAGCCGCGCCGGAATCAACGCGGGGTACAGCGGCGTCGCCAACCAGGGCATCCTCATCGGCATGAACACGTCGGCGTGGAGCCGCGGCTCCGGCACGCTCTTCCAGGCCATCGGGAACGAGGCCGCCGCGGGGGTTTGCTGCGGCGGAACCGGTACGGTGACGAATGCGATCGGCACCTACGTCTCCATCCTGGGAACGTCGTCCAACATCACCAACGGCTATGGCGTCTTCATCCAGGACGTGCCGTCGACGAACGCGTACGGCATCTACCAGGTCGGCGCCAACGACGTGAACTACCTCAACGGCTCGGTCGGCATCGGCGGATTTCCGTCGGCCGGCCAGAAGCTGGAAGTGACCGGCAACGTGAAGGTCAACGGCGACCTCACCGCGACGAAGGTGCTCAACGCGGTCTACGGACAGGACATCGCGGAGTGGGTTCCGGCGACGACGGAGATGAGCTTCGGAACCGTGGTCGTGCTGAATACCGCGGCCAACAACGAAGTGATGCCGTCCTCGCGTCCGTACGACACGACCGTCGCCGGCGTGGTCTCCGAGCAGCCGGGCATCACCCTCGGCGCGGCAGCAAAGGGCAAGGCGCCGATCGCGACGTCGGGCCGCGTGCGCGTGCACGTCGACGCCACCGCGGCGCCGATCAAGGTCGGCGACCTGCTGGTCAGCGGCACGAAGCCGGGAACGGCGATGAAGTCGATCCCGGTGAACGTGAACGGCATCGAGATGCACCGGCCGGGCACGCTGCTCGGCAAGGCGCTCGAGCCGCTCGCCAGCGGCGAGGGCGACATCCTCGTGTTGCTGTCGATGCAGTAAAAACTATCAAGCTATTTCACGCATTTTCATCAAAGGCCGGCCGATGCAAATCGGCCGGCCTTTTCGTTCACCGCTTGTTCTCGCGACCGTAACCAACCTCCGCGCTCCTCTTTCGTTTGTACAGACAGAAACAAAAAACAAGGAGGAAGCACAAATGAAGAAAGCTCTGGCAGTGTTGGTGACCTGCGTTCTGGCGGTTGGATGTTCGTCGATGGGATCGATGGCCGACAACGATGGCGTGCGCGCGGCGGCCCTGGCCGCGGCGGGACAGGAGCAGCTCGCGTGGAACCAGAACGAGCGGCCGAGCGGCATGGAGTCCGTGGCCGCGCTGACGCGCATGAAGGTGCACGTCGACAGCGTCAACCTCGAGTCGCCGACGGAAGCGACGGTGCTCGCGACCTACAAGTACACCGGAAAGTTCAACACCGACGGCGGCGAGAAGAAGGGCACGCTGACCGTGCAGCGCAAGCTGCAGTTCACGAAGAACGGCGCGGCGTGGTCGCAGAACGGAGCCGCGCAGGAAGTCGCGCGCAGCACGAGCTGGTCGGGCTCGGCCAACTCGTAATCACTCCCATCCATCACAACAGCGACTCGCTCTCGAGCTGTCTCGCGAGCGAGTCGGCATCGACGAACTGGAAGGCGCGCATCCCGAGGGTGCGCGCCTCCATGACGTTCTCGATCAGATCATCGACGAAGACGACGTGATGCGGGAGCGCGCCGAGGACCTCGAGGGCGCGGCGGAAAATCTCGGGATCGGGCTTCGCGACCCGGAAGCGGTACGAGAGGATGAAGCGGTCGTCCTTCTGAAACAGCGCGGCGAAGCGGCGCGGGATGATCTCGGCGTGGACTTCGTTGGAGTTCGAGAGAAACGCGACGCGATACCTCTCCCGCGCGCGCGCCAGCAGCTCCTCCATCCCCGGCATCGTCCCGTCGAAGAAGTCGCTCCAGATCCGGCGCAGCTCCTGGATCGACCCGCGATAGCCGGCCGCCTCGCAGACGTAGCGATAGAACTCGAGAAACGTCACCGCCCCGCGCTCCATGTCCCGATACCCCCCCGCCCCCTCCAGCACGTTGATGAGCTGATCCCGCCTGACCGAAGCATTCGCGCAGATGTTCTCCAGCACGCGCTCGTAGGCGAGCTTGATCAAGGTGTTGCCTAGGTCGAAGAGGAACCAGATGGGCATGTTGATGGAGTTGCTGAGTTGCTAGGTTGCTGAGTTGCTGAGTGCCTTTAGCAACCCAGCAACTCAGCAACCCAGCAACCCAGCAACCCAGCAACCCTACATCCTGAACACCCCAAACCGCGGCTCTCGAACCACAGCGTTGTACGCCACCGACAACCCCAACCCGAGATACCCCCTCGTCTCCGCCGGATCGATGACGCCGTCGTCCCAGAGGCGGGCGGTGGAGTAGTAGGGGCTTCCTTCTTCTTCGTATTTCGCGAGGACGGGGTCGGCGATGGCGCGTTCTTCTTCGGGGGTGAGCTCTTTTCCTGCGCGGGCGAGCTGGTCGCGTTTGACGGTGGTGAGGACGCCGGCGGCTTGTTCGCCGCCCATGACCGAGATGCGCGCGTTCGGCCACATCCAGAGGAAGCGCGGCGAGTAGGCGCGGCCGCACATGCCGTAGTTGCCGGCGCCGAAGGAGCCTCCGATGATCACCGTGAATTTGGGCACCGTCGAGTTGGCCACGGCGTGGACCAGCTTCGCGCCGTCCTTGGCGATGCCGCCGCGCTCGTACTGCTTGCCGACCATGAAGCCGGTGATGTTCTGGAGGAAGATCAGCGGGATGCGGCGCTGGTTGCAGAGCTCGATGAAGTGCGTCGCCTTGAGCGCCGACTCGCTGAACAACACGCCGTTGTTGGCGAGGATGCCGACCTTGTAGCCGAAGATCCGCGCGAAGCCGGTCACGATCGTCGTCGCGTAGCGCTCCTTGAACTCGTGGAACCTCGAGCCGTCCACGATCCGCGCGATCACCTCGCGCACGTCGTACGGCTTGCGCAGGTCGCGCGGGATCACGCCGTAGAGCTCCTTCGGGTCGTAGCGCGGATCTTCCGGCTCGACGCGCGTCGGCGGCTCCTGTTTCTCGAAGCGGAGGTTCTCGACGATGTTGCGCACCAGCGCGATCGCGTGCTCGTCGTCGTCGGCGAAGTGATCGGCGACGCCGCTGATGCGCGTGTGCACGTCCGCGCCGCCCAGCTCCTCGGCGGTCACCTCCTCGCCGGTCGCGGCCTTCACCAGCGGCGGACCGCCGAGGAAGATCGTGCCGGTGTTCTTCACGATGATCGCCTCGTCGGACATCGCCGGGACGTACGCGCCGCCGGCGGTGCACGAGCCCATCACCGCGGAGATCTGCGGGATCTCGGCGGCGGACATGACCGCCTGGTTGTAGAAGATGCGGCCGAAGTGCTCGCGGTCTGGGAAGACGTCGGCCTGCAGCGGCAGGAACGCGCCGCCGGAGTCGACGAGATAGATGCACGGCAGGTTGTTCTGCAGCGCGATCTCCTGCGCGCGGAGATGCTTCTTGACGGTGACCGGGAGATACGTGCCGCCGTTGACGGTGGCGTCGTTGGCGATGATCAGGCACTCGCGCTGCTGCACGCGGCCGATGCCGGTCACGATTCCCGCGCCCGGCGCGTCCTTTTCGTACATCGCGTTCGCGGCGAGCGGCGAGAGCTCGAGGAACGGCGTATTCGGATCGAGCAGCGCGGCGATGCGCTCGCGCACCGGCATCTTTCCCTGTTCGCGATGGCGCGCGAGGTACTTCTCTCCCCCGCCCTGCCGCGCCTGCGCGACCCGTTCCTTCAGCTCGTCGACGAGCGACTGCAGCCGCGCGGCGTTGCTCCGAAAATCTTCGGATGCGGGGTCGAGATGCGTTTCGAGCACTTCCATCGCTGCGCGAAATATAAACTACGCGCCATGAGTCCCGTCGATCGCCGCACGTTCCTGGGCACTGCCGCCGTCGCGCTTTGGGGGGCGCGCGTCTCGCGCGCCTGGGCGGCCGAGACGGCCGCCCCCCTTTCGGTCGAAGAGCTGACGATCGCGGAACTGCGGCGTTTCTCGGCGCGCGAGCTGACCGGGATGTATCTCGCGCGCATCGCCACGCTCGACAAGAGCGTCGGCTCGATCATCGAGCTGAACCCCGATGCGCTCGCGATCGCCGATGCGTTGGATCGCCAGCGCAAGCGCGGACCGCTGCACGGCATCCCGATCCTCATCAAGGACAACATCGACACCGCTGACAGGATGCACACGACCGCGGGCTCGCTCGCGCTCGCGGACAACATCGCCGCGCGCGACGCGCACGTCGTGAAGCGGCTCCGCGAGGCGGGCGCGGTGATCCTCGGCAAGACGAACCTCAGCGAGTGGGCGAATTTCCGCTCCACGCATTCGACCAGCGGCTGGAGCGCGCGCGGCGGACTCACGCGCAATCCCTACGCGCTCGACCGCAACGCCTGCGGCTCGAGCAGCGGCACCGGCGCCGCGATCGCGGCGAGCTTCGCGGCGGTTGGCGTCGGCTCCGAGACCGACGGCTCGATCGTCTGCCCTTCGTCCGCGAATGGCCTAGTCGGATTGAAACCAACCCTCGGACTGATCAGCCGCAGCGGCATCATCCCGATCTCGCACAGCCAGGACACCGCCGGCCCGATGGCGCGCACCGTCACCGACGCCGCGATCCTCCTCGGCGCGATGACCGGCATCGACTCGCTCGACGCCGTCACCGCGACCAGCCGCAATCACGTACAGGCCGACTACACGCAGTTCCTGGACGCGAACGGCCTGCGCGGCGCGCGTATCGGCGTCGCGCGCAAATACTTCGGCTTTCACGACGGCGTCGACAAGCTGATGAACGAGGCGCTCGACGTCATCAAGCAGCTCGGCGCGACGCTCGTCGATCCCGCCGACATGGAGACGACCGGCAAGTACGACGACACGGAGCTCGAGGTGCTGCTCTACGAGTTCAAGGCCGATCTCAACGCGTACCTCGCGCAGCTTTCGCCGAACGTCAAGGCGCGCACCCTCGCCGATCTCATTCAGTTCAACAAGGACAACCGAGAGCGCGAGATGCCGTACTTCGGACAGGAGCTGTTCGAGCGCGCGGAGAAGAAGGGGCCGCTGACCAGCGACGAGTACAAGAAGGCGCTGGCGAAGAATCACCGCATGTCACGCGAGGAAGGGATCGACGCGGTGATGAAGAAGCACAAGCTCGACGCGCTCGTGGCGCCGACCGGCGGACCGGTGTGGTGCACCGACCTCGTGAACGGCGATCACTACACCGGCGGCTATTCGAGCGCGTCGGCGGTCGCCGGCTATCCGCACATCACCGTGCCGGCGGGGCACGTGTTCGGCCTCCCGGTCGGCCTCTCGTTCTTCGCCGGCGCCTGGAGCGAGCCGGCGCTGCTGAAGTACGCCTTCGCGTTCGAGCAGGCCACAAAAGCCCGCCGCGCCCCGACTTTTCGGACTGCGGCGGCATAGCCGCCGCTTTGAAAGCGGTGGCTATTGCCACCGCAGTCCAAGAAAAAGCTCAGGGCCCCGGATGGTCATGTCGAGCGCGCCCTTGAGCGTGGTCTGTTCGACGTCGACGTTCAGGCGGAAGTAGTGATAGGCGGCGCCGATGCCGAGCCAGCGCAGCGGGCGGTACTCGATGCGCGCGGAGGCGGTGAGCGCGTCGCCGCTGTAGTCGCCGATCGTGACGCGCGGCAGCGTCGCCACGCTCGCTTCTCCGTGCAGGCGCGGAGTCAGGGCCACGCGTCCCTGCAATCCCGCGAGCGCGACCGGAACGTCGGTGTCGGCCTGCTGCGTGGTCGAGACCAGGGTGTTGGTTTGCTTCGCGCTCACGGTGGCGTTCATCGACAGTGTTGCGGCGCCGAGGGTGATGCCGAGGCCGTCGCGGTCCGAGCGGCGCGCCCAGTAGGTGTAGGTGAGGCTGGCGTAGTCGAGATCGAACTGCGACGTCACCAGTGCGTCCACCGGATAGCTCTGGTTGCGAAAGACGATGGTGCGGGTGATCTGTTTGCTGCCGCTGCGCGGCGCGGAAAAGTACGACGCGGCGAGCTCGTGGCGATTGAAAGGACGCCACTGCACGCCGAAGCGCTGCAGCGTGCGGGAGTCCTCGAGGCCGAGGTCGCGCTCGAAGCTGACCAGCGTCCCTTCCTGCGCGCCGAGCTCGGGATCGATGCGCGCGTTGGTCTCGAACGAGCCCGGCGAGGTGCCGCCGGTGACGCTGAAGCGCGGAAAGAGCAGGCTCTCCTGAGCCGCGAGCGGAAGCGCAACCGTGAACAAAAGAAAAAGGAGTCGCATGCGCGACTCCTTTTCACTTCCCGCGCCGGATCGCGGTCAGTGGCGTCCGCCGCGGCCTCCGCGATGTCCACCGCCGCCTCCGCCGCGATGGTAGACGTGGCCGCCGTAGCGGGGATAGCCGTAGCCCCAGCCGAAGCCGATCGACAGGCGCGGCCCGTACCAGAACGGGTCGTAGAACGGATCGCGCCAGCCGTAATAGCCGCCGTAATACGCGGGAGCGACGTAGACGCGCTCGCGCGTCGTGCTGCGGGTGCGCCGGCCGTCGCGCTCGTCGGCGAGATCGATGACCGCCTTGATGACGTCCTTCGATACCTTGGCGTCGGTCAGCGCGATCAGGTCGTCGGCCGTGACCTCGGGGCGCTCGTCGGACTTGCTGATGAAGTCGAGGATGGCCTCGTCATTCACGCCCGCCTGGGTCATGCGGATCACGTCGTCGACGAGCGTCTTGATCGGCGTGCGATCGCGCGTCTCCTCGGCGAACAGCGGCAGTGCGATCAGTGCGACAACAAGGAGTGCGAGTCTCTTCATGGCTGGGGTCGCATGCGATCTCGTTGCCAGCGAATTGTGCGTGTTTGCCGGGATTTGGGTGCGGGAGGCTCCTCTATCGTGGACAAGTTGTCGCCGGGAGATGGCATTCGGTCGGGCAACCCCTCAAAGATGGTTCTCAATCAACGGCACCACCATCATCCTCATCGCCCACACGCGCAGGGAGAGGCGCGGGAGGCGGGCGCCGCGGATGGTCCAGGCGTTTTGGAGGTGGGTGTTGATCGACGCCAGGACCGTCCGCGCGACTTCTTCGTCCTCGGTGATGCAGACGACCTCGGAGTCGAGGTTCTGGGAGCGCTGGTCGAGGTTGTACGAGCCGACGAGCACGACCCTTCCGTCGATCACGGCCGTCTTCGCGTGCAGCATGTCCGGGCCCTTGTACTCGCGCACGTCGATGCCCGCGCGCACGAGGCGGCGGCGGTACTTGAGGTAGCCGGCCTGCGGCAGCACGCCGTCGCTCGAGCGGAGTGAGTTGGTCAGCACCGTCACCTTCACGCCCTCGGCGACTTTTCTCTCCAGCAGCTCGCGGATCGACTTCGGCGGCACGAGGTACGGCGACTCGATCACAATCGACTCGCGCGCGCTGCCCAGCAGCTCCGTGAGATGCACCGACACGCGCGTGCCGCTGTCGGGCACGAGCGGATCGTGAAGGAAGCGCACCTTGCCGACGTCGCGCTGCCCGTCCGACCAGTCGCGCTTCGTGTCGAGCGTGATCATCCCGGCCGACTGCAGCTCTTCGAGCGCGTGCGTCAGCGCCTCTTTCGCCCGCTCTTTCCGGTACGCGGAAACGCGCACGTCGAGGTCGGCGACGTGCCGGCTGTTCCAGACGTTCTCGAAATGGCCGTCGGCGTCGGCCGCCGACTCCCCTTCGACGTAGACGTCGCGATCCACATAGTTCTTGCGCGCCATGCCGAAGTACGCCTCGGCGAGATTGCGCCCGCCGGTGATGTAGCGGGCGTTGTCGACGACGACCACCTTCTCGTGCATCCGCCGGAACAGCCAGCTCGGATGGCGCAGCGTGATCGGGTGATAGACGCGCACCTCCACGCCTTCGTCGCGCAGATGCGCGAGCACGGCCTTGGGGATGTGCGAGAAGTTCGCGTCGACGATCAGCTTGACGCTGGGAACGCCGCGCTGCCGCGCCTCGCGCAGCAGTGCCAGAGCGCCGAGGGTGATGCGGTCGTTGCGCGCGAGAAAGTAGAGCGCATGCACCTCGCGCTGCGACTGCTGGATGATGTCGACGCGCGCCTGCACCGCCTCACGGTCGTCGTCGAGTACTCGATAGACGTCAGCATGGACCGTCGCGGTGACGGCGAGGAGGAGGATGGCCGCGATTGGGGCACGCACGAGGCCGTGTAGTGCATGGGCTCTGCCTAGTGGAGCGGCGGGCTCTCAGCCCGCCGGATCTCGCGAAAAATCGGCGGGCTGAGAGCCCGCCGCTCCACTTACACCAAGACGTCGTCTACCTTGATCTCGGACCCCAGCGTCTTCTTCACCGGGCAGCGGGCGGCGATGGTCAGCAGCTTCTGGCGCTGCTCCTCGGAGAGCGCGCCGAGGAGGCGGATCTCGACTTTGAAGCGGTGAATGTAGCCGCTCTGCGTGGTGCAGTCGGCGCAGTCTTTGGCGTGCTGGCGATCGTGGGTCACGGTCACGTCGACGCCTTCGAGCGGGAGGCTCTCGCGCTTCGCGTAGAACTGCAGGGTCATGGCCGTGCAGCCGCCGAGGGCGGAGGCGAGCATGTCGTAGGGAGTCGGTCCCTCGCCGTTGCCGCCGGCGTCGGCGGGCTCATCGAGGACCCACCGGTGCGGCCCGGCCTCGACCTCGGTGCGGAATGAACCGCGCGCGTGGAGCATTACGGGCGTAGTCATAAGTGGCATCGTACTGCTACCATTCGTCCAACGTCCTGAGTCACCGGTACTGAATGAAACGAATCGCTCTGGGGATGACCCTCGCCCTTGCGTTGTTCGCCGCGCCGCGCCTGCACGCGTCGCAAACGTCGGACACACTCGTGAAAGCGCTCCTCCGCCAGGCTCCCGGCCTGCGCGGCGAGGTGCTGCGGCTCGCGCTCGAGGCCACGCAGGCGGCCACCGAGAAGGGGCTGGTCCGGCGCAAGAATCTCCTCACCGTCATCGACTACTCGCTCCCCTCCTCGCAGCCGCGGCTCTTCGTGTTCGACCTCGGCTCGAAGAAGCTGCTGTTCCGCGAGCTCTGCGCGCACGGCAAGAACAGCGGCGACGATCGCGCGACGCACTTCTCGAACTCCCCGGGCAGCCTGGCCACGAGCCTCGGCCTCTTCGTCACCGCCGACCCGTACATCGGCAGCAACGGCTACTCGCTGCGGCTCAAGGGACTCGAGGAAGGGATCAACGACATGGCCTGGGACCGCGCCATCGTGATGCACGGCGCGTCGTACGTCAGCCGCACCGCCATCCGCGCGCTCGGCCGTCTCGGCCGGAGCTGGGGCTGCCCCGCGGTGCGCAAAGAGATCGCGCGCAAGATGATCGACACGCTGCGCGGCGGCTCGCCGGTCTTCGCCTACTACCCCGAGCGGCATTGGCTCGAGCAGTCCTCGTTCGTCCGAGCCGAGAAATGATCCAGCGCGCCGCGGCTGTGACGATCGCCCTGATCGCCGCCGCGCCGACCATCTTCGCCTGCGCTCCCGCGCCGCACGCCGGCGAGCAGGTCGCGATCGTCGAGGAGTCGGCGGTGATCGAGTGGGATCCGGCGACGAAGACCGAGCACTTCATCCGCCGCGCGACGTTCAGCGGCACGGCCAAGGACTTCGGCTTCCTCGTGCCGACGCCCACCACGCCCGCGCTCGCGGAGGTCGACGACGGCATCTTCGACAGGCTCGAGACGCTGACCGCGCGCAAGACAGTCCACAAGTTGACCAAAAAGCTCGACTGGACGCCGCTCGTGGCGATGCTGCTGGGATCGTTCGGCTATAAAAGCGCAAACGACGTCGCCACCGCCGCGCGTGCGCCGGTGGAAGTGCTGGCGACGCAGAAGCTGGCCGGCTATGAGGCGGCCGTGCTCGACGCGACCGACGCGAACGCGCTGCGCGACTGGCTGGCCGCGCACGGCTACGCGACCACGCCCGATCTCGCCGAATGGCTCGACGCCTACGTGAAGCAGGGCTGGAAGATCACGGCCTTCAAGATCGACAAGAGCCAGGCCTCGCTCGCGGCGAGGACGGCGGCGGTGAAGATGTCGTTCACCACCGGGCGGCCGTTCTTCCCCTATCGCGAGCCGGCCTCGCAGCGCGCGAGCGTGAAGTACGACTCGGTGCGCGTACTGCGCATTTTCTTCATCGGACCCGAGCGAGTCGCCGGCACGATCGGCGAGAAAGAGTTCTGGCCGGGCGTGATGACCTGGAGCGATCGCTACGAAAACAGGCGTCTCACCGTGTTCGTCGAAACGTCGAACATGCGCCCCGGCACGGACGACCTCTTCTTCAATCGCTCGGCGGACCAGAGCGCCTACGTTCCGCCGCCTTACGTCGAAGAGGAGATCCAGCGCACGCACGTGCCGCTCGACGTGATCGCCGCCGTGCTGATCGCCGTCGCGATCGTCCTCATTCGCCGCAACCGGCGCTGAGCCCCCGCGCCACCTGCGCGTGCGGATACAGCGCATGCGCCGCCCGCGCATGCTCGCACCGACCTTTCCCCCCGCGCGCCAGCCTCACTTGCAAACGGAAGTTGCCGGGATCGATGCGCGCCGCCCGCGCGAGGGAGGTGCGGTCGGAGCGGGTGGTGTAAGTGTGCATGGCCACGAGCTGCGCCACGCTACGCGCCGCCCCAAGGATGGACACGATCATCACGAGAACCACGACGGTCCTTGTGGAGCGGCGGGCTCTCAGCCCGCCGGGATCTCGCGAAAAATCGGCGGGCTGAGAGCCCGCCGCTCCACAGGCACCCAACGCCGGCCAGACGATCACCGCGGGTACCGCCAGCAACAGCACCGCGTCGAACATACCCGCCACCACCACCCCGGCGATCATGGCCAGGCACATCGGGTCGCGGCGGAGCGCCAGCGAGAGGAACACGAGGGCGAGAAGAACCGTGGCCGTGACCCCGCGCTCGGAGACGTTGGCAATCCAGTCGCTGCTGGGCCAGGGGTTGTAGGTCATGCCGGGCGTGGCGTCGTTCATCGACGGGTCGTTGCGCGAGGCGAAGTCGGGATATTCGACGGCCCAGTTGCCGGGACCGGCGCCGAGGAGCGGATGGCGCGCGGCCATGAGCAGCGAGTGCTGGTACTGGACGAGGCGTCCGTGTCCGGAGCCACCGCCGTAGTCGGCGACGCGCCGCATCGTCTCGAGATACGGATTGTCGCTGCGCCAGCGCAGCGCGTTCGGAATGACGAGCACCGCCGCGACCGCGACTGCCGAGAGCGCGACGATTCCGCCGAAGCGGCGCCAGTGCTCGCGCCGCATCGTCACGACCGACACGACCGCCACCGCCCCGAACGCGAGCCACGCCGCGCGCGAGCGCGTCAACACCAGCGAGGCCACCACCAGCGCGGCACCGGCCGACCAGAGCCAGTAGCGCCGCGCGCGCAATGCCGTGAACAGCAGCAGCGGAAATCCGAACGCCGCCACGTGCGCCACGAAGTTGCGGTTGCCGAGCGTGCCGCCCGGCGCGCGTTGTTCGGAAAAGAATTCGACGTCGACGCCGTACGTCTGCAGCAGCGACGTCGCCGCCGCCGCGATCACTGCCAGCGCGAGTCCGCGGATCAGCGTCTGCCCATGTCCTGCGTCGGCGATCGCGCGTCCGCCCCAGAACAGCAGCGCGCCCGACGCGCTGATCGCCACCGCGCGCATCGCCAGCCACGGATTCGTGGCGAAGACCGCCGACACCGCGCTGACCAGCAGATAGAGCGCGAGAAAGATATCGACGCGCTCGAATCGCGTGAGCCGCATCGCCGCGAATCCGGCGATGAGCGCGGTCAGATGCAGCGCCAGCTCTTTCGGGACAAAGAAGCGGTCGAGCTCGAACGCATGGAGCGTCGTCACGGTGAGCACCGTGACGACGGCTCCGATGGAGATCGCGCGAAGAGCGAGTTTGATCGTCAGAACGTGTACGACAGCCGCGTGTAGATGAACCTGCCGTTCATGCCGTACGGCGACTGGCTGGGGTACGGGAAGATGCCGAAGTTACCCTGCGGCGTGCCTGGGAAATTCTCGTCGGGCATCTGGTCGAACATGTTCTCCGCGCCGAGGGCCAGCGTGTACTGGCTCCAGCGATACGAAAGCTCGATGTCGGCGATCCAGGTCGAGCTGTAGGTCTGGTCGTCGATCGGCAGGAGCGTGAAGCTGCAGAAATCGCCGTAGCGGCTCTGGCGAAGCGTCGTATTCCAGCCGCCCTTGGTCCAGCTCTCCATCAGTCGGACGTTGTCGTGCGGCTGGCCGCATTCGAGGCGCCGCCGCTCGATGCGGTCGAACAGCGTCTCCTCGAGGCCGGCCAGGATTGCCGGCGTCTGCACCACGCCCACGATCTTCGTCTCGTTGTTGCTGTACGCGGCCGAGAAATCGCCGCGGCCCAGGCTGCCGAAGCCGTGCTGGTAGTTCGCGACGAGATCGTAGCCCTTCGTCTCCGTGTCGATCGCGTTCGTGAAGAAGCGCGCGCCGGTGACGCCGAACGGCGCGATCAGCGGCTGCACGCGCGCGCCGGTGAAGTTGCCGGAGAAGACCACGCGGTCGTCGATGTCGATGTGGAAGTAGTCGGCCGTGAACTCGAGGTTGCTCATCGGCTCGACCACGATGCCGAAGCTGCGGTTCTTCGACTCTTCCGGCTTGAGCGGCGTCGCGCCGAGCGCCTTGGCGATCGGGCTGCTGACCGGATACGTGCCGACCTCGAACGGCGCGAGCTGGCCCGTGGCCGGATCGCGCAGGAAGTTCGTGCTGACCGCGGAGAAGTACGACTGATTGAGCGACGGCGCGCGGAAGCCGGTGCTGACCGCGCCGCGCAGGATGAGCTGCTTCATCGGCGAGTAGCGCACCGTCAGCTTGCCGTTGCTGGTGCTGCCGAAGTCGCTGAAGTCCTCGAAGCGGCCGGCCAGTCCCACGCGCAGCTGCGCGAAGACATCGCCCTCGAGGTCGACGTAGACGGCCTTGCTGTTGCGCGTCACGTCGACTTCGTTCGAGGGGCGGAAGCCGGGGAACACCTGCGCGCCCGCCGGCGCGCGGTTGCCGAACTGGTCGGGCTTGCCGCCGTCGATGTACGAGTTCGGCTCGCCGGCGTTGATCTCGTAACCCTCGCCGCGATACTCGATGCCCGCGGCGACGTTGAGCGGCCCGGCCATCATGCCGACCTTGTACGCGCGCGAGATGTCGGCGTTGACGGTCACCAGCGAGTCGCCGAGCGTGCCGGAGTAGAAGCGGGTCTGGTTCGGAGGCGTGATCGGTCCGAGGGACGTGTTGAGCGAGTCGGTGACGAAGAAGTCGAACCTGTTGCGGCCCACGCCGGCGCTGACGTCGTAGAACCACGACGCCACTTCACCGCGTCCGCCCAGCGTGAGCGAGCGGTCGGTGACGCGCGGCTCGATCAGCGGCAGGAAGCCCTCCGGATAGATCGACGGAAAGTTCTGCGCCTGCAGCGCGCGGCGGAAGAAGCCGCCGTGCGAGCCGTGACGGTTCCCGAATCCGCCGAAGGCGTAGAACACCTGCTTGCCGTCTTCGCTCAGGGGGAGATTCAGGTTGACGAACGCCATCAGGTCGCGCGCGTACGAGTCGCCCCAGTGATGGTTCGGCTGCGTGACCGGATTGTTGTTCGCGTCGCCGGCCTTGATCTGATCGCGCGGATCGCGCTCGGCGCGGTTGGTCGCATAGCGGTCGCGATACTCGAACGTGCCGAACACGGCGCCCGGTCCGACTCTCCATCCGCCGCTGAGGCTCGTGTCGATCATCTGTCCGTCGCCGTGCGTGGTCGCGCCGATCTTGGCCTCGACCTTCATCGGCTGCGGATCCGATTTCAGCACCAGGTTGATGACGCCGGCGATGGCGTCGGAGCCGTACTGCGCGGCCGCGCCGTCGCGCAGGATCTCGATGTTGTCGATCGCCGACGCCGGAATGGCGTTGAGATCGACGCCGCTCGATCCGCGGCCGACGGAGTTATTGGCGTTGACCAGCGCGCTGGCGTGGCGGCGCTTGCCGTTGATCATCACCAGCAGCTGATCGGGCCCCAGCCCGCGCAGCGTCGCGGGGCGGACGCTGTCGGTGCCGTCGGTGATGGTCGGGCGCGGGAAGTTGATCGACGGCGTCAGCTTCTGCAGGATCTGCGCGGTCTCCGTCGAGGGCGTGCTGGCGATCTGTTCCTGCGAGAAGACGTCGACCGGCACGGCCTTCTCCTCCTCGGCGCCGATCGCGCGCGAGCCGACCGTGATCTCCTGGCCGTACGAGACGTGCAGCGTGAAGTCGCGCGTGACGTCGCCGCGGCCGGCGTCGACCGTCTCCGTGCGCGTCTGGAATCCCTGCAGCGTGGCGGTGATCTTCATCGAGCCGCGCGCTGAGGCAGGGAGCGTCAGCTCGTAGTTGCCGTCGGAGTCGGTGACCGCCGTGACGCCGGCCTCGTCGATCGAGACCGTGACGCCGGGCAGCGGCGAGCCGTCGTTGAGGGTGACGCGGCCGCGGACGGACGTCGTCTGCGCCGCGGCGGGAAGCGCGAAGAGAATCATGATTGCGAGGGCACGACCGAGTTTCGACATCGGGGCTCCTTTCGCTCGTCTGGACTTGTTCTGGACTGCCGTCAGTATAGCTTCGCCGCGCGCAAAACCGCCCGGGCGCAACATTCGCAATAGCGCGGAGAGTGGAACCCCCGGCCGCACAACGCGATACGTCTCCCCAGGAGCTCACGCTCCTGCTCGACGCCGTCCAGGACTACGCGATCTTTCTCCTCGGTCCCACCGGAGAGATCCGCTCCTGGAACACGGGCGCGGAGCGGACGATGGGCTACCAGGCGCAGGATGTGATCGGAAAACACTTCTCGATCTTCTACGGCCCCGATGACCTCGCCGCGAAAAAGCCCCAGCATGAGCTCGACGTCGCGGCGGGCGAAGGGCGCATCGAAGACGAAGGCTGGCGCGTGCGTGGAGACGGCTCGCGCTTCTGGGCGAACACCGTCATCACCCCGCTGCGCGCTCCCGACGGCTCGCTGCAGGGCTTCGCGAAAGTGACCCGCGACATGACCCGGCACCGCGAGGCCGAGGAGCGCTTGCGGCAGAGCGAGGAGTTGTTCCGCCTGCTCGTCGAGTCGGTGAAGGACTACGCGATCTTCCTGCTCGATCCCGAAGGCAACATCGTCACCTGGAACGAAGGCGCGCGCCGGCTGAAGGGATACGAGCGCGAGGAGATCGTCGGCCGCCACTTCTCGACGTTCTATCCCGAGGTCGACATTCGCGCGGGGAAACCGGCGTGGGAGCTCGAACAGGCGAAGGCCAACGGCAGCGTCGAAGACGAGGGCTGGCGCCTCCGGAAGGATGGGACCCGCTTCTGGGCCAACGTCGTGATCACCGCGGTGTTCGACGATCATCACAACCTGCGCGGCTTCGCGAAGGTGACGCGCGATTTCACCGAGCGCGTGGACAAGGAAGCGGCGCAGCGCGCGCTGATGGAGCAGCGCGAGGCACGCTTGCAGGCCGAGGAGGAGCGCCGCCGCGCGGAGGCGTCGTACCGCGTGGCGCAGGAAGCCAACCGCGCCAAGGACGAGTTCCTGATGACGCTCTCCCACGAGCTGCGCACGCCGATGACGGCGATCCTCGGCTGGACGCGCTTGCTCCCCTCGCTCCCGCCGGATGAAGAGACGTTCCGCGACGCGGTCGCGTCGATCATGCGCGGCGCGCAGCAGCAGGCCCGCCTCATCGACGACGTGCTCGACGTCTCGCGGATCATGTCCGGCAAGCTGCGCATGACCCTCGAGAACATCGAGCTCAGGCAACTGCTGGCGAATGCCGTCGACACCGTCCGTCCGAGCGCGGACGCGAAGCAGATCGCGATCGTGACGGCGTTCTCCCCCGACCTCGGCAACATCCTCGGCGATCCGACGCGGCTGCAGCAGATCGTCTGGAACCTGCTCACCAACGCCGTGAAGTTCACGCCGAAAGAAGGCGAGGTCGAGCTGAGCGCGCGCCGCACGGCGTCGCACGTGCAGGTCACCGTGCGCGATACCGGCGAGGGCATCGAGCCGAGCTTTCTGCCGCACATCTTCGAAGCCTTCCGCCAGGCGGAGTCCCCGAGCACGCGCGTCCACGGCGGCCTCGGGCTGGGACTCTCCATCGTCCGCTACTTCACCGAGGCGCACGGCGGCACCGTTTCGGCCGAGAGCAGCGGCCGCGGACAGGGTGCGACGTTCACGATCACGCTCCCGATCGGCGCCGTGCGCAAGGTGTCGCGCGAGCCGCGCGACACGCGACGCGTCGACGCCACGCCGCTGCCTCCCGAACGGCTGCGCGGCCTGCGCATTCTGGTCGTCGACGACGATCGCGACGCGCGCGAGCTCGTGCGCGCCGTGCTCACCCAGGCCGGCGCCGAAGTCACCGCGGTCGACTCCGCCAACCGCGCGCTCGAGAAGCTCGGCGAACGCGACGCCGACGTGATGGTCACCGACATCGCCATGCCGACCATGGACGGCTACTCGCTCGTCCGCGAAGTGCGCCAGCAGCCGCGCTACGACCGCATGAAGATCGCCGCCCTCAGCGCCTTCCCCGCCGGCCGCGCCTCCACGCCACAGAGCGGCTTCGACGACTACCTCTCGAAACCGATCGACCCGTTCGCGCTGGTCGAGGCGATCGCGAAGCTGGCATTGTGAGTTACTTCGGCTGATCCCACCACTTCGACAGATTCTGCGTCGGCGTGCGCGGGCGTTCGGAGTAGTGCGAGGTGTCGTTGAAGAGCATCAGGCGCGGATGCACGGCGTCGCGGAAGTCGATGACGTTCAGACACGCCGGCGCCTGATCGAGACGATCGCGGTAACCGCGGGCGTCGAACCCGAGGAGACTGCTCAGGACGAGGCGGATCGTGGCCTTGTGCGAGACCACCAACACGCGCTGGCCGCGATGGCGCGTCACGATCTCGCGGATCGCCGGCAGCGCACGCGCGAGCACGGCCACGCCCGACTCCGCCCCTTCCGGCGCGAACGTGAACGGATCCTCCTCCCACGCCACGTACTCGTCGCGATACCGCTCCTCCACTTCGCGCCGCGTCAGCCCTTCCCAATGGCCGTGGCTGATCTCGCGCAATCCGTCGACGGGCACAGGCGTGAGACCGCACGGTCCGGCGACGATCTGAGCCGTCTCCATCGTGCGCGAAAGTGGACTGCAGTAGACAGCAGTGACCTCTTCATGCTGCATTCGCGCACCGAGCCGAGCCGCCTGCCACCGCCCCTCTTCCGATAAATCGACGCCAACCGCGCCCGAGAAACGATCCTCCGCTGTGAGCTGAGTGGCGCCGTGACGCACGAGATAGAGGCGTGTCGGATTCATCCGTTGATCGTACTGGCAAAGGGGTCGCAGTACGAATGGGTGGAGGCAACAACCCATGGACTTCAGGAAACTCAGCAGTGCGCTTGCGTTCACGCTGCTCGCCGCGGCTCCGGCCGCTCTGGCGGTCACGCGCACGACCACTGTTTCGGACGAATTCAGCCGCTACGACCGCAACGGCAACGGCGTCATCTCGCGCGACGAGTTCCCGCTCGACGCAACGCTGTTCACGCGGCTCGACCAGAATCGCGACGGCGTGCTCTCGCAGCGCGAAGTGCAGCGCGCGGCAACGGATACCGATCTGCAGCGCGACGAGGCGCGGCGGCTCGACCGCAACGGCGACGGCGTGGTCTCACGCAGCGAATGGACCGGCGACCGCGCGACCTTCGACCGCCTCGACCGCAACGGCGACGGCGTGATCTCGCAGGCCGACCGCACCGGCACCACCGGCACGCGACGAAACGCCACGAAACGCTTCAACGGCCTCGACACCAACAAAGACGGCCGCATCACCCGCCGCGAATGGCGCGGCAACACCCAATCCTTCCGCCAGCACGACCGCAACGGCGACGGCGTCATCTCCGGCAACGAGCTCCGCCAGTAACCCCGTCTCCTATTTTCCAACGTGCCGGTTGGATATAGCGCTCGCTTCTTGCACGAGGGGCCGCAGGAGTCCGCCATGACTCTTGCGGCCCGGCGTTTTCTGTCTCTGCTTCCCCTCGTCCTCCTTTTCGGCACCTCGATGGGACCGCCGGCGTCGAAGCCGGGCAAACCCGAGCCGGCCAGAGAAAACTGGAGCGCGGCGGTCGGCGCGAATGCCACGGCGCTCTTCGCCGAAGGGAAGAAGATCTATGAGTCTGGCGGCTGGTGTTTGTCCTTTCCTTCGGCGACGGCTTTGTTGCGCCGTCGAGCGGTTTGCCGCTCCGTCTCACCTCCGGACGCGTGGTGAACGGTGACCGGCACGGCGCCGAGGGCGGCCATCAGCCGCTTCGCGACGTCGAACAGACCGAGCGCTGCCAGCCGCGCTTCGTCCACGTCGATGTTCGACATGACGACGTCCATTCCGCCGAGCGTGGCCCGCTGAAGACCCGGAATGACGGACGCGATCCGGCGGACGGTGTCGAGTGTGACGTTTTCTCCGTTCTCTAGCGCGTAGACCTGCTTGCGGGGGATGTTGGCCAGGCGTGAGACCTGGGACACGGTGAGTCCCGCCGCCAGGCGAGCCTGTTTGATGTCTTCGTGCAGCATGGAACCAGCGTACACCTGAACCCCTAAGGAGCCAAGTTTCAGCTTTTCACGACGTAATCATTGAAATCCCTAGAGTCAAGTGATCTGTTTTAGGGACGGGTCGCACCCTGAGGTGATCGTCGGTCGCATTGCATCCGACCACCGTCGAAGACCATGCGACGACGGTCGCATCCCATGCCACGGCGGTCGAAGACCATGCGACGAACGGTCGCATGCCATACGACGGCGGTCGAAGACCATGCGACGAACGGTCGCATGCCATACGACGGCGGTCGAAGACCATACGACCAACGGTCGCATGCCATACGACGGCGGTCGAAGACCATACGACCAACGGTCGCATGCCATACGACGGCGGTCGAAGAC